>Ga0208872_1002786_pt1 | contig 9958 bp, 6 predicted proteins | sample CryBogCBH12Aug08_FD_185508 | JGI IMG/M metagenome (GOLD analysis project Ga0208872, IMG submission 185508) | Freshwater microbial communities from Crystal Bog, Wisconsin, USA - CBH12Aug08 (SPAdes) | ecosystem: Environmental > Aquatic > Freshwater > Lake | place: Crystal Bog, Wisconsin, USA... | reverse complement strand
CGAGCTGCGCGATGTTCGGGACGTTCGGACTCATCTTGGTGATGAGCGGCAACGTCGTGACCTGCCGGCACGCGGCAACGACTTGCGAAAGCAATGTGCAGTCCGTGCCGAACTGCGCGCCGCCGGCCTTGATGTTCGGACAGGAAACATTCAGTTCCAGCGCACCGACACCGCCCAGCGCATCGAAGCGCCGCGCAACTTCGGCGTATTCCTCGACCGTCGTGCCCCAGATGTTGATGATCGTCGGCACTTTCAGTTCGCGGAGGAACGGCCAGTATTTCTTGATGAAGCCATCCACGCCCGGCCCTTGCAGGCCGATGGCGTTGAGCATGCCGCTCGTCACTTCCGCCGTGCGCGGCGTGGGATTGCCGGGCACGGGATTGAGCCGGATGCCCTTGACCGTGACCGCGCCGAGCTGGTTCACGTCAATCAGCCGCGCATACTCCGCGCCGTAGCCAAACGTGCCGCTGGCGACGGTGACGGGATTCTGCATCCGCAGTTTGCCGATTTGAACGGATAAATTCATGGCTGAACCTCCGTAGCTGCGACGCCCCGTCGCAGAGAGGGTGAAGGCGACGCCTCGTCGCCCGTTGAAATGTCAAACGTAGTGAGCGTGCTGGAAAATGCGCCGGGGGCGGCGCAGCCACCCTTTGGTGACGGGGCGTCACCGCTACGCCGGAAGGCTGGCGCGCTCCCCAATCGTAAATCGTATATCGTATATCGTAAATTCACTTGGTTCCCTCCCACACAATCTCGCGCGAATCATACACCGGGCCTTCGGTGCAGGTGCGCTGGTATTCCCAACTGTCGCCGGCCTTCACCTTGATGACGCACGCCAGACAAGTGCCGACGCCGCAGCACATGTGTTCGTCCATCGAAAGCTCGCAGGGCAAGTTGTGTTCCTCCGCGATCTTGCCCACCGCCTTGAGCATCGGCGTCGGACCGCACGCGAACAATTTCAATCCCCGACTTGTAGGAGCCGACGTGAGGAGGCTCTGACTATTTTGAAGTTTTTCAGTTTCAGTTTGAGACTCGTCACCTCGTCTCCTACGCAATTCCGCAAGCAGCGGCACCGTCACGAAACCTTTTTCCCCGTGGCTGCCGTCTTCCGTGGCCACGCGGACTTCCCAGCCGATGGCGGCAAAATCTTTCTCGCACAAGATATCCACGCGCCGGCGGCCGCCGACGAAGACGATGCCCTTTTGCGGCGAACGTTGCGCCAGCAGAAACATCGCCGCCATGCCGTAGCCGCCCGCGACGAGCAGCGGCGTTTCCCCGCCCGCCGGCGGCACCGTGAAACCGTGACCGAGCGGCGCGATGACGCTCAATTCCTCACCGACGCGCATCCGCGAGAGCGCGTCCGTGCCTTTGCCGACGTTTTTGTAGAGGATGGAAAACGTGTCTTGGCCAACCTGAAAGATGCTGAAGGGCCGGCGCAGCAGCGCGTCCTTCAGGGGCAGGATGCGGACATGGGCGAACTGCCCCGGCTGGATGAGCGGCGCGATGTCCGGGGCCTGGAGCACGAGGCGGAAATACGATTCCGCATCGCGCTCGTGCGAGACAATGGTGACGGTGCGTTCAAGCATCCCGGCTAGGCTAACGGCTGGCTTCCGCCGACGAAAGAATTTTTCAGTTTTAACTGGAGCCAATCACGGACTCACCGCTCGATAAAAACGCTGGCTGGAATTGGTCGCTGCCGGATCACGGAAGTTGAGCGGGGCATTGGTGCCGGTGAAATTGGTCAGCGTCTCCCAACTGGTCAGGTTGGTGGAAACCTGAATGAGCCCGTTTTGCTTGGATGAACTTTGCAGGGTCAGGCTAAAGCCATTGGTGGTGGTATAAACCCAGTCCGTGATGGCGAGCGTGTTGGCATTGACCGTGCCGGAAATCTTAACGACCGCTGCCGCAGCGGGTGTGAATGTCAAAGACTTGCTGTTGGTTTTGGAACAATTACCGGAGGTGTCCACGGCATAGATAGCCAACTGATTGGCTCCCGGTATCAGGTTCAAACTAGCCGTCCAATTCGCCCATTGGTTGACGGTCACCGCGTTGGTCCAGACCCCGTTCAACTGCACCCGCACATTCGCCACCTGCCCGTTGTCGCTGGCTGTGCCGCTGACGATGACCGGATTGACCGTTTGTTTGGCGGCCAGTTTGTTGACCTTCAAGACCGGCTTGGTCACATCGGCAAACGTGACTTGCAGCGTCAGGTTCGAGGCCATGGTGAATTGCACAGTGGCATTGTTGGTGATTGTGCCGCCAATCCAGTTCGTTGAAACCGTCCAATTACGGAAGGCAAAACCTTTTCCGGGCTTGGCGGTCATTTTGTAATTATTCCCAATCTGCAAAACGGCATTGCTGTAATTGGGTGAAAGCGTTCCCTTGCCGGTTATTCTTATCTGTAGCGGATTGCCAAGAATCGCGATGAATTTCACGCTGTTGGTGGCTGAAACATTACCGCTGGTGTCCACCGCGTAAGCTTGAATGCTATTGGTGCCAGAAATCAGGTTTGCCGTTGCCGTCCAATTATTCCAGTTGTTGGTCGTCGTCGCGTTTGTCCAAGGCGTATTGTTCGCGGAATAATACACAGTTGCCACTGCCACGTTGTCACTGGATTTGCCCGTCACTGTGAAAACATTGTTGCTCCAACGCTGCCCCGGTGTCGGCGAGGTGATGCTGTTGGTTGGATTTTGAACGTCCACAAAGTTTGCCTGCAACACCAGATTGCTTTGCATCACGAATTGCAAGGTTGGCCCGTTGGTCAGCACTGCCATTGGCGATGAAATACCGCCTGTCCAGTTTGTGAATAAACACCCTGCTCCCGCCGTTGCGGTCATTGAATATGACTCGAACATTTGCAATGGCACACCGTTGTAGTTTGGGCTGATAGTTCCACTGCCATTTGTGTTAACTGTCAACTCCGTGCTCAAGACGGCAATAAAACTCACACTGTTGGTTGGTGAGATATTGCCGCTGGTGTCCACGGCATAGGCTTGGATGGTGTTTGTGCCGGCAAACAGATTTGCCGTCGCCGTCCAATTTCTCCAGTTGTTGGCTGTGGTCGCATTTGTCCAAGCCGCATTGTTCACAGAATAAAAAACATTTGATAACGACGTGTTTCCGTTGGCGTTGCCCGTCACCGTGAATACATTATTGCTCCATAGTTGCCCGGGCGTCGGTGTTGTGATGCTGGGAGACGGAAACGTATAAAACATGGTCTGCGAGTTTGTTGGTGAGATATTTCCGTTCGTATCTACCAGATAAGCCTGAATGATATTTGTTCCCGGCAACAATGTTACATTTGCTGACCAGTTGGCCCAATTATTGGAATTTGAAGCCAGATTCCATCCTTGGCCATTAATTTGATAATATACGAAAGCCACCTGAAGATTATCGCTACAAACTCCAGTAACTGTGAACAAATCATTACTCCAATTCTGGCCTGATATCGGCGACGTAACGATAATCGGCACGATATTGAGATTTGCAATGCTGCTTGTTATACTGCCTGACGAGCTAGTGATGATGACGGAATAGCTTCCAATGTTGTTGTTTGAAACAGAATTCACCGATAAAAATGGTTGATTTGCGTATTGTAATACCATGCGGATGCGGTTGTTGACAGTATCCGCAATGATTACATTGCCACTCCCATCTAAGGCAACACCAGACGGATTACTCAACATTGCACTCGTCGCCGCCCCTCCATCTCCACTGTAGCCATTTAAGCAAACCCCGGCCAGCCTCGTGATGATGCCGTTCGTCCATACCTTGCGGATACAGTCGTCGTCAGTGTCAGCAATAAACACGTTGCCAAATCCATCAACGGCAACACCAGCCGCACCATTCAACTCTGCATTAATCGCCGCTCCTCCATCTCCATTGTAGCTACCAAGGGGGATCTGCCCACCATTCCCGGCCAGCGTCGTGATGATGCCGTTCGTCCCAACTTTGCGAATACGGTAGTTCTGAAAATCCGCAATGAACACGTTGCCACTCCTATCTACTGCAATACCAGTCGGATTATTCAACTCTGCATTAATCGCCGCTCCTCCATCTCCACTATAGCCAGCAATCCCATTCCCGACCAGCGTAGTGATGATGCCATTCGTCCCAACCTTGCGGATACGGTTGTTGCCAGAATCCGCAATGAAAATGTTGCCACTCCCATCTACGGCAACTCCATACGGATTACTCAACATCGCACTTGTTGCCGCTCCTCCATCACCACTATACCCAGCAATTCCATCCCCGGCTATCGACGCAATGATGAGGTTCGTTGCCCCTAAGTAAATACTTACATTCGGCCCTATCTTGCGGATAGTGTTGTTAGATTTATCTGCAATGTAAACATTGCCACTCCCATCTATTGCAACCCCAGTCGGATTATTCAAATGCGCACCATACTGAGTTCCTTCTTTGCCCATGATGCCATTACCCTTATTATCAGCGAACGTCGTGAGGATACCGGTTTTCCCTATCGTGCAGATCCAGTCATTGTAATAATCTGCAATGAACACGTTGCCGCTGCCATCAACGGCAATACCAGTCGGCAAACTCAACGGAGTATTCGTCGCCACTACTCCAATACCACCGCCACCCAAGCCACTGAATTGACCACCATTCCCGGCCACCGTCGTGATGATGCCACTTGGCAGATTGGTGCCGTTCAATTTCCACTGATAGGTGAATGGCCCAACGCCAGAAACTGCGACATTGAACGTAGCACTGTTCCCGAAAAGAACAGCTTGATCCGACGGTTGCTGCGTGATGACCGGCTGCGCCTCTACTGCAAACCCCGCCAGCAGCATTGCACACAGTAGCAAAATCCGAATCAAATTGCGTTTTGATTTCATTTTAAGTCCCACAACAAGCGCCAGTAGGCCACATAAACTTTCTCACAACCAATTCCAGAAGGGACGAATCTGTGATGCAATCCCATTCGCAGCCATTGAGGCGGAACCGAAGATCGAAAGTGTTCGAACTCCGGCGGGCAATCCTGTCGGCAAAACCGCAGCCCCAAAAATAACTATCGGCATGATATTCCATCCAACACTTATGAAATGCTGCAAATAAACAGCGCCATCTCGAAGACCATTGATTCCTGTAATCCGCAGTGGAATAAGGATGTTTGCGACATTTGGAAATTTAAGGCTTGCCCGGTTCAGGTTAACAGCATTTATTCTTTCTACGAAACCTTCTGGACTGATATTCGACTCTTGAAGCGACACAACCTCGACATGGAAATCCAGTGCAGGGTGAGTCGGGGTGGCCACATTCCAAGCAGATTGCCATTGGGACACGCCGGTAAGGGCGCGCACAGTCGAAGATTTGTGTGTATCTGCCGCTCCAAGTATTGCATAGACATTTGGCATAAATTCGTCTTTTGTTTTTGAGTTTTTCCGCCAGCAAGACTTTTACGCCCTTCGCCGGAGATTTCCAAGAATAATCCCATTAAAACGAAAGCCGGGATTTTACTCCCGGCTTTCGCAATGTGATTTATTTATTTCGCTGGCGTTGCCGCCGGCGCGGGCGTCGGGGGCGGGGTGCTGCTGTGGCCGCCGCCGGTGTCCACAATCATGAGGGCTTGTTGCCACGCGGCGATGAAGCGTTTGCCGGCGTCCGTGTCGTCGAACTGCATCACCAACCCCAACCGGAGCTGGAAAGCTCCGGCACTGGCAGACAAGAATGTAGCCCTACCTGCCGTAGCCTGCCGCATGCGTCCCGGCACCGTTGCGTCTGGGCGTTGAATTCCCTTTTTCCGGTGCCGCATCGGCAGGAGATCGGCTGGCGGTGTCCTGAATACCTACAGTGTTCCTATCGCCCTAACCGCTCGGGGCGGCTGGCGGGCACGGATGAGGTCGTTTCTTGCCTAAAACGTCAAAAAACGGCATTTTTTGGTCTTTTTGGCCGGTTGGGAGACTTCAATATTCAATGTTGAAGCTTCAACATTAAATATTGAAGCTCCTAAACTGAATGTTGTAGCTACTAAACAAAGTTTTGTAGCTACTGCACGAAGTTTAGTAACTACTAAACTCAATGTTGAAGCTACTGCACGAAGTTTTGTAGCTACTAAACTCAATCTTGAAGCTACTGCACGAAGTTTAGTAGCTACTAAACTCAAGGTTGAGACTACTGGACGACGTGTAGTAGCTACTGCACAAAGTTTTGAAGCTACTAAACTCAAGGTTGTAGCTACTGCACGGAGTTTAGTAGTGACTAAACCCGAGGTTGAAGCAACTGGACGGCGATTTGAGATTGCGGCGGGTTCGGCTTCAAGCCCGGGTGACCGGTGCGCCATACTTCTTCGCCGCCGCGCGGTCGCAGATTTGTTTGTAGGTGGCCAGCGCCAACAGCGGCCAGGCGTTGCGATACATGTCGTATTTCAGATAGAACACTTTCGGGAAACCCGTGCCGGTGGTTTCGGCTTCGCTCCACGAACCGTCGGCGTTCTGCGTGCGGGCGAGATATTCAATGCCGCGTTTGAGCGCGGGATTCTCCGGGTCGTCGAACGCGCACAGGCCCATGACCGCCCACGCGGTCTGCGACGCGGTGCTCGGCCCCTGCCCTTTGTAGATCGGGTCGTCGTAGGTGTTGCAGCGTTCGCCCCAGCCGCCGTCTTCGAGCTGGACGCTTTCGAGCCAGGCCTTGCCGCGCTGGAGCCAGTCTTCGTTCATGTTCAGGTTCAACGCCCTCATGCCGCGCAACACCTGCCACGTTCCGTAAATATAATTTACCCCCCAGCGGCCATACCACGAGCCGTCGTCCTCCTGCTGTTCCTTGACGTAATCCAGCGCCTCGCGGATTTGCGGATGGGCGTTGTCCCACTTTTCGTAGCCGAGCAGTTCGAGAATGCGCGCGGTGATGTCGGCGCATTCGGGATCGAGCATGGCGTTGTGGTCGGCAAAGGGAACCTTCTCCAAAATGTTCTTCGTGCAATCCTTGTCGAACGCCGCCCAGCCGCCGTCCTTGCACTGGAAAGTCATCATCCATTTCATGCCGCGCGCGAAACACTCGTCGCGCCGCGCCGGATTGTCCGTGGGAATCTGCCGGAGCGCGAGCAACACCATCGCGGTGTCGTCCACGTCGGGATTCCATTTGTTCGCGTATTCAAACACCCAGCCGCTCGGCTCGACCTTCGCGGGATTTTTGTGAACCCAGTCGCCGGCGAAACGGATTTCCTTGTCCATCAAATACTCCGCCGCCTTCTTCATCTGCGGATGGTCGGCGGGCACGCCGGATTCGCGGAGACAGATCGCCACGATGGCGGTGTCCCACACGGGCGAGAAACACGGTTCGATGCGCAGCGTGTCTTTTTCCTCATGCTGCAAGCGCACCAGCTCGCGCATTTCGCGCTGCAAGACGGGATGGTCGTCTTTGTAACCGAGCGCCTTCAGCGCGATGACGGAGTTGAGCATCGCGGGAAAGATCGCGGCCAGGCCGTCGCTGCCCTCGAAACGTTCGAGCATCCACTGCTCGCACTTCTTCAGCGCGAGCCGGCGGAACGGATGTATGCTGTGTTCCGCGAACCATTCCGCGAGCTTGTGCAACCGGTCGAGCCAGAGGAAAAAATTGCGGAAGGAAATCTTCTCCGGGTCGGGCGCGAGGGCGAAGTCGCGTTCGTTGATGCCGTCGGGATAAAGTTCGTCGAGCGTCACCGTCACCGGGCGCGTGGGCTTGAAATGGTTGATGATGGCCAGCGGCACGATCATCGCGCGCGACCAGTTGCTCATGTCCCAGAAGTTCACATGAAACCATTTGCCGATGAAGAGCACTTCGCACGGAATCGTCGGGACATATTCCCACGGAAACAGACCGATGAGCGCGAGATACAATTTGGAAAACGTGTTCATGCGCGGCACGCCGCCGAGGTGCAGCGCCATTTCGCGCGCCTTGAGCATGCGCGGGTCTTTCACCGAGACGCCGGCCAGCTTGAGCGCGAGGTAGGCCTTGATGGTGGCGTTCACTTCCGACGGGCCGCCGTGATAAATATTCCAGCCGCCGTCCGGCAACTGCATCGAGAAGATGTGATTGACCGCCTTGCGCTGCCATTCCTTATCCACGCTGCCGTCCCAATGGTGATAGGCCACCATGTCGGACACGAGCGTGGAATCCACCATCAGTTCGCCGACCCAGTAACCTTCCTGTTTCTGCACGGACAAAAGATAATCCTGCGACCGCTTGAGGGCGGCCGGCCAGCGCTGCGAAAAATTGTCGGACACACGGGCACCGGCGGCATCGGCCGGCGCAGTCGTGCGGGAATTACTATCAGTCAACACGCGCAGATTTTGCGGTTTGGCAAAAAAGGTGTAAAGAATTTCCTACGCGCGGCGACGGAAGCATCTTGCTCACGCCAAGGCCCAGCCGGGCTGAATTTCCTCGTCCAGCGCGGTCAAAGGTTGATTCATCCGCAGTTTGCGTTCGGCCAGGATGCCAATCATCGCGGCATTGTCGGTGCAAAGCGTTTTGTCCGCCAGCCGGAGCGTGAAATGGTTTTTTTGGCAGGCGGCTTCGAGCGCCTGCCGCAAGCTGCGATTGCACGTCACCCCGCCGGAAGCCGTCACGCAACGGACACTTTTGCGCTTGGCCGCGCGGATGGTTTTCTTCACCAACACTTCCACGATGGCGGCCTGCACGCTGGCGCAAAGGTCGGCCACTTTTTGCCGGTCAGCCAAAAGCTCGGGATGGTCGCGAATGAAATAACGCACGGAAGTTTTCAAACCGCTGAAGCTGAAATCATCGTTGGCGTCGTGCAGCAGCGGGCGCGGAAAATTAAACGCAGTCGGATTCCCCTGCTCCGCCAGCCGGTCAATGATCGGCCCGGCGGGATACGGCAGGCCCATGAGCTTGCCAGTCTTGTCGAAACATTCACCGGCGGCATCGTCAATCGTGCCGCCGAGCACGCGATGTTTTAATTCGGATTCCACCAGCACGAGCATCGTATGTCCGCCGCTGACGATGAGCGAAATGTTCGGCTGAAAGTTTGAAAAATCGGCGACGGGGGCGTCGCCGCCACCAATCCACGGCGAATACAAATGCGCCTCGTGGTGATTGATGCCGAGGAACGGCTTGTCCAATGCGAATGCCACGGACTGCGCAGCTTTGAAGCCGATGAGCAGCGCGATGCCGAGTCCCGGCCCCTGCGTCGCCGCGACGGCATCAAGTTGCGCGGCGGCAATCTTCGCTTCGGTCAACGCCGCCTGCGCGACGGGCAGAAGGTTTTTCAGATGTTCGCGCGCGGCGAGTTCCGGCACCACGCCGCCGTATTCGGCGTGCAGTTGAATTTGCGACGAGACGACGTTGGCCAGCACTTTGCCATCGCGCACGACGGCGGCGCTGGTTTCGTCGCAGGAAGTTTCAAGCGCGAGCAAAGTCATTTGGCCACCGGATGCAGCGCGCCGTAAACCAGCAAGCCCTTGAGCAAATCCTCGGCGCGCTCGAATTGTTCGTCGTGAAAATTATCCGCGCGGGTCTTCAGGCCGGAGGGCCAACCGCCCAGGCCGTCGGGCGAGCGCTTGAGCAACAGCGCCGCTTCCTCCGCGTCGGTCAGCGGCACAAAAATATCCGGCGTGATGCCTTGCTGATGAATAACTTTGTGGCTGGGCGTGTAATATTTCGCCACGGTCAGCTTCAGCGCCGAGCCATCGTCGAGCGGGAAAATCGTCTGCACGGAACCTTTGCCGAAAGTTTTTTCACCGAGAATTACGGCACGGTGCAAATCCTGTAAACAGCCGGTGACAATCTCCGCCGCGCTCGCGCTGCCAAGATTGGCGAGCACGACGATGGGCACCGCCGGCAGTTCGTCGCCACCGCCGCGCGCAAAATATTTGTCCACATTGCGCCGGCCCTCGGTGGAAACGATGAGCTGGCCGTGCGGGAGAAATTTTTCGCACACGGCCACGGCCTGATCCAAAAGTCCGCCGGGATTCCAGCGCAAATCGAGAATCAATCCTTTCAT
>Ga0208872_1002782_pt1 | contig 9968 bp, 7 predicted proteins | sample CryBogCBH12Aug08_FD_185508 | JGI IMG/M metagenome (GOLD analysis project Ga0208872, IMG submission 185508) | Freshwater microbial communities from Crystal Bog, Wisconsin, USA - CBH12Aug08 (SPAdes) | ecosystem: Environmental > Aquatic > Freshwater > Lake | place: Crystal Bog, Wisconsin, USA... | reverse complement strand
TTGTTACCGACCGCCGCGCTGGTCGTATCGCGACGGAAGTTTGCGAAAAACTTTGCGCGATGCTTTCCGCCAAAATTAAAAAAATTGGCGACACGCAGGTCATCGTCAAGGCCGGCAAGGAACACCGTTTCGTCGTTATTTTCCGGGGCAAAGGTCTGGAAGGCCCGCTGAGTGACGCCGATCCGAACCGCGAAGGTCTTCCGATTCCCACCGTGAAACCGCGCGATGCGAAAAATTTGAAGCAGAAAAAAGCGGCGAAGCTCATTGCCGATTTCTACAAGTTGGCGTTGCCGATTTTGAAAAACGAAAAGCCGGCGAACGGTTTTCTCATGCGCGGCATCGCGCATCAGCCGGAGATTCCGCTGTTCGAGAATCGCTACTTGCTCAAGCCCGCGTGCCTCGCGGTTTATCCGATGTATAAAGGTCTCGCGCAGCTCGTCGGCATGGTGAAAATCGAAGGGCCGCAGACCATCAAGGAACAGTTCGAGCGCTACCTTGCCGAATACGACAACTACGATTTCTTTTTCATCCATTTCAAATACACCGATAAATACGGTGAGGACGGCAACTTCGCCGCAAAGAAAAAGGCGATTGAAGAATTTGACGCCGCGCTGCCTATCCTGCTGAAGAAGAAGCCGGACGTCATCGCCATCACCGGCGATCATTCGACGCCGTGCGCGTTGAAAGGCCATTCGTGGCATCCGCAGCCGGTGTTGCTGCACTCGTCCGCCAGCGGCTCCGACAAACTGGAACGCTTCACCGAGACCGGCGCGAACAGCGGCTCGCTCGGCATCATGCCGGCAAAGTTCCTCATCCGACTGATGCAGGCGAATGCGAAGATGTTTGACAAGTTTGGCGCGTAAAATTTAAGAACAAGGCGGGTTGCCCAGCGCAGCTCGCCTTTTTTATTTTTTAGAATTGCCAATCAACGACGCCAATCGGCACTCTTTCGCCACATGAATTTGCCCAACAAGCTCACCGTCTCGCGTTTCGCGCTGACGGTATTTTTTTTGTGGGCGCTGTTCTCGCCGTTCCAATACAACGACACGCTGGCGCTGTTTTTTTTCTGCCTCGGCGGCGTGACGGATTTTCTCGACGGCCGCATCGCGCGTTCGCGCAAGCTCATCACGAATTTTGGCATCCTGATGGATCCGCTGGCGGACAAGATCATGACCTGCTCGGCGTTCGTGGCGTTCGTAGAAAGCACGCACCTGAATGCCAACGCGCCGGTGAAGGTCGCGGCGTGGATGGTCATCATCATCGTCGGGCGCGAACTCGCCATCACCGGTCTGCGTCTGCTCGCGGCGTCGAAAAACATCGTGCTGGCGGCGGAACGCTACGGTAAGCACAAGACCATTTCGCAAATCATCTGCATTATCGCATTACTGGTTGTGGATGCTTGCGAAGAATGGCCGGTGGCGTTGAAAAATATTTTTGTTTCGTGGGCGCCGAAGTTTGCAGAAATCATGCTCTGGCTGACCGTGATTCTGACGGCGTTTTCTGGCGGCGTTTATTTGTGGCGCAACCGTCACTTGTATCTGGAAGATATGTGAGTGATTTACGATATTGGATTTACGATTTACAAACCGCTTTCCCGTTCGGCGCGTAAATCGTATATCGGCAATCGTAAATTTCAGTGTTTCGGCAAGGGCAGCGTGTCGCCGGCACTGGCCGGCTGATAGACGGCGGGGGGAAGATTTTTCAGCGGGTCGCTTTTCTGGTGCCGGTGCCACGCCCAAAATGAAATCGCGATGATGATGGCCAGCGTCACGATGGCGAATCCCGCCGCACCGATTTTCCAGTTCATTTTTGCCAGCACCAGCGTGAGGTGATCCACGACGGTTTTTTTCTGGTCGGACAACGGCGGCGGCTCGCTGTATTTCTCCGTGCCCTTGAGTTCCGCCGCCAGCACGGCGAGCAGGGCGGTCGTATCGAGCTTCAGCGCGCCCGCATAATTCTTCACCGAGCCACGGATGTAAATGGGCGCAGAAAACACGCTGAAGTTGCCTTCTTCCAGCGCGCGAATGTGGTCGGTGCGGATCTTGGTCATATCCGCGACCTGTTCGACCGTGAGGTTTTTGGCCTCGCGGGCGGAGCGGAGTTGTTCGGCGACCGTTGACATTCCCTTTATTTAGCGCGATTGCCGTGCGCTTGGCAATCTTGGAAATTATTTCAATTCAATTGAACCTTTGCTCGCCTCGCGCATTCCTCTTAGTGAAAATGCCGGAAGTGGCCGACATCGAACAACTGCCCGTAGCCCAAGCCCGCGCCGGCGAACCGGCGGCTTGGGACGCGCTCTTCCGGCGATACCAACTGCCGCTTTATGTTTACGTTTTTGAACTCGTCCGCGACGAACAGGCCGGTCTTGATCTGGTGCAGGAGACCTTCATCGCCGCCGTCCGGCACATCGGTGGACTGCGCGAGGACGGGAAATTTGGAAGCTGGCTGTTTGGTATCGCGCATCAGAAAGTCATCCAGCGCTGGCGCAAACGGCGGGAAGTTTTGTTCGATGAAATTCCCGAATCGCCGGATAAATTTGAAGCTGCGCCGGACGATTTACTCATCCGCCGTGAATTGGAAACGGAATTTATGAATCTGCTCGAACAATTGCCGCCGCCGCAACGCTCCGTGCTGTTGCTGCATTTTGTCGAAGATTTTTCGCTCGAGGAAATTTCGCGCATCACGGAAACGCAGTTGGGCACGGTAAAATCGCGATTGCATTACGCCAAGAAAGCTCTACGAAAATTATTGGAGGAAAAGAAATGAAAACGCCGCGTGACATTTTGTTCGCCCGCCATCAGGCCACCGCACCGAAGCTCGACGCCATCCGTCGCTCTGTGGTCGGAGAATTGAACAACCAAGTAACGAAGGAACAAGGTTTTTCGGCTTCCTTTGTTGCTTCGTTACTTGGTTGTTCAAACAAACTCTGGCAGGAAATTTTCTGGCCGTGCCGCCGGATTTGGACGGGGCTGGCGACGGTTTGGGTTTTAATTATCGTTGTCAATTTTTCCCAGCGCGACAACGTGAGCGGCGACACCCGAATATCTGCGCGTTCTAGCGGGGCAATCATGAGCCTGCAAGCCCAGCAACGGTGGATGAATGAATTGTTGGCGGATCGTTCCTTGCCGGTGGAAGCCGACCGGCCCCGGAATTTTACTCCCAAGCCGAGAACCGAACACACCGAGACCACGATGATTTGATATATGAATGAACAACCCAAGAGCAAGTTACGCTGGCGACTGTTGCGCTGGGGATTGATCGGGCTGGTTGGCCTGATCACGCTGACGGCTTTTTTGGTCACGGAAGAAAACTGGCGCGGCAAACGCGCGTGGGAAAATTACAAAAGTGCGGCCGAGGCGCGCGGCGAGCGGTTTGATTTGGCGTCGCTGGTTCCGCCGGTGCCGGACGACCAGAATTTTTTCTGTGCGTCGATCGTGGCCGGGGCTTTGGATCAGATTCGTAAAGCCGGCAGCGACGCCAGTGGATCAGCCAATTACCGGATGAATTTTACCATCTATCGTGGTGATTCGAAAAACTGGCCGATGCAAGGCGGCTATTGGCTGAAAGGCACGCTGACCGATTTGAAACAATGGCAGACTTATTTCCGAAATTTCAACGCGACGCCGGAAGGCAAGACCAACGGCTTTCCCGCTGCCGCGCAGCCGCAGACTCCCGCCGCCGATGTTTTGCTGGCGTTGAGCGGCTTCAATCCCGCGCTTGAAGAACTGCGCCAGGCCAGTCTGCGTCCCGGCGCGCGGATTCCGCTCAATTACGAAAACGGTTTTGACGCTGCCGGCGAACTTCTGCCGTGGCTCGCCAACATGAAACGCTGCGCGCAGTTCTTGCAGTTGCGAATCCTCGCCGAGTTGGAGAACGGCCAAAGTGACGCGGCGCTGGCGGACGTGAAGCTCCTGTTCCGCGTGACGGATTGCGTCCGCCAGCAGCCGTTTCTGATTTCGCAGCTCGTCCGCATCGCGATGACAGTCATCAACCTTCAACCCATTTACGAAGGGCTGGCGCAGCACCGCTGGTCGGACGCCCAGCTTGCCGAGCTGGCGCAGGTGTTGGCCAAGCAGGATTATCTGGCCGACTTTGAATTTGCCATGCGGGGTGAAAAAATCACGGCTATTGAAACTTTTGAAAAACAAAGAGTCACCCGCGAATCAAAACAATGGGAAGAACATTCCGGGACAAATGAACTCATGACCATCAGCTATCGTTTCGTGCCCCGCGCCTTCTTTTATCAGACCGAACTCGCCTTTGCGCAGATGCACGAACAGTTCATTGCGCCGCTCGTTGATTCGACCAACCGGATGGTCGCTCCCGACGCCTTGCGTCAGGCTCAAGCTGCCATCAAGTCCCAAATGAAACATTACTCCTATTACAAAGTTCAGGCGCAGATGGTTTTTCCCGCCATCGCCGCCAGCGTGACCAAGTTTGCCAGAATCCAGTCGCAGGTGGATTTGGCCGGCGTGGCGTGCGCGCTCGAACGTTACCAGCTTGCCAACGGCAATTATCCCGCCTCCCTCGACGCGCTCGCGCCGCAGTTTGTTGATAAGCTGCCGCACGACCTCATCAACGGCCAGCCGCTCCATTATCGCCGGACGGATGACGGAAAGTTTCTGCTCTATTCCGTCGGCTGGGATGAAACCGACGACGGCGGAAAAGTTTTCTTCACCAAGAGCGGCGCGGTTGACCAGAAAAAGGGCGACTGGGTCTGGCAGTATCCGGCGAAGTAAATTGAATCATTTTCCCGCCGCTCACTCCGGCGTGCACAGGTAGATCTGGAAATGCGTCATCGGCCGGCCGTGGTATTGCGACCAGAAATCCGCCACCAGTTCCCGCTTCTTGAAATCCTTTTGCAACGGTGGCGGCACCCATTGCGTCGGAAACGCCTCTGCCACGAACAGCGCCCGCGTGTCCGGCTTCACCGCGTAGCCCGGCCACAGCGTGAACTGCGTGGTTCCGTAAGGCTGCGGCAGCAGGTAGGTCGTCGGCTGGTCGGGCAGGTAAAACGCCAGCATGCTGGCATCGCCGTAATTATCCGCGATCAACAGGTTCGCGTGGGTCTGCTCCCGCGCCGCCTGCACCTGCGCGGCGAAATCCTTCCAGCCCTGCGCGCGGCGCAACGGGTCGTGCACCGGTTGCCAGTGCATGGCATCTGTTACGCGCCGGGCCGCGTTCATGAGCGGGTCCGTGTCATGCATCACCGCCGTCATCAGCAGCGCCACGGCGAACGCCGCTGCCACGCCGCGCCGCCATGCCGGTCGCGCCGCCACCAACTCCCGCCAATACACCACCGTGAAAATAATCCCCGTCACCAGCGCCGGCGATGTCCAGTTGAGCTGGCCCGCTTTGTTCAGGCTGAAGAAGGCGAACAAACCGTAGAGCGGCAGAAACTGGCTCATCAAAAAACGCACCCGCAAATCCTCATGCCGTTTCCAGAGCAGCGCCACCAAGGCCGTCACCAGGCCCGCCGCGATCAAAGGCGACAGCACGCCGAATTGTCCGCCGAGAAAGGCCAGCAGCTCCAGTGGATGAATCTGAAAGCTCTTGTCCACCCCGCTCCGCGTGTGCAGCGCCATGTAATGCACCCAGCCCGTCTGCATATTCCACCACAGGATGGGCAGGATGCATACCGCGAACGCCGCGCCCATCACCCACATTTTCCGGGTGAAGAGCAGGGGACGGTGTTCCTTCGACCACAGCAGGAAAAACCCGATGCACCCGAGCTGCACACCGTTCGTGAACTTCGCCAGGAAACCCACGCCGATGACCAGCCCCAGCCAGAACCAGTCCGCGAGTTTGTCCCGATGAATGGCTTTCCAGAAAATCAGCGCGGCCCATGCCCAGAAGAAAACGCTCAACGAATCAATCGTCATCAGGATGGAACCCACCGCCAGCATCGGGATGACCGACGCGACGAGCAGCGACCACAACGCCACGCGGTCGTCATACAGCCGGCGCGCCAGCAGGAACAGCAGCCCGCCCGTGGCCGTGCTCAGCACCACCGCGAAGAACCGGATGCCCACCACCGTGTTGCCAAACAGCTTTGTGCCCAGCCAGATGACCCACGCCACCGCCGGCCCCTTGTCGCGATACGACCACGCGGGGTGTTTGGCCCACAGCCAGTAATAGCCCTCGTCCGGCACCAGCTCCATCCGCGTGATGAACCACAGCCGGTAAAGCGTCAGGCCGATCAGCAGGAAAAAGGCGAGCCGCACGGGGCTGGTGTTGCGCAGGTATGCAAGCATGGGGTTGATAAAATCGTGCCAGCGGCGGAATCATTTCGGCCAGCGCAGGCGGCGCATATTAAGCGGTTTTGCGGCATGCTTGGCAATCTTGGAAATCAGCGGCCGGCCTCAACCCTATCGTTGCCAAGGCAGCACTATGGCAGCAATTCGGAACCAAAACTGGCCTTGCCTCGAAATTGAAATTGAACTCGACCCGCCAGTTTCTTCCGCAAAAAAAATCGGCGGATCCGACACACGATTAACGGATCCGCCGAGCACGTCTTTCGACAGGAAAAACGGGCGCCCGTTCTCATGGGCAATTAGAAGCTAATTCATCTCCGGCGGGCTGCAAGCGGTTTTTGAAAAAACTTTTTCCGCGACCGCGACCGCGTATGCTCTGGGCGTCAATTGAAACGCATCCGCCACATTTTCTGCATTTGTCTGGCGGCGCTGGCTTGGGCCGCGCCGGCGGGCGAAGTGCCGTTTCTCGTGGATGTCTGGGGCACGGAGGACGGCTTGCCGCAAAGCTCCGTCATCGCGCTCGCGCAGACACGCGACGGTTATCTTTGGCTCGGCACGTTGAACGGCCTCGTGCGGTTCGACGGCAAATCTTTCACGCGCTTCAACGTCAATAATACGCCGGGGCTGCCGGACAACCGCATCGTGTTCCTGTTCGAGGACAGTCACCAGGCCTTGTGGATCGGCACCGAGAACGCCGGCCTCTGCGTTTTGAAGAATGGCGTGGTGCGCAACTTTCCCGAAACCGCCGCCGGCGGCCTCATCAACGGCGCGCTGGAGGATGACGCGGGCAATCTCTGGTTCAGCTATCGCAGCGGCAATTTCATTTCGTGGAAGGATGGCAAAATGGATTTGCATCCGTCCATTTTTCCCGCCCAGCTTTTTTTTCGCGCCGGTCATATGCTCGTGCCGGGCGGCAACGGCGTGAGCTGGCATCTGCAAAATCGTCGCGTGGAAAAATGGCGGGGCGAGCATCTGGAAAAAGATTTTGGCGCGATGCCGTGGGACGGGTTGCCCGTGTCGTCGGCGGTGGAAGATGCCGCCGGCAACCTCGTCGTTGGCACTCAGGGCGGAGGCGTGTATTGGTTTCAGCCGGACGGCGGTTGCTCGCACATCGGCAAGGACGAAGGGCTTTCGCACAACATCGTGCTCGCGCTGTCGCTCGACCGTGAAGGCAATCTTTGGGCGGGCACGGATGGCGGCGGACTGGACCGGCTCAAGCATAAAACTTTTTCCGCGCCCGCCGGCTTGTCGTCGGAGACGGCGCAATCCGTGGCGCAGGACGCGGCGGGCGGGTTGTGGGTGGCGTTCAACAGCCACGGCCTCGCGTATTGGCAAAGCAACACCGTCACCGGTTACGGCATCGGCATCAGTTCCAACGCGTGGACGGTGCTGGTGGATCGCCACCAAAATGTCTGGGCCGGCACGCGTGGCGAAGGCTTGTTCCGTTTCTTGGCTTACTATTTTCAGCCGGTTCGGGAAGCCAGCGGCGTGGGCCGGGAAATTTATGTTCTGTTCGAGGATCATGCCGGCAACCTCTGGGCCGGCGGCGAAAACGGCCTCGGTTGCTTCGACGGCGAACACTGGAAGATTTTTAACGCACAAAAAAATTTGCCGCTGGCGAATGTCCGCGCGCTGGCGGAGGACGCGGCGGGAAATCTCTGGATCGGCACCGAGCGCAACGGACTGTTTCAATTCAGCGCCGGAAAAATCTCCGCCGTGCCCGCGCCGGTGAACGACATTTCCTGTTTGCTCGCCGACCGCGACGGGCTGTGGGTCGGCACCGCTGGTCACGGTTTGGCGCGCTGGCAGAATGGCGCGTGGTCAAGCTGCTCGACGACCAACGGCGGTCTCGCCAGCGACAGCATCGGTTATCTGCTGGACGACGGCGCGGGCAACTTGTGGATTGGCTCGTATGAAGGTCTGCTGCGCGTGGAGAAAAAATCGCTCGCCGATTTCGCCGCCGGCGCGGTCAAGACGGTTTCCTGCCGCACGTTTCTCACGCGCGAATGTTCCGCCGGCGCGCAGCCGGCGGCGTTGGGCGCGCCGGACGGAAAGCTTTTCTTTCCCACCATCGCCGGCGTGGCCGCCGTGAATCCGGCGGAGTTGAAGCCCAATCGCATTCCGCCGCCGGTCGTCATCGAGTCCGTGCTGGTGGACGGCGTGGAGCAGAAGACCAACGCCTTTGGCACGGCGTGGAACCAGGTCGTCGTTCTGACGCCGGACAACGAGCAGTTGGAAATCCATTTCGCGAGCTTGAATTTTTCCGCGCCGAAAAATTCCACCGCCGGCGCGCGGTTCAAATACCGGCTCGATGGCCGCGACAAGAACTGGACGGACATCGGCGGCGAGCGCGTGGCGCATTTTCAAAAGCTGACGCCGGGGAAATTTCGCTTCCACGTCATCGCTTGCAACGAGGACGGTTTTTGGAACGACACCGGCGCGTCGCTGGTCGTGACGGTGCAGCCGCCGTTCTGGCGCACGCCGTCGTTCCTCGTCGCGAGCGTTTTGGTTTTGCTCGGCGCGCTGGCGGGGACGATTTATCTGGTTTCCACCGCGAAGCTGAAGCGCCAGTTGCGCGCCGCGCGGCAGAAGGAATTGCTCGAACACGAGCGCAGCCGGATCGCGCGGGATTTGCACGACCAGATTGGGGCGAACCTCACGCAGGTCGCGCTGCTGGGCGAGATGGTGGAGGCGGACAAGACGTTGCCGGACGAAGTGGAGCTGCACGCGCAGCAGATTTGCGCCACCGCGCGCGAGACCACGCGCGCGCTCGACGAAATTGTCTGGGCGCTCAATTCCTCCAACGACACGCTGGAGAGTCTCGCCAACTACGCCTGCAAATACGCGCAGGATTATTTTGCGCTGGCCGGCGTGCGGTTCCGGGTCGAGCTGCCCGCCGTGCCGCCAACGCCGATTTTGCCGGAGGTGCGGCACAACGTCTTCCTCGCGTTCAAGGAAGCCGTGAACAATGTCGTCAAGCACGCGGCGGCCACCGAGGCGCGCGTGAAGCTGCAAGTGGAACCGGGCCGGTTCATCCTGTCCGTGGCCGACAACGGGCGCGGCCTCGGCGACCTTTCCGGCAAGCAACTGCGCAACGGTCTCAAGAACATGGCGCGCCGCCTCGCCGATGTGGACGGCGAATTCGACATTGCGCCGGGCGAGCCGGGCGGCACGGTGGTGAAACTGGTCGTGCCCTTGCACCCGAAGGATGAAGTATGAATGATGAATGCAGAAGTATTGGCCTTGGCGCGTTCCTGGCTTGTTTCGTCATTCGTCATTCGTCATTCTTAATTTGATTTAGCCCATGCCTATTTCTGTTTCCATCGTTGAGGACAATGACAAGCTGCGCGGCACGCTCGCCAAGATGATTGGCCGCGCGGACGGATTCCGCTGCGTCAGCGATTATCCCAGCGCCGAGGCCGCGCTGGCGGATTTGCCGAAGGCCAAGCCCGAGGTCGTGCTGATGGACATCAACCTCCCCGGCATGAACGGCGTGGAATGCGTGCGCAAGCTCAAGGCCCTGCTCCCGCAGACGCAGGTGATGATGCTCACCGTCTATGAGGACACGGAAAATATTTTCAACGCCTTGGCGGCCGGCGCGAACGGCTACATGCTCAAGCGCACGCCGGCGAAGGAATTGATCGAAGCCATCCGCGAAGTGCAGCGCGGCGGTTCGCCGATGACCACGCACATCGCGCGCAAGGTCGTCCAGTC
>Ga0208872_1002777_pt1 | contig 9978 bp, 4 predicted proteins | sample CryBogCBH12Aug08_FD_185508 | JGI IMG/M metagenome (GOLD analysis project Ga0208872, IMG submission 185508) | Freshwater microbial communities from Crystal Bog, Wisconsin, USA - CBH12Aug08 (SPAdes) | ecosystem: Environmental > Aquatic > Freshwater > Lake | place: Crystal Bog, Wisconsin, USA... | reverse complement strand
TTTGCACCCTCCTTGCCAGGCAAGATCAAGTCTATTGGGCAGATCATATACTTCAGAATGATGACAGAGAACTTTTCAAACTTTATAACACAGATTTGACACTAAATCACCTCAGGCACTGCAAAGAAAATACTTGTCTCAGCAGTCATCTCCTTGACTATGCACTTGGTATTATTATCCTTGCATCCAGCAATACAACAGCAGACACTCCAAATCAACTACAAGTAGTCAAGACAATAACAAACAAGCAAATAAGAATTGTATCCACACATGTTACAAAAAACATCACTGGATGCCAGATACTAGCAGATGGGGTAACACCCAGCTGGATATTTAGAAGAATTCCAAATCTTGGACCTGATGATGAAGAACTTTGGTTTCCAGCCCACATAATGCCTGAAAAATTATCTACAGCTTCTGGAAATGGAAATCATTTTATCCTTCATAAGCTTTCTCTCAAAGATAATACAGTGAAAGTTCATGACAGTCTTTCAAAATCACAAATACATAACTACAGAGAATGCTCATACTGGCTCTGTGACAGACTCAAATATTTTGCCATGGCCCTTCCTCAGATCACAATAGATAGATCCATTCCTTGGAACTATTCCACAATTGATGTTATTCAACAGCCTGATGATAATGTAGACTGTGCCCTTCATGTTCTCACCACTGCAGCTTCTGATATCATTGGCACCCACAAGACAGCACAGACAGTAAATCAGTTCAGAAAAATCCTTCCTATTCTTGTTATGGCCCTCTCTTATGAGTCCCTCATGCAACTTGCACCAGCACAGTCTACTGAAGATAGAAGTCAAGTCATAGAATCAAAAGCACAACACTCCATCACCACTAAACCTCCCACCTTTCCACTTCTCAACTCACTGTTGTCCAACAGAGACAGATCTAGAATTGTATCAAGGAAAATAACTGCAATCCTCAGAAACACTCCTGAAAAGACACCACTTGCAACAGATGATCCCCTTATAGATCCACTGAGTAATGATTATCTTCCAGACTTTCAATCACTCAATGACATGGTTTCAGCAAAGAACAGAGCAAGAGCAGCACAAAGATCTGCCACAAGAATAATACAGTCAGCCCAACTCCCTAATGCCCCTCCTTCACTCTCTGCAGAGGATGATGCTGAAATCCAAGCATTTTTAGCCAATCCTGACCTTCCTGATTTTAGCTCATTCCCTCCACTCCATCAAGAACCACAAACTCCTGAAAACCTTGTTCCCCCTCCTGGACCACCCATTCCCCACAGACCAGCATATCGTGTGCGAGATGACACAGAATTTCATCCCACTGGATTTCAACCAACCACCTGGGCATCATGTGGCCTGGTTGATGGTCCATTTTCACTTGGGCCCATGAATGATGCATGTCATAATTGTGGTGCCCTGCATTTCAAGGGTGAACGTCGCCAGAAGGATGCTAACCTGCCCCTTGGAATGGCCACATTTCAATTCTGCTGTGACCATGGCAAGATTAAGCATAAACCAATAAGCCATCCCTTCCCTGAGGAAATAAAGATTATTCTCAAACGGCAAAAGCCCCCTGTCTATTGTATCCACCCTGTTCAGAATCTAAGTCCTGCCCAGCGCACAGAAATTAATGAAAATATTAGGCACATGAATGGACGCCATGCATTTGCCAGCATGATGTCCAAAACCATCAATATGGGGCAGGGTCCCTATCTGTTCAAAATTCAAGGCACTCTCATGCACAAAATCAGTAATGTTCAACATAAACCAGGAACAACACCAGCCTACAGTCAACTCTACTTTGCAGATGAATCAGAGCAAAGACGTCTCAATCTCAAGCACCCCTTGTGTTCTGGTTTCAGCCCATTTCTTCAAAATCAAATGTCAATAATTCAAAGGGTGATTCGAAGGGATAACCCTTTTGCACAAGCCTATCAAATGCTTAGAGAAATTGTAGACCAACAAGGTGGTGAGCGATGCATGGCAAATGTGAAGCTTGTGTTCAACCACAATAAAGAGCTTGACCTTAACAGATACAATGCTACTCTTCTTGGATCAAATGAGGTTGCAGCAATCATTACTGGTGCATTCCGTGAGCAAAAAGACAAGCGGCAGCTATTTGTTCATCTTCAGAATGAAACAAACCTCTTCACAACGATCAGTGTCATGGACCCAAATGCAGATCCAATGTGCTACCCACTCCTATTCCCTAGGGGAGATGTCAGTTATCACAGAGACCTCCCACCCAGAGATGATTGCTATGCACAGGAATATATTCCATTCAAACCACCCAAACCAAGGAAAAGAAAACAGCAAACTTCCTCTCTTGTAGATGAGGAGGCTATTGAGGATAATGAAGATGAGCCAGCTGACCACACAGAAGAAGTTAATCCAGATCCAGAGGGTAAGAAATCCAAAGACTATTCCATGAGACAGCATTACAGCTACATGTTTTCATACAGACCAGAAGTGGATCAGCCACAGATGCCTACACTCACAGACTCAGATTCTGATGATGAAAATGCAGAACCACAGGGCAACTTCAGCTCCATACATTATGGAGGCAGATTGGCCCAGCAATTCTTTGTTGATGCTTATGCTAAAGTAGAAGAGCATGCCTGTGGTACTCTCAGACGCCCAGGCATGCAGAAAAAACTAAAAGCAGAAATGTACACCAAGTTACGAAAAGATCTTATCAATGCAGCTGCAAGCAGACCTGGTTATGTGGAACCAGGATATGCAAGAGTACTTCCTGCATCATTCATTGGAAGCCCAAGATATATGCATCAGGCCTATAATAAAGCTATGGCTATATCTATGCACACAGGAGCACCCCATAAATTTATAACAATGACTGCTAATCCAAAATGGCCAGAAGTTGTACAGAATCTTTTACCAGGGCAGTCACCAGAGGATAGACCAGACCTCTTGGCACGTGTGTTCAAACTTAAACTGGATGAACTCCTCAAAGATCTCATCCAAAGAGAAATCTTTGGAGAGATAGGTGGATATGCATGGACAATAGAGTATCAAAAAAGGGGCATGCCTCATGTGCACATCCTACTTATACAAAAGCATAAGGAAGATATGCCCAAAACAGGTAGAGATATTGACCTTATAGTTTCTGCAGAAATACCAGATAAAAGGATAGATACAGTTCTATATGAAGCAGTTAAAAGGAATCTCATTCATGGGCCATGTGGCAATTTAAATCCAAGTGCTGTATGCATGCAGAGCGACACATGCAAGGGCAAGTGTAAGCGTTTTTTTCCAAAGGAATTTGCCTCAGAAACACTTTTTGATGAGAATGGTTATCCACAGTATATGCGTCGTAAAGACCAGCAAACCATTGATAGGCTTGGGAAGTATGAAAATCTAACATCTCAATGGGTTGTGCCTTTCAACCCATTCTTACTTCTTAAATATGACACTCACATAAATGTAGAAATAGCAACCAGCATTAAATCCTTCAAGTATCTGTACAAATACATTTATAAGGGTGGGGATAAGGTAGAATTTAAACTCAGGAAAATCCAGGAAGAAGGAGAAGAAGTCAGCTTTCTTGACAGCGATGAAATTAAAGATTTCCAGGATGCTCGCTACCTGTCTTCACATGAGGCTTGCTGGAGGATGTTTGGTTTTCCAACCAATGCAATGAGTCACTGTGTAGAATCATTACAAGTCCATTTGCCTAACCAACAGGAGGTCTCTTTCATACCAGGCACAGCAAACTTAGTTGCACAGGCACCTGCTCCACAGACAACATTAACAGCCTACTTTAAATTGTGTGAAGGAGGTACAGGCATTTCAACCACAGCCACAGCTATGGCTCGCACTCTCCTGTATCATGACATGCCACAATATTTCACCTTTGACACAAAATCAAAATCATGGAAGCTTAGACCCAGAGCCCCTCCAATCAAAGTTCCCTGGAGCTATTCAGGAACCAGACCAATCATTGGTAGAATGCACCATGTTTCACCAGCAGATATAGAAAGATACTGCCTACGCCTTCTCTTGCTCCATATCAAAGGACCCAAAAATTTTGAAGCACTCAAGCTTCACAATGATATACAACACAGAACCTTTCATGAAGCAGCCATAGCAAGAGACCTAATGGTTGATGATAAAGAATGGAATAACTGTCTCACTGAAGCCAATTTTACCATGATGCCAGACAAAATGATATCTTTATTTGCATGCATACTCATCTCCTGCAATCCCTCAGACCCAAAACAGCTGTGGGATAATCACAAAATGAATATGTTCAAGCCAGATAGACACAACAATATCAGTGATTCTCAACAGCTGTGCAGAATTTATGATAGATTAAATGCAATGATTCAGAGGCATGACAGTGAAAAAAACTTGCTCCAATCATTTCAGATTCCACGACCACAATCACTCCCTCCAAGAAATAGACCAACAGCAAACCCTGCCCCTCCACCAACACAAGCCCCTACCCAAACCACAGCACAGACCCTTACCCAAACCACAACAGAGACCCTACCCTCACAAACAGGACAAGATATGTATGCACAGCTGAATCTTGATCAGAAAACAGCATTCGACAGGATTTACAATGCACAGGACCAGAGGACCAAGGAGTGCTTTTTTATAGATGGTCCAGGTGGCACAGGAAAGAGCTTCATGTACAAAACATTAATTCACTGTCTGCAACAATCTGGCAAAAGTTGTGTTGTTGTAGCATCTACAGGAATTGCAGCTACACTTCTAGATGGTGTAACAGCTCATAAAGCCTTTAAAATGCCTCTTATAATTAATCATGACACAGTTTCCAAATTAAGGGCCCAGTCTAAGGAGGCAGCCATCCTCAGAACAACTGATGTAATTATATGGGATGAATCCACAGCTTCTCACAGGTATGCTTTAGAACTCTTGGACAGGCTACTCAAATTTCTATGCAAATCACAGGAACCATTTGCAGGCAAAACCATTGTATTGGGTGGTGACTTCAGACAGACCTTGCCCATTGTCATCCGTGGCTCAGGTTCACAACAGGTTGCTGCCTCAATCAGAATGTCACCACTTTGGGATCATTTTACAACCATTGCCCTTACTGAGAATATGAGGGCAAAGGATTGTCCAGACTGGGCTGAGTGGCTTTTGAAAGTGGGAGATGGTTTGTTGGGAGAGGACATCATGCTTGACAGCAGGATACATATTGTACACAGAACACAGGACCTCATTGATGCTACATTTGGGAAAGACTTCTCCCAGAACATGCTACCAACACTTTATGATCGTGTACTCCTTACACCAACCAATAAACATGCTGCCATACTTAATGAGCACATGCTTTCTCTCATTCCAGGCCCAGACAACATCAGACTTTCTATTGATACACCTGTCATTGATAAGACTCAGCAGTGTCATAAAATTATCTTACCTACAGAATTTTTGAAGACCCTTACTCCTCCTGGATTGCCACCTCACAGCCTCAACCTTAAAGTAGGTGGCGTGTACATGCTTCTTAGAAATATGAATGTTAAGGAAGGCCTTTGCAATGGCTCAAGATTTCATATCCTGGCGATACAACACCACAGCATCTTATGCCAGCTCATCCCTTCTGGACCAGCCACACATAATGAAGAGCCTCTTATCTTCCTCTTACCCAGAATCACTAGTACAACACCAGAAAAATACCCTTTTACTTTCTCCAGGCATCAATTTCCAATCAGACCTTCCTTTGCCATGACAATCAACAAGTCACAGGGATCCACATACAGCAAAGTAGGCATAGATCTCACTGACCCAGTATTCAGCCATGGACAGCTCTATGTTGCTCTTTCACGCGTAAAAAACTGGGACTCAGTACATGTCCTGCTTAAAGATGGTCAGATCCACACCAAAAACATAGTATGGCACACCATCTTTGATAAAGATTACATAGACAGACGACACAGAGAGTGTTTTGCACCACCAGCTTATGCAAATCCAATTGACCCAGATGAAGAACAGTATGAGGAGAACTACCAAGCCCCAGAATATCCATGCTCCTTTAGGGAACCAGAGGATAACCCATACAGATTACCAGAGGATTTGCCTCTCCCTTTTTCTGGAAGTTTTGCATCATACCTTGACCAGGCTCATGAGGGTGATGATATTGACATGCCAGCAGACTGGAACTTTGACTGAGGAGTATCAATTAATTCACTATTCATTAATTACTAATTACTGGATTGGTTATTGGTTATTGGAATTGTGGGTTATTGGTTATTTGGGTATTGGTTATTGGTTATTGGAAATGTTGGTTATTGGTTGATTGGATACTGGTTATTGGTTACAGAGGATAGTTGTAACTTATTCAATGTATCATTTAAACTGTAAAATTCACATCATACAGGCACTGCAATACAGTGCCTGGGGGTCTATGGACTATTACAAAAGTCCATGGACTTCTGGCTGTCTTGGTGAACATCCATGGTTCAATTCCATGGCAGCCATTGCCTAATTTTACTACTCAAGCTGATAAAACATAAACACACAACAAACAGATCAACCAAGACTGCTGCAAGCAACCCACCAATCAATCTCAACACAACACATTGCATACCCTGTAAGTACTATTACCTCTTCACCACATGTGAAGTGCTGAACATCCTTTTACAGGTTTCAACCCTTTCAAAGCAATGTCAACATCTGAACATGAAAGTGAACCTGACCATGAGCAACTTGACTCATCTGACAATGAACAAGCCACATCAGACAAGTCTAGACCTGTCACACCTCTCAAATTACCTGCCACTGAGGGAGAAAATTCCAGTGCTTCATTCAACTCCCCAGTAATTTCTGCTGTTGAACCAACCAGCCTTACTCCAGAATTTCAGCAGCTTGCCAATTCTCCAAGCACCAATTCTCCTAGTAAGAGGCAATTTGACATGACATTTAGAACTCCTCCAGCCAAAAGATCTCTTGTTTTGCCATCTCTTGAAAGGTGATCAAAAATAAATGTTATTAAAACTTATGAAATGTTAAATCAAACATCTCTTTTCTTTTCTTTCCTTAAATCATTTCTCTCAAAATCCAAAGTGTCCATTGATAAAGTCACTTTTCTTTTCATTATACCAGTGCCTCTCAATCTGCACCTTCCAGCTCAGTTCCTCAGAGCCAACCTTTTGAAGTCACTGAAAGGTACCTATCCCAACAACTTCACAATTTGCCAAAATCCATACATTCTCATTTGTTTTTATACCTATCAGGTATATCCCTCAAAATATCAAGATCTTGGCACAACCACTCTGGGAATCATTCAGGTAAAGCTAAAAAACAACAATACCAATAATACTCCATAAAAACAAATTTAATAAAGTAATCATTATTCTTGAAAACAGGGCTTCAGTCATTGCTGATATAACAGTAGAAGTTGAGAAATCATCAATGGAAATATTAGAAAGGCTCTTGTTTGTTGCTCAAAAAAAATATCTCAATTCACCAGAGCAACAGATAAATTTGATTGAACAAATCTTGCAAGAGAACAGCATCAGTCAAAACATGTCAGAATTGCACCAGCATGGGATTGTAACATGGCTAATTGAAACTTTCTATGACTATGACCAGAAAGTTCCATACAATGCAGAAACAACAGCTCAAAAATACAGTGCAATCTTACAGGCAATTTACAAATTCCTGATTAACAGCTGCATGGTAGTAAGAGTCATATCTCAACTTGAAAATCCAATGACATCACCTTTCAACTATCCTAAACTCTTGAACATAGTTGAACAACAATATCCCTCAGCTAATGCTGTCTATGGTATTTGGCCACCTTCCATGTTAGCACTGGCAGAATATTCAGATTACCCCAAAATTTCTGCAAGCATTGAAAAACTCAAACTCAATCCCCTCCATAATCATGTGGAAATTGATAGAGTGCTTCAAATTCTGAATAAAACAACAGACATGTTTCAATTTAAGAATTTGCTTCTTTCCACTTTTCAAGCCTACTGTGAACAATCACCACCACCTCCAATGCCCTTGACTACTATCAATATGATTGAACTTCTAAAAGCTATGCACATAGACCTGGAAATGCTTGTAGAAACAGAATGGAACAGAGAGCTTCAGGCAGGGCTTGACAAGTTTATCCATTATTCCAACCAAATCATTGATCTGAATGATATCAAAACAACTTTGAATACCACTGGGGGCCAAAAAAACCTTTTCAACCAACTCAGCTTACAGGAAGGTGACAATTTACAATGCCTCCGGATTTTTACACAGAAACTTCATGCTGCTGTAGGACCTGAACCATGGAGTTACAGAGAAGATGGAATGAAGAAGATGGCTCTGGCAATTAAATATTCAGAACTGCAGGAAAATCACAACCTGTCTGATCATTACATGGCCACACCACATATGGATGGCACAAACTTTTTCAGACACTCAGTGGCTGCACTTAATTGGAATCTTCAGAGAGGAAAGGCCCTTCAAAACCTTGAAAAGTATTTCATAGGAAAAGAACAAGCCTGTTACAAAGCCAAAATAGAAAAAGAAAAACAAATTCAAGAACAACAGGAAAGGACTGCAAGACTTGAGTTGGCTGCTCAAAAAAAGGCACAAACCATGGCTTTACTGTGTGCATGTCATTTCTGCAAGAAACCCATTTCATTTGACATGCAACAGATCTGCACTGACTGTTTCAACAAAGAAGGTGGGCACATCTGTGACATCTGCCACAAACCCTTGGAAACACATGCAGAAATCAAGGACTCCAGATGCACTAATTGCACTGATTTGATTCAACTGGACCTAATGGCTCAAGAAGAAGAGGCACATTTGGCTATGGAAGAAGCCAAAAAGAGAATGTGCTTCATATGCAAGCAGATGAAAACTCCATTTCAAATTGGCCCTCCTCCAGCTCTTAATTGTGATGCATGCTTAAAAGGCTTGGGCCCAAGCAGTTCAGCCAGCACAAGCAGATTTGCAGTTCCAAATCCACAGAGACAATGCCCCACATGCCATACATTCAAGCTTCCATCAGAGATGAGTCCAACAGACATTATCTGCTATGCATGCAAAACACCAAAGTAGAAATCATTTTTTGGCACTTACCAAGGCTTCTTCACAATACCCAATTTTCATTGCCATCTTGCAATAGACAATCTTCCACAACAACATTTCATATTGCATCAAAGAATTTCAGCAATCAGCATTCCTCAGAAGCAACTTTCACAATACATTCAAATCTTTAACAAAGCACAAGAAACACCTGTGCATTTGAAACTCAGCATTTCCACAAGCACAAAGTCAGTATTTTTCAATACCAAGACCACCTTTTCTGGATATATTTCATCAATCCATGTATTTGCATTAATGCAGTACAATGAGTTCTCAGTATTAAAATATCTTTCAAACAATGTGTCAACTGTCCATGTTTTACTTATTTTTTCTATTATTTCATTTCTGACCATACAAACTAATCAACAAGTACAACTCTACCTCCTCCATTTTCAACCAGGTATTTTATCCAACATTTCAATCATTTCATCTCAAATAACAAAATTTCAACAAATTCATTGTACTAACTTGTCTCATACTTTTGCAGGAAGCAACTACACACTCAAGAAATTAAGGTAAAGGAGTAAACTGAAAAATAATCAACAAGAATTACAGTTTCAATACACATACATACCACCAAAGCTCATCAACCTAATTCCACACACTGATCAACCTAATTCCACAAGCTGAGACTGTATAGACTCTCAAGTCCATACACTTCAGGCTGTCCTGCAGACTTCCAGTGTTCAATTCAGTCACACCCCACACCAACTCCACCCATCTGATTTTCAACATAAACACATCCAAACAATAGCAATCAAATCCATTTGGCACTTCTGAAATAGAATGTTACCCTCCGGGCAGGGCAGGGCGCCGCGCCGCGAAGCGGCGCGGCGCCCTGCCTAAGCCCGTCAAAGATAGCGTGGGACGCGGATTCGTTGAGCGGTGCTGAGATTCAAATTTGCCG
>Ga0208872_1002774_pt1 | contig 9987 bp, 9 predicted proteins | sample CryBogCBH12Aug08_FD_185508 | JGI IMG/M metagenome (GOLD analysis project Ga0208872, IMG submission 185508) | Freshwater microbial communities from Crystal Bog, Wisconsin, USA - CBH12Aug08 (SPAdes) | ecosystem: Environmental > Aquatic > Freshwater > Lake | place: Crystal Bog, Wisconsin, USA... | reverse complement strand
AACCGTCGCGCAAATCGCCGTAAGCCGCCGCCGGAAAATGTTCCAGCACGGCTAGCATCGTGATGACATCAAATGGGCCGGCCCCGGCGGGCACCGCCTGCGGGAAAAATCCCGCCAGCAAATCGCAGCCGTTCACGACGATTGGTTTTGCCAGAGTTGGATCAACCCCGAGGCTGCCTTGGCCCACCGCCGAACCGAGCGCCGAAAACAGCGCGCCGTCCGCGCTGCCGATGTCGAGAATCCGGTCGCCGGCATTGATAAAACGCCGGGCGCGCGAAATCCGCCACTGTTGCAGGAGCCGGTCGGTGAATTTCATCGGCAGTCAGGAATTGGCGGCGCCGGGCAGCGACGGCGGTCGGCGGGTGACGGTTTTCAGGCCAAGCACGCTCATGAAGAAACTCGAAAAAATCGTCTGGATGCCGAGGATGAGCAGCGTGGCGGCGGGAATCAGGCGGCGCAAATTTTCCGCGTAGGAAAGTTCGCCGTAGCCTGCCGCGCGCCAGAGCCAGACGGCGTGGAGCAACCAACCCAAACCGGCCAGCGCCACCAGCACGCCCGCGACGATGCCTTTTTCCAGCGTGAAAATTTTGAAGGCGTTCGCCAGCTTCGCATCTTCCGGCAGCAAGCCTTCGGCGATCGCAAAAACTTTTGTGAAAAACGCGAACGCCACGAGTTGAAAGCCGATGACTGCCGCCATGCACGCCATCATCAGCGTGCCGACATCCAGGTGGAGGCCGCCGATTTTAATATCCTGCACCGCCAGCGCGGCGGAAAAAATGACGCCTACCGTGGACAGCAAAAGCCCCGGCACGAGAAACAGCCAGCGCGGCGAGTAGAGCAGCATGAAGCGCAGATGTCGCCAGCCGTCGCGCCACGGTTTCAGATGCGGCGGTCGCGAGCGCCCGTCTTTGCGCAGCGTCACCGGCACCTCGGAAATTTTCAAACCTTTCAGCGTGGATTTGATGACCATCTCGGAGGCGTATTCCATGCCGGTGGTTTTCAAATCCATTTTTTCGTAGCCCGCTTTGGTGAAGCCGCGCAGGCCGGAATGAAAATCGTGCGCGGGGCATTGGAAAAACAGCCGGCCAATGAAGGATAAAATCGGATTGCCAATCCAGCGGTTTTTCCACGGCATCGCGCCGGGCACAATCGTGCCGCCGCCGGCGGGCAAACGGCAGCCCATGACCAGTTCGTCGCCGGCTTGGAATTTTTTCACGAAGCGGTCAGCCTCGCCGAAATCATAGCTGTCGTCGGCGTCGCCCATGAGAATCCATTCGCCGCGTGCCGCCGCGATGCCGCCGCGCAGGGCGCTGCCGTAGCCTTTTTCCTTCACGGCCACGACGCGGGCACCAAGTTTTTCCGCGATGGCCTGCGAACCGTCGGTGCTGCCGTTGTCGGCGATGAGGATTTCGCCCGGCACCCCGGCGCGTTCCAATCCGCGCCGGGCGGACTCGACGCAGCGGGCGATGGTCTCCGCTTCATTCAGGCAGGGCATGAGAATTGTCAATTTCAGGGGCTGGCTCATGAGAGCGCAAAGGTTAGCGGCTTCAAGGTTGGTTTGGCGAGTCCGGTTTTCCCGCCGGCAGCTTGAGGACGACCCATTCCACCGGCCCGGCGGAGGCGCGGAGCTGTAAGTTCACCTTGCCGACCAATTCCGCGTGCATCCGGTTTTGCCAGCCGGGCAGGTCGGTCGCGAACCAGTTTTTCAATTTGGTTTCGGTCAGTAGGACAAATTGAATTTTCCGTGTTTGCAAATCCGCCAACGTGTCTGTCGGGCAAACGTGTTCAATGCGCAGCGTGCCGAACGGCCGCCAGAGCGACGTTTCCGGATCGTCGTAAGTCACGAGGCCCAGCACCGGCAAATTCGGCGGCAGCAACGCGCGCACTGGGGCGAAGGCGTCGTTGCGGTCGCGATAAACGGAATACACCGCGCGCATCCGCTCCGAGACCGCCGGCGAATCCAGCAGCCGCTGCACCGGAAACAATGGCCGCGCCGGCGACACCACCAATAATACGGCGGCGATAAAAAACACCAGCCACGCGCACCCGCGCCACCAGCAGCGGCGGACGACCTGCGATTGTGCCGGCGACGCCAGCAGCAGCGGCAGCAGCGGCAGATAAAAGGGCGTGACTTCCCGCGCCAGCGCGCCGTAACGGGATTGCGTCAAAATGACCAGCAGCGAAATCACCGGCGACCAGCGCACGGCGTGCAGCCACAGCGACGTTGGCGACGCGGCGGATTTTGATTTCAGCCGCCAGCCAGCGGTCACGCTGATGAGCAGCAGAACTGAAACGCCAAAGCCTAGACCAGCGTGTTCCTCCATCGGTAGCAAATCCAAATCAAACGTGCGCAAACCGACTTCCATTGTCTGATCCAGTCGTGTTGCCAAACTCGCCGGCAGATGTTGCGCAAAAAATTCATGCCACGCGTGGTTGAACGGAAAGACCGGCGGGTTAAAATTTTGCAGCGTCAGCAGGAACGTGTTGACGCCGGTGAGAAAAACCGGCGCGGGCGCGACGTTGCCGCCTTCCACTTTCATACCGGTCCAGTCGCCGCAAAAATGCCAGTTCAGCGCCGCCGACGGCAGGAACGACGCGGCCACCGCGATCAGCGCAATGGCCGCGCTGCGCCCCGGCCAGCGCCGCAGCAGCGGGAGCGATGGCAGCATCGCCAGCGACCACGGCAGCAGCAGGGGCAGGTTGCTCGGCTTGGCGCTGGTCATCAGCGCCGCCGCGAGCGCGGCGGTGAAAAAATCTCGCGCCGTGCCGGAAGCCTTGGCGCGCAGGGCGAAATCCAGCGCCGCCAGCACGAACACCGCGCCGAACAAATCGTTGCCGATGCTCGCCGCTTGCATTAAAAAGCCATAGCCGGTCGGGGCCAGCCACATCCAGTGCCACGCCACGCGCCGCCGGACGCCGAGCCGCGTGCACACGCTGAACACCAGCCCCGGCAAAAACAGGAACGAAATAAAATTGATGAGGAACAGCGGCCGGTCAGTCTTCAGCAGCGCGAGAACCGGCGCGGAAAGCCATTCGATGCCGCAGCAGCGCTGGTTAATCCGCGGGAAAAAGGTGTGGATCCAGTGCCAGTGATCCGCCGCCAACCAGTGCAGCACGCGCGGCAGCCGGTAGGACAGCCCATCGTAATTGGTCGGCGGATGCAGCGCGCCTCCGAGGAAGGCCAGCGCCGCCAAAATTAAAAAGCCGAGCGGCAAGCCGCGCCGGAAGCGGCGGCGGAATTTTTTCAGGGAAAAATTCGGAAAAATCTGCGCACCGGTTGTTTTTTTCCAAACCAGCAGCCCCGCCAATCCGAGTGCCAGTGCGACCGCGTAGCCGCCGGCGTTGAGCTGGTGCAGCCACGACAGCGTCCAGCCTGCGCAGTTGAGATACGCGCACAGCCAAATCCAGATGACAACCAGCGACGGCATGATGCGGGCAGTTTCCCCACCGCGAATTTTGAAAGCAATCAAATTGGTTCGGGCGATTTAAGGTTTGCGCCGGCGGGCAAAATCGTAAATCGTGAATCCGAAATCGAAAATTTATATGCCTTCATTCGACATTGTTTCGCAGGTCAACTCGATGGAAATCGAGAACGCCGTCAACCAGGCCAAAAAGGAACTCGCCAACCGCTTTGATTTCAAGGGCAGCAAGTGGGAAATCATTTTGGAAAAGACGGAAATAAAACTCACCGCCGACAACGAGTTCAAGGTCGCCACGCTGAACGAGATTGTCATCGGCAAGCTCGCCAAGCGCGGCATCTCGATGAAAAGCATCGAGCAGTGCGACCCGGACATCTCGCCGCTCGGCCACGCGCGTCAGAGCATCAAAATCAAAAACGGCATCGAGAGCGCGGTGGCGAAGGAAATCGCGAGTTTCATCCGCGAGAGCAAGCTCAAGGTGACGACGCAAATTCAAGGCGACGAAGTGCGCGTGCAGGGCAAGAGCCGCGATGATTTGCAGGCGGTCATCGCCGCCGTGCGCGCCAAGGAATTTTCCGTGGCGGTGCAATTTGTGAATTTCCGGGATTGAATTCGCGCCGGTTTGGCCGTTTCATTTTGATTATGCAGAAAAAAATTTCCGTCATCGTGCCCTGCTTCAACGAGGAGGCGGTGCTGCCCGCGCTGTTCCAGCGGCTCGGCGCGGTCGCCGCGACGTGGAATACCGATTACGAAATCATCTGCGTGGATGACGGTTCGCACGACCGGACGTGGGAAATTCTCAAGGCGCAAAACACCAAAGACCCGCACTGGCGCGCGCTTTCGTTCGCGCGCAATTTCGGCCATCAGACGGCGGTCAGCGCCGGGCTGCATTTCGCCAACGGCGACGCGGTGGTGATTATTGACGCCGACTTGCAGGATCCGCCGGAGGAAATTGCGCGGCTGTTGGAAAAATGGCGTGAAGGTTTCGAGGTGGTTTTCGCCACGCGGAAAAAACGCAAAGACCCGCTGCTGAAAACCATTCTCGCGTGGGGCTTTTACCGCGTGCTGTCCAAGCTGACGCCGCTGCCGATGGCGCGCGACGCCGGCGACTTCTGCCTGCTCGACCGGAAAGTCGTCGAGGTGATGAAGGCGTTGCCGGAACGCAACCGTTACCTGCGCGGCCTGCGGACGTGGTGCGGCTTTCGCCAGACCTCGGTGGAATTCGACCGCCACGAGCGCGCCGCCGGCGTGGCGCAATACACGTTCCGCAAATCCTTCCGGCTGGCGATGGACGGGATGTTTTCGTTTTCTTCCGTGCCGCTGCGGCTGGCGACGTGGCTGGGGCTGGGCGTGTCGGCGGCGTGTTTTATCGGCGTGATGTTCACGCTGCTCGAAAAGATTTTTGCGGAGCAGTTTGCCAAGATCGGGTTCACGCCCGGCCCGCACGGCGTCACGACGATGGTGATTTCCATTTTGTTTCTCGGCGGTGTGCAGTTGATTTGCCTCGGCATTCTCGGCGAATATATCGGGCGCATTTACGAAGAGGTCAAAGGCCGTCCGCTGTGGATTCTGCGCGACAGCGCGGGGCTGGCGGCGGGGACGCTGCCGAAATAAAATCTACGCCTTGCTCTCGAACAAACTCGGCGCGGTCTGGTGGGCGAACTCCATGCAGCGGGCGAGAATTTCCGACGGTGATTCGCACGCGAGCGCGAACGCCGCCAGTTGCTTCGCCTCGTCCAGCTTCAGCCGGCGGATCATGTATTTCACCTCGTCAATCACGCCGGGCGCGCAGCTCAATTCATCCACGCCGAGGCCGATGAGCAGCGGCGCGAGCACCGGGTCGCCGGCAATCTGTCCGCACACGCCCGCCCAAATTCCTTTCGCGTGCGCGGCATCCACGGTCAGTTTGATGAGCCGCAGCACCGCCGGATGCGTGGGCTGGTAAAGGTGCGTGACCTTCTCGTTGCCGCGGTCAATCGCCAGCGTGTATTGAATCAAATCGTTCGAGCCGATGCTGAAAAATTTCACGCGCGCCGCCAGCGCCTCGGCCACGAGCACGGCGGACGGAATCTCGATCATCGCGCCGATTTCCAGATTTTCGGCGAAGGGAATATTTTCCGCACGCAGCTCGGTTTTGCATTGTTCCACGAGCGCGTTGGCCTGGCTCAATTCGTCGAGGCCCGAAATCATCGGATACATCATCTTCACGTTGCCCTCGGCGCTGGCGCGCAGAATGGCGCGAAGCTGGGCGCGAAACAATTCCGGTTGCGCGAGGCAAAAGCGGATGGCGCGCCAGCCGAGGAACGGATTGCTCTCCTTGGAAATCTGGAGGTGCGACGCAAATTTGTCCCCGCCCAAGTCGAGCGTGCGGATGATGACGCCGTGCGGTTTCAGCGCGACGGCGACTTCGCGATAAACTTGAAACTGCTCTTCCTCGGTCGGGAACGCTGCGCGATTGATGAACAAAAATTCCGTGCGGAACAATCCGACGCCTTCCGCGCCGTGGGCGAGCACGGATTCCACGTCGCCCTGTTCCTCGATGTTCGCGGAAAGATGGATGATTTTTCCATCCAGCGTGACGGCCGGCTGGTGCTGGACTTCGCGAAGTTTTTCGTCGAGCGACGCCTTGATCTTCGCGAGCTGGCCGTATTCAAACAGCGTCTGGTCGGTGGGATTGACGATGACCGTGCCGTTGTAGCCGTCGAGCAAAACGTAGTCGCCGGTCTCCAATTCCTCGCTGATGGTCTTCGCGCCGACGACGGCGGGAATGTCCAGCGATTGCGCGAGAATCGCCGTGTGCGAAGTCTTGCTGCCAATGTCGGTGACGAACCCGAGGACGAGTTTCCGATCCAATTGCGCCGTCATCGAAGGGCTCAAATCGTGCGCGACGAGGATGCACGGCTCGGTCAAATGGCGCAGGTCGAACTGGTCTTTGACTTCGAGCAAATTGTCCAACACGCGGCCGGTGAGGTCGCGCAAATCGGCGGCGCGCTCGCGGAGATATTCGTCCTCGACGGCCTCCAGCACGGCGATGTAGCGATCGGAGGCCGTATGAAAAGCGTAGTCGGCATTCGTCTTCTGCTCGCGAATAATTTTGATGACTTCCTCGATGAGCACGCGGTCTTCGAGCATCAGCAAATGCGCGTCAAAAATATCCGCCTCGCTGGAACTCATCGTGTCCGCGACACGGCGCTGGACTTCGGTGATTTGCTGGCGCGTGCGGACGAGGGCGTGCTCGAAGCGTTTGGTTTCCGGCACGACGGCATCGTCTGCCAATTGGCGCTTGGCAATGACCCGGCGCGAGCGGTGCATGACGACGACCTTGCCCCGGCACACCCCGTCGGAAACGGCGATGCCGCGGAACACTTTTTCGCCTTTGAGTTGCCCTGACATTACGTTGAACTAGAAATAGCCGAGCTGCACCGGCTTGCAAAGCATTTCCGCGCGGAAGCCTTGAAAATTTCTGGTGACAAATAAAAAAGCCCGCGCGCGGCGGGCTTGGGAAATATTGAATTTCAAACGGCGAATTCAGAATTTGAAATTCGCCATTCGGAATTTTCGTCAGGCGCGTTCCATGTATTTGCGGGTGCGCGTATCAATCTTGATTTTCTCGCCGGTCTTGATGAAGAGCGGTGCCTGCACCGTGATGCCGGTTTCGAGCGTGATAGCCTTCTGCACATTGTTCGCCGAATCGCCGCGCACGCCTTCTGGCGCGTCAGTAACGGTGAGAATGACGCTGGCGGGAATTTCCACGCTGACGGCTTTTTCCTCGACGAACGTGACGGTCACACCCGCGTTTTCCACGAGAAAATCCTTCGCGTCGCCGACGAGTTCGGCGGTGAGCGTGACGGTCTCATAATTTTCCGGGTCGGTGAAAACATAGTCCAAGCCGTCCTTGTAGCTGTATTCCATCTTGGTGGTCATCATCGGCACCGGCTCGATTTTTTCCGTGGAGCTGAAACGCACGTCGGACGCCTTGCCGGTGCGGATGCTGCGGAGCGTGGCCTGCACGAACGCGCGCAGGTTGCCCGGCGTGCGATGCTGGAATTCGAGAACAACGGAGATGTCGCCGTTGTAGTTGATCGCCATGCCACGGCGGAGGTCGCTTGCTGTTGCCATAAAATTATTGGTCTGCTTTTGTTGCTCTAAAAATGAGTTGCACAGAATACCTGCAAAAAGGCCGAACGCAAGACGCTTTTGCCGGAATTGGCGGGATTCCTTGACGCCACAAACCTTTGTGTGCTACAAACAATGAGCCACAATTAGCTGTGGTTTTATGCGTTGTCCCAAGTGCGGTTGTCAGGAAGATAAGGTCATTGACTCGCGCGCCTCCCGTGAGGGTGCGACCATCCGGCGACGCCGCGAATGTTCCGCCTGCCAACATCGCTTCACCACTTACGAAGAAGTTGAACACGAAGGCCTGATGGTTTTGAAGCGCGACGGTCGCCACGAAGAATTTACCCGCGAAAAACTTTTGTCCGGCATTCGCAAAGCCTGCCAGAAACGTCCCGTCTCGCCAAAAGCGATGGAAGATTTGGTGGACCATATCGTCGCCACCGTCACCGTGAAATATGAAAGCGAAGTCCCCGGCGACTTCATTGGCAAGATGGTCATGGAAGGTTTGCGCGAACTCGATGCCGTGGCTTATGTCCGCTTCGCCAGCGTCTATCGGCGGTTCGAGGAGGCGAAAGATTTTGTGCAGGAAGTAAAAAAACTGGAGGCCATGCAATGATTGCGCTGCGCACCGACTGCCTGCTGTTTGAACTCACCAGCGGCGAAAGCGTTCCCTGCTCGTCCGAGATGATCACCGTCGAGATCGTCGGCGAGGCCGACACCGCGCCCGACCGCGAAATGCTCCGGCACGCCGCCGCGAGCGTGTTTCACTATTTCAAAATCGAGTTGGAACGCGAATCCGTGACCGTCGCGGAATTTTCCCGCGCGCTTGAAAAAGTCCTCGCCCATCTTGGTTACAGCATCCACACCGGCGAGAGCAGCACCGCCGATCTCGTCCAGCTTTTGCGCGAGGCCGGCGACAGCCTGGAACTTTTTTTCTTCCCGCGCCTGCGCGACGAACTGCGCGTCCAGCTCCGCCAGTCGCCGCGCGTCGTGCGTTTTCGCGGCCTGCGCCGCTGCGTGAAACAGATCGCCGGTGCGCAACGCTGGAGCCACCGCTGCGAACAGCTTCAGGATCAGATTGTGGAATTTCTCCGGCGGTGCATGGACAGCGAGACGGAAAAACCCGGCTGCGCGCTCGTGGTTGAGTAGTTTTTAATTTTGAATTTTTAGTTTTGAGTTGGAAAACTCCGGCAGCGCGGCCGCTTGGGCTAAAAACTTAAAATTCCAAACTTAAAACCAATGAAAACTCTTTTTGAAAAAATCGTCGCGCGCGAAATCCCCGCGCAAATCGTGTTTGAAGACGACCTCGTCCTCGCCATCCGCGACATCCAGCCGCAGGCCCCGGTGCACATCTTGATTTTCCCGAAGCGACCCGTCCCGCGCATCGCCGAGGCCACGCCGGACGACCACAAATTGCTCGGCCATCTTTTGTTGAAAGCCGCCGAAGTCGCGGAAAAAGCCGGCCTGAAAAATTCCGGTTACCGGCTCATCATCAACAACGGCGTGGACGGCGGCGAAACCGTGCCGCACCTGCACTGCCACATCCTCGGCGGCCGTCATCTGGCCTGGCCACCCGGCTGAAGCCGTTCACAAAATTTCCACCGGACACGGCGGCAGCGCGTCCAGAAACGCCTGCCCATATTGCTTCGTCAAAATCCGATTGTCTAATACCACCACAATACCCGTGTCCGTCTTCGTGCGGATCAAGCGGCCAACGCCCTGACGAAATTTCAAAATCGCTTCCGGCAAAGAAAATTCGCCGAAGGAATTTCCGCCGCGCGCCTCAATCGCCTCGATGCGCGCCTCGATGAGCGGATGATCCGGCACCGCGAACGGCAGCCGCGTGATGATGACGTTGCTCAACGCCTCGCCCGGCACGTCCACGCCCTGCCAGAAACTGTCCGTGCCGAACAGCACGGAGTCCACATCCGCCTTGAATTTTTCCAGCATCGTCGAGCGCGGCGTGCCGGTGCCTTGAACAAACAATTCTAGTTTTAGCTTTTCAAAAAACGGCCGCATCCGGTCGGCCATTTCCTGCATCAGCTTGTAACTGGTGAACAGCACGAACGCCTTGCCGTGCGTCTGCTTCACGAAATGCCCGATCCAATGTTCCAACGCATCGGCGTAACCATGCTCACGCGGGTCGGGCATTTTTTTGACGGTGAACAATTTCATCTGCCGCTCATAATCGAACGGCGTGCCGACCTGCAACTGCGTGGCGGCTTCACAGCCGACGCGGCGGGAAAAATAATTCAATCCGTTTTGCTTGGTAGCTGATTTCGCTCTGGGATTTGAAGTTTCAGATTTGAGATTCGCGGAAGTCGCCAGCGTCGCACTGGTCATGATGACGCTCGTGTCCGTCTCGAACAACCGCCGGCGCAAATACTCCGCCACGTCCACCGGCGCGGCGTTCAGCGAAAGATTGCGCTGCATTTTTCCGGTGCGTTCGACC
>Ga0208872_1002771_pt1 | contig 9997 bp, 5 predicted proteins | sample CryBogCBH12Aug08_FD_185508 | JGI IMG/M metagenome (GOLD analysis project Ga0208872, IMG submission 185508) | Freshwater microbial communities from Crystal Bog, Wisconsin, USA - CBH12Aug08 (SPAdes) | ecosystem: Environmental > Aquatic > Freshwater > Lake | place: Crystal Bog, Wisconsin, USA... | reverse complement strand
CCAACGTGCCGCTGGTGACAGTGGTGTTGCCGGTATAGCCATTTGTTCCAGAAAGAATCAATGTGCCGGCCCCCAGTTTGGTTAAGCTGGTGCCAGCGCCAGCGATGCCGGTGCCGAAGGTCACAGTTTGCCCAGCAGTGTCAATGCTGATGGGCTGGCTGCCGATGGTGCTGAAACGGCCGGAATAATCATTTTGATTGGCTCCGGAATATTGCAGCGTGCCACCGCCAAAAAGAATTGTGCCGGCCGCGTTCGCGGCTTGTTTACCAAGCGGGCCGGATGTGCCCGCAATTTCTGCCGCCCCGACACGCACGATACCGCCGTTGAGGGTCGTAATTCCGGTGTAAGTGTTCGTGCCGGAAAGTGTCTGCGTGCCGCTGCCGGCTTTGACCAGATTGTTTGAGCGGGCAGACCCATACCCGTCGAGGATCAGTCCGGCAAAGTTCCCATCGGCAATGCCATTGATTGTCACGGTGCAATTGGTGCGATTGTCAAAGCCAACAACGGTGTTGGCATTCCCGCCGTCCAGCGCGCCTAATGCCAAGCCAGTCGCCGTGCCATTGCCACCCGCCAGATAAAGAATTTTGGAAGGTGTGTTCAGGACGACTTTGGTGCTACCGAAAAAATTCTGGAAAGGTGGAGTGTTCAATTGTATCTGCGTATTATTCGTCGAGGAACCGTTAACCTGAACCACTCCGGCCGGGCCATTGGCAGTCTGGGGCACAAACCCATACCAATCAGTCGTGGCCAGGTTGCTCATGTCCAAAACCAGCGTGCCGGCCACGTTGGTATAGCTGCCAGTGAGGTGAACATTGTAGGCACCGTTTTTCATTTTGCATGTCCCCATCTGACCTGCGGCAATTGTGACATCGTTACTCAGATGTGGATCCGCAGTGAAAGTCAGGATGCCCCCGCCACTGAGCGTCAAAGGACTAGCGGATGGCAGATTCGCCGAACTGGAAACGGAGATTGCCCCTCCGCTGATCGTTGTGCTGCCGCTGTAGGTGTTTGTGCCAGAGAGCGTCAAGGTGCCGGCACCCGTCTTAATCAGTTTGAGCGTGCCGGTAGTGTTCTTGATGGTGCCGCTGAAAGTGCTGGTCTGGTCGTTGTTACCAACGGTAAAGGTTGGTGAACCGCCCACCAAGGTGTCCACCGTGCCGCTGCCGCTCAAACCGTTGACCGTCTCGCTAAAAGTGTTCAAATCAAGCGTCCCGGCGACGCTCACGTTGCCCTTGCCCGCGCCGCCCGGAATGACATTGGCCGCCCCGAGTTGCAGCGTGCCCGCACTGATGGTTGTGTCCCCGGTGTAATCGTTTGCGGTGGTCACATTCAAGATGCCCGCACCGCTCTTGCTCAAACCGGTAGCCCCGCTTATCTTGCCGCCGGCGGTAGTGGAAAAGGTATAGTTCTTGGTCACATTATTCACCGTAACGCCGGATGGATTGACTCCGGAGTTCAACGTCACTGTGAAAGGCCCGACGCCCAGAGAGGTGTCATCAAACACGACAGCGTCGTTATCAACATACTTGACGGTGTTGCTGTTCCAGTTGGCGGTGGTATTGATGTCCCAGGCACCACTGTCGCCGCTCCATACCAGAATGGGGGTGCTGTTGGTGGCAACAGTCACCATGAATGAGCGACTGTTGGTCCACACACCATCCGTCACGGATACCGTAATCGCCGAGCTTCCCGACAAACCCGCCACTGGTGTAACGGTGATCGTTCGATTTGTTCCGCTGCCGCCCACGACAAGGTTTCCACTTGGAATCAAAGTCTGATTAGTCGAATTCGCGAGCACCTGCAAAGACAAGCCCGCCGTCCCGCCAAGGTCACCGAAAGTAAAATTCAAAGGCCCGGTAGAACTGCCTGATAAAATATTCTGGTCGGCAATCGCAGAAATCTGCTGCGCCGACGCGCTCATGGCGATTTCAAACGAATTGCTCGTTGTGAAGGTGCGCAAGGGGGCAACCTGTTCGACGCTCGTCACTCCGTTGGTGATTTCAAGATAATGATCGTTGGTAAAACAGATGGAGTAGAGGCCGTTGGTGTAAACGACCTGATCTATTTTGAACAGCTCGCTAATGCCGTTCGTGCCGTAGGTCGCCAGGGCGCCATGAATCAGAGACAAATACTTGTTGCGCAGGACAACGCCGGTGGGCAGAGGAGTCGTTGTGGTGAAGGCGTCGTAACTCGCGCCATCGTATTTGCGCGTCGAGCCGGCTATCCAGCCCGATAAGTAAACATTTGTCGGCGTCGCCAACTCGCGACCCGGATATTTGAAATCCGTTGCGTTCATGGACCAGACGCGCGAACTGCCGTTGGTTTGATCCACACACAACCCCACACGGCCGGTCAATGCATACTGGCCATCGGCGGTCGAGACACTCGCCGCGCCGATGGTTGCGCCGGCCACTTTTGGATTATTCAAGTTGACGATGTAAGTGTCCGTGCGTCCGTCTTTGAAAGTGATTTTCAACCCCACCGATTCATTCGTCGTGCCACTCATCGGCAGGCGCGTCACGGAAACAATATTGCTAACGCCGGCATTGAATGGCTCGATGACACTCACAAACAAATCCGACAAAGGGCCGCTGGTAATGCGATGGCGGATAATTGCCGATGGACGCCAGAAGGTATAAAAGTCCGGCGGCGCAGTGGAAGTATTTGCCCGACCCGGATTAGGCGTCATACCGAGATAAACCTTGGCGGTGCCGTTGTCGGTCATCCACAGGCGCAGGTCGCGTGCCGTAACGCGATTGGTGTCCAGATAAGTAATCTGAAAACTATTGGCCGGCTCGGCGTTGCTGCTGACATTGCGCCAAAACCCATAATATGGGAAAGCGGAAGCGTAGGTCGCCGGCTCGACCCAGGTTTCGCCGTTTTCCAGCATGGGATAGGGATTGCTGTTGGTAACGAGCGGAAAACTGCATTGCCAGGTTTGATCCCAGCCGATGGCACCGTGTAAGGTATAATCGTGGTTCGTGCCACCGGTGACGCGCATGACATCCACCACATACGGCTTGGTTAAATCCACCGTGTTCAACAGCATCAACCGCTGATAGCGCGACGCTTTGGCCGAATACGCCCGCTGACCGTCTATCTCCGTCAACGCCAGACCGGTGTTTCCCGGTTCGTAAAGAGTCAGGTCGCCGTTGCCGTAAGTGTCGGCACTGGGATTGGGCAACTCGTTGGTTCGGTCAATGGTGACAGCATTGTGCGACAAAATCTGGCCGCAGAACTGGCGTCCGGGTGTGGAGTTGTAATAACGGATATTTTCCAAATAGGCATTGGTGAAAGCCCAAAGCGTGAAGGCGCTCATGTCCGGGCGCATGTGCCCCTCGTCACCGGCGAAACTCTGGTTGACCTGAACGGCGGCACCGTTGGTGCCCGTTCCCATCGCCACATGACCGTAGGACGGTAACAGCCCTGAATTACCAATATTGTCAGCGGTGAATTTTATGGGAAAGTCCGTATCGCCAAATGATGGCAGTTGGCCATTCGGCCACGCGATGCTTTGTAATTGGCTTAGACCGTAGGTGTAAATGCCATTGTAAATAGCAGCCCGATTGCTGATGGCCAGCAGCAGAGCATTAGTCGCGGCGCGTGTCAGGAAATAGTTTTGTGTATTGGCCGCAGCTGACTGGTTCCCACCCAAATAGCTGTTGCAATAAGCAAGACCATTTTCGTAACAACCGTCGCGTCGTAAATTCTGGGTAACCGCCGCAGTCAGATACGCATCCATCCAAATGATGTAATCGGGCCGGTTCAACACGCGGGCGACCTCCGGGAGGATCGCGTAAGGACCGGATAAATTACTCTCAATGGCCCTCTGGACCGGGAAATGATTAACAAAATAATCACCCTCGTCGAAAAACAGGTTGGTGGTAATAAAGCCGCGCACGTCGTAGCCCATCTCCGCATTCAGGTTTGTCAGCACAACGCTGCTGAAAATCGCATCAAAAGCATCAACCTCGGTGTCATCCCACTCGTGTGCCGGGCCATTATGGTCGCTGGCCCGCTCCGGTTGCTGGGAAGCGGGGGTGCTCGTCATGAGCCAGTTGGCGGTGACGTTTCTAAGCACCGGAGTGTTGGCGGCGGTGAGATAATAGCTGGGATGCCAGCGCGCCCAGTCGAGCAAGGCAAGGGCAATGCGCCGGGCGAAATTATCATCGCGAGTCGCGGGCGAGCTGCCGCTGTTAATGTAAGCGGCGGTCAGAATCCCAAGGTCACTGCGAAGTTGAATCAACTTGTTATAGTCAATGACATTGAAGACCAATGATTTTGAGACGTTGTCGGCAGCGGTATAGTAAGTGGCGTTGACCGTCTTCGTCGAATTATTCGTTGCGGTCGTTAGAAAGACGGTTACCGCCTGTGTCTGGACGGGGTAGGCGGCATTGTTATTGGGAAATACAATCCCGCTTGGCGTGCTGACAATTTGAGTCGGACTCGACGAACTCCAAGACCAGCCCGTGTCGCCCGCTACGACCGCCGGCGCGTGAGCCTCCGAACGCGGCGGGTTGTGCGGGATGAAGCTATTCGTGTAATACGATTCAGAAACGTTGGTGATGGTGCTCGCCCCGCTGCCGCTACCATAATAAAACGAAAGAACCGGGTGCATCGGCTCGGGCGTGGACTGCGCCTCCAAAATCGGAAAAGTCATCCCAGTCAAAACCAACAAGAATATTATTGCAGGCAATTCTTTCATCTTATATCGGCTTTAGCGAAGACTCAGGCGACAAACTTGGTTTATGGAAGCAACTAACATCATATGTTAAATACCTGTTCAACCTTTATCCATCGGCTTCACCTCAGGATCAGCCCGCCAAATCCGATAGCGCACTTCAAATCCCTCCGGCACATACACGACCACCGCACTACTGCTGCTATAACGCAACAGGTGATAATCCGAATACTCAATGGCAACGAATTTGTTCACTTTTGGAGTATTAAGAGGAGCCAGTTTTTGGGTTTGCGAAAGTTGCCCCGGACGGGCCAGATAACGAGAACACCACCAGTGCTCAAAGTCCTGGAGGGCGATGATCTCGCCCATAAAGTAGTATCGGTTGACTCCGTCAGTCTCAACCATCCTGCCGACCAGTAATTCCACCTGGCAGACCGACTCGTCCGCCTGCTTTGGAAGATGCAAGACATACCGGACCATTCCCTTATCGGCCGGGGGAAAGGCCCGCTCCAAGAAATTAGTTGCCTCCCCGGCCCACGGGCTTTGCGCACACAAAAACAACGCCAACCACAGGCCACAGTGCATTTTCATAAATGATTCAGGTTTGAATCGGCTTGATTGGCAGTGGCTATTGGCTGTTGCGAATTGTTTGGCCAAAAGTCTGTGCGTCCTGTGGCAACACTTCGTAAATCATTAATGAATCGCGGGTTGCTGATTGCGCTCAGGGGAATGCAGACCGCTGCAGCCGGCCCGAAAAAAATAAACAAGAATCGTCGCGAGCAGTGGATGCGCGGTATGGCTGGCCACAGAAACTTCTGACTGACAAGCTCTCCCTTGGTATGCATCCCCTCGGAGTCAAAGGAATACGTGCATGACCCCTGTGCCAATTTATTGCGACGAACAGACCATGCGGCTGTTGCTGCGCAAAGCGGAGTGTAAGAAAAAGCCAAAAGAGCGGGAGTAAACTGAGCCAACCCGTGGCCAAATGAAATTATCAATGGTGTCACTAGCAGAATTACGCCAGCCAGTAGAAAGATAGCGTGAGAAATAATAATTATGGACCGGCTGCGATACCGGACCGACACTAGGATCAACACGAGCGTAGCCACGAAAAGCTGCAGAAACGTTGGTCTCGTAGTTATTGTTACCGAAAGGCTATTGGGAGTTGAGGCGCTCATTTGGGCCTAAAGAATAATCCAGGAATTGCCAGTCCCCAGTTTTTTCACTTACCTTGCCAGAAAGTTTGCCAAAACGTAGTTGTGGTGGCATAAACTGGAAACTGTGCAGGATTCGAAGCCGTTTCATCTACTTTTCGTGGCTCAACATGTGTATCAAAGAATAGAGTAACAGCCAACCCATCCACATAAACGGGATAGCCATTCTTCGACCAGGCTGGGACTTGTAAAGACTTGCCTTTATGCGGAAACAGCGGTGGTTCACTACTTGCTCCGTCAACGAAAACATTAAAATTCTTGGCACCGCTTCCAGAGCTTGGGACGTATTGAATGGCCGATGAATCACAATAGAGAAAAGTATTAACCGGATTTTTCGGGCTTGTAATTTTGTTCATGGTATAGCTTGCAGTCGGCATCTTGGGCACATAAGTGTTGCCCGCATAAGTGTGGACGGTGCTGGCGGTAATTCCCAGTTTGGCTTGCTCCTGCACGGCGCTGGGACAACTGGCAAACGTTTGTGCCGCAACCGAATTATTTGTTTTCATGCCAAAATAATTCAGCCAATTGTCCGAATATTCCTGATATCCGGGTGAACCGTCAGTGAATCCACCAAAATAGCCCGTAACATACGTGTAAGGCAGTTTTTCTTGATTATCATTGGCATACATTTGAAAGCCCAAGCCAAATTGCTTCATGCCATTGACACACTTCACCCGCAAGGCCGCTTGTTTGGCACTGGACAAAGCTGGCAGCAGCATCGCCGCCAGAATGGCGATGATGGCGATGACCACCAACAGTTCAATCAAAGTGAAGGCGGTAATTGTTCCTGATCTGCGGTCTGCCGGTGCTGGATTCAAGGTCGTAATCATAATTTGGATTGAGGTTATTTTGCCACGGATGCACCGCATCGGCTATTGAACGTTTGTTCAAGATACGCAAGCAATGAATTTAAGGGCAACAGCACGAGCAAAATGGCGAGGAGAACTTTCATATCTCTTTTGGGTTCAACTCATTGGGCCGTTAGAACGCGCGTTTATATGCCGACTCGAAATGGTGGTGACCGGCTGCGATATGCTCGGCCTTTGTGGGCAAAATCAGCTCGGCCTCGGTGCCGTCAGGAATGGTCACGTCGAGTGAGATTTTGTCGTCCGACCAATTCCACGAGATTTCCACGTAGCCATGTGGCGTCGGAACTTTGCCTTTCGCCCAGATCAAATCACAAATATGCGGGCGAATCGCCATCATTTTGAAACCCGGCGAGGTCGGCTCCACGCCCAAGACACGTTGCGACATTTGCACCATCGGCGTGGAGCACCAGCCGTGGCTCAAGTCGCCGCTGTTCCACATTTCGCGGAATGACTGCGTTTCCGGCACAATCTCCCAGCGGCGCATCTGCGGCGTGCCGTATTGGTCGAACAATCCAGCGTGGTCAACCGCCTGAAAAACCCAGTGCATAAACCACGGCTGCGTGTTCATCGGTTTTTCGGCGAGCACCTTTTCAACGATGGCCGCCTGTTTATCTTTCGGCGCGAGATCATAGAGCACGGCGAGCAGGTTGACGTGCGGGCTGAAGGTTTCGATGTCCTTGTCCGCCGGCAGCCTTCGTCCCGGCTTCACCGAGGTTTGAAACGGCCTGCCGTCGCGGTAGAGTCCTTTGTCCGGGACCCACAACTCGCGGTTGAACGCCCCGGCAATTTCAGCGCGAAGTCTATTATATTTTTCCACGCGCGCCGTGTCGCCGGTCAGCGCAGCCACGCGCGCGGCCATATCCAAGCCGTGATAATAAAACGCCGTAAGATAGCCTTGCCCAATCACCGCCGGCGGATGATGACAGTTGAAGCCGCCGATAGTCACCCAGTCCATGAACATATAATTCGGCGCTTCAGAGATCAGGCCGTTCGTGCCGCGCCAAGAAGCGTAGGTGTCGAGCAGTTCGTGGACGTAAGGCGACATTTCCTCGACGAGCGATTGGTCGCCAGTGTAATCGTAGTAGTCCATAAGCATTTGCAGCCAGCTGATGGAATAGCTCGTGTGGAAGTTGTGGTAATTCTCATCCTTGAGCAGCCACGCGAACTTGCGCACGTCCTGCCGCGTGAGCCACGGCAGCGCGAAGGCGTAATGGTTGACCATGGACTCGATGAGGTAATCGCCCGGATCGCCGATCGGCTCCTGATGGTTCGGCGAATCGAGATGATGCGTCTGCAAATTGATCTGCACCGCCCAGCGCGAAATATTCCAGATGCGGTTCAACTGCTCGTCGCTACACATGAATTCGCCGCGATACTCCACCGGTTGCGAGGTGAAAATGGCGTCCGCGCTTTCAATCTTTAATGGCCCGGTGACATTTTTTAACTCGACCGTGTAAGCCGGCGCGATTTCGTCCATGAATGGAAACTCCAGAGTTTCGCGTCCGCCTCGTAGTTTGAAGGAATAGTTGCGATGCGCTTGAATTTTCACCGTCGCGCCCGCCCCGCCTTCGACTGTCAACTTCGGATAGGCGCTCAACACGCGGTCAAAGGCAACTTTGAAACGGCCGTCGTTGGTGAAGATTCCGTTTTGCGGCAGGCCCTCGATATGTCGCGCGGGATAATTCGCCTCCATCAATGGCGGAATTTCACTCGCCACCAGCGGCTCCCAAACATTCGTCACCACTTGGGACGCGCCCCATTTTGTATCGTCAAATCCTGGCAGCCGCCAACCGGTCGGTTCTTTGGTAAGGTCGCAGTTGGTATCGTTGAGAAACTGCCCTGCCGGCAGCGATCGCCAGCTTGCATCCGAAGCCACCGTCGTTTTTTGCCGGCTGGCATCGGTGATTTCTGCTTCAAACAAAAAACCGGGCTGGCCATGCGATACGGTAAACCGAATAGGCCATTGCTGAAAAACCTCAGCGGCGATGATGTTGGTGCCTTCGACAAAGTAAGGCGTCAAATCCCGGCAATCGTAGAACCAGTGCCGTGTGCTGCCGCCCGCATAATCGCGGCCGATATCCACCGGGCCACGCGAAACAAGCCGTCCGTTGACATACAGGAGATATTTTGCGTCGGCCGTCAGCCACGCTTTCACGGCATCCGGTTTTTCGCGCAACGTCACGGTCTTGCGGAACATCGCGGCGAGCGGCGACGGCTGTGCATCAGCCCAAATCCATTTGGCGAGCCACGGTGCCGACTTGGTGCAGTGACCATTGAAGCGATAACCGGCCGACTGCACGCCGTTGGTGCCCACTTGCACCGTCATGCCGGGATATTCTATGGGCGCGGCACGGTGCGAGTCGGAAGCTGACTGATTCGAGGGCTGCTGTGCCAAAGCCAAAACTGGCGCACTTATCAGCGGCAGGAGCAAAGCCGTTGTTGGAATGATCTTCATACAATTCAAACCGTAAGCCGCAGAGCACTGCAGAAATGTTGAACCGGCTTACTCGCGTTCCAGAAATTTCACAACGGCTTCAGTGCGCGACTGCACGTGGAGCTTTTCATAGACGGCGTGCAAATGCGCCCGCACGGTGCTAAGGGTGACGCCGAGTTGATCGGCGATTTCCTTGTAAAGAAATCCTTTTGCCAGCAGGGCCAGAATTTCGTGCTCGCGCTTGGTAAGCTGCTCCATGTCTGACTGCGGTTTCTTGATCTGCTGAAAATGACTCACGACCTTGCGCGCAATCTGCATGGACATCGGTGCCCCACCCGCATGAACCTGTTCGATGGCCTGCACCAGTTCCGTCGGCGGCATATTTTTTAGCAGATATCCGCTGGCACCTTTGCGCAACGAATCAAAAATCAAATCGCTCTCCTCGTAAGTCGTCAGCATGAGCACCTGTGTTTTGGGCATCTGCTGCTTCAGGCGCGACACGCATTCGATTCCATTCATCTGCGGCAGATTGATGTCCATCAGCACCACGTCCGGCAACTCCGCCGGAATCTGCTGTAACGCCTCCTCCCCGCTGGAATGCGCCCCCACGCAATGCAGCGCCGGCGCTCGGTTCAATAATTCATTGAGGCTTTCGCGCGTGCCACGATTGTCTTCGACGATGGAAACCCGGATTCTCATATCTGGTTTCCCAGATTTTGCGGCAATCGGCTTTTTCATACTATTGGACAAACGTTCTAGTCATTTTGCTTTCGTAACTGACCACGGCAGATGCAAAATC
>Ga0208872_1002765_pt1 | contig 10013 bp, 3 predicted proteins | sample CryBogCBH12Aug08_FD_185508 | JGI IMG/M metagenome (GOLD analysis project Ga0208872, IMG submission 185508) | Freshwater microbial communities from Crystal Bog, Wisconsin, USA - CBH12Aug08 (SPAdes) | ecosystem: Environmental > Aquatic > Freshwater > Lake | place: Crystal Bog, Wisconsin, USA... | reverse complement strand
TGCATAGTTATTGTTTTCGCAAATGAAAATTACGGGTAATTTCCAGAGCATGGCCAGGTTAAAGGATTCGTGTAGGATACCCTGGCGGGCGGCACCATCGCCAAAAAATGCCAGTACCGCATTATTTGTTCCCTTATATTTTTCTGCAAAAGCCAAACCTGTTCCGGTTCCTATTTGTGCACCCACAATTCCGTGGCCGCCAAAGAATTTGTTTTTCACATCAAAAAAGTGCATGCTGCCACCTTTTCCTTTAGCACAACCGGTTGCTTTACCGTATAATTCGGCCATGCAGGCATTGGGAGTTGTTCCTTTAGCCAAAGCCAGTCCATGGTCACGGTAACCGGTAATAAAGGGGTCATCAGGTGTGGTAGCGGTCATACAACCTGCTGCAATTGCTTCCTGGCCAATATACGCATGGAAAAAGCCACGGATTTTACCGGCCATTTTATACATTTCCTCAGCCTTCAGTTCAAACTGACGGATAAGTTGCATTAATTCGTACCAATACAGATAAGTTTCTTTAGAAAATTTAGTAGCCACTGATTTGAAATTTTGAGGGGCAAATATAGGGGAAAATATGCTTCAGCTTTTTTCGGCTTTCATGATTTACAGGTGGATGATGGATTAATACGCCACTTTTTTTCGATTTAGTAAATGGAAAGATGAATTTATATAGCTAGAAGGGCCTCCTTGCTATCAAATACGGGATTAAACCCAGACGAAGTCCTACCTGCTACTTACCTAAGTATGACCTGGCTATAGGCAACCCCACCATTTGGTGGGGTTGCCTATAGCCAGGTCATACCCAGATCCTTGTCAGGTATTATTCAGGTACGAACAAAATAGGAGATAGGAAAGGAAGAGTCTGCCTGCTTTAAAACCAATAAGCACAGTACTTTCAAAAAATGTTAAAAATATTCTTGTAATGATATAACAGAATGTCTACTAATTCTAAAAAATTGAGTTGTTGACATTTTAGTCTGAAAAAACAATACAAATTAACATTGTGTTAACAAATATAATTTTTCAAGTTTTAATTAATAACCTGGTGTGATTGTTAAAAAAAAATAAAATCCTGAAAAATGTAGGAGAGGAGAATATAAGATGGTATTAAATGTTATTAAAACTTCTTAATTTATATACTAAATAAATGCCTTACATAAAAGTTAAAATAACATTAAGTTATGGATATTATTTGGGAGTATCGATAATTGATAAAATTAATTATTATTTGAGATTTATTCAATGTTTTTTATGCAGAATTTCCTTTTTAGACTGTCTTTTTACTAGTTTCCTATTCTTATTTTTATCTGCTGTTCATTATTTTATTGTGCATGAAATTTTTAAAAAAGACTTAAAAAAAGTGAAAAATATTAAAAATACCTTAACTTTATGTAGTATTTAATAAGATTCAATAGTAGGGAAATACACAAAAGTATGTAGTAATTTATAGTCATTCTTCTTATCCAACATCCTATCCAAAACAGTATAATTTTCAATTAATAATCGGCTTTATTTAAATTAATCTAAAAACAAGGCTATGAAAAAAACTCTACCCTTTCTCTCTCTTTTAGTTTGTTTATTTTTGTCCAATTGGGTTCAAGCCCAGATAACAGGACCTTCTGATGTATGTTTAAATTCTACAATTCAGTTAAATGACGGAACTGCAGGCGGTTCCTGGTCATCTACTAACACGGGTATTGCAACAGTGGATAATACTGGAAAAGTAACCGGGGTGGGAAATGGCCAATGTACCATCAAATATACCCCAGGATTGGGTAATCCTGATACCTGGCTGGTTACGGTAGGGTCACCTGCAGCACCTGCGGCTATTGTAGCATCTAAAACCGCAGTTTGCGTGGGAATTTCTACTCTTCAACTAACAGATGCAACCTTAAATGGGATCTGGAGTTCCGATAAGCCTTCAATTGCTACTGTTGACGCAAGCGGAAACATTACAGGTGTTTCCAACGGTGTTACCAATATACTTTATACGGTAAGCAATGGATGTGGTACTTCGAGCAGTATTGTTAGTATTACTGTAAATGATGTACCGTCCCCGGCTGCTATTACAGGAACCACCACCCTTTGTAAAGGTCTAACCACTAATTTAAGTGATATAACAACCGGAGGTGTTTGGTCTGATGATAATGCAGGCGTTATTTCTATTGATAAGACGAGTGGCTTAGTAACTGGCTTAAAAGCAGGTACTGAAAATGCTTATTATAGTGTTACCAATGGTTGCGGATCTAATTTTGTAAAAACACTGATAACAGTAGATGCACCGCTCGGCACACCAGGTATTACTCCGGCAAATCCAACTGCATTTTGTGCAGGAACAACTATTAATTTGTCGGGTACTCCCCCCAATGGTGTATGGAGTTCTGATAATACATCAGTAGCCAGTGTAAGCGTAACTGGTGTGGTAACCGGAAATCAGGGTGGGACAGCTAATATAAGTTATACACTCAGTAACAGTTGTGGTACTGTAGCAGCTCAGGTTCCTGTAACAGTGAATGCTGTACAGGCTGTTACCCCAGCTGGCATTAATGGAGCCAATGCTGTCTGCAGTAATGGGTCGACTATTTTATTAACAGACAATACAGCAGGTGGCTTATGGAGCTCTTCCAATACCAGTGTGGCTTCAGTTGATGGGATTACAGGTATTGTTACAGGTAAAGCTGCCGGTACAACTGTTATCAGTTATTCTATTCCCAATTCCTGTGGTGCTCCTGCAAGTACGGTTTTAAATCTAACTGTTAATAATTGTAATTGTGCTTCATTGCCTTCAGCTGGAACAATTTCCGGGCCTACTCTCGCAACTGCAACAGCTGCAACAATTATAGCTGGTAATACAATTGCTTTAACAGAAACAGGCGCTACTACCGGAAATGGTATTAAAGGAGTATGGACTTCCTCTAACACTACAGCTGCTAATGTAGATAATAATGGATTGGTTACGGGTTCTTCTGCGGGTACTACCAATATTATATATACAGTAACTGCGGCCTGTGGGGCTTCTGCTTTAACTACATATCCGGTAACAGTTACTCCAGCTCCTCCTTCACAAGGTATTTGTAATGGATTGGCTGTAAATATTAGTCTCAATGGTACTGAAAAACCCATACAATGTATAACTGGTAATCAATTTGATTTTCTGAACGGCGCAACAGGAGGTACACAGTTTGGAGTTAATAATGGATATGTATATAAATGGGATTTCAATGATGCTACTCCAATATCGGGATTAGCCAATCCTAGTCATAATTATACAAAGGCGGGTGATTATGATGTATCACTGACCGTTACCGATGTAAATGGCTGTCAGGCAGGTGGTGTATTGCAAATTAAAGTAGGGGCTGTACCAACAGCAGGTTTTACCACATCATTCCAAACCGGAGGCGGGGCAGGTACTTCATTTACCAGTACTTCCAGTATACCTGTGGGTAATATGACTTATTCCTGGAATTTAGGTAATGGTACTACTTCTGTTTTACCTAACCCAACAGTGATATATCAACCAAACACTTATACTGTTGTATTAACAGTAACAGGTGATGGCGGTTGTACTGACAGTTATGCACAACAGGTAAATGTGACCAATAGTACAGTTGGACCTGTTGCGCCAGTTGCGGCATTGCAACCATCCGGCTTTTCCAACAATTCAATATGTTTAGGTACTCTGGGTGCATATTTAAGTGATGCAACAGCAGGAGGTACATGGTCATCTACAAATCCACTGGTTATTACAGTTGATAATAAGGGTAATTTAACTACTGTATCAGCTGGAACAGCTAATATTGAATACACTGTTGGTTTTGGTTCTAAAGCAACTTATTCTATTACAGTACTGACAGTACCTGTAGCACCGGGAATTAACGGTATTACCAATATATGTACAGGTTCAAGTGTATTATTTAGTTCAGGTGTAACAGGAGGAATCTGGAGCTCATCCGACAATACCATTGCACCTGTTGATGTGAATGGAAATGTAAATGGCAAGGCAAATGGCAAGGCAACTATATCTTATCAAGTAAGTAATGTATGTGGTGCATCTTTACCTAGTACATATGCAGTTGTAGTTGCCCCTTGTTGTCCTCCTACAGCTCCAGATGCAATATTGGGTTCCAGTACTGTTCAGGTAAATAAAAATACCACTTTAACTTTAACCACTCCAATACCGGCAGGCTGCACTGCTGTTTGGGCTTCTGATAATACTTCAATTGCAACTGTAGTAAGCGGTGTTGTAACAGGAGTGGCTGCAGGCAGTGCAAATATTACCTGTTCTGTTACCAATTCATGCGGTGTGACAACAGTTAATTATTTCAGTATCAATTGTATTCCTGTACCAGTAACACCTGTATGTACCCTAAATGCCAGCTTTACTGTAAACAGCCCTGCGCAATGTATTACTGATAATAACTTTGCATTTACAGATGCAACAAAAGGAGGTACAGCGCCTTATACTTACTCATGGGTTTTTGGTGATAATATTACCTCTAATCAGCAAAGCCCTTCTCATATCTATAGCCAGGCTGGAGGGTATGATGTAATATTAACAGTGGTGGATAGTAAAGGTTGTAGTTCTAATGCAGCAATTCAGTTAACAGTAGGAACAGTTCCTATTGCATCCTTTGATGTAGAATATAATACCGGTACCGGAAAAGGGATTACTTATATTAGTACTTCTTCTGTATCTGCAGGACCTTTAACCTTCAGTTGGACTTTTGGAGATGGCACATCTTCAACTAGCAGTAACCCTACTGTATATTATGCTAATGCAGGTACCTATAAAGTGACATTAGATGTAACTGGTGTTGGCGATTGTAAGGCAGAGGATATTAAATATATCACTTACGGTAACCCGACAAATACTATACCTGTTGCAGCCTGTCCTAATCCTGCTTCAGGTTCTTCCACAATCACATTGAGTTTTACACCAGCAGGCTCAGTAACATCTGTACATGCAGTTATATTGGATGCTGGAGGTAAATATGTAAGTGAACAAACATTAACACCTGTTTCAGTAGCAGGTATTTTAAATATCAAACTTGATGTTTCCTCTTTAACAACCGGTAAGACTTATTATGTTAAACTTTATGATCAGAATCATCAGTTGATTGGTGTATCAACAATTATGTTATAATAAATTTGTATTTTACTATACTTAATAAAAAAGCAGTTCAATTGAACTGCTTTTTTATTAAGTATAATTGCTATCATCCAATTTATTAATCACTTAAAGATTATCTATTTGATATGTAAATGATATTTAATTTTCGCAGGAAATATTGCAATAGCCGCTGTTAGCTTTATTCAGGGATTCGGTATCATAACCATCATTTACATTAACAAAGAATACTTTATAGTGATAATAATGATGAATGATCAAATGATTGTTTTTGCAACAGGTAAAATCCCTTTCGGAGTTATAGTCTTTACCAAATATAAACCCGCAATAAGGTTGCGGTAAGCAAAAGCTAACCATGCAAACAGGAAGTATAAAGAAAAAAGCAATTTTAAATCCCTTTTTAAAACTTAGCAGCATGAAATTTTTTTAAGTTTTTAGTTTACGTATTTAGCCTTAAAGAATCTTTGTTATATAATTTATTTCCATTAGCTAAAAAAATATTGCTAATGGAAATAAAAATGAAAATAAAATTTTGCAGGTAAAATTAACAGATAGAATAAAAAGAATAGTGAAATGTAAAAATACCTATATTATTAAACTGACAAAATTTTAATGTAAAAAAGTAAGCTTGACTTACTAATTTTTTTTGCCTGCCTGTTTGCGGGTATAAATATCAGCGCAGAAAAATTAGTAATTAATAATAATTCAATGTTACAAGCTTACAAACCATTGATAATTTAATTGATTTTTAATAAGTAAATAAAAAATAAGAATTTTCTTAATTATTTGCTAGTGTTGAATTAATACATTTTAAATAAAAGTGTTTTAAATAATAAAAATACGTTGATCTTGACTTTTTTTTAATTGTAATAATAGCAGATTAAATTCATAAATACTTTATAAAACATTATATTATAGGTATGATAAATATTATATATAATATTTGCATACCTGTTTTTGTTAATAAAATGATTTAAACTTCTCTCCTTATATTCTGCTTTGAAAATCTTTAATCTGCATTTAATCAATTACAAATTTACCCTGGCTACCTTTGTTAACTGTTTAATATAATTGATCTTGGTTCATTATCCTTCCGAAAAATCAGAAAGGTTTTTAATTAAGACCCTTAAAATTTAGTTGTTTAAATATCGGCTAATTATGGGAATTTAACAATTTGCCACCTTTCAAATCCATTTTCTTGATAGTTGTAATATAGCTGAATTGTTGTTTTTACGGGGATTTCTTAAAAATAGGAGTTCTCAACAATTTTTAAAGTGAATTATGCAATTCTCTATATAATTAAACGTTCTTAATTATTAATGTGCATTAGGTAAACCATAATTAGAACTGACTTTTTTAATAAAATGGTAATCAAATGTTTAGTAATAAAAGGAAGCAAAGTAAATTTTAATCAATCAAGTTTTAACCATTAAATAACCAAACATTTTTTTTACAATAACATTAGTCAATATGAAAAAAGCTTTACAAAACTTTTTCCCTTTTTTAATCACTTTTTTTGCAATTTTCCTTATAGCAGAAAAGGGAATTGCACAAACTTCAAAAACTGATAGTTTGGACTTAACTGGTAAAGATCAGCAGAATAGTTTGCTATTTAAATCCTTAAAAGGTGGTGACAGGTTAAGTGTTTTTATCCAGTTACAGGATTTGATAAAAGTGAAAGAGGCAGGCAGCCCTACTGAGTATAACAATAGTACCCGCATGGGATCTACAACTGCAACAGTATCCCAGGTAATTGCGTTACTGGGAGCACCGGATAAAAAGATACAGGAAGGATTAATAATTTATTACCTGAAAGCGGGCAGTGTAAACTGTAAGGCGTTGATAGGAGTAGATAAGGATGGCGCAATCACATTCTGTACCATAAAAGATTGCAATTAATACCCTCTTCATTCAATTATTCAAAACTACTTTATGCGAGTTTTTACAAATATTAAAAGTAAGGCAGCAAAGATATATTTAAGTATATTTTTAACAATAGCACTGGTAATCTGCAGCAGTGGTATGGTAACAGCACAGACTGTTAAGATAGCGTTGCAGGCGTCAACCAATGTTAGTTCCATTAATACCGGGAACCAGTTTATTTATACTTTAAACTATTCCTGTTCCAGTACTACGGCCGATGGGGTGAATGTAATAGCCACATTACCACTTCCGCTGAACCTGGTACCATATGATGTGAATACATTTGCCAATTCAGTAAGCTATGATAAAACGCAGGTATCAGCGGTTAATTATAATGCAACCACCAATACCATTACTGTCATATTTGTAAATCCACTTCCGGCAGGCAGTACGGGGGAATTACAGATTAAGTTTAAATACATAAATGGGTATACACCTAATAATTATGCACCGAACCTGGTTGCCAGTATTGATGCGGATAATAACCTGAATCCGGATAATACGACCGGTCCTGTTTCCAGTAATACAGTTGTTGTAACAGCCCTGGCAACAGATAAATTTACGATAACAAAAACAAAGAAATACGGTGGGGCATTCAATGACCTTACCATTTATAATATTGCGATCAGTTCCAATAATAATAATAATGGAAGCCTGAATTTACATAATCCCGTGGTAGTGGATAATTTACCGGTTGGGGCTGTATTTGTAAAAGCAACTGCATTTAGTGGTTCCAGTGATCCTGTATATGATCCGGTAGCCAATACGATTACCTGGGCCTGGCCAACGACTCCAGATTCTTTGTTAAGTAATTACAGTTCCAATGCTTATGTAAGTGTAAACTTTCCATCACCCACTTTTAGCTTAGGTCAGAATGTATGTAATAATGTAACGATAAGCGGAACCAATTCGGTTTTGCCAATCGGTACAGAAGCTCCTGTTAGCCATACAGGGAGTGTTTGTTTTAACCTGGAAACCCAGCAACCGGGTGTAAACTGTACCGGAGGCGGAATCAGTGCCGCTACTGCCTCTGTTTTAAATAATCATGCTATTTTATCGGGTACAACCTGCAATACATTTGGAAATGGATGGGCCAATTCAGGTAATACACAGATAGATGAGGTAAAATTAACGTATACGGTCGATAAGAGTATTGATATGAATGTCATCAAAATAAACCCTGTTTATGATGCATTTAACCTAGCTTCAGCAGCTACCATTACCGTATCTTATACCACTAACCTGCAAACATCATTTGTTACATTAGGTGTTTTCAGTTCATTGGACTTGGCAGCCAATTCAGGAAAAAGAAGCCAGACCGTAGCGCTTGCAACCGGAGAATATATTACCCAGGTAAGCTTTGATGTGGTGGGAGCCCTGCCCATTGGCGGTAAGGAAGATTTTAGTTATTGCGGCAATGCAAGGACAGCTGTTGAAGGCGCTAAAGATGGCACTGCCATTGTGGAAGCACAGACTTATACTCCTTCCAATATCAGTGCAGATGGTGGAACTATTGTAACCAATAATTCTACCGGTACTTATTATTATAATGGTACCCCCACCAATTACAGCAATTGTGGCGGAAGTGTGGAGATACTGAAAGCACAACCAGTATTTGAATCTACCAGCAAATCTTATTATAATGCAGATGGGAGTTCATCTACCGGCAGTTTTGATGCCAGTGATACGGTATTATATAAGTTTGGAACGTATATGGGTGGCAATGTAAATGCTACGGGAGTAGTGGTTACAGATGTACTGGACCCTAAATTAAGTTATGTACCGGGTTCCTCTCTTTTCTATAAAGGAAGTTCATCTGTTGCGATCACCCCTGTTGTAAATGGGAATACCTTAACGTATAATCTGGGAACACTGGTAGATGGCAATAATTATTATGTTACATTCCAGGCAGTAATTGCTCCGGGAACAGCGCCACAGACGATTAATAATCAAATGACACTGAGCAGTGACAATGCATTATTTAACGGGCCAACCAATACCGTGGGTGTTTCCGTAATCAGTGCAGTGGCATTAAGGGCGTATAAGGGCCAGAGCGGATGTGACCCTGCCATTGTCTATTACCCCACATTTGCAGTAGCCCAGGCAGCCGGACCGGTAAATTATAAAGTAACCCTCACCAATCAGGGTAATGTTGCCGCCAATAAACTGGTCATGATGGATGTATTTCCATTTATCGGCGATACAAGAGGCTCAAAATGGTTTGCCAACCTGGTAGGACCAGTTACCATTAATGATAATTCATCCACTGTTTATTATACCACTGTTGCCAATCCATGTTACAGTAATGATATCACCAATGCTACCAATCCTGCGGGATGTAATACACCGGTATGGAGTACAGTAGCGCCAGTTGATATTACGAAGGTAACAGCGATCAAAATTACCAGGACTGCCAATATACCTGTATTTGACAGTATTATTATGAGTTGGCCGATGAGGGCACCGGTAGGTGTACCACAGGGTTTATTAATGAATAATTCGATTACCTATCAGGTAAGCCGTGCAGATAATGGTACCCAGTTATTACCAGCAACCCCACATATGGTGGGTATGTATACCAATTGTACACCGGTAAATGGTTCATTGGGTAATTATGTATGGATTGATTCTAACAGGAATGGGATACAGGATGAACCAGCCAGTCTGGGATTGAATGGGGTAAAAGTATACCTATACAGTGCTGGCCCAGGAGTAAATGTAGGTAACGGAACATTAATAGATTCTACGGTAACAGCCAATGATTTTAGCGGCAATCCGGGATATTATACATTTGTTAATCTGCCTTCCGGTAATTACTATGTACAGTTCCCGACTTCCTATGCACAGTTCTTACCCACACCGGTATATAATCAGGCAAGTGAAGTGGACTTTAATTCAGATATGAATCCAGCCACCGGGTATAGCGCAATGGTCACCATTAATACTTCCAGTACCGGAC
>Ga0208872_1002761_pt1 | contig 10023 bp, 6 predicted proteins | sample CryBogCBH12Aug08_FD_185508 | JGI IMG/M metagenome (GOLD analysis project Ga0208872, IMG submission 185508) | Freshwater microbial communities from Crystal Bog, Wisconsin, USA - CBH12Aug08 (SPAdes) | ecosystem: Environmental > Aquatic > Freshwater > Lake | place: Crystal Bog, Wisconsin, USA... | reverse complement strand
CGGCGGCGGCGGCTATCTGGTCGCGAGCAAATTACTTTCACCCACCGTCGGCGTCGTGTCCGGCTGCGCGCTGATTGGCGATTATATTTTGACCATCGCGTTGAGCGTGGCAAGTGGGGCGGATGCAGTGTTCAGCATGCTGCCGGTGGAATGGCAGATTTGGAAATTAAAATTTTCCCTCGGCATCGTTGTTTTTCTCACGCTGCTGAATTTGCGCGGCGCGAAGGAATCGGTGGTGCTGTGGGTGCCGGTATTTTTTGTGTTCGTGCTGAGCTATACGTTCGCCATTATCTACGCCATTTCCGCGCATTTTGGCGAATTGCCTAACATCGCCCACGGCATGGCCGCCGACGTGCAATCCGGCGCGGCGGAACTCGGCTGGCTCGGCCTCATCGCCGTCGTGCTACGCGCCTACAGCCTTGGCGCGGGCACTTACACCGGCATCGAGGCCGTCAGCAACGGCCTCAACACCCTCCGCGAGCCGCGCGTGCAAACCGGCAAACGCACAATGGTTTACATGGCCACATCGCTGTCGTTTGTCGTTGGCGGTTTACTGTTAGCTTACCTGCTGTATCACGTCACCCAGGTGCCCGGCAAAACGCTGAACGCCGTGCTGTTCGAGAAAATCACCGCCGCATGGCCACCGTTCGCGTCAAAAAGTTTTGTCATTGCGGCGATGGCCTCGTCCGGTGCGCTGCTGCTCATCGCCGCGCAGACGGGCTTTTTCGGTGGCCCGCGCGTGCTGGCCAACATGGCGGTGGACCGCTGGATGCCCACGCGCTTCGCCACTTTGAGCGACCGGTTGGTCACGCAAAACGGCGTGCTGCTCATGGGCGGCGCGGCGCTGCTGCTGCTGTTTTTCACGGCGGCATCCGTCAACCTGCTGGTGGTGCTTTACAGCATCAACGTCTTCATCACTTTCAGCCTTTCACAGCTCGGCATGGTGCGCCACTGGTGGATGGAACGGGCGGTGGAACCGAAATGGAAAACTAAAATTGTCATCAATGGTTTCGGTCTGTTGCTCACCGGCGGCATTCTGGTTTCGCTGTGCGTTGTGAAATTTGATGAAGGCGGCTGGGTAACACTGTTTGTCACCGGTGCGCTCGTCGGCGCGGCGTTCTGGGTGAAACATCATTACCGCCAGACGCAGAAAAAATTATTCCGCCTCAACGAACTCGTCGCCGCTGCGCTGGCGGACGACGCCATCGTCGTGGAAAAAACACCGCCGCCGTGTGACCCTAATGCGCGCACCGCCGTGCTGCTCGTCAACGGCTTTAACGGCCTTGGTCTGCACACGCTGCTCGCCGTCGTGCGGATGTTCCCGAAGGTTTACACGAACTTTGTCTTCGTGCAGGTCGGTGTGCTGGACGCCGGCAATTTCAAGGGCGCATCCGAGGTGGAAAATCTCCGCGAACATTCCCGCAAGGAAGTGGACCGTTACGGCGCCTACATGAGCAAACGCGGTTTTTACACCGAGGCGCACATCGCACTCGGCACCGACATCGTGGAGGAAGCGTCGAAATTGTGCGCCGACATCGCCGCCAAATTTCCGCAGGCGCAATTCTTCGCCGGCCAACTGGTCTTCAAAGACGAAAACCTGCTTACGCGCTGGCTGCACAACCACACCGTCTTTGAATTACAGCGCCGTCTCTATCAAACCGGCCGCGCGATGCTGATTTTGCCGATTCAGGTTTGAACCAAAATAAAACCGCCCGCAGCCAATGGCCACGGGCGGTTTTTGAATTTCAATCGGCTTACGCGGCCACTTCCGCGCCTTCGAGGAAGCCCTGCAAGTGCCGCACGCGCGTCGGGTGGCGCAGCTTGCGCAGCGCCTTCGCCTCGATTTGACGGATGCGTTCGCGGGTGACGTTATACATCTTGCCGATTTCTTCGAGCGTGCGCTCGTAACCGTCGGCTAAGCCGAAACGCATTTCGAGAATTTTCCGCTCGCGGTCGGTCAAGGTCGTCAGCACGTCGCTCAATTTTTCCCGAAGCAAACTGTAGCTGGTCACATCGGACGGATTTTCCGCCGACTTATCCTCGATGAAATCGCCAACGCTCACATCGCCATCGTCGCCCACCGGCGCGTGCAGCGAAACTGGTTGCTGTGCCATTTTGAGCAGCGCGTGGATGCGCGCCACCGGCATGTGCATTTCGTCGGCCAATTCTTCCGGGGTGGGTTCGCGACCGAGTTCCTGTGTGAGCTGCTTCTGCGCGCGCCAAAGTTTGTTCATGATTTCAATCATGTGAACTGGAATGCGAATCGTGCGCGCCTGATCCGCGATGGAACGCGTGATGGCTTGACGAATCCACCAAATCGCGTAGGTGGAAAATTTGTAGCCGCGGCGATACTCAAATTTCTCGACACCTTTCATGAGGCCGATGTTGCCTTCCTGAATCAAGTCGAGGAACGACTGACCGCGGTTGGTGTATTTTTTGGCCACGGAAACGACGAGACGCAAATTAGCCTCGGCCATGTGCGTCTTGGCCTTGAGCGCACGGTCCGCGGCACCTTTCAACGCCTTGAACGCCTTCAAAAATTCCTCGCGCGGTAGTCGGCCGAATAATTCCAACGTCTGAATTTTCTGCCGTTCGGCTTCCACCGCCGCGCGTTTTTCCGCCGTGTTGCGGTGGCTTTCCAATTCCGTCAGATGCCGGACCCCGGCCTGAAATTTTTCGTGGATGTTGCCGGCGACGACAATCATTTCCTCGACGACTTTTTGTTTGTAGAAGAAATGGGCGAACATCTCCTGCAACTTAGTGTTCATTTTTTTTAGCTCCCGCTCCAGCTTTTCCTTGCGACCTTTCTGCTGCACCTTCTGCCACTGGAAATACTTCTCATCCACCTTGTGGTCGAACGCGTGAACTTTCTTGATGAGCTTCTGCAAATCCTTCAGGTGGCCGTCGCGGTTGGCGATTTTTTTGTCAACAATGACGCGGTCAAAGCGCTCCTTTGGCGGCTCGGACAATAATTTTTCGGCGATAGCAATGTGTTCCTTAGCGGTGAAACCGAGGCTGTAAACGATGCGCTTGATTTCAACTTCCGCGTCCTCGATTTTCTTGCAAATTTCAACTTCCTGTTCACGGGTGAGCAGGGGAACCTTGCCCATCTGGTTCATATACATCCGCACCGGGTCGTCGAGAATTTCCAGCCGCGAATCATCATCCGCTTCTTCCGCCGGCTGTTCCGGCTGTTTGGTGCGTTCGGCGCGTTCCGCTTCGGCCTGATCCATGACGATTTCCACATCCAGCCCGCGCAGTTTGGAGAGCACGGTGTCGAGATCTTCCGGACTCAAGTTGTCCGGCAGAATGTCATTGATGTCGTCGTAAGTGATGTAGCCGTGTTCCTGCGAGAGATGCAACAGCGTCTTAATGGTCTCAGTCAAATCCACCGTTGACGTCGGCACCGATGGTTGACCGTTGGCCACCAGTTTGACAGGCTGAGAAATGGGCGTCTGAACTTTGGCAGCTTCCGACAGGGTTGCTTTGCTGGAAATTACAAACCGCCGCCGTGGCGGCGTGGTTTTGGCTTTGGCTAGTTTGACTTTAACCGGTTTGGCCGGCTTTACGGGGTTGACCGGCTTGCTGCGCCGTGCCGCGCTTTTTGAAGCCAATGCTTTACGTTTCGACATAATAAAATTTCAGACAAAAATCCAACGCGTCGGTTCAGAATAAAAAACACCGGCCGTATTAAAACGGCTTCTGACGACATGAGCCTCATTCACTGCAGTGAATCTTGGAACTGTGAACACCAGAAGACAGACGCTTGTCAATGCTAACTGCTTTGTGGGAAAATTCAAGCGAAATCTTTCTTTTGTCAGCCTCGGCTGGCGGCTGGAGAAGTGTTGGCAAATCAAATTAGCACAATGTGTTACACAAAAACTGTCAGTTCGAACTCTGGCTAACGAATTCAGTTAGCCGCCTAAAAATCGGGTCCGAGTATGAGGAGCATGAAAGTTTATGGTTATTTCATGGTTGGGTTTTTGCTTCTTGGAACTTAACTTAACTTGATGTTTTCTTAAATAGAAATTATAGTATAGTCCATAAACGCCTCGCTTAATTAAGAATTCAATGATAACTTTGAATAACAAAGGCGTTCGGTCACGGTGGCATGGAGTTATTACGGCCGGCTTTACGCTGATTGAACTGCTGGTTGTGATCGCAATCATCGCGATTCTGGCAGCGATGCTGCTGCCGGCTCTGTCGTCGGCCAAGCAGAGAGCCCAGTCCATCAAGTGTCTAAACAATCTCAAACAGATGGACTTGGCTTATCTGATGTATGTTCAGGACAACAATACCACCGTGCCGTATGCTTCCACGGCGGGATTATGGATGAAAACCTTGATCGCCAATCAGTCGCAGATGACCGCCATCCAGCTTTGTCCGATCGCTCCCAGCACCAACAGTTCGGGTTATGCAAGTGCATCATCCGCCTGGTCTTGGAATAAGACTACTCCTATCACTATCGGCAGCTACGCCATCAACGGTTGGCTTTACCAATGGACTACGAGTAGCGGAATTGCCGCTTGGGTTAACGCCACCAACGCCCCCAAATTTTTCCAGAAGGACTCCGCCATCATTCACCCGGCGGATACCCCATCGTTTTACGATGCGATTTGGCCGGATGCCTGGCCGGAGATCACCGACCGATTGGCCGCCGATTTGTCTGTTGGCGACTGGAGACCTACCTCGGGTTACTTGGGGCGTTGCAGTATTTCTCGGCATCCCTTAAAGGCTGATACCGCAGTCCCGAACCAGAGTGTCCCTGGTGCCATAAACATGGCCTTTGCCGACGGCCATGCTGCCAACTGGAAACTGCAAAACATAAAAAATGTTGTCTGGCACGTCGGCTTCATTCCCAATGCCAACCCTTGGGCAACTTCGCCCTAGCCTATTCGCCAGCTTGGTCAATATAAGACCAGAAGGGAAACGCAAATCCTCTGTCACTCCGCTGTTCGCACGGCGGCCACATCCCGCACGATTTGTTCGCGCAATTCCAAAGGTGAGGAAAACTTCATTTCCGGCCGCAATTTGCCGCCGATTTTTACTTCCAGTTCCTGCCCGTAAAGATCGCCGGTGAAATCCAGCAGATATGCCTCGACACGCAACTGCAACCCAGTGGCCAGCGTCGGTCGCACACCGAGGTTCAGCGCGACACGGTAAAAACGGTCGTTGAAATTGGTTCTGCCGGCATAAACACCGTTTGGCGGCAGCGCCAGCTTTGCCGCATCCAGATTCGCCGTTGGAAAGCCAAGTTCCCGGCCGATTCGGTCACCCGCCATCACGCGACCGCAAATCGCGTAAGGCCGGCCCAGCATCTGGCTCGCGGCATCGAGCTGGCCGGAGCGGATGGCTTGGCGAATCCGCGTGCTGCTAACCGTTTCGCCATCCAACGCCACCGCCGCCAGGCCGTGAACCTGAAAACAAATTTCCGCGCCGAGCTGTTTGAGCAACGCCACGTTGCCGCTTCGCCGGTGGCCGAAAACAAAATCCGCGCCGACGCAGACGCTGTGAATTTTCCCCAGATCGCGCGCCAGTTCGCGGATGAAAACTTCGCCGGATTTTTCGCTGAAGCTTTTGGTGAACGGGATTTCCAGCAGCGCCTCCGCGCCCAGCGCCGCCACCGCGCGCAATTTTTGCGACCGGGAAAAAATTTGCGGCGGCGTTTTCTCCGGCGCGACGACGGCATTGGGATGCTGGTCAAACGTCACCACCAGCGCCACCGCGTCATGCTGACGCGCATCCGCCACCGTCTGCCGGATGATTTGCTGGTGGCCGAGATGCACGCCGTCGAACACGCCAATGGCAAGGCAAACTTTGCGGCTGCCGTTGCCCAGTTCGTTGGCGGCGTGAATAATTTTCATGCGTCAGGCATTGGCGGCGAGTTTCAAAAACGGCATTACCCGCTTTTCCAGTTCCACCGTGGTCAGCTTTAGAATCGTGTCCAGCGGCAGCGCGTCCAACACGCCAAATTTTCCCGACGCGCTGCGCCGCAAAGTCGTCAGGTGCGCGCCACAGCCAAATTTCTGGCCGAGATCATGCGCGAGGCTGCGGATGTAAGTGCCCTTGGTGCAGGCCACGCGGAATTGTCCGAGCGGCTCGGTGTAACTTGTGAAACGGAAATTGTAGATGTGAATCAAGCGCGGCTCGCGCTCCACCTCGATGCCTTTGCGCGCAAGTTTGTAGAGCGGCACGCCGTTCTTTTTAATGGCGGAAACCATCGGCGGCATTTGCATCTGGTCGCCGATAAATTTTGCCGCTTCCTCGTTCAACTGGTCGAGCGTCAGCAATGGCACCGGCAGCGACGACGTGATTTCACCGTCGCAATCGTAGCTGTCGGTCGCCTCGCCAAATTTAATCGTGCCTTCATAAACTTTGTCGTCGCCCATCAGCCGCTCAGACAATTTGGTGCCGCGTCCGAGCACGATGATGAGCAAGCCGGTGGCGTTTGGGTCGAGCGTGCCGCAATGGCCGACTTTCTTGATGCTGAACTTGCGGCGGATGGCGTCCACGACATCGTGCGAGGTCGGGCCAGCGGGCTTGTCAACGAGGATGGCGCCGTCGAGGGCGGAGAAATCTTGCATGAGAAAATTACTTACTTTGCGGCCTTCAACGCGCGTTTTATCGCCGCGATGACTTTGCGCTGCACTGCCAACGGCGTGCCGGTGATGCGTGCACCCGCTGCTGCCGGATGCCCGCCGCCGCCGAATTGTTTGGCGATGTCACTAACGTTTACCTTTTCGTTTTTCGAGCGCAGGCTGAGGCGCGTAAGTTCCGGTTCCACTTCCTCGAATACACAAGCCACAACCACCGGTTCGATGGCGCGGAGGTGATCAATTAGTCCTTCGGTGTCGTCGCTCTCCGCGCCGGTGCGGGTGAAATCTTTTTTCTTTAGCCAGAGCCACGCGATGCGATCGCCATCGGTCAGCCGGAATTTGCTGTAAACGTGCTTGAGCAGTTTCGCGCGCGAGAGCGGATAGGATTGATAAATCTCATCGCAAATTTTTGCCAGGTTCGCGCCGCGCGTGACGAGTTCTGCGCCGGCGTGGAACGTGCCGGGCCGTGTGTTTGGATATTGGAACGAGCCGGTGTCGGTGGAAATGGCGGTGAACAGCAAATCCGCAATCGGCTTGGTAATCGGCCAGCGCGCGACCTTGAGCAACCGGTAAATCAATTCACCGGTGGAAGGCTCGCGCGGTGACACCCAGTTGACATCGGCGTAACGCGTGTTGCTTTCATGGTGGTCAATGTTGATGAAAATTTTCCGTTCGCCAATGCCTTCGCCGGCCTTGCCGAGCCGCTCGAAACTGGCGCAGTCGGTGGCGATGACGCAGTCGAATTTTTCGCCGCGCTTCGGTTTTTCAATCAGCCCGTCGCCGACGAGGAACCGATATTTTAGCGGAATGGTGTCCTGATTCCAGACGGTGACTTTTTTTCCCTCGTTGCGCAGTGCGAGCGCAAGCCCCAGTTGCGAGCCGATGCAATCGCCATCCGGCCGGATATGGCCAACGATGCAAAAGGTTTTATGCTCGCGGATGATTTCGAGAATCCGATCAATGATTTTCGGATAACTTTTCACAATTCTTCCGCCGGTTCTTCAACCGGACCGCCGGCCAGTGGCGAGGTTTTTTCCAGTTCATCCAAAATCTGCAGCACGCGGTTACCGCGCACGATGGAATCGTCCATGATGAATTTCAGCGTGGGCGTGTATTTCAAGACGACCGCTTTCGCCACCAATCCCTGGAGACGAATGCGATGCTCCTCCAGCACCTGCAAACCGCGCTTCTGCTGGTCGGCGTTGCCGAGAATGGTGATGAAGACGGCGGCGGATTTCAGGTCGCCGCCCACTTCAACGTCATTGACCGTGATGAGGCCGACGTCGTTGACGTGGAATTCACGCCGGATGGCTTCGCCAATGGCGCGCCGCAACAACTCGCGCACACGTTCGTGTCGAAGATTGGGCATGGCATTAAATGTTAGTTGCGTGGCGCGTCACAGTTTCGCCGCCACCTTTTCCACCGCGTAACACTCGATGGCATCGCCGACCTGAAATTCGCCGAAGCCTTCGATGCGGATGCCGCATTCCATGCCGGCGCGCACCTCGTTGGCTTCGTCCTGAAACCGGCGCAGCGACTGCGTGACACCTTCGTAAATGATATCTTTTTTGCGGCGCACGCGCACTTTCCCGCGCACGATGCGACCGGTGGTAACCATGCAGCCGGCCACCGGAATGCCCTTGGACAATTCAAAAATCTGACGCACTTCTGCCGAGCCGACGACTACGTCCTTGAGGTCGGGATCGAGCAGGCCGGCCATCGAATCCTTCACCTGATCAATCAATTCATAGATGATCGCGTAAAGCTTGATTTGCACGCCGGCGTGTTTCGCCTTTTCCGAAGCGGTGCTGTCGAGTCGCGTGTGGAAACCGAGGATGACGGCCTTCGATGCCGACGCCAGCGCCACGTCGTTTTCAGTAATCGTGCCGACGTCACTGTGCAGGACTTCCATTGAAACCTTGTCTGACTCGATTTTTTTGAGCGCCTCGACAATCGCCTCGACGGAACCTTGTGTGTCGGCCTTGACGACCACCTTGAGCACTTTGCTTTGCGCGGCTTCGAGCGACGCAAAAAGATTTTCCAGCGTGACCTTCGACCGGTTTTCGAGCGCCTCGCTTTTTGCGGCCATCGCGCGATCTTCGGCGAGTGCGCGGGCGGCTTTTTCGTCGTCCACTGAGCTGAATTCCCAGCCGGCTTCCGGCACGCCGTTCAAGCCGAGCACGCTGACGGCAACGGACGGGCCGGCTTCCTTCAGGCGCTGGCCCTCCTCGTTGATGAGCGCGCGGACCTTGCCGTAAAATTCGCCGCAAATCACCACGTCGCCGAGATGCAGCGTGCCTTTGCGCACGAGCACCGTCGCCGTCGGGCCACCGGGTGAAACGCCGGATTCGATGACGTTGCCCTTGGCGTTGCGCTCGGGGTTTGCCTTCAGCTCCAGCAAATCGGCTTGGAGCAAAATCATTTCAAGCAGTTTATCAATGCCCACCTTCGTCAGCGCGGAACATTCAACGAAAATCGTGTCGCCGCCCCAATCGTCCGGCACCAGACCTTTTTCCTGCAACTGCTGGCGCACTCGGAGCGGATTCGAGTTCGGATGATCAATTTTGTTGACCGCCACCAGAATCGGCACTTTCGCCGCTTTCGCGTGGGCAAGCGCTTCCAAAGTTTGCGGCATCACGCCGTCGTTGGCGGCGACGACGAGCACGACGATGTCGGTGACATTCGCGCCACGCGCGCGCATGGAGCTGAACGCCGCGTGGCCGGGCGTGTCGAGAAATGTGATTTGCGCCAGCTCTGTTTTGCGTTCGGGATGCGGCACGGCAATCGTGTAAGCGCCGATGTGTTGCGTGATACCACCGGCTTCACCGGCGACGACGTTCGCTTTGCGGATGACGTCGAGCAAACTGGTTTTGCCGTGATCCACGTGGCCCATGATGGTCACCACCGGTGCGCGCGGTTTCAAATCTTCCGGCTTGTCGTCCACGTCCAGCTCGACTTTTTTCTCCTGCGTGTGAACGATGCCTTCGCCTTTGGCGCGTTTTTCCGCTTCCAACTTGAAACCGAAATGCGCGCAGACTTGCGCAGCCACCTTTTCGTCAATCGTCTGGTTGACCGTCGCCATGACCTTTTGCTTCATCAGCTCGGCGATGATGGCAAACGGTTTTTGCTTCATCGCTTCGGCGAGCGCGCGCACCACAATCGGTGGCTTGATGGTGATAACTTGGGCGTCGGCGGGCAGGGAAATTTTTGGTGCCAGCGGCGCGGCGGGTTTTGCCGGTGGCGAACCGGGCAAGGGGCGGCCATCGCGGCCACGCTGCGGAAATTGTCCGCGACCGTCGCCGCGGGACGGCGGTTGGCCGGGCCGACCGCCAGCCGGTGGTCGCGACTGGCCAGCATTGCGATCGCCACTGCGCTCACCGGGCCGGGCGGTGCCGGGCCGGGGGGGCAGTTGAATCCGGCCGACCAA
>Ga0208872_1002759_pt1 | contig 10029 bp, 9 predicted proteins | sample CryBogCBH12Aug08_FD_185508 | JGI IMG/M metagenome (GOLD analysis project Ga0208872, IMG submission 185508) | Freshwater microbial communities from Crystal Bog, Wisconsin, USA - CBH12Aug08 (SPAdes) | ecosystem: Environmental > Aquatic > Freshwater > Lake | place: Crystal Bog, Wisconsin, USA... | reverse complement strand
TGCGCCAATTTTAAGGCGCCCTGGCGGGATCGCGCACCGCAAACAAACAATCCGGAATGGCAGAAAGTGGCGTCCTCTACAGCGGTTAGCGCCGCGAGAGCCAGGTCGCGCAAACCACCCCAAGCGTCAGGCAGTGCCCGCCTTTGTGCAAAAGAGCCGCGTTCCGGCGGCACGGCATTGCAGGTCCAGGCGTCTCCGGCCGGCCTTATGACATAAAGCAGCTCCGTCAAATCTAAGTCAAAGACGGCATCTTCCCAGGGCACTCGCGAATCGAGGATCAGGAGCCTCGGGTCCTCGCTGGCCTGAGCCGCCATGGCGACGGTCGATTCGGCCAGAATGGCCGCATTGGCGCGGGCCGCTACACGGGCCAAAACGTCTTTCGCCAGCTCCGCCGCTTGTAAAAAAGCCGCGTTTTCCTCCCGGTCATTCTCCGCAAAAGTCGGGTTAAATGCCTCAATCAAAGAAGAAATATGGCCCGATGTTGAATTCATAGCGCCGTTATCCATCAGGTCAACATCCCGGATCAGGCCGCAATCCATTCTTGATGCAATTCTGAGGGTTGCTTCACGCGTGGCATCAGGAAAAATCTGGGCAACCACCGCCTCGCCATAGCTTTTCCAAATCAATCCCGCAGAACTATAGGGTTCGCCGGAGGCTCGAAGTGGTTTGTCGCGCATATGATGGTCATAACGGCCATTTTCCGGGGAAAGGCTTCCACCAACGTCAAACACGACCTCTGCTTTTTCCAGAAGGCTGGAATCGCGTGTTCTTAAAAGCTCAACCTGACCGCCGGTGGCTATATTCAGAATGGCAAAAGCAAACACATCATCAGCGTGAAAAGTCCCACTATGGGTGGCAACCTTGAGCATTTCTAGGACTCTCCTGGAACAGCTTATCAGGTCGGGCGAAGTTCCTGCCGTGCCCGACCGATCACTTGAAAGGCGGCAATTAAATTTAAACTGCCAATAACCCCAGCCACCGCGATATCCGGCCAATGATGAGCAAAAAACTCTACGGCGCCCGCTGCCAAGACCACAGCAATATTACCAAGTGCGTCATTGCGGGCACATAACCAGACAGACCGCATATTGGCATCGCCTTGGCGATAACGGTATAAAAGAAAGGCCACGGCCCCGTTGGCAATCAGGGCGAGCAGTCCGACACCACCCATGATTTCAGCCTTGGGCAAAATACCGTGCCAAAGTTGCCAGGCAGTATTGCCTAAAACCCAGCTACCGAAGCTAGCCATGGTCAAGCCCTTAATCAGAGCAGCTTTAGCCCGCAGTTGACTGGCCAGACCCAATACGGAAAGACTAATGCCGAAATTGGCGGCATCACCAAGAAAATCTAACGCATCCGCCTGCAACGCCGCCGATCGGGCGAAAAAACCCGAAAAAACCTCAATCAGGAACATGCCGGCATTAATGACCAGGGCGAATTGCAAAATACGCCGATAGCGCGAATCTCCGGTTTGCCCCGGCGGGGCGCCGCAGCCATCGCAGCATGCCGCCATTGTTTTACTCCTTCGGCTGAATTAGCCTAAACTAACCGGTTAACGCCCTATTTGCATAAGGATATGGCTGCCTTGCGGCAAAATGCCAATAAGATCTGGCCGGTGTTTATTGTGTTTTTACGCCTTGGCTTGACCTCATTCGGTGGCCCGGTGGCCCATTTGGGCTATTTTCGTAATGAATTTGTATTGAAACGCCAATGGCTTAGTGAACAGCATTACGCTGACTTGGTAGCTTTGTGCCAATTCCTGCCGGGTCCTGCCAGCAGCCAGTTGGGCATGGCCATCGGCCTTGGCCGGGCCGGCTTGGGGGGGCTCCTTGCCGCCTGGTGTGGTTTCACCCTGCCCTCAGCCATCGCCCTGATGGTTTTTGCCGAGCAACTAACCCATACCGCCACCCCCATTTCATCCGGCCTTCTGCATGGCCTTAAACTGGTGGCCGTCGCAGTGGTGGCCCAAGCCGTCTGGGGCATGGCGCGTTCCTTTTGTAAGAGCCGGCGCCACATGGTTGTAGCCGTCCTGTCCGCCTTTGCGGGCCTTGTCTGGATCAGCCCCTGGAGTCAAATCGCCATCATCGCTGTTGCCGCCCTTATCGGTCTGTTCTTTGGTCCGGCGGACTCGGAAAAACCACAGGAAATTTTTTCAGCGGGGATTAGACGGCGCACGGGAACTCTGCTGCTGCTTATTGCCGGCGCGCTGCTGTTAGGTCTGCCGTTAGCCCAAAATCTTTACCCAAGCCGGTTGCTCGATGTCTTTGCAGTCTTTTATACGACCGGGGCCATGGTCTTCGGCGGAGGTCATGTTGTTTTGCCACTATTGCAAGGCGCCATCCTGCAAACCGGTTGGCTTAGCCAGGATCTGTTCCTGGCCGGATATGGCGCCGCGCAAGCGGTTCCCGGCCCCCTCTTCACTTTTGCCGCTTTCCTTGGTTATGTTCTGCATGTCGTTCCGCAGGACTGGCTGGGTGGGATGCTTTGCCTGCTCGCCATCTTTCTGCCCTCCCTTTTGCTGGTGATGGGGGCCCTCCCCCATTGGCAAAGCCTGCGCTATAACCGGTACGCGCGGGGGGCCTTGAACGAGGTCAATGCTGCCGTGGTTGGGGTACTTCTGGCGGCCCTTTATCAGCCAATTTGGATCAGCAGTGTCTTCCAGCCCATTGATTTTGCCTTTGTTCTTATATCTTTGGTGGCGCTTACCCAATGGCGAGCCCCGCCTTGGCTGGTGGTTTTTGGAGCAGGTTTTTGTGGATGGCAGTGGCTATAGTCAGGCTAAGGCGCGCGTGATTTCCCCACTGATCTTGCCGCCCAGTTCAAGGGCGCGTTCAGCATGTTTGAAATCAACCCGGCCATAACTGGCTAGGGCCGCGCCAATCGCGGCTTCATTTTCGGCCAATAATCCGGGAAGCCGACTGTTGGTCCAGTCCTGAGTACGCAGCTTCAAATCCTGGCCGGCGGCCAACATACCGTTTAAATGGTCGGCGATGACGGGATCCTCATGCCGATTAGCCGTCACCAATTTTCGTACAGCGTCACAAAGCCAGCGGAACTGCACGCCATCGCGCTGAATGCGCAAACGAGTCAAACGCTGAATCGCCTGAGTCGAGTCATTGGCCAAGGCCGACGGACTGGCTTGCTGTGCCCGCGCCTGTAACAAATTGGGCACTTCGACCAAGGGAATCACTTCACCGCCGTCATTGCGGCCCTGTTTGCGACGATCCGGACCAATATAATTGAAGGTGACGATGAAGGGCTTGCGCCGTTCCGTAAAAGTCTTGACCCGATCCAACAATTGTTGTGGAGAAAATGGCATTAAAAGGACGTCATCAGGACCGCAATCAATAACTTTTCTTAGGAACTCCTGCTCGGCTTGCTGAGAAAGTAAAACAACAATAGCGAATGTTGATATTGATTTTAGTTCTGTTCGCATTTCGCGAACAATCTGTCCAACAAAAAAGTCACCCATACTAGCGTTTGTAATAATTAAATCGATTTCACCTTCATTAACAATCTGATGTATTTTAACAAAATTAGATATTTCAACAATATTTTTAAACCCAAACTGACCAAGAAGGCCGATTGTGCCACGCCGAACCATTGGGTTCTCTATGGCGACCATCGTCCTAACAGAACCGTAATCAGTTTTTAAGGCCATTTTTTTCTCAAATTTCTATTGTCATACCATCATAAGCGGGGATAACCCCCGGCGGCAATCGAACCTTGACGGATTCATAATCAAGACGGGGGCTCATATGGGTTACGACCGTCAGTTTAGGGTGCAGCATCTCCGCCCATGCCACAACTTTATCCAAATGGGCATGGGTTTCATGGGGTTTATCTGTCAAACAGCCGACAATCCATAGGTCCAGATTGTGTAAAAGGGCCAATGACGGGTCCGGCAATTCTAAGACATCGGTGGAATAGGCCGCCTTTTGACCAAAAAGAAAGCCGGTGGTGCGGCCATAACCGTGGTCTTGATCAAAGGGGGTGATGGTCAGCGGACCAACCTGAAAAGAACCTTCCACCAGATGGGGGTCCAGCAAAGGCTTGTAAATCGTCTTGGAATTCGCCGCCAGGGGCTGAAAAACATAGCCGAAGCGCTCTTCGATCTCGCGCATGGTCGCAGCGCTGGCAAAAAGTGGGATCGAGCGCCCCATGGCGCGATTGACCTCGCGTAAATCATCGATGCCATGCAGGTGATCGGCATGGGCATGGGTGTAAAGAACGGCATCAAGATGGCGGATATTCGCGTCAAGAAGCTGTTCCCGGAGATCCGGGGAACTGTCCACCAAGAGGGTCTGGCCCGCCTCCTCTACCAGAATTGACGGCCGTCGTCTGCGGTTGCGGGGATTGGTGGGGTCACAGCGCCCCCATCCAATACTTACCATGGGAACGCCGCCAGCGGCGCCACTTCCCAGAATGGTAAACTTCATCCCGGCACCTTGTTGAATAACCTAAGAAAATTACCTGTGGTGGCCGCTTCTATCTGGGCAATTCCAAGGCCTTTTGCGCCGGCAAGAGTGCTTGCCGTGGCACTGACAAAGGACGGCTCATTGCGTTTACCCCGGTGCGGCACCGGCGCCAAATAAGGAGCGTCCGTTTCCACCAACAGACGGTCTAATGGCAAATCACGCGCCATTAGCCTCAATGAATCCGCTTTTTTAAAACTAAGCATCCCAGAAAAAGAAAGAAAAAGCCCTAGTTCAAGTGCTTTATCCGCTAGTTCTCGTCCAGAGCTAAAGCAGTGAACAAGCCCCGTAAAGTGTCCCTTCGCATATTCTTCCTCTAAAATGGCGGCCATATCCGTGTCGGCGTCCCGGGTATGGATCACCAGAGGCAAGCCAGCCTGACGGGCCGCCTGAATATGCAAACGAAAAATGGATTGTTGTTGGGCACGCGGGCTATGGGCGTAAAAGTAATCAAGTCCGGTCTCGCCAAACCCAACCACTTTGGGATGCTTCGCCAGTTCCAAAAGAGTTTCTACCGTAACGCCAGTTTCGCTGGCCGCTTCATGGGGATGCACGCCGACGGTGCAGTAGACCTGCGGGTAGCGTTCAGCCACCGCCAGGACGGCCGGGAAGCGGGAAAGATGAGTCCCGATTGTCAACATCAGGCCGACACCGGCGTCCGTGGCACGACCGATCACTTGATCGAGATCGGGCTGAAAATCGGGAAAATCCAAATGGCAATGGCTGTCAACCAACATTAGGCCAAAGCTCCCTCATCGGGATCGACATAGCGTGGGAACACCCCTTCCGGTTTTGGCAGCGTATCACCGCCAGCCAGGGGTCGCAGAAAAGCAGTAAAATCGCGCTGGTCCGGCGCGACCGCCAATTGGTCAAGCAAACGGGCCATTGAGTCTGGCATCACTGGTTGCAACAGAATGGCCAAGCGCCGCACAGTTTCCGCCAATACATAAAGAACCGTTCCCATCCTTTTGGGATCCTTTGATTTTAATGCCCAGGGCGCTTGCCGATCGACATAGCCGTTCGCAGCGCGCACTACCTGCCATACGGCTTCCAGCCCTTCATGAAATTGTTGTCGGTCCATGCTGTTTCTAAGACGTTCGAGCAATTCGGCGGCGGCGCTCAGCAGTTCCTGGTCGTCGGTGGAAAACTCTTCTGGTTCAGGCAATTGTCCCTGACAGTTCTTGTGAATCATTGACAAAGACCGCTGGGCTAAATTGCCAAGATCATTGGCCAGTTCCCCATTCATCCGATTGACCATGGCCCGATGCGAAAAATCACCATCGCTGCCAAAGGGCACTTCCCGAAGCAGAAAATAACGAACCTGATCAAGACCATAGCGTTGGATCAGGCTAATCGGATCAATGACATTGCCCAAAGATTTCGAAATCTTCTGACCCTCGTTGGTCCACCAGCCATGAGCAAAGACGCGTTTGGGGGGAGCAAGGCCCGCGGCCATTAAAAAGGCAGGCCAAAAAACCGCGTGAAACCGCAAAATATCTTTACCAACCATGTGAAGATCCGCCGGCCAATAACGGGCATACAGACCATCCGTCTCCGGATAGCCAACGGCGGTGATATAATTGGTCAAAGCATCAAGCCAGACATACATGATGTGTTTGGCGTCGTTGGGTACGGGAACGCCCCATTTGAAGCTGGTGCGCGATACCGATAGATCCTGCAATCCGCTTTTTACAAAACTGATGACCTCATTTCGCCGGGAAACCGGCGCGATAAAATCGGGGTTGGCTTCGTAAAAGGCCATCAACCGTTCACCCCAGGCCGAGAGACGAAAGAAATAGCTTGGCTCTTCAACCCATTCCACTGGTGCGCCGGTCGGTGCGGTCCTGGTGCCGTCCGCTCCCACTTTCAATTCGTCTTCAGCCCAGAAGGCTTCATCCCTGACCGAATACCAGCCGGCATAACTGCCAAGATATATTTCACCTCGCCGCAAGAGCTCGTCCCACAAGGCCTGGCAGGCCTTAAGATGTCTTGGTTCGGTGGTCCGAATGAAGTCATCGTTGGAAAAGCCCATCATTTTCGCCAAATCACGAAAATTCTGCGACACCTTATCGGTGAAGGCCTGCGGTGGGATGCCGGCCGCCTGAGCGGATTTTTCGACTTTTTGTCCGTGTTCGTCGGTGCCGGTCAAAAAACGAACGTCGTAGCCATCCAGACGTTTGAACCGCGCCAAGACATCACAGGCCAGGGTCGTGTAGGCATGGCCGATATGCGGACTGTCATTAACGTAATAGATGGGGGTCGTCAGGTAAAAGCAGGGCAAACCCGTCATCTTTCCTCTCCTGGAAGCGCTTCATCGGCACTGGCGTTCCAGGGTCAAGAAGGCGCTGAGAATCACATGTTTACGATCGAGATTGACGGCTTCGGCCCGTTCGAACATGCGATTGGTCTTTTCCCATACCTCGACCCAACGATCAAGGCCGGCGGCAGCCACGAGCCGCCGTTGTAAGGCAGATTCACCTGGAACAACCTCGGCGCTATTTGCACGACCAAGCGCATTGGCTGCGGCTTTACTGAGCCACCAGGAAAATAAGGCAGCCAAAGTGCGAAAATTGTCCTCGCCGCGCGCCATCTTATCGCCAAAACTATGTAAGCTTTGGGGATTTATTTTGGGGAGTGCGGACAAAAGCGTAATCATTTCACGGTAGAGCGCAAGTCCTCCCTCAGCCTCAAGCGCTAAGGCCTTGCCAAAACTGCCCTCAGCAAGCCTGGCGAGGGCTGACGCATCCTCTGTTGGTAAGTCCGGGCGGTGTCGCTTAAGCAACTGGACCAGGATCGCCTCCGGCAAAGGCTGAAGGGACAGTCGGCGACATCGCGAGAGGATCGTCGGCAACAACCGTCCTGGGCTATGAGAAACCAACAATAACAGAGCGTTGCGCGGTGGCTCTTCAAGGATCTTAAGAATAGCGTTGGCGCTTGAGCGGTTCATTTCATCCGCGGCATCGACCAAAACGACACGCCAGCCGCCTTCTGCTGGGGTCAGGCTTAGAAATGAGTTTACCGCGCGGACATCATCAACAACGATTTCAGTGCGTAATCGGCTTTTCTTCTCGTCCACCCAACTCCGTTCTATCAGCTTAAAGTCAGCATGGCCTCCTGAGGCGATCCGCCGAAAGACCGGATGGTCTGGAGAGATAGATAAATCGTCCGGGGCTTCGCCGAACAATCCAGCCGGGGCCCCTCCTCCGGCCAAAACAAATCGGGCAATGCGATAGGCCAAGGTCGCTTTGCCAATTCCCTGTGGCCCCGAAATCAGCCAGGCATGTGCCAGCCTTCCGCCATTCCAGGCGCTAAGAAAAGCCCGTTCCGCCGCCTCATGCCCGAATAAATCGGCTGTGACCCGTGGCTCAATGAGAGAGTCGGCTTCCATTCCAACCACTATTGGCTTTTGCCGAGACCAAACCGCTCGTCAACAAGGCTGAGCACCTTTGCATGAACCTCTTCTATAGCCGCGGCCGCGTTGATAACCACGCAACGACGGGGGGCGCGCTGTGCGATTTCCAGAAAGCCCTGTCTTAATCTTTGGTGGAATTCTGGGTCCATCCGTTCGTAGCGATCCTCGGCGCCGCCCCGCCGGCCCGCGCGTTTCAACCCTTCAGCCACCTCAATATCGAATATTATGGTCAGATCCGGCGCAAACCCGCCCACGGTCAATTCCGTCAGGCGGTCAATTACGGAGATATCCAACCCATGCCCATAGCCCTGATAGGCCAGTGTAGAATCGGTAAAGCGATCACATAAAACCCAATTTCTTTGGGCTAAGGCCGGCAGAATCTGCTTTTGCAGGTGATCATGACGGGCTGCGCAATGCAACAAGGCTTCCGTCAGAGGTAGCCAGCGACCGATTTCCCCTTCCACCAGCAAGCGGCGGATCTGCTCAGCGCCGGGCGACCCTCCTGGTTCGCGGGTTAGCTCCACCGCGATGGCACGGCTTCTCAAAAACTCTGCCAGCAGACGGATTTGCGTGGTTTTTCCCGCCCCCTCGCCGCCTTCGAAGGTAATGAACCGCCCGCAGGATTCCATTAACTATTGGCCCCCCACAGGATGCGGCGAATGGCTGTTCCGACTCGGCCGACGAAGCCAAGACGGTCAACATCGCCACCGGTCAGCAAGGGTACGCTGATATCCTGGACGCCGGGCGCCGTGATGACGACCGTGCCGATTTTGGTTCCTTTAACCACCGGACTTGGCAATGGACCAACGAACTGGGCTGTTACTTTCATGTCGTGACGCGCCATACGCGGCAGGGTCACCGTCACATCTTCGCCAATGACCAAGGGGACGGATTTACTGGTACCCAGCCAGACTTCGGCATCAGTCACCGGATCGCCCGCCTTGAACAAGCTAAAGTCGTCAAATTCCCGGAACGCCCATTCGATGACCCGTTGTGATTCCTCGGCCCTTTCGCGGATCGATGACATACCGTTCATCACCATAATAATCCGGCGTCCCTCGCGGATGGCCGAGCCGACTTCGCCATAGCCGCCCTCTTCGGTATGCCCTGTCTTCAAACCGTCAGCACCAGGAATGTTCTGCCAAATCAGCGGATTACGATTGTCTTGCTTGATATTGTTATAGACAAAGGTCTTTTCCGCAAAAATTGGATAATAATCCGGAAAATCAAGGATAAGTCGGCGTGCCAGCACCGCCAAATCATGAGCTGTCATCTTATGACCCGGCTCAGGCCAGCCGCTCGCATTGCGGAAGGTGCTTTTGGTCATGCCGATCTCGCGGGCTTTGCGGGTTGCCTGTTCAGCAAAGGCTTCCTCGCTGCCGGCCAATCCCTCTGCCAATACCGAGCAGGCGTCATTGCCCGACTGAATGATCACGCCCCGCAGCAGATCATCAACCCGAACCATGGCATTGACCGGCAGAAACATCAGCGATCCTTCGGTTTTATAATGTTTTTTCCAGGCTGTTTCCGTGACCGGAAGCTGATCGGTCATTTTAAGGCTGCCTTCCTTGAGCCGCAGAAAAACCATGTAAACAGTCATCAGCTTGCTCATCGACGAGGGCGTCATCAGTTCGTCGGCGTTCTTTTCCAACAAAACCGTACCTGTGTTGGCGTCCATGATCAGCGCCTGGCGCGCCGCAAGTTCAATGGGTTCCGCACCCGCTTCCGATCGACCAAGGAACAATAGCGTCAATACACAGGCACAAAGGCTGGTCAGGCGGATTGGCATTTTCAAAGACATCCTCATGGGAATTGGTGTGGAGCGAAAAAAGCAGATCAGGTCAGTCAACCACCAGTTTGGCGTCGGGATAGCCTGAACTGATGACTTTCTCAAGCAATGCATCGGCCTCATCAACCCGGCTGAGGGGGCCCATACGCACGCGGAAGAGCGAGCCATTGGTGGTTCTGGCCTGGGAAATAACGGCTGTCCCGAGCGGAGACAAGGCTGCGCTGGTCCGATTGGCGTTGTCATAGCTCCGGAACGCCCCTGCCTGGATATAAAGATGGGTCGCCTTAACTGCGACCATAGTGACCGGTTGGCTGGATAGTTGCTGTTTGTCCGGAATGGACGCCGCCTGATGT
>Ga0208872_1002754_pt1 | contig 10039 bp, 10 predicted proteins | sample CryBogCBH12Aug08_FD_185508 | JGI IMG/M metagenome (GOLD analysis project Ga0208872, IMG submission 185508) | Freshwater microbial communities from Crystal Bog, Wisconsin, USA - CBH12Aug08 (SPAdes) | ecosystem: Environmental > Aquatic > Freshwater > Lake | place: Crystal Bog, Wisconsin, USA... | reverse complement strand
CGGCGATGAGATCCTCGACCTCGTAATCGAGTGAGACATTGTGGAAGGATTTTTCAAAGATGATTTCGCGAATACTTGGTGAGGAGACATTATCGATCACTGTATGGCTGCAATTCGGACTCACAACGTGATCATTGATGGAGTAGCCAATAAGAATTGGTAAATCGACCAGATAGAGATCGTGTTCAACCACGCTCCACAAATTGCGAAGTGAATCTAAAGCTTTAAGTGGCAGACGACCATAGCCATGAATCGGTGCGCCTGGTTTTGCGACATCACTCGCCCCACCTTTGACTGAAGGGAGAATCTTTTTGAGAAGCGGAAGCAGTTTGAAGAATTTACGATCATCGAAGATGGAGGGGTTGAGTAGAAGAAGTCCCTCGATCTCACTTCCACGAATCTGAGCTAGCTTGAGGGCGAGAGCTCCGCCCACCGAAAATCCTGCAACGAAGACACGATCACAATTTGCCGACAGGGTGAGAAAGGCGGATTCCACTGAGTCATACCAGTCTTGCCAGGTGCTGCGATTGAGGTCTTCCCATTTGGTGCCATGACCGGCGATCCGCGGGACGCTGACGGTGTAGCCAGCCTCGTGAATTCCCTTGGCCCATGGAAGGACGGATGCGGGGGAGCCGGTGAAGCCGTGGAGCATCAAAACCCCAGTTTTGCCCCCAGAAAGGTAAACACTCTCTGAGTTTGCAATATCGCTCACGCTCAGATGGTGTCACAGAGTGGCCATTAACCCCTAAATTAGACCCCTCAGGTTTTCGAGTGGCGAGACCTATCAGCGCGCAGGGGAGGCAAGGCATGGCATATACATTCTTAAAGTCATTTCTGACCCCGATCCTGATGGTGCTCTTCCGCCCAAAGGTGACTGGCCTACGCCACGTCCCAAACCTCGGACCAGTGATCATCGCTTCCAATCACCTATCCTTTAGTGATTCCATCTTCATGCCATTGGTCGTGCCTCGCAAAGTGACCTTCATGGCGAAGAGTGAATACTTCACCTCACCTGGCATCAAAGGATTCATCAAGAAAATTACCTTCCAAGCCCTTGGCCAAGTTCCTGTCGATCGTTCTGGCGGACGTCGAAGCGAGGCTGCAATCCGCACTGGATTGAAACTTCTTGAAGAGGGCAATTGCATTGGTATCTATCCTGAGGGCACACGCTCTCCTGATGGTCGCCTCTATAAGGGCCGCACAGGTATTGCACGTATGGCTATCGATTCAGGTGCACCTGTTGTTCCAGTGGCGATGTTCAATACCGCTGAGATTCAACCAACCGGTCAGGTAGTTCCTAAGGTACGTCGTGTTGAGATGGTCTTCGGAGAACCGATGTACTTCAGCGGTGACTCAAGTGACCTCTCGCTTTTACGTCAAGTGACAGATGAGATCATGCAAGGCATTCAAAAGATTTCAGGCCAGGTCTACGTTGATATGTACGCCTCTGATGCTAAGAACGCGATTGCAGCAGAGCTAAAGAAGCAAGAAGAGAATTAACCGTTCCCGAGAACATCTCGGCGAGCAGAAACATAATCACAGACGCTACAACCATCTTTCGATGGTGGACACTCGCCGCGAACCATGCGGACCAAATCAGATAAACGCTCTTGAAGTGCGATTGGATTTCGCTCTGCAGGGAACCATGAACTATTTACGCGATAACCAAAGCCAGTAGTGAGATTTCCGGCGGCGCGATCCAATGACCAGGTGTAAAGACCGATCAGCGAAATCTTCTTAGGCTCATCTTTCTGCGGGTTTTCGAGGCTAAAGGCATATGCCTCAAGCTGAGGTGCGTAGAAGGTGCTCTTGTCGTAATCCTTCTTCTGCAATTTGCAATCGATGATGCCGTATGTGCCATCAGCGAATTCGAGGAGCAAGTCATACTTACCGCGGATGAAGAGACCGGAGTCGACTCCATCTACAACAATATTTTTCGAAGCAACCCATCCGCCATGCGAATGGACCTTTCCCTCTGGAAGATCTGGATGCATATCTGACGTCTTAGCGCCGATGAAATAGCGCTCTTGCATATCGGCAAGATCGCCGATGAGCGGCATCTGAATCGGAGCGGCAACAGAATGGTTGTACTGCAGCCACAGGCAACGATGGCAATCACCCCAGGCATAGGTGAGGTGGCTTGGACTAATGGCGGCGCGTGGTTCGCCCATGATGACCTACTTCTCTCGTGCGAGGGAGAGCCCTCGATTATTTATAACCGAAGTCTGTACCAAAGCAGTGACATCCGCAGGATTCGCCACGTTGGGCGCTTATTGAAAGAGCGAGTTGATAAAGGTAACTACACCTAGGGCCATCATCACAAAACCGCCGGTGGCTCGAAGTCGCTCAAGGCGCCTTTCATCGGAGGCCAGCCAATTTCGGATCGTGCCAGCGATGATTCCCCACATTCCATCAGAAAAAATACAGATGATGCAGAAGATCGCGCCAAGAAGCAGGAGCTGCGAAGTCAAATGCCCTTGATGGCGATCGGTAAATTGGGGGAGGATCGCAGCAAAGAAGACCAAGCTCTTGGGATTTAAGAAGCCAACTAAGTAACCCTCTCGGATGGTCTTTCGAATTGTGGGTTTGCCGCCACTGAGATCGGTCATTTCCTGTGCATGTTGCTTACTGTGCCTAAGAGCGTCAATCCCAAGGTAGACCAGGTAGAAAGCTCCCAGCCATTGAACTCCGACGTAGAAGGGGTGTGAGCGCTGCAAGACGGGACCAAGACCCACAGCCACAAAGATTGAGATCGTGAACATGCCCAGAGCGTTGCCAACGACCGTGGCCAGGGCGGTGGCCCGACCCCAGGAAATAGCTCTGGCGATGGTGAAGAGCACGCTCGGACCCGGAACCAGAATGATGAGGGTCGCGGCAACCAGGTACTCCCAGAGATTGGAGGGGATGATCAAGGTCACCTGGCGAGGGTACCTGAGCGTGGCGGTTTGAAGTGGACAAATATGTATCGACTCGATAGGTTACGGATCGTTATATCGAATCGATAGTTCTTTCCCCAGTTTCTGGACTATCTGGAACTCTCTTGAGAGTAGATGGAGCCCGTAGATGCGCTCGCGTAGTGAATCCCTTGAGTTCGCCTTGCTAGGCGTCCTCAGCCAGGGCCCACTGCACGGCTACGAACTCCGTAAGCGTATGACCGCCATCTATGGCCCATTTCGCGCCCTCTCATTCTCGGTCCTCTACCCGCAGCTTCATCGCATGCTCGAAGCCGGGGTAATCCAGGAGAGCGTTTCAGAAGAGGTCGGCGGAAGCCGTCGCTCTCGAATCGTCTATGCAATTACCGACTTGGGTCGCGCTCGCTTTGAGGCAATCTCCTCAAGTAGCGAACCTGATAGTTGGGAAGATGAAAGTTTTGAAGTTCGATTCGCATTCTTTGGCCCAACGCCACAGCGCAATCGACTCCAAATTCTTGAAGGTCGACATACCAAGTTGGCGGAGAAGGCGAAGATCCTTCGTAGCGAACTCGAGAAGTCTCCGGAAGGAATCGATCGATATTTAGTTGAGTGGCGTCGTCACTCATTGGAATCTGCCGAGCGCGAAATCGCTTGGTTACAAGAAATGATCAATACCGAAAGGAAGTCCTCGTGACCGAAAGTAAAGAGATCCGCGTAGCGATTATTGGTGTAGGTAACTGCGCTAACTCGCTCATCCAAGGCGTGACTTACTACAAGGATGCGGCAGCAGATGTCGAAATCCCTGGCCTTATGCACGCAGTCCTTGGTGGTTACCATGTTCGCGACGTGAATTTCGTTGCTGCATTCGATGTCGATGCCAAGAAGGTTGGACTCGACATGGCCGATGCAATGTGGGCTTCCGAGAACAACACAATTAAGTTCTGCGATGTCGCCAAGACTGGCGTTGTCGTACAACGTGGACACACCTTGGACGGCCTTGGTCGTTACTACCGTGAGACCATCGTTGAATCAACAGAGGCACCAGTAGATATCGTCGCGACTCTTAAAGAGCGCAAGGTCGATGTCCTGATCTGCTACCTCCCAGTTGGATCTGAAGAAGCTGCAAAGTACTACGCACAGTGCGCAATTGATGCCGGCGTGGCTTTCGTTAACGCTCTTCCAGTATTTATTGCATCTGACCCAGTATGGGCAGATAAGTTCACTAAGGCTGGATTGCCAATCGTTGGAGATGACATCAAGTCACAGGTCGGTGCAACAATCACACACCGCATCATGGCTAAGTTGTTCCAGGATCGCGGCGTTCACCTAGATCGAACCTACCAACTCAACGTTGGTGGAAACATGGACTTCAAGAACATGTTGGAGCGCGATCGCCTTGAGTCAAAGAAGATTTCAAAGACTCAATCAGTGACTTCACAACTCGATCACGACATGGGTGCGAAGAACGTTCACATCGGACCTTCTGACTACATTCCATGGCTTGATGATCGCAAGTGGGCATATGTTCGCCTTGAAGGTCGTGCCTTTGGTGACGTTCCTCTTAACCTTGAATACAAGCTCGAAGTATGGGATTCACCAAACTCAGCGGGTGTCATCATCGACGCACTTCGTTGCGCGAAGATCGCATTGGATCGCGGAATCGGCGGACCTTTGCTCTCTCCTTCAAGCTACTTCATGAAGTCTCCACCAGTTCAATACACAGATGAAGTTGCGCACGAGCGCACTGAAGAGTTTATTGCTGGAAAGATTGAGCGTTAATTAATTCTTAACGTAGTAAATATGGACGTTGATCGGCATCGTTGAAATAGTGCCAATCAACGTCCATTACTTCTTGTGGGTGTTCGATATCGTTTAATGGACTGCGCCAATGAAGCAGTGAAGTATTTGGTTCGCTCTCCCCTGGAAGCACGCGGGAATTGCGCATCGAGTGGTGGTGGAGTTCTGTTCCATCAATAAACCATTCCTCCCAGAGCGCCGGCGCATCTCCCACTTTCTCGATCGGGGAGGCATGAAGGACTCCTGGCGGCAAGCGATCGAGCCTAAAGAAGGACCATTGGTGGCCGGCATAAGGGTTCTGCTCGAGGGTGGATGCTCGTAGGGGAGCCAAGAAATTCTGCTCAAAATCCACTCCGAGTTCAGCGAAGAATTCAGGGACGCCAAGTTCTAGCCAGGTATTTTCGAGCTCTGACTTCCATCCTTGACTCACCGGTGCTCCGTTCATTCCGCGATCTTTACCAAATCGTTATAAAGAAATATGTGTGAGGAGTGTTGACTTACATCCCCGCGCCAACTGTAATTAGCCAGACATCGTTGTCAAGTCTCGCGCAATCGAGTTATTTTTTTTGAGCGAATGAGACATCGTTGTCACAATGCAGGTGATCGCCTGCCACCTTCGAAAGGACCGCATTAAATGTCAGTAACACATAAGCGTTTTACAAGTGTTTTGGCTATTGCTGCCGCAGGCTCACTCGCAGTCTTCGGAATCGCAACACCAGCACATGCAGATAACAAGCTCACCATTGCATTCGTCATGGGCGCTGAAGCCGATCCATTCTTCAAGGCTATGAAGGTTGGAGCAGATGCTGAGGCAGCTGCAAAGGGCGTAAACCTCGTTTGGCAGGGAGACCCATCTGTCTACTCACCTGCTACTCAAATTCCTATTGCTAACCAAGTTCTTGCTGCAAAGCCAAGTGGATTGGTCTTGATCCCAACAGATCCAACCGCCCTTCAGGCTGTTTCAGATCAAGCAGTTGCTGCTGGTATCCCAGTTGTTAACGTTGATACCCACGTCAATGACCTCTCAAAGGTCACCTCATTCATCACCGGCGACAACGCTGATGGTGGAGCAAAGGCAGCTGACGCACTTGCAACAGCTATCAAGTACAAGAAGGGCAAGACCTACCAAGTTGTTGTTGGTCTTACCTCTGCCACAGCAACAACAAACGTTGCTCGTCTACAAGGCTTCTCAGCTGAGATCGCTAAGAAGTACCCAGGCATCAAGATCGTTGACAAGGCTTACTCACAATCACAACCAGCAGTAGCTAACACCAACGTTTCTAACTGGCTCACCAAGTATCCAAAGCTCGCTGGAATCTTCGCAATTGATGGAACCAACGCTGCAGGTGCTGCTTCAGCACTCCAGGCTAAGGGTCTTGTCGGCAAGATTGCTTTGATCGGATACGACGCTTACCCAGGAAACGTAGCGCTCATCAAGAAGGGTGTATTCACCGCCTTGATCGCTCAGAACCCAGCTGCAGAAGCAAAGTTGGCTATCGATGACCTCGTTGCAGTCCTTACGAAGGATGCATCAGCAGCATCAATCAAGAAGAACGTAACAATTCCAAACGTAGTTCTTACAGCTAAGACATCTGCTGCAGATCTAACTAAGTACACATACGTCGCTTAATGCCACGTATCTTCGTTCGGTTGACTCGCTGAGTTGACCGAACGGGGGAGTGGAAGAGCCGGTTGACTCATAACCTGCAGTCGACCGGCTCTTCTCTTACCAGTGATTTATCAATTGAATAAAGTTAATATCCGCTTATTAATGAACTAGCTTTTCAGGAGACCCCGTGAATTTAACTAAAGGACGAATCAAATCCTTGCTTGGGAATCAACAAGTTTTATTGTTGATCGTCTTACTTGTCATGATCACCGGCTTCTCCATTAAGAGTCCAGACTTCTTTGCACGCCCAGTTTTCGCCAACATTCTTGCGGACTGGTACCCATTAATTCTGATCGCCATCGGTGAAACCTTCGTCATCATCTCTGGAGGAATTGATCTCTCTGTTGGTGCGACTGTTGGAGTTTCGGGCGTCGTATCGGCCATTGCCATGGAACATCTGACCACCAGTCACTACGGCGCAAATGAGACCTTGCTTATCGGTTTTCTCATTGCCGTAGGCGTTGGTGTAATCGTGGGTGTTTTAAATACTTTGATGATCACCAAAGCCGGCGTAGTTCCCTTTATTGCGACACTGGTGACTCTCGGCGCCGGTGAGGGACTATCCGTTGTATTCACTGGTGGATCGCCTATTGGTGGCGGACCCGCGAATGCAATCAACCTCAGCGTTGCCAATATCTTTCAACTCTTCTCCCGTCCGGGAATCCTCATTATTTTGCTCGTTGTTATTCTTGGTCTCTATCTTCATAAGACTCGTTTTGGCCGTTACACATTCGCGATCGGTTCAAATCCCTTTGCTGCACGTGCGGCGGGTATCAACGTGAATCGCCACCTAGCCAAGGTCTACATACTTTCGGCCGTCCTCTCTTCACTCGCTGGTTACTACTTCTATCTACGCTTGAGCGTCGGCGCACCGACTACTGGAAATGGCGCTGAATTGCAGGCCATTGCCGCGGTTGTAATCGGAGGAGTTGCGCTCTCGGGTGGTCAAGGAAACTTCCTTGGAACAGTCCTAGGTGCCGCGATTATTTCTGTGGTTGCTAGTGGATTGCTATTCATCAATGTGCCTGCAAACTGGAAGCAAGTTGTAGTTGCAGCTCTTATCTTTGTCGCTGTATTCCTTCAAGAGCTTCGCACTCGAGTGAGAAAGTAGACGACCATGACAACACCACTCTATGAAGTTCGCAATGTTTCTAAACACTACGGCTCGGTCGTTGCTCTCGACGATGTGAGCCTGCAATTAGCTCCCGGAGAAGTGCTGGGTCTTGTGGGGGATAACGGAGCCGGTAAGTCGACTCTAGTAAAAGTCCTCTCTGGCGCTCACCAACCAACTCACGGTCAGGTATTCCTTGAAGGCGAAGAGCGTCGCTGGAATTCACCTCATGATGCACTTGAAGCGGGAGTTGAAACTCTTTACCAAGATTCCGGTCTCGCTCCTCATCTTTCAGTGAGTGCGAATGTATTCCTCGGTCGCGAGGAGTATGTAAAGGGCATATTTGGAAAGCTCGGTTTCCTTGCGCAGAAGAAGATGGATCTCGATGCGCATGCCAATCTTGAGCGAGTAGGTATCGCTGTTCCTCAATCCAATCGATCTATCTCACAACTATCCGGTGGTCAGCGCCAAGCGGTTGCTATCGGTCGTGCGGTTTCATGGGCAAGCAAAGTGATCATTCTTGATGAACCGACAAACCACTTGGGTGCCCGCCAAGCGGGCGAAGTTCTCTCAATCATCCGACGAGCTAAGGCTCAGGGCTTAGGAGTTATCTTTATCTCGCACACATTGCCTCATGTCCTTGAGGTAACTGACCGAATTGTGGTGCTGCGTCTGGGTAAAATCGTTGCCGATGCACCTACCTCGAGTTTTGACGCCGAAAAGCTCCTCGGAACTATTACTGGGCTTATCGACAGTAAATAGTTTTCTATGAGCGAGATAGTACATGGTCGCGCCCGCGCCACCATGAAAGAGGTCGCGGAGTTATCCGGCTCGAGTTTAAAAACCGTTTCACGCGTCATTAACGGTGAGGGAAATGTAAATCCCGATCTGGCTCAGCGCGTTATGGATGCGGTCGCAACTCTCGGTTACCGCCCCAACTTGCAGGCGGGGTTTCTTCGCCGCAGTGGCGGAAAAACCCAGACCATCGGTCTTTTACTAGAAAATATCTCTAACCCATTCTCGGCTGCGCTCCATCGCGCGATTGAGGATGTTGCCTCTGCTCGCAATGTCATCGTCTTTGCGGGAAGCTTGGATGAGGATGTCGATCGGGAGCGTGATCTGACCGATGCTTTTATCTCGCGTCGAGTCGATGGATTAATCATCGTTCCAACTGGTGATGATCAAAGTTATCTCGCAGCAGAGCAGGATGCTGGGACGCCGATTGTCTTTCTCGATCGTCCTCCGCGAATGATTGAAGCGGATTCGGTAATCGCCACCAATGAAGAGGGTGGATATGAAGCCACTATGCACCTGATCCGTCACGGGCATAAGCGCATTGCATACGTTGGTGACTATGAATCGATCTACACAGGAGCTGAACGTCTCAAGGGTTATAAGCGCGCTCTCTCTAGTGAGGGTTTAGCGATAGACGATTCGATCATTCTGCAAGGATTTCATTCTCCACACCAAGCTCATGCTTCACTGACGCACATGTTGCGTCGTTCAGATAGACCTACGGCCATCTTTGCTAGCCAGAACTTTGTAACCTTAGGTGCGATCCGTGCTCTGCGTGAAACCCAACTGCAGCACACAGTTGCACTCGTTGGATTCGATGATATTCCCGAAGCCGATCTCTTAGATCCTCCGCTGACTCTGGTCACACAAGATGTAGCCGCGATGGGGGGGCGAGCAGCTCAGATTCTCTTTGAGCGCTTGGATGGAAGCGCCAGCCCCTTCAAGAGCGCGGTATTTCCTACTTCACTCACTCCGCGTGGTTCGGGAGAGATTGCACCTTCTTAGTCGATCTTGAATCCATCGGTAATAGGACCCATGGTAATACCGGCTGCTGCGTGATCTTCGCTTTCACCACGCTCTTGTTGTGCACGGTGTGCGTGATCGTGCCAGCGGTTCTCTACCTTGCCAAAGCGCCAGATTGCTAGCGCAAGCCCCCAGACTGCGACGAACATAATGACAATGATGAAACCAGCTTTATTGATGTTGAAGGCGAGTGCATAGTTCCAGAATCCACCAGTGAGGTTGAGTTGTTGCGCAAAGACTTGAGCAACTTCTAAGCCACCGATGAAGAGCGCAACGACAACTGATAATCCAGTGATGACGATGTTGTAGTAGACCTTACGCACTGGCTTTGAGAAAGCCCACCCATAAGCAAAGTTCATAAAAGAGCCATCGATCGTGTCGAGCAAACTCATTCCACCTGCGAACAACATCGGCAAAGACAAAATCGCCCACCAAGGAAGTCCTGCAACTACCGATGAGCCCGCGAGTACTAGGAGCGCAACCTCAGTGGCAGTATCGAATCCCAGACCAAAGAGAATGCCGAGTGGATACATCTTCCAGCTCTTATCAATGCGACGTGCGATAGGACCAAAGAAGCGCATCATAAATCCGCGTGAATCGAGGTGCTTTTCAAGTTCGCTCTCGTTGTACGCACCTTTGCGCATTGCAACGAAAACTTTGAGAACAGATACGAGAACCAAAAGATTGAGAAGTGCGATCAGGACAAGGAATGCTCCGCTGACGGATGTACAT
>Ga0208872_1002753_pt1 | contig 10044 bp, 6 predicted proteins | sample CryBogCBH12Aug08_FD_185508 | JGI IMG/M metagenome (GOLD analysis project Ga0208872, IMG submission 185508) | Freshwater microbial communities from Crystal Bog, Wisconsin, USA - CBH12Aug08 (SPAdes) | ecosystem: Environmental > Aquatic > Freshwater > Lake | place: Crystal Bog, Wisconsin, USA... | reverse complement strand
AAAGTTTTTATTCTCCGCCGCCTCGTTGTCGAGCTGCACGCCGTCAATCCAGATGGCGTGATACGCCTTGGTCTGCGGCGCGAGCGCCATGGCGACCTTGTGCGCGTCGGCGTAAACCTGTTCGCGTGCCTTCGTGTAGGCGGGCGTGGGCGGCGCGAGGACGTTGCGGTTCACATCGCCGCAGGCGGCAAGCGTGGAGAGCAGGCACTCGTTGATGGCTTTGACCACCGGCCGGAAATTATTTTTCACGATGCCGTGAAACTGGATGCTCTGGCGCGTCGTGATGCGTAGCGTGTCGTTGCCGTATTGCGTGGCGAGCGAATCGAAGACGCCGTATTGCGTGGCGGTCATGACGCCGCCGGGAATGCGGCCGCGGATCATCATGATGTATTTCTTGCCCGTCTTGCGCAGGTCGCGGTCGTCCTGCTGGTAGGAGCCGTGAAATTTCAGGAACTGGTTGTCGTCGTCGGAGAAATGGTCGGTCGTCGGATCGGCGATGGTCGCGGCAATGGTGCCGGCCAGCGTGGGAATCGCGGCCTTGATTTCCTCGTTGTGCGTCAGCTTTGCGGGTGTTTCAGCGCTCATAAGCGAACCACAAGAATAGCTTGAATAAGACTACTGTTCAAGCGCGGCTTTGGTCGGGCAGGGAGACTTGTAACTATTGGCTGGCATGGTGCGTCCAAACATTGTTGGCTGTGTTTTTTAAAAAGACGGCCATATTTTGAATCCGCCATGAAAACGCTTGTTGCCATCATTTTAGCGCTCGGTTTGGGTTTCGCTGCCGCTTACTTCGTCGTCTCCAAAAAAGATGTGCAAGCGGAGGCGGTGAACATTCCGACGGCGGTTGTTCCCGTGCCGACGTCCGAGCTGGTGGAAAAAATCGTGACGGTCACCGTGCCATCCGCGCCGGTCGAGGAATCGCCGCAAGCCATTCTGGATGATTTGCTGAACGTGAAACTGGGCGAAGGCAGCGCCCGTAATATGGCGTTGCGGATGGTGGTGTTTAAACTGGAAACGCTTTCGCAGCGCGGTAAAAGCGCGGTGCCGGCGATTCGCGCCTTTTTCGCCCGCAATGTGGATGTGGATTACAACCAGCAGGACAGCTCCAATGTTTCCACGAACCAAGCCGATGCGAATGGCGGTGGCTACCGTGGCTTTCGTGGCGGCGGCGGCAGTCGTGGCAGTTCGCGGCGCGCGCGGAATCTCCAGACGTTGCAGGCGGATTGGGTGGTGCCGCCGTCCTTGCGGCTGGGATTGGTCGGCACGTTGAAGGAAATTGGCGGCGCAGAATCCGAGCAGGCGCTGGCGGAAATGTTGAGCACCACCGCGCGCGGCATCGAAGTCGCCTATCTCGCCGTCATGCTGGACGAACTTGCGCCGGGCAAATACCGCGCCGCTGCCGCCGCTGCTGCGCGGGAATTGCTGATGAATCCACCGGCGGTTGACAGCCCCAACCAGCTCGATCAGCTGGCCAAATCTTATCTTTATGGCGTGCTAGAATATTTCAAGGACCCGTCGTTCGCCGTGAATGCGCGCCTGTTGTTGGTGGGCAAGGATGGCACGATCGATCGCGATGCGATGGATTATCTTTCGACCGTGCTGAAGGAACAGGCCGTTCCCACGCTTTATGCGGCGTATCAAAATCCGGCTTTGACCAATCAATACGAGCAGATGCGTGTCGGTCGCGAGGTGTTGAATTACGTCGGGCAAAGCGCGGAGGCCAACCAGTTGTTCACTGACACGATGGGCAATCCCACTGTGGATGCGCGGATGAAAACCATGCTCATCCTCCAGCAGGCGGGCGGCGGATTCGGACCGACGGCGGGAGAATTGCCGACGGATCCGCAAGTCGTCAGCAGCCGCTTGGCGTTGTTGAATTCCATGGCAGCGCAGTTTGCCAACGATCCGGCGGTCTCAAAGGCTTTGGCTTTGGCGACAACGGCCTTGAAAAATGGCAAGCCGGTTGACCCGCAGGATTTGAGAGGCATGATGCGTGGCGGTGGTGGTGGTGGTGGTGGATTTGGCGGACCGCCCGGTGGTGGAAATTGAAGGTCTCAAACTGTTGGGGCCAGCTTTTGCAGCAACAACGTCGCGCCGAACAAAACCGGAAACATCGCACCCAGCCAGAACGGGCAAACGGGCGCGACCGCCAGCCAGTCCACCAAAACAATTCCCGCCATCAGGCCAGCGACGGTTCGTCCTGCATTGATTGCGCCCGGCTGAAATACGGTTCGCACGCAGCGTCCCATCCACAAAATCACCAGCGCGGAAATCCCGATCGCGCGCAGACGGAAACTGCCGGTGTTCATTGCGATTGCCAAAATCACGGGTGTTGCCAGTAGCAACAGCGGCCAGTGCGGAATGATGGCGCGGGAATTTCCGCGCCGCGCGACGTAGCCCGCGCCAGCGACGTAAAACGCCAGCGCCAGCCCGCAGAAGATCGGCCAGCCGTTCAGACCCGTTGCTCCCGTCGCGCCCGCCCCGGCATAAATCCAGAAACGGCACGCGCCCATCAGCCACGGCGACGCGGTGAAAAACCGGTGCGAAAAATTGTAGAACAGGATGAACAGCGCGAGGAAGAATGCCGCGCCGACTGCCATCTGGCCGCAGAACAGCAGCAGGAAAATTCCCATGCCGAGTTGTCCGAAGCCAAGCCGCCAGACGAGTTGCGCGGAGATTTTCCCCGACGGAATTGGGCGCTCCAGCCGTCGCTGCCGGTCAAAGTCCGCGTCGAAGGCGTCGTTCAAAAACATTCCGCCGGTGTGGAGCAGGCTGACGCCGAGGAATAAAAACGGCAGTTTCCAGCCATTGCCGCCGCCGCCGAGCCACCAGCCCGCGAGACAATTCGACCACACGGTCGGCAAATTCGCCACGCGTCCGAGGACGAGCAGCGTGCGCGGGTGCAGGGCGGAATTCATGCTTGGCGCGGAGGAAAACAAATTTTTCGCCGGCTGGCGAGCCTGGGTTTGAATCCGCAAACGGCGTTGACACTTTTGACTGCTCCGTTTAGTCTTCCGAAAACAGCAATACCATGTTACTTCGCATCAGTTTGATTGTGGCAATTTTGGCCGGGCTTGGCGCCGGCGTGGTTTCTTATCTCGAAGTGTCCGACAAGATTCCCGCGCTCACCAAACAGCGCGACGGTGAACACGCGGCCAAGGTCAGTGAAATCGCCGCCCACGCGAAGACCAAGACGGAACTGGCCAAGACCAAGAGCGACCTCACGCAAACGAAACAGGAACTGGCTGAGACCAAATCTGACCGCGACAAGGCCGTTGCCCGCGCCGAGACGCAGAGCAAACGCGCCGACGAACTTTCCGGAAAATTGAGCAAGGTCACGCAGGAACGCGATGATGCGCAGAATTCCTTGGCCGCCTACAAGGCGACGGAATTGACGCCGGAACAAGTCTTCAAGCTGGGTAAAGACCTCGCCTCCGCCCGCGCCGAAATTGAAGTCGTCAATGGCGAAAAGGTCGTGCTGTTCCACACCATCAGCCGCCTCACCAACGAACTCGCCAAATACATCGGGCCGGACAACGTCGTCAAACTGCGCGCCGACCTGCGTGGCAAAATCGTCGTGGTGGATCCCAAGTGGGATTTTGTGGTGCTCGACATCGGTGAAGACCAGGGCGTGATTTCCGAAGGCGAATTGCTCGTCAGCCATCAGGGCAAACTGGTGGCCAAAGTCATCGTCCGCAGCGTGCAAAAAGACCGCTGCATCGCCAACCTCGTCCCCGGCTGGAAAATCGGCGAAATGATTGAAGGCGACGAAGTCTCTCCCGCGCATCCGGCTTCCTGAAGATGAAGTTACGCGCCGTCAACTGGCTTTTGCTGCTGCTGCTGGCGGCGGTGGTTTTTATTTCCGGTTGCGCGACCGATGATCCCGAAAACGCCTCGGTTCGTCCTTGGAATTCTCCCACCAGTTGGCAGCAAGGCGGCGCGCTGGGCGGGATGGATATGCAGCACCGTTAAACCTTCTTTCGCCGCACGCCGCGCGCTGGCGTGAAAATAAAATCCACCTTCGCGTCGTGCGGTTCCGCCGGGATTTTTTCCAGCAGTTGAAAGTCGTAACCCACGCCGCATTTGATTCCACTCACCTGTGCTAGAATCCGGTCGTAAAAACCTTTTCCGCGACCGAGCCGGTTGCCCTGCAAGTCAAACGCCATGCCGGGAACGAGAACCAAATCAAACTGGCTCAATGGAATTTCTTCACAAGTCGCCGCCGGTTCCCGCACGCCGAATTTTCCGGTGACGATGTCCGCCGCCAGATTTTTCAGCAGCTTCGCGCCGTAGGATTTTTTCTCCGCGTCAAAAAAGGGCAGGGCGCAGTTCGTGCCGGTGGCCAGCGCGAGTTCCAGCATCGGCCAGATGTCCAACTCATCCGGCAGCGGCGCAAAAAATAAGACCGTGTGTGCGCTGGGAATCTGCGCTTGCAACCGTTCGCACAGCCCGATGGATTCCACCGCCCGCACCGCCGGCGAAATCTTTTCCAGCCGCGCGCGGAGGTGCGTGCGCAGGGCGGATTTGGTTTTGATAATTGTCATGGCCATTTTGTCCGTCTTCGCTTTCCATCAAAAACCGTTCCGTCGGCAAAACCGAGATGTCCGTGGACAGGGCAGCGAAAATAGGCGTTTGTGAAATCATCACCCGTCATTCTCGGTCGAAGGATTTGATAGCTGCAATTATTGCTTGTAAAAGCTGCCCAATTTTCTGCCGGTTTTCGCAAGGTGTCGCTTGGACAAATTAAAATCTTTGGGGTGCAAAGTTCGTTTGACATGATAAGAAAATTATCTGCCAGACGATTGCTGTTATCTTCAGCCCAAATACGCGAGGCAAGAGCAATGGATGACATCATGTTCCCGCAATTAATTGACTGAGCTATGTGCTTAGCTCGGAAACAAAAAACAACAAAGTCAAGCATTACAACTGCTAGAATTGCAAAAATAGCATCTCGTTTTTTCATCTGTGTCCATCCGTGGTTTTCTTTTTTGCCGTAAATTGCTTCCGCCAGTTTTCCAGCCGTTCCTTGATTTTCTTTTCCACGCCTTGCTCGGTTGGTTCGTAAAAAGTTTTGTCCACGCCCAGATAATCCTGCGCCACGAAATGATCCTTGCCGTCGTGGGCGTATTCGTAGCCTTTGCCGTGGCCAAGCCGCTCTGCGCCCTTGTAAGCCGCGCTGCGCAGATGTTCCGGCACGGGAATCGTGCGGCCGGATTTCACGTCGTCCAGCGCGGCGTCAATGGCCTTGTAGGCGGAGTTGCTCTTGTTCGCGGTGGCGATGTAAATCGTCGCCTCGGCCAGCGGAATCCGCGCCTCCGGCCAGCCGACAAATTCCGAGGCGGCCAGACAGGCATTCGCCAAAACCAAAGCCATCGGGTCGGCGAGGCCGACATCTTCCGCCGCACAAATCACGATGCGCCGCGCGATGAAGCGCGGGTCTTCGCCGGCATGGATCATTTTCGCGAGCCAATACAACGCCGCATCGGGATCGCTGCCGCGCATGGATTTGATGAAGGCGGAAATCGTGTCGTGATGCGCGTCGCCGTCGCCGTCATAGACCACGGCCTTTTTCTGGATGCTTTGCTCGGCAACCGCCAGCGTGAGGCGGATGACGCCATCGGTGTCCGGCGCGGTGGTGAGCGCGGCGATTTCCAGTGAGTTCAAAGCTTTGCGCGCGTCGCCATCGGCGATTTTTGCGAGATGGAGCAAGGCGTTTTCCTCGGCGGAAATTTTCAAATAGCCGAGTCCGCGCTCTTCATCTTTCAACGCGCGTTGCAACAGCGAAAACAAATCTTCTTCGGTCAGTGGTCGCAATTCAAAGATTTGCGAGCGTGAGACGAGCGGAGAATTGACGAAGAAAAACGGATTGTGCGTGGTCGCGCCAATGAGTTTGATGACGCCGCTTTCGACATCCGGCAGCAAAACATCCTGCTGTGATTTGTTGAAGCGGTGAATTTCGTCAATGAACAGAATCGTGGGCGCGCCAGTGTTTTCGAGCCGGTTGGCGGCGGCGGACAAGACGCGGCGCATGTCGGCGACGTTGGATTCCACGCCGCTCAATCTTTCAAATTTTGATTTGGTCTGCCGTGCGATGATTTGCGCGAGTGAAGTTTTGCCGGTGCCGGGCGGGCCGTAAAAAATGAGCGATTGGATGCGGTCAGCCTCAATCGCGCGGCGCAAAAGCTGCCCTTTGCCGAGGATGTGCGACTGGCCGGCGTATTCGTCGAGGTTGCGCGGACGCATCCGCGCGGCGAGCGGCTGGCTGCGAAAATTACTTTCGGCGGCGGACACAATTTCTTCTGCCGGCAATTTTTTTGTCGGTTGGGAAAATAATTCATCACGCGCCATGCAGGGAAGTTAGCAGTTGAAGTTGTTTGCCGAAAATAAAAAAGCCCGCAACGGGTGGCGGGCTTTGATTGCCGGGATGCTGCCGGAGCAGGGCGGCAATCTTAAAGAACCCCCGCCATTGCCGTGTCCAACTCGCTCCTTCGGACATATGTTTCCATATGTGGGACTCGCCCGATGGCTTACAACTTTCGGACGTAATGCCGACGTGTTGGCCACCGTCTGCGGCTCATCCCGAGTTCGTTTTATTTACGGTCCAAGGACTGTTGTGAATCACGCACAGGGCAGGGAAATTATTTTTTACAAAGAGCAAACTGACTGGAAAGAAAATCGTCCCGCCGCCGTTATTTCTCAAGTGAAAACTTAAAATATATTTTCGGTTTTTGCGAACCCCGCGCTTGCGTTCCGGCGGGTCGTGGCGTTAGATTAAACTTCCCGCCCGATTTTCCGCTGCCATTCATTTCCCCGCCGCCTGATCGTCCAGATTTTTGCGGATGATTTCCGCGATGGCTTCGGGCTTGAACGGTTTGCGGATGAAGTTGACGCCTTCGATGAGCGTGGAGTGCCGGCCTTCGAGGTTGCCGGTGTAGCCGCTGGTGTGGACGACTTTGAGCGCGGGTTTTTCCTGAAGCAGCCGGCGGCCCAACTCGATGCCGTTCACATTTTCGGGCATGATGATGTCGGTGAGGAGCAGTTGGATTCGATCCTTGTGCTGTTGCCAGACTTTCAGTGCGGCGGGGCCGGAGTTGGCTTCGAGCACGGTGTAGCCGCAGCGTTGCAGCAGTTCGCTGACGAAGGCGCACAACGCCACCTCGTCCTCGACGAGCAGGATGGTTTCGCTGCCGCCAACGAGCCGGGAGCGGCGGGTGATGGCCGTGGTGGAAGAGGAGCGCGTGGTGGCGATGGGAAAATAAACCTTGAAGGTCGTGCCTTGGCCCGGCTCGCTTTGCGCGGTGATTTCGCCGTGATGCTGCTGGACGATGCCATAAACCGTGGCGAGGCCGAGGCCGGTGCCTTTGCCAATCTCTTTGGTGGTGAAAAACGGTTCAAAGATATGGGGCATGATTTGCGGGGCGATGCCGACGCCGGTGTCGGCGATGGCCAGGCAGATATGGGTCAGGGGAGTGGCTTGCGAGTTTTCTTCGGGATGGGGATTGCCCATCCGCATGCTGATGGTGAGCTTGCCGCCGTTGGGCATGGCGTCGCGGGCGTTGACGGCTAGGTTGAGAATGATCTGCTCTATCATGCCGACATCGGCGTGGATGAGCGGCAGGGCCGGGGCGTATTCGTAACGCAGGGTGATGTCTTCGCCCAGAATGCGCTGGAGCATCTTGGTCATTTGGGCCACGGTTTCGTTCAGATCCAAATCCACGGGCTGCATCTGCTGCTTGCGCGCGAACATGAGCAACTGGCGGGTGAGGCTGGCGGCGCGTTCGCCGGCGCGGGCAATCTGGTTGGAACAGTCGCGGATTTCCTCCGGCTGCAAGTCGAGGCCCTGCAGCAGCGCGGCGTTGCCCTGAATGACGGTGAGGATGTTGTTGAAATCATGCGCAATGCCGCCGGACAACTGGCCGATGGCCTCCATCTTTTGCGACTGGCGGAGCTGGGTTTCCAGATTCTGCCGCTCGCTTTCCGTCCGTAGTTTGTCGGTGATGTCAAACAACACCCCCTGACTGCCGACAAGGTGGTGGTGGTTGTCATACACCGGGCTTTTCACGACATGAAAAAATCGCCGCTGTCCGTCCGGGGTAAGGAATTCCCGATCCACTTCAATGCTCCTGCCTTCCTTCATGATTAACTCATGATGACCTTCGCCCTCGATCGCATATTCCCGCTCGTTGGAACTGCTTTGCCGGTCACTGCCCCGTCGGCGGGATATCACCTCGGCCACTTCCTGCGGCGTGCGGCCGATGATGTCCTCGCGCTGGAGCCCTTTCAGCTCGCAGAAGCGCCAGTTGGCGAATTCGTAGCGGCCCGCCGTGTTCTTGCGGAACACGCAGACCGGCATCTGCTCGACGAGCGAGGAATACATCGCCTGCGTTTTGAGCAGCGATTGTTCCATCGCCTTGCGCTCGGTGATGTCCTGCTTGATGGCGATGAAATGGGTGACTTTCTTTTTTTCGTCCACCAACGGCGTGATGGTCATCTCCTCGTGATAGAGTTCGCCGTTTTTACGCTGGTTGATGAGTTCGCCGTTCCACACCTCGCCGGCCAGAATGGTCTGCCACATCCGGCGGAAAAATTCCGGCCCATGCTTGTGGGCGTTGATGAGGTCGCGTGGATTTTTGCCCACGGCCTCCGCCAGGGTGTAGCCGGTGGTGCGGGTGAAGGCCGGGTTGACCCATTCGATATGGCCGTGCGGATCGGTGATGACCACCGCGTTGGCGGCGGCGTTGAGCGAAACGCTTTGCAGCCGCATGGATTGTTCAGTGGCCTTCTGGGTGGTGATGTCGCGGCCGATGCCGACGAGGCCGCCGATGCAGCCGCGCGCGTCGCGGAACGCCACCATGTTGGTGACCACGGTGCGCGTGAGGCCGTCGGGAAAACAAATCGTGTCCTCGTAATTGTGCAGCGTGCCGGTGGTGATGACTTCCAACTCGGAGCGCCGGAAGCGCGCGGCCAGCTCGGGCGCGATAAACTTCGCGTCCGTGTGGCCGAGCATATCCGCCGGCGTGCAGTGGTAACATTTTGCCAGCGATTCGTTGGCCACGAGAAAACGGCTTTCCGTGTCCTTGACGAAAATAAAATCCGGCGCCAGATCCACCAGCGTGCGCAGTAACTGCTGTTCGTGCTTCGTGGCTTCCTGCGCGTGCTCGTTTTCTGTGATGTCGCGGAAGCTCCAGACGCGGCCGGCGATTTTGTCGCCGAGCCGCTGCGGGCGCGCCACGCGGTCATAGACGCGGCCGTCCTTGAACCGAATGATGTCGTAGGATTCCTGTTCGGGGTCTCGGTAAAGCTCCGCGATCCGGCGCATGAATTCATCCGGTTCCTGCACCTGTTCCAGCACCAACTTCAACATCATTTGGTCGTCACCCGCCGCCGCCATTTTGGCGGGGATGCGCCACATTTCCAGGAAACGGTTGTTATAAGTGGTCACCCGGCCTTCGGAGTTCACTACCAGCAGACCGCTCGCGCTGGACTCGATGGTGGCGCGTAGGAGCGAGACGGACTGTGCCAGTTGCTCCTCGTATTCCTTGCGCTCGCTGAGGTTGCGCGCCAGCGCGGCCATGACCGGCTGCCCCTGAAACTCGTAGCACGTCACGTTCACTTCCACCGGGAAAGTCGTGCCGTTTTTGCGGTGGTGATGGCCGCGCAACAGTTGTGACTGGCCGGGTTGCAGCCGGCTCCAGATCTTTTGCGCCTCCGCCAGGGTGATTTCCTTGTCCACGTCCGTGACGGACATCTGCAGCAGTTCCTGGCGCGAGTAGCCGAGTTCTTGGCACGCGCTCTGGTTCGCGTCCAGCAGCTTGCCGTTCACGTCATGGACGAAGATCGCGTCGGACGCCTGCTCGACCAGCGTGCGGAAACGTTCCTCGCTTTCGCGCAGCGCCTTTTCCGCGCGCAACTTGATGAGGCCGGTGGCCACGGTGTGGGTGACCAGTTCGATGATGCGCACGTCTTCCGCCGACGGCAGGCCCGTGGTGCGATGGTAAATCGCGAAGGTGCCGAGCACTTTTTTCTGCTCGTCCAAGATGGGCG
>Ga0208872_1002751_pt1 | contig 10049 bp, 5 predicted proteins | sample CryBogCBH12Aug08_FD_185508 | JGI IMG/M metagenome (GOLD analysis project Ga0208872, IMG submission 185508) | Freshwater microbial communities from Crystal Bog, Wisconsin, USA - CBH12Aug08 (SPAdes) | ecosystem: Environmental > Aquatic > Freshwater > Lake | place: Crystal Bog, Wisconsin, USA... | reverse complement strand
GGAACAGCTACGAAGATTGAGTGGGGTGGGGTGGGGGTTGGGGGGGAGGGGGAGGCAGGCAGGTGGAGGAGCGGGCCGACGGAAGGCCTGCCTCGCAAGCTGCGCGCACCGGTCCGTTCGGCGGCATGCCGCCGACGCGCTGCGGCATCGGGCCTGCTTGCGTGCCGCCGGCCTCGCTGCTGCACGCGCGGCGATCATGATGGGCGCGCGCACCGCGCGCCGGCGCCGCGTGCTCCTGTCCGCTGCGCCACTGGGCACGCATGCGCCGGCCGGCGCGGGCGGAGGCTGCTCCGAGCGGGCCGAACGGCGGCCAGGCGCGCGCTTAGCGGATGGGCGGGGTGGGCGCGGGCGAGGAGGAGGCGGCGGCGGATGCACGCCGCTGCGGCGGACGGCCGGCAGCGCCGCGCCATCGGCTGTGCGCCGCTCGCGCTGCTCAACTTCGCCGCCGCGCGGGCGCCCCGGGACGCGTGGGTGGCGGTAGCTGAGGCGCGGCGTGCGGGCCGGCGATGCGCCGCTGACGGGTGGCCGGGTTGGAGTCGGATGAGGTTCGCGCATGCGCCGGCCGGCGCGGGCGGGGCCGGCTGCAAGCGGGCCCGGCGCGCGCTGACTGGGTGGGCGTGTGTTGGGCGCGTGTGAAGCAGTGCTGCAGGTGTGGGCCGCGTGCGTGTTGTTGTGATGTGTGTGGGGGGGTGCAGCCCCGACCATTCGCTGTCCCTGGCGGCCGCGGCGGCAGCAGCGGCAGCAGCGGCAGCAGCTGCGGCGAATCGCCGGCGATTGTCGTGTTGGTGTTGGCGGCGGCAGCCGGGAGGCGCGCAACGACCTCTTATAAGCAGGTGAGTCAGGCCAGGCCGAGCAGCGGGCTTGTTAACGCGTGGAGACTTGCGGATACGCTGTGACTGTGGACTCGATACTGCAGACGCGCGCAGTCGTGGGGGCGATTTTGGACGCATGGAGAATGTACATGTGTTAGGTTGTGCATGAGGAGCTGCGCCGCAGCTTCTGAGCTACTATGCAAATGCACTGCAACAGCAGACGCGTGGTGAATGTCACAGTCACAGTGGACACGCGACAAGTGGGTGGGGTTTTCTGCAGATTTATACAGAGGGATCAACATAAAACTTTTATCGACAAGATATGAACACGTCATCTGAGCAAACAAGTAAATTGTGTGTGTCAGGACGTGAGCTATTCTGAGGCTCGGAAAAGAGAACATTTCATAAAGTTGGGGCCATCAGCGAACTTTGTAATGGACAAACACTTCCGAGCCCCTTCTGATGTCCTTGGTTGCAACAACAAAAACTTCGTCCCCGACTGTCAAGAATTTTGCGTTGCACAGGTTTCTTCTGTTGGAGTTGAGGAATCCACCAACAAGATGGTTCCGAACGAACCACTCCATCCTGAACTGATAATTCGGCCTCGAGTCATAGCAAAAAGCATGAGTGGAAACTGCCTTGATGTGAGTATCCAGTCCCTGTAAAATTGGTTACAATCGAAGCTTGTGTAACAAAATTGAATGTGTTTGAAGACGAAACAAGAAAATGCGGGAACCATATCCAAGAGTCGATCAGCCTCAGGAAATGAAATTCGACGGCCACCATACTTGAAAAGGATCTGGCCTTTCGTAGCTGCTTCGGAAATGAAGACCCCATGGCCGGCCTGACGAATAGTGGATTTGCGAATCTCACAGGCAGCCAAAAAATGATCAAGCCTTTTCTTGAACTTTTTGGAAAGCTTGACTGGAAATCGAGAAAGACGAAACTGATTTCCAGCAGGTGACCAATCAAATGGTATGGCTGTTAAACGAGACCTCAGAATCAACTTTCGACCCATTGGTTGTTCAGCTCTTATCATGAGGTGATTCTGCCGTAAAACACAAGAAAAACATAAGAATAAATTTCTCAATGGGTATTACTGTGGGGTAACAAATGAATTAAACCTTGTACATGATATAATCCCAACTGATTGGAATGAAAAACCATGAATTCAGAATCCAATCCATATCTCAAAAAGGAAAGAAATTCTTTCTCGAGCTGATTGTTATATTCGCCGAATGTGCAATTCAAAACAAATTAAATAATTCTATGTACCTTCCTTCAAGTCGACTGTTCTTTCGTACACAATGAGCTTAATAGTATTCTGTTCCTGCGAAATCAATAACGTCAGAGTCGGTGCAGAATCGTCAAAACAGAAAGCCAGCAAAGCTGCCATCATACCAATGTCAAATCAAATGAAAATTGTCAGCGATTTTTTTATTTGAATTATTGGATTCAGGTTTCAAATTATTGTAGTAGATCAGCTACAAAACTAGTACAAGTCTAGTACAAAACAGTTACAAGATTCGCCAATTTCAATTGGCGCTTCCAATTGTAACCACCAATTGGTGGGGATCACATGTTGCCAATGTTGGCCGAGGCTTTGAATGGTCATGCCCTTGTTCCTGATGGGCGGGAGCGGATACCTGCCGGTGTCGGCGGGCCCCGCTGCGCCTCCACCTCCGCCCCTAGATTCCCGCCGCCGCCACCACCGAATCTGGCAGCGGCGGCGGCGACGGCGGCGGCGGACTAGGCCTGGCAGGCTGAAATGTCCCACTGCGGCTGCGCCGCAGTCGACTCTGCAGTGGCTGCCCGCCGGGCTCTGCCGCAGCGGCTGCCGCCGCCGCCGCCGGGCCCGCTGCGGCCCTGCGGGCTCTGAGGCCCTGTGCGGCCCCCACGTTTCCTATTGCGCCCTAGCTGCAAACCCGAGACCTGCCACACCATCTACAGTATCCCAGCCCTCTGCCGGTCCACAAACGACGGAGTTGCACAACTTCGGAGTCAACCACTTTCTGCGAGAAAGTGCAGTGCCAGTCTATCAGGCCCGTACCTGTGAACAAGGCACTGTGGGCACCCGGCCGTGACTGAGCAAGCGCTAACTGATTTGGCCCAAATACAAAAAGGTACCCGCAATATTAGAAATGGCCCTAGCCTGGTGGCCCAACAGGGGAACCACATCAAACAACAGTTGAGGAAGGAAGCAATATAAATGACAAGGCCCTTTGAAGAGATGCTGACTGAAGCAAGCATCCTGTCACAGCCTGCTCCGCCACCACCGCTGCCGGCGCCGCAGCTTCAGCCGCCGCCACAGCAGCAACAGTAGTGTGCCCAACTGCGGCATCATCGCCACTGCTATGACAATTTGCTTGCAACGGTGCCCGGGGCAGGGCACTCGATTGCTGTTAGCCATTGCTCTTACCTTTGGTATTCCTCCCGACTGCAATCTTCAGGCGGAACGAGGGCCCCATGTAGACAAGGTCTGCTGACTTGCACTCCGTAAAATAGCTTGCTGCAGGATTTTCCCTGCGAAAGGGGTACCAGCGAGCCACGCCAATGAGTTCACGAACGTCACCTTTGAAATCGACGTCTCCTAGATGATAGACATTGCCTTTTTGAGAGTGATCCACTGATTTCCAAAACTTTCGCAGAGCTTTCTTCCCAAGAAACTGACCATTGTCTGTTTCGCTCTCGCAATTTGTTATGGCGTCCATAGTTGGAAACAATCTCACAAAGCGCATCGTCTCAGACCAATCGTTTTCGCGGGGCTCGTCAAGTCCAATTACGTGCACCAACTGTATCCCGCCGAAATTGCATCTGCGCGCGTACAACAAAGTTCCCGAATTCGAATAGACTGTGAAAGATGCCTTCGGATCTTCGTCTCGATCGATCCAAGAAAGGTAGCGCAGAAGGCGGTCAGTGGGGCTGCGAGTAACGTGGACTGTCAATTTGCCCACCTTGTTGAATGTGACCATCGAATCTTTCCACACATCGCAGCTGAAGCGCAGACCTTGAAAAACGTCATACAAGTACTGGAGGCTCCATTTATTTTCATCTACTGCCAGCATTTCGAACTGGTCGTCACTGTCCTCGTCGCTGTCCGAAATGTCTTCTTTGTCTCCAGTGGCGTCACCGCCACCCTCTTTGCCGCCCCCGACGACGCCAGCCTGAGACCCGTTCTGGGCACTTGTATCACGTGCTGAAAGGACAGCGCGCCTAAACAAAGGTTGATCCCATTCATCATCATCCTCACTGTTGTCGCCAGCACTAGCACGCTTTCCCAAAACCAGCCGATCATCATTGCCAAGGGGCGTGGCAAGCGCTGCCGTGCTGGGTGCCGTGTCCACGTGTGGGGATAGCGCTGCCGAACTGCTGACCGCTTGGACAGCAGAGAGCTCTGTCAGATCCTCGCCCTGCCCTGCCGTCTCCAGAGCTCCTTCAACATCCACGTCCATAGCAGCCACAGCAGAGCCATCTGCTGCTGATGGCGTGATGGACACCATGTAACGGCCATCTATGATTGACGCTGCAGCTGGGGATGGTACTGTCAGACTGTCAACCTCTTGGATAGTCGAGGGTTCTGCCGCCTCCTTGCCGTGTAGCGCCAGTTCTTCCTCCTGCGTTGCCCCTTCATCGTTCCTGCCTACAGCAGAGGAGACTTCGCCCCCGGGTGTGATCGACTCTGCACAGCCAAGGCCTGCAACGCTGGTGCCGAGGGCTGCGGCGCTGGCTGCGGCACGGGCAGAGGCACGGGTGCTGCGGGCGGTAGACGATGCTGCAGCCGGCGCTGCGCCTGAGAGCTCTGCATCCTTTTCACCCTGGCCCGCTGCTCCTACTCCTCGTGTACGACGACGCACAGCGAGCGGAACGGACTGGGCGCCAGGTCCAGGCTGTCTAGCTGCCGGGAGAGCCCGCCCCCGGGAAATGACTTGCGCCGTTGGAAGTGGCGGAAAGCCTAGACGCTGGCGAGTCCGTTGGATTTGATTGGCCACTGCATTGACTTCAGCCTGCGTTGGATTCAGCCATCTGTCTCCCCGATGGCTCCTCTGGTTGTGATGGATCGCATGCCAAAAAGGCGCTCGTTTCTTTGCAGCCTGGAAAAATCTGAGGTCTGCATAGATTGCATCACGGGATGCTGTGTCAGTCTTGAACAGTGTTTTGAAGCCTGGAATCTTGGCCACCTCTAGCGCTGCCCGAAACAAAAGTGGATTATTTTCTACAACCTGCAGAACATCGATACCCATGCCTTCATCATTGTTGGCCGTAAAAAAGCCACTCAGTGTCTCAAAGGTTGCTCCGTTCCTTGTTTCAATTAGCTGCCCTGTTCGGGCCCATGGCTGCTCTATGTCTTTTGAGCTGCTTGCTGAGACTTGCACGCTCACTGCAAGCTTCTTCGCGAATGGGAAATGCTGTAGTGATTTGGGAAAATGCTCCAGCTCCCTGTCCCGAGAAAGGACCCGACAGATGGGCTGCCCAGATTCGTCGTTGGCATTAAGCGACACAACACTCTTGAAATGATTGTTCGTAGCGTCTATTGAAATGGGCAGCCCATGCAGTTCTAGCGGCTCCACAGGCGTGTGCGTCTCGTCATACTCAAAGTTCCCGCCTCGTGCCATACCTGCGAACGCGCTGCAACTCCTCGTTCCTTTCGGCCCCCACATGAAGGCAACAGGCGGCAAAAAGTCGAGAGGATGCTTCCCAGTACTCTTGGTGTTCAACTGCTTCTTCAAGCAGGACATGGTGTCCCTTCCCATGACCCGCATGACAGCAGCATTAGCCAGTGCCCAAGGCTGTGCGTGCAAAATTCGCTTCCCATTTACAGTCCCCTGGGTCCACCGCTCTGCATTCATGCCAGCTGCAAAGGCCGCTGGTCCCAGCATTTCGCGAGCAAACGCGTCCCGCACTTCATGAATAGCGTCGAGGATGATGATCCGCAAGTGAAATTGCAGTTGAGCCATCTTTATCGCAAAACTTTCCTCCATGGGGACGGAGAGTCTCCGGTCTGATGGTAAGTCCATGAGAGACGGAGGGTCCATGAGCTTGCCGTCACTGCCATAGAGGCGGCAGTGACCAGGCATGGCCTGAACAATCTGCCTGGTCGTGTCTGGCAAGACAGAACCTTTCATCTTAGCAAGCCGTTTGAGCCGTTGGAGCAGAAGAGGTACGGCGCCTACAACTCTTTCGAGTATGGGCTCGAGGACCGGGCTCTTGCCCCATTCATCCCTCAGCGCCTTTCGCACGGCAGGACCGCAGGCTGGGTTGAGTAGCCTCAGTGACAAAGGATTGAAGCGCACCTCGGCATTGTCTGTCCTGCACCCAATGGCCCAATCCATTTCCCGAGGCGCAGTGCTCACCCAAATTGTGTTGGCGAGGATAAAGAGCAGCTGGCGCGGGACTCCGCCCATCCCCATCATCATGTTGGCTGACCTGTCGTCATCGCTGATGACTGCAAAAAGCGGGTGGAAGAGGATATCGTGAAGAAATGCCGCCATGTACCGCTGCTCTCTCGCCTGAGGTTTTACTAGCGACAGGAAGAGGTGCACCCTTTCCGAATCCACGACCAAATCTTGGTGGTCCGACGAATTCCACCCGTCGTTGGAGAAGATGGCAACTGCGGCGGCAATCTCCGCTTCTTCTGTCTTCCCCACAGCCTTTTGGCGCAGCACGCCCGCCGCTAACAGATCCTCCCTCTCTGAGGCATCTACACATACCATCATTCCGGATCCCCATCGGCAAGGATTGGATGCATTCATGGCCTTGGCAGGATCGCCACTGCATCCCTTCACAATCTCTTGCACATCGACGCCCTTTCCCTGCTCGTGCTGCTCTATTGTCCCTTTCATCACGAGTTTGTGATAGTCCGAATCTTCATTGTCCCATGGGTCCAAAAAGAGCGGTATGTTGTCCAACACGCGGTCGCCCAGCTCGGGGTTGTGCATAGCTGTTGCAAGGCTGTGATTTTCATTCATGAACTCCCCATCCATGGTTCGGAATAGACGTTTGGACATATTGTGCAACCTGTGATTGCTGCAGTGGCACGCTACGCCTGTCTCGTTACGCTGTGCACCACAGATGGAGCACATGTCAATACACGGCCAGATGCGGGCGGGATTCTGCCTCATGCTGACCACATCAGGATACGTCTTTTTGAGGGATCTATCTCTGGGTACCGTTGGGCGAGGCATCCAGAAAGTAGAGCGGAACAGGTTAGACTGATGAACCAAGTGGTCCATTTGTGTCTCTGGGTCCTCGCTATTCTGTGCCAGTACAGCTTCCAGAGCCTGCAGCAACGTCTCGTCGGCCTTGTCGTTGCCCAATTTCTTTTCGAGTCTCGATGACGGTAAGAAATTTGGCCAAGCATACCTAGACATGAGAGACTCGTCAGCAGATGCACTTTGTCCCTCCACGTCCATCTGTGCGTGCACCAAGACTTTGTTCAGCGCTGTTTGAACAGAACTCAGCAGTATGTTGTCGGCGCCGTCAGGACTGAAGTGGAGTTTTCTCCAGTCGCGGATGGCCTTTCCCTTCTCGTCACATCTGCCGTAGAGAGCCTTGCCCCATGCGTCGATGGCTTTCATTGTTTTCCGCCGCACATAGGCAATGCAGTTATCCGAAGAGAGCCAACCTCTCCCTACACGCTTGGCGTTTTGGGTTATACAACTCATTCCATTTCGTTCACGATCCGCGTCGCGCTTGGCTGCAAGGGCTCGTGGCTCCACCGGCCCGATTAAACGCATGGCTCGTATGGTCCCATACACCTCGCTCCGTTCGATCCTGCGATTCAGATCGAGTAGTTCAATCCTCCGCTGCTCTTTGACGGCCTCGCTCGCCCGGGACGATACTGTAGATTCAAACTCCTTCATCAGAAGCGACTCAAGTGCCTTGTAGCGCCACAGTCGCAAAATCCAGCGCCAAAAGCGCTGTCGCTTCAGGACAGGTCGCAGGCGCACTTCGTAGATTGTGCAGCGGTCCAGGCGCTCCATCTCTTCGGGGCACTTCATGACTGGACCCGAAGTGTCGAGCTGTGAAGGCGACGGCCGTTCGGCTTGGGCAGGAGGGGCTCCATCACCAGCGTAAGCCCCTGCTGCCGGAACTGGAGCAGACGACCCAGGTTGGGGCGCGGCAGTTTCGAGCTGTGAGGGCGACGGCCGTTCGGCTGGAGCGGGAGGAACCAGAGCAGACGACCCAGATTGGGGCGCTGCACGCCTTTTTGCTTCCATAACGTTGTGTTTGGCCTCTCTGGCTGCAACCTTGGCCGCGTCCGCCGCTTCGTCCGCTGCATTCTTGAGGGCCTTGGCATCGGCTGTTTTGAGGCGTGACGCCTCCGTTGCACAGCGTGCGGCCTCGGCCTCAGCTGCTGCTGCTGCAATTGCTGCCTGTTTTGCCTTGAACTCAAGGTTCAAGATGATATTCCTCCGCGCCCGTGCTGCTGCACGATCTTTACGCCGCCGCTTGGCCCTTTCTGCGCGGAGGGCCATTATCAATCCCTCCAGATCACGACCATCAAAGAGCTGCTTTGTGGCCTCGTACAGGCCCAGTGACCTCAGATATTCCTCGGCCCTGACCCACCCATCTTCCTCGATCATGGTGCCCTCCATCAGCCCGTCGCGTCCACACATGTTTGCATAGGTTTGGTCATTTTTGCCTTTGCCCCTGTTGTCACTCGCAGCATCCATGGCCACTGTAACCTTGTGCTTGTTCTCGCGCACACCCCTGTCCAGGTCGGCCAAGACCAGCATCCGGATGAACGCCTCCTGATTGCACTTGGCGTGTGTCCCGCCGGTCTTTCTGCTTGTCACGCCTGTTGCATGGCTCGCTTGCTGTAGCATCGGTGTTCGTATACGCAGCTGGTGCCGCTTCATAGCGCAGTCGCCAAAGGCGTCTTGTTCCGAGGGGTCCGGGATCATTCTGACGAACACCGCGTTCGCTCCAACCCCATGCTTCCTGATAAAGGTCTTGCCGTCGGTCGTGATGTTGATGCCGTCGGCCTCTCTCGCCGCCTTCCGCACCTCACAGCAGGCAACCAAGTGGGCCGCGCGGCGCACGTGCACCATTGTTTGTTCGCAGGGCCGCACAAACACGTCGATCGCCTCGCCGTCGTTGAGGCGGCGCCGTCCGCTCTTGGTGCGAAAGACGGCGTGCACCTGCTGCTGCCTGCGCGTGTCCCGCGCGTTGCCCTTGGCGCTTGCACTCTTGCGGGAGCCCAGCCCGAGCGCCTTGTCCTCCATGTACGCCAGCGCCAGGTCGCGCAAGGTGTACTGGGTTCCGCCCATTTCGCGCGGCTGGAGGGCGCCGTCCTGCAGGACCCACTGATGCTGGATGCAGCGCCGCTTGCCCCCGGTCCGAACGGTGACCCTCTGGGCGCGAACGATGCGTCCGTCCGGCCGCCGCATGTGGATGTGGCCCAGCGCTTGCCTGGCCCGGTAGGCCGTCACCCTCAGGCTGAGCGTCTTGCACCTCGCGCTGTGCAGCTTCCTTGCGGCCTCATCGGCCCTCCTTTTGGCGGCTGCGATTTTTCTCTCGCAGTCGCGTCGCACCTTTTTGGTCCGTCTTTCAACTTCGGCTTGAACTTCGGCTTCCATCTCCGCTCTGACCTCCGCTCGGATTTCTGCCTCCATCTTTCGCTTGGTGGAGCTGGTGAGGCTGCCCGAGGCGCAGCTGCTGCCCTCGCGGCCTATGGTCACGGTCTGAGTCACTCTTGCCGCGCTGGCGCCGTCTGTCGCGCCTGCTGCACCTCCTTGGAGCCTTGCAGCAAGCTCTCCGGCGCTCCCCACCGTGCCCAGGGATGAAAGCGTCTGGTCAGACGAGCGGCTGCCAGTGAGTGATGCACGGCGCGCAGGAGAAGGGCGCAAACCATCGGAGGCCTGCGACGCTGCGTCGCTGACACGATTCGGTGTGCGATTTTCGATGTCGTCGTCGGCGTCGCGCATGCGCACGTCCTCGCCGCCGCCGGCCCGGGGCGAAAACACGGGCTGCGCAAGCGGCGAAAACGGCATCCGGGCACCGGCGCCGGCGCTACGCCCAGCGTGTGTCGGCGTGGACGGAGCGTCGTGCATGGCGAAGTCGACGCCGCCGCCGACGTTGCGACCCGCCGCCCCTCCCCACGCCGAAGAGGGGTGGGCGGCGGTAGGGCTCGGATGCGGGACCCGTGGCGGCCCAGTAGGCGCAGGCGGCGGCATGGAGGTGCAGCCCCGGCCCTGCTGCTGCGCCCCGGCCGCCGGCGCCGGGGGCCCGCCCCGG
>Ga0208872_1002750_pt1 | contig 10050 bp, 5 predicted proteins | sample CryBogCBH12Aug08_FD_185508 | JGI IMG/M metagenome (GOLD analysis project Ga0208872, IMG submission 185508) | Freshwater microbial communities from Crystal Bog, Wisconsin, USA - CBH12Aug08 (SPAdes) | ecosystem: Environmental > Aquatic > Freshwater > Lake | place: Crystal Bog, Wisconsin, USA... | reverse complement strand
CCAACAGCCCAGGCGCTGTGCAATACTACTTCCGCTGCTCCGGCGGCGGGGGACATGACAGTGATTGGCAGACCTCCCCCACCTACACGGATACCAACCTCAAAGCCGGCACTACCTACGCTTATCAGGTCTACATCCGCGATGCCGCCTACCTCTGGAATAATACCTCCCATTCCGCAGACGCCAGTTGCACAGCCAACTGACCGTTAAGATAAGTCCGGTGGCTCTGGATTGATACGACGGGCAGAGTTGACCCTCTGCCCGTCGGTTTTTTTAGTCGGCAAACTGGCTCCAGGATTGCGTTTGTGTTGAGGGCGAAGCGCTGCGGCCTGTCTGACTGATGGCAGGTGTAGGAGTTGATTATATATTTGCCAAATTTCACTGGCGATTTTGTGCTGCGCCAGATTTTATAGACAGGAGGTCATTTTCGCTTGTGGTTTTCGCGGTATTCTCCGGGCGTGGTGCCGTTCTGGCGGCGAAACACAGTGGCGAAATATTGGCTGGAGGAGAATCCCAGTTCGATGGCAATGGTTGTCAGCGCGTCTGTGGTTTCAGCTAGTCGTCGCCGAGCTTCTTCAATGCGCCGGTGCAACAGGTATTCATGCACGGTGTAACCCGTTTCGATCTTGAAACGGGCGCGCAGCCCAGCCGGGCTTAATCCGACTTGCTTGGCCACGCCGTCAATTTTGCCTTCTTCGCTGTAAATCCTGGTTTCCAGCCACTCCAACGTGCGGCGCACCCTCCAAGTGGTCAATGGCTTTTGCTTCGCCGCATGGCTGTATCTTGCATGATCCCGGATAACGGTGATCAACAACGCATGCAACAGCGACCGCGCCATGGGCACAGAGTGCGAGGACTCACGGTGCCGATGCTCCTCTAGCAACCTTTCGAAAAATTCACTTACTTCTCGCGAGGCGGGAAAGGTGCGGTGACTTAATTGTTCAAACCCTTTCCGGATTTCTGCGGTTTCAGGAGATGTCAGAGCCGGCATGGCTCCCGCGTTCGGAATTTTTAATCTCAGCCAGTAGTGTTCGCACGGCTGTAGTGAACCTTCGTCACCGCCGTGCAATTCATTGGGACGCACGATAAAAATCTGCCCCGTATTGAAATCAAGCCGCTCATTTTCCACCCACCAGCGCAAGTGTCCGCGCACCATGTAGTGGATTTCATATTCGTTCGGGTGCTGGTCGGGTTGCAATCCCCCGGTCAGCGTCGAGTGGAACCGAAGCCAGCCGAAGATGCTCAATTCGGGCAGCAACCGCGTGGCCGCTTCAAAGGTCTCCCGTTCATAGCCTCGCCGTCTGACGGACGATTCCCAGAGGGCGATTTCAGACGGATTTTTCAATGCGGGTTTCAACGTTGCCAAAAATAGAACCAAATAATCTATTTGGCAAGTGGTGCGATTTATACTCTTGCCTGTTTGAAATAAATGAGTGTCGAGAATTGAACGCGAATAATCACTGGGATGCGTTATTTTAGGCTGGCATGAAAGCCAAAAGATCGATTTTCACTGTCTTCCGGTATGTTTTTTTAGTGTTAATCACTGCGGTTGCGCACCTGTTCGCCGCAAGTTGGACATGGGTTAATCCAGCGGGCGGTGGTTGGAACACGGCCGCCAATTGGAATCCAAGTAGTGTGCCAGCCAGTGCGCCGGACACCACGCTGATTTTTTCTCAGGCTACGGCTTATATTTCCACCAATGACATCGCATCCGGTCTGAGCCTTAACCAACTGGCGTTTACCAATGGGAGCGGCCCGGTTTTCTTGAGCGGGAATCCGCTCTATTTCACCAACAACGGAGCAACGGTCCCGGTGTTGAAAAATGTCAGCACCAACACAATTGCACTCGCGAACAATATCTACACCACGAGTCTGACGGTGAATCTGGCAGGTGATATGACGATGGATGGCACGCTGTTTGTCTCGAATGGCGGTGTTGACTGGCAGACGCGACTGGTCAAGACCGGTGCCGGGAAACTGTTTTTGGCCAACGCTGCCGCGCAGGTTACCGCCTTCAGTAATAATTTCTTCGCGGACATCAATCAGGGAAGCTTGCAAAGCCGATCGCTGAGTGGCGGGGGAATGTTAAGGGTCGGCCAGAGCGCGGCGGCTGGGAGCACGTCGTCATATTTGCTCACAGATTCCGGAGATATAAGTTCGACGGGGGTGTTTTTTGGTTCGGTGCCAAACACCACCAATATTGTTGGCGGCATCAACTCCAGCGGCACGGCATGGTTCAATGGCTGGTTTTATCCTTCAGGAAGCCCCAACACCAACACCTTGGCCTACCTCAGTGCAGCGGCCGGCGGCACGGTGAGCATCAACAACCTCATTGATAATAACAGCAGTTCAAAAGACGCCTCCAACTCCGTCGTGAAGATCGGGGCTGGCACGGTGGAAATTCGAAGCGGCTCCTACTCCGGTGGTTCGTGGACGAATTGGAACTACCGGGGCAATACGACGGTCCGGTCAGGAATCTTGCAGTTGGCGACTCATGCCGATGGCACTGCCCGGCTTGGAGGGGCGCTCGGCTACAACAATAACACCGTGCAACTTGGCGATGGGTTGACGAAACCCACGGATACCGTGACGTTGCTGTGCAGGGGCTACAATCTGCTGGTCACGCATCCGCTGAACGTCAATGCCTACGGTGCGGGCACCACCATCGGAGCCGCCGATGCCTCCAGTGTTTGCCGCTTTGCCGGGAATATCACCTTGCGGACAAATCTGATGGTATTGGCTCCTAATCCAACCGCTGTGCCGAGTGTCACGGTGAGTGGCAATATAGCGGACGGCGCTGGCTCCAATGGGGTGTTCTTTGCCGGTCCAGGCACCGTGCTCTTTTCGGGAATTAACACCTACAAGGGCCCCACACTCGTCAACAGCGGCACTTTGGCGTTGAGCCGGTCTGGCGGGGTGACCTCGGTGGTCTCCAACAGTGCAAACATCCAGATTGCCAGTGGCGCTTTTTTAGATGTCACCGGCATTTCTGCCGGGTTTACGTTGGCCGGCGGCCAAACCTTGAGAGGTTTAGGAACGGTCAATGGTGCGCTTAAAGTTGCCAGCGGTGCGACCCTTGCGCCGGGAACAAGCACAAGTTTGGGGAATCTGATGGTTACCAGCAATTTGGTCTTGTCGGGCAATGCGGTCTTTCGGCTGGTTAATGCGGCAACTGATCAGATTTTTTGTCGCGGCACGGTTTCCTATGGTGGAACATTAACATTGAGCAATCTGAATGGCGCGTTTCAAGCCGGAGATGCCTTTGCTCTTTTTCCAGCGGCAGCAGGCTATTCTGGGGTATTCAGCCAGATCGTGCCAGCAACACCGGGAGCGGGGTTGACGTGGGATTTGAGTCGTCTTAATGCGGGCATTATCGCGGTCAATGCCGGCGGTGTCGCTCCACCAGGAATCAATCCGGGCTTAGCGAACCAGACGATCATGGTGGGGAAAAGTGCTCCCATCACTGCGTATGCCCGAGGCAGTGGCAGTTTGTCCTATCAGTGGAACACCAATGGCACGGCGATTTTCGGAGCCACCGGCCGCAGCTTCCTGCCCAATTTCCTGCAGCCCGGCACTTACACACTCTCCGTTTTGGTCACCAATAATTACGGCAGCTCCACCAGCAGCGCAACGCTGACGGTTCAGGATGGAACTGCGCCAGTGGTCACCCTGCTGGGGCCGAACCCGATGACGGTGTTGCTCAATTCGACGTTTGTGGATCCGGGCGCGACAAACTACGATCGGGGAACAGGCGCACGCCCGCTAACGACGATTAGCACGGTGAACACCAGCGTGGCCGGAGTTTACACGGTGACCTACAGCGCGACCGATCTGAATTCGAACACCGGCACCGCTGTCCGGGTTGTCAAAGTGGTGCCGACAACCGGCATTTACGTCCAAACCCCAATGTATCCCGGGGTCTTTAGTCAAAAACTGGCGGACAATCTCCGCAACTCCGGTTTCAACACAGTCATGCTCTTTTCATTTTCGGTGGGCAACAATTACATCACCTGTGGCCAGGTAAATTCACTGATTATATCCAACGGCGTCTATGTGGGCGACTCGGCATGGCCCGCTTATCTGGCCACGCTCAAACAGGCACCGACTTCGATCTGCCGTGTGGAGGTTTGCTTTGGCGGATGGGGCAATGGCACTTTTGGCACCATCAGTAATCTGTTGGCCACTTATGGGACCAATGTGACCACGGTGCTGTATTCGAACCTGATGGTTTTGAAAGCGGTTACCGGTGCGGATGCGATTAATAACGATGACGAGCTTGTCTATGATGCGCCATCCGCCGCCCAATTCTCGCTCATGTGCGCTTCGATGGGCTACAAGACGACCTTGTGTCCCTACACCCGAAGCACCTATTGGTCGAGCATCATCACGACAGTCAACGGCGCGCGCCCGGGCACGGTGGATTCCATTCAACTCCAGTGTTACGCCGGCGGGGCTGGAAATAATCCGACAACTTGGAACGCAAGCATGGGAATGAAGGTCAGCCCTGGACTTGAAACGGCTTATTCGACAACCGGGAGTCCCGGCTGCGCCTCAGGCAATGACCCGAATGTCTGCTGCACCACGTTTGGTGCCTGGCGAAGCAGTCCGGGAATCAGCGGCGGATGGTTGTGGCTTTATGATTATCTGCCCAATGAGGGTGGCGGCTGGGCCGGATATTGTCCAACCTACACCTTGGCGGATTACGTCTCTGGCATCAACTGTTACAATTGCACCGGGAATGCCGGGCCCATTGCAGGTTCGACGAATGTGAGCACGGGGAGCACCAATATCGCATATTCAATCGCTGCGATTGGCGGAGTGGCGAGCTACACATGGACCGTGCCAACCGGTGCCAGCATCGTCAGTGGGCAGGGCACGACGACTATCCTGGTCAGCTACGGTAATGATGCGGTATCTGGCTCTGTGAATGTCTGGCCAGCGAATGCCAATGGCTGCGGCGGGGTGGGCAGCATGCTGGGGGTCACGATTACCCCCGTTGGCAACGCCGGTCCCATTTTTGGGCCGACCACCGTGTCAGCGGGACAAACCAACCGCACCTATTCCATCGGCAATGTCAACGGAGCCGCCAGCTACATGTGGACCGTGCCGCCCGGCGCAAGCATCGTCAGCGGTCAGGGATCAACAACCGTTTCGGTCAACTACGGAGCCGGGGCGTCATCCGGCTATGTGAGCGTGACGCCAGCCAATACCTCTGGCGCTATCGGCGCTCCCGCCAATGTGGGAGTGACAGTGACTTCCGCCGCCACGGCGCCCGTTATAAACTTTGGTGCCTCTGTGGATACGCTCAATCTTTCCTGGCCGGCTGATCGACTTGGGTGGAGGTTGCTGTTCCAGACCAATCTGCTTGATTCGGGGTTGAGCACCAATTGGTTCACCTGGCCAAATTCGACCAACTGGACTTCCATAGGCATCCCAATTATGCCAGCCAATCCTTCCGTTTTCTTCAAGCTCGTATATCCGTGACGAACGTAAAACATGGCTCTCGAACCAAACTCAAATTCCCGATTGATCAAAACGTCGCAACCCAATCGAATGCTGCCGCTGGCTCTGCTATTATCATTTCTCAGTGCGGGTCCTAGCCCTGCCGCCGCCGACATTTTGCCTGGCAACATCTGGCCAAACCCGACGTTGGAAGCCGACTCGAACGGTGATGGCCTTCCGGATAATTGGACCCGCGGCGGAACCGCTTCCATGGATTTGTGGGACACCGGCCAAAGATTGAGTCCATCGCACAGCCTGTCGGTCAATGACACGAGCACCAACTCCGGGGCGAGCTGGAACTCGGGTCTGATTCCAGTCCAGTCAAACACATATTATCACCTGCGTTTTTTTCGCAGATACGCGATCACCCAGGGAGCCATGTATCTACGCATCCAATTTTACACAAATGCGACCCCCACAAATCCCTCACGAGTGCTTCAGGTCAGAGGCGTGCAAACCAACTGGGAGCAGATGGACGATCTACTCCTCAGTCCTGGCGATGCAAACCAGATCCAGCTTTTCATCAACACCGGATGGAACAACTCGGATCTGGGGCAGATTTGGATTGATGACATTTCGCTGGCAGTTCAAACCAACACGGTGGGCATTCAGCGGGTCTCCTTGATGCCTAACATCCCTTCGCCTTTTCTGATGCGCGATTGGAAAAGTGTGGCGACTAATTACGATAACCTAGTTTTCAATTATAACGCCACCGGCCAATATCTTCCGCTGATCATCTCCAATAATCAGAATCCAAACTTCTGGCTACCTTGGTTCAGTATGCCCAGTTATGTCGGTGCCGGTATCGACGAACCGGAGTCTATTAATAGTATGGCAGCCATTCTGGGGGCGACGCTGGTGGGCATCGACAAAAGCAACCAGAAAGGCAGCAACTATGTGCGGATGATGGTTCAGTATTACAATCATGGAAATCAGGATAACCAAGGCCGGCCGTTGGATTTGTTGGCTGATAAAGCGCGCAGTCAGTTAAGCGACTTCTGGTATAATCTTTTTCCGCACGTCCTATTTTTCGGACTGGTGGATCGTTATCCGGAAACGGCGGCGCTGACCAATGCCTATAGCACCTCCGCTGGCGGCATCACAATGAATGGCATCATGCTAGCCACGGCTCAAAGGTGGTATGAGGCGTGTGTCGGTTTGGGGGCCACCGCAACCAACCCGCCAAACTTCAATTACGCTGGCTACAATTTCATCACCCGCCAACCTTATGTCTGGTCGTGGATTGAGATGGAAGGTTCCAGCGGTGTCGCGTGGCTCGAATACATGGCATGGCGTAAATTCGGCCAGACCAACGCGAATTTCCTGCAAGCCGCCGATTGGGCCCTGCAATACATGCAAAACTCCACCTCGAATGTGGTTTATGAAGTGCTCGTCCCTTACGGCGCTTTAACTGCTGCGCGCATGAATGCCGAGCTCGGCCGCAATTACGACCTGAACCGTTTTATCAATTGGTGTTTCGATGGCGACGAGCCAGCAATTGGGCGCGGCAATTGGGGGGTTATCGCCGACACTTGGGGGGGGAATGATGCCGACGGTTTGGTTGGCACGCTGAATGATAACATGGGATTTGCGATGAACACGTTTGATCAAGCAGGCGCTTTGGCCCCCATCGCCCGCTATGACCAGCGCTACGCGCATGATTTGGGTAAATGGCTGCTGAATGTGGCGAACAATTCCCGGCTCTTTTATTCGACGTTTCTTCCGCCCTCCCAGCAATCCAGCCCGAATTGGCTCAACGGAACCAACGATATCATCGCTTATGAAAATGTAACCGGGCTGTCCGGAACTTTTAATTTGTATGGACAGGGCGGCTACCTCGGCTTTGGGTTGGGCGGGACCGATTATGCACTCTATGGTGCTGCACATGTTGGGATTTTGGGAGCTCTCGTCGGAAGCACCAGCGATGAAAAGATTCTCCAACTCGACCTTCTGGCCACGGATTTTTTTCTGGATGCCGCTTGGCCGACCTATTTGCATTACAATCCGTATCTCGCCATCACTAGCTTCACGGCCAGCTACGGTTCCGGCACCAACGATCTGTTCGACATTGTCACCGAACGTTTTCTGGCGACCCATGTCAGTGGCCCCACGAATCTAAGCCTGCCCGCTGATTCAGCAGCGGTGGTGGTGGTCATCCCGACCGGGGCTGACATCAGCATTCAGGGCGGGCGTCTATATGCGAATGGCCGTATCATCGACTACCGTTATGCAGGGCTGGATGTTGATAGCGACGGGTTGCCCGATTGGTGGGAGACGCGGTATTACGGCAACCCAACGAACGCGAGCCCGGCGGCGCTTGCGACCAATGGTCAAAGCAACCTCGTTTGTTATCATCAGGGTTTGAATCCGCTTGGGGTTACACCGGTTGGCGCGGCTGGCACCATCACCGGTTTAGCCTCAGTGGCTTGCGGTCAATCAGATGTTACGTATGCGATTTCTCCCGTCAGCGGTGCGACAAGTTACGCATGGATTGCGCCGTTGGGGGCGAGCATTGTCAGTGGTCAGGGCACGGCAATTATTGTCGTAAACTACGGTTGCAATGCTTCCAATGGTATGATGACTGTCTGGCCCATGAACTCCGCCGGCAGCGGCGGGAGTAGCGGCAGTCTCAACCTTTTTGTGACACACGTCGGAAACGCCGGGGCCATTGCCGTGACCAACATTTTTGTTTCCGGCCCGGCGAAAACCATAGCCTATACCATTGGGGCTGTGAGCGGGGCCTCGACCTACCTCTGGACGGTTCCCAATGGCGGCACGATTATCTCCGGCCAAGGAACGACCAATATTTTGGTCAGTTATGGCTGCAATTCGGCTTTCGGCAGCGTGACCGTTATTCCGGCCAACGGCAACGGATGCACCGGGGCGAGCAATAGTGTTGCGGTGCTGTTTACCTCATCTACCGTTGGAACGACAGGCCCCATTACTGGGTTAACCAACGTTAATGTTGGGCAACCTAGCGTGGCTTACTCAGTGAACAGCGTGAGTAACGCGACAATTTACACCTGGTCAGTGTCGGGGGATGCTGCGATTGTCGGCGGTCAGGGAACGACCAATATTCTGGTGAGCTATGGATGTGACACTGCGCCGGTAACGGTTAATGTCACGCCCATCAGTAATTCTGGTTGCAGCGGTGCAAGCAGCAGTCTTGGAGTCACCATCATGCCGGTGGGAGCTGTGAGCGCCATAAACGGCGGGTTGGGACCCAAGGGGGGAAGAAAAGGCTGGGTATTCTCCGTTGCTCCCGTGAGCGGCGCGACAATATACACTTGGCTTCTGCCAAGCGGTTGCAACATCACCAGCGGACAGGGCACCACAAACATAACCGTTGATTTCGATTGTCAAGCGTCGTCCGGAAACATCATGGTAATCCCATCCAACGCCAGCGGCTGTTGTGGTCCGCCCTGTATCAAGGTATTGGCCCCGGTGTGTTTGGGGCCGGGTGGCCCGATCACTGGTTCGAACTCTGTCAACATCGGTCAAACAAATGTAAGTTACTCGACGGGTCCGGCATATGATGCGGCCAGTTATATTTGGACGGTGCCGGCGGATGCTGCAATTGTGATTGGCCAGAACACGACGAATATCGTCGTGAACTGGGGCTCGACCAGTGGCAGTGTGACCATGACTCCTACTCGCAATGGAACCGGTTGCTCTGGCATGCCCAGCCCGGATTTTTGGGTCGCGGTCGGTGGCCCCTCGCCGCCGATGCTGGATTCTGTATCGTGGAGTAATGGCACCTTTCAATTTCGCGTGAGTGGTGGTAGTGGTCCCAATTATCAGATTCAGATGGCCACCAATTTGATCGGTTTAGGTGGCTGGGTTCCGCAATTCACTGTCACTTCGCCTGTCCTTCCATTTCTCTGGTCAGACTCGAATGTCATCAATTCACCGTGTCGTTTTTATCGGATCCAGCTCATTCCTTAACTTAGACTGCGGCAAGATTTACGGCTGTGGCATGGGTGGAATTCCGCTAGGCGACGGCGTTGTCGGGATTCCCGCCATCGTGAAGGCGCTCAAGCAATCCGGCTTTGACGGTGCGACCACACTGGAAATATTCGGCACGAACAACGTCAAAATTTCCGCGCAACGGCTGGCATCCTGGTGGGGGAACTCGATTCGAGTCGCCCGTCAAGGGTGGAAGCAGTCATAAACCTTTCTTCAAGCCCATGAGAATTAATCCCAGCAAAATATTATTTCCCCATCTTCCCCCAGATCTGCGTCGGCGTGCTTGGGCGCAATTGGTTATTATCGGCCGGACCAATCTGCTTGTCGGCGGATCGCTAGCGGCTGTTTTGGTTTACTTTGACCGTAGCGCTTTCGTGGCCCACGGCTTCTAGGTTTGGCGAAACTCAGATGAGAAACTGATGTGTCAGTGTTGTTTCCATCTTATGATGTGGTAATGTAAACGGCGGTTGAAAAGTGCGGCGGGGGGCGCTCGAAAAGTGCTGCACCTTCCGGGCAAAGAAGACTGGTTTTTCGGGTTTTCGTCAAGCTGTTGATTTCGCTTCGAGGTATAAGCAGCAGGAG
>Ga0208872_1002747_pt1 | contig 10053 bp, 14 predicted proteins | sample CryBogCBH12Aug08_FD_185508 | JGI IMG/M metagenome (GOLD analysis project Ga0208872, IMG submission 185508) | Freshwater microbial communities from Crystal Bog, Wisconsin, USA - CBH12Aug08 (SPAdes) | ecosystem: Environmental > Aquatic > Freshwater > Lake | place: Crystal Bog, Wisconsin, USA... | reverse complement strand
TTCGCCCCTCGTCGAGTCGACCCTTGCGCGCGTCATCGGTGGATCAGGCCCCGTAGGCCGCCGAGGCCGCCAATTGGGCGGCGTGGGCCCGCGGGTGCTGGCAGTAGGTGGCGGCCCAGGTGGCCATGCTGTAGCGTCCCGATTCGCTGTGCTGGCCCCAGCGCTCGAGGTCGGCGTCGTCGATCCGGCCCAGCACGTCGAGGGTGGCGGCGCGCACGGCGCGCACGACCGCGAGGGAGTGCTCCACCGGCAGTTCCCGGTAGCCCAGGGCGGGCGCCTCGGCCCAGCGGGCCTCGTCGTAGCCCTGGATCTGCGTCCCTTCGTCCTCGGCGAGCAGTCGGCGAAGTCGAGCGTAGGACTGGGTCTCGGAGTCGGCCATGTGGTGGATGACCTGACGCGCCGACCACTCGCCGGGGGCGTGGCGGTCCAGGGCGTCGTCGGCGACGGCGGCCGCGGCCGCGAGGAATTCCTCGGTCGCGGCGGCGTAGTCCTGACAGAGTTCGGCGATGCTCATTCCTGGTGTCCTTTCGATGCGGCGGGGTGGAGTTGGCGGGTGAGACCCTCTTGGACCATCGACACGCGCAGCTGGCCGTCGCGCGAGAAGAGGAAGCCTCGGGCGAGCGCCCGCCCGCCGTGGGCGATGGGCGAATCCATGTCGTAGAGGAGCCAGTCGTCGGCGCGCAGTTCGCGGTGGAACCACATGCAGTGGTCCAGACTGGCGCCCATGAAGCTGCCGTCGTCCCAGACCACGCGGTGGGGTGCGAGCATGGCGTCGAAGAGGTTCATGTCGCTGGCGTAGGTCGCGACGCAGGCGTGGAGGAGTCGGTCGTCGGGCAGTTCCCCGTCGGCGCGGATCCATAGCTGCTCGCGGGCCTCGCGGGAATGGTCCGGCTCCCAGGGCAGGGCGCCGATGTAGCGCTGCTCGATGGGGTGGGGGAGCCGGTTCCAGGTGTCGACGAAGCCGCTCTCGGTGTGGATCCGCTGGTGCACTGGGAGGATGTCCTCGGGCGCGGGCACCTCGGGCATGGCGACCTGGTGTTCGAGGCTGACCTCGTCCTCGTGGAAACTGGCCTGCATGTTGTAGATGGCTCGCCCGTGCTGGATCGCCACCACGCGCCGCGTGGCGAAGCTGCGTCCGTCGCGGATGCGGTCGACCTCGTAGAGGGTGGGCGCGCTCGAGTCGCCGGGCCGCAGGAAGTACGAGTGCAGGGAGTGGACCCGCCCTCGCTCGACGGTGCGCCCCGCCGCCATCAGGGCCTGCGCCGCCACCTGGCCCCCGAAGGTGCGCTGGCGGTCGCCCTCGGGGTGCTTGCCGCGAAAGATGTTCACCTCGATCGCCTCGAGGTCCAAGAGATCGACGAGGGCATCGAGGGCCAGTGACATGGGCCCATCTTGCCAGGCCGGGATGCGCCAAGGGTCACCCACTAGCATTGTGGGGTGCCCAAGTCCCTGAGCGACGTCCTGGCGTGGTCCAAGACCCACCAGGGCAAGAAGTTGATCCGCTACACGCTGTCGTCGGTCATCACCACCGCGATCTCCTTCTCGACGATCGTCATCGTCTACGGCTTTCACATCATCTCCGGCATCATCGCCGCGACGCTCTGCGGCAACCTGGTGGCCGTCATCCCCTCCTACTACCTCTCGAGGGCCTGGGCCTGGGGCAAGCGCGGCCGCAGCCACTGGCTGAAGGAGGTCATCCCCTACTGGACCATGTCCATCGCCGGCATCGCCTTCTCGATGCTCGGTGCCTCGCTGGTCAAGCGCCTCGTGCACACCGAGCACCTCACACACATCGAGAGCACCATCGCGGTGGCCGGGATGAACCTGGTGAGTTTCGCGATCTTCTGGGTGCTCAAGGTATTGCTGTTCAACAAGATCTTCCACACCAACAAGCTCGAGGACATCGAGGAGCACTTGATCGAAGAAGAAGTGGAAGAGGAAGAAAAGCAGGGTGCCAGCGAATCTGCGTGAGCTGCGCGAGTGGTCGCGCAGCTACGAGGGACGCAAGCTGATCCGCTTCACCGCCACCTCGGTGGTGTCGACACTGACCTCGGAGACGCTGATCCTGGTGACCTACGGACTGCGGATCATCCCGGGGGAGGTCCAGGCCACGGTCTTTGGCAACGTGGCCGCCATGTTGCCGGCCTATCACCTGAATCGGCGCTGGGCCTGGGGCAAGCGCGGCCGCTCCAAAGTGCGCAGCGAGGTCCTGCCCTTCCTGGCGATGTCGCTATCGGGTTCGACCGTCGCGCTCTTCGGTGCGACCTACGCGCGCCACGTCGTGCACGCGCACCACTGGGCGCACCTGATCAACACCGCGGTCGTGGGCGGGACGAACATCGCGTCCTTCGGCGTCTTCTGGGTGCTGAAGATGCTGCTCTTCAACCGGATCTTCCGGCCGGCGTCGGCGCAGTCCCTGGACTAGTCGCGGAAGTTGGTGAACTGCAGCGGCACGTCGAGGTCCGCTTCCTTGAACTTGGCGATCGCCTCCTGGAGGTCGTCGCGCTGCTTGCCGGTGACGCGCACCTGGTCGCCCTGGATGGACGACGACAGGTTCTTCATCCCCATGTCCTTGACCATCTTGTTGATCTTCTTGCCGAGCTCCTGGGAGATCCCCGCCTTGAGCCCGACCTTCTGACGCGCGCTGCCGTGACTGGCGACCTCGACCTTGCCGGGATCGAGGGTCTTCAAGGACACCGAGCGCTTGACCATCTTCTCCTCGAGCAGGTCGTAGAGCGCGCGCAGCCGGTCCTCGGTCGAGGCGCTCAAGGTGAGCTCCTTCTCGGCGATCTCGATCTGCGCGCCGGTCCCCTTGAAGTCGAAGCGCGTAGCCGCCTCACGGTTGGCCTGGTCCACGGCGTTGCGGACCTCTTGGTGGTCGATTTCCGAGACGATGTCGAAACTGGGCATGGGGTAAGTCTAGAACCGCTCATTGGAACCGTCACGGTGTCAGGCACTAGGCTCTTCGACGGGTCGGTGCCCGAGCGGCCAATGGGATCTGGCTGTAAACCAGACGGCTTTGCCTACGGGGGTTCAAATCCCTCCCGGCCCACCACGGTCAATTCAGCGAGGCTGAATTGACCACGTCCCGAGGGCCTCGCGGAGACTACGGTGATGAGTCGTGACGCACTCGGACGCCCCCGTTCTCCTGCGCGCCGGACGGCGGATCCGTCAGGTCTACGAAGCCGCGGCCGGTGGCCTCGAGGGCGCGATCGAGATGGCCGAGCACCGCTACACCCCGCTGGGGCGCTTTCGGCCCGGTCCCTTCGAGGGCTGGGAGTTCCTCTGGCAGCCGGCGGTGGTGGGCTTCTTGGCGATGTGCCTGCTCTTCGCCGGGGGCTCCTTCCCCAACTCGCCGCTCAAACTCGACATGGCCTCCACCTGGTTCTTCGGTGAGCCGGCGCGCGCCATCTCGACCTCGCCCACCCAGGTGACCCTGCTGCTGTCGGTCGTGCTCGGATACGGCGGGCTGTTGTTGTTGATGCGGGTGTGGCTGCGACTGGTGGAGGTGCTCAAACTGCACGCCGGCGCCCCGCTGCGCTCCCTCTGGTGGGTCTTCGCCATGTGGGCCCTGCCCATGGTGGTGGCACCGCCGATGTTCTCGCGCGACATCTTCAGCTACGCCGCCCAGGGCGAGATGAGCAGCTATCACCTGAGCCCCTACCTCCTCGGCCCCTTCTCCCTCGGGTCGAGCCCCTACGTGAACCCGGTGGACCCGCTCTGGCGCAACGCCCCCGCCCCCTACGGCCCCCTCTTCCTCTTCCTCGACGGCACCATCGACCGTCTGGCCCGTCACAACCAGTTGGCGACCGTCGTCGGGCTGCGACTGCTCGAAGTGGCGGCGGTGGTCGCCCTGGGGATCGGCGTCGCGGCCCTGGCGCGCGCCATCGGCCGCGACCCCGGCGAAGCCTTCGCCCTCTGCGCGCTCAACCCGATCGTCCTGATCACGCTGGTCGACGGCGCTCACAACGACGCCCTGATGGCTGCTTTGCTCACCTGGGGGGTGGTGCTCGCGCTGCGGCGGCGACTGGTGTGGGCGGTGGCGGTGTGCGCCTGCGCGGCGGCGGTGAAGGCGCCGGCCGCCCTGGGTCTGGCCTTCATCGCCTGGACCTGGCTGGGCTCGCGGGCCGCGGTGCGAGAGCGCCTGCGCCCGATCGCGGTGTCGGTGGGGGTCACGGCGGTCGTCTTCTCCCTGTGGACCCTGCTGGCCGGGTTCGGCTGGGGTTGGGTCGCCAACCTCACCTCGAACGGCGCCGTGCGCAGCTGGGACGCGCCGATGACGGCGCTCGGCCTCGCCCTGGCCGACACCGGCCACGTCCTGGGTTGGCACGCACTGAGCGTGACCACGATGTTGACCCTCTCCCGGGGGCTCGGACTGGCCATCGCGCTGGGCGTGACCGCGTGGCTGCTGCTGGCGGGCAAGCCCCACAGTTGGGTCCGCTTCCTGGGTCTCTCACTGATTGTCCTGGTCATGCTGGGTCCGGTGGTCCAACCCTGGTATTTCGTCTGGGGCGTGGCGCTGCTCTCGGCGAGTTACGTGGGACGCCAGCACTTCTGGATCCTCTTGATGGCGGTGACCGGTCCCTTCGCCGGCCTGCCCGGTGGACGGGACCTGCTGAGCGGCCTCACTCAGACCAATCTCTGGCTGGTGGCGACGGCCGTGGCGGTGCTCGGGGGAGTGCTGGTGGCGCCGATGGGCCACTGGACGCAGTGGAGCTGGCCCGAGGCGCGTTCGACGGATATTACCTGATCAACCGCGCGGTATCACGTATTGGTACTCGACCACGTCCAGCCACTGGTTGTGCTTGCGACCCACCTCGATCTCGGTTCCGACCAGGGTGAAGCCGACCTTCTCGTGCAATCGGATGCTGCCCCCGTTCTCGCCGACGATGCGCGCGATGATGGCGTGGAAGCCCGAGTCCTTGGTGGTGGTGATGAGCTCGCGCATCAGTAGCTCCCCGACGCCGCGACCACGGGCGCCCCGGTGGACGTAGACCGAGTTCTCGACGGTGGAGGCGTAGGCCGGGCGGGTGCGAAAGGGCGAGATGACCGCGAAACCCAACAGCAGCTCGCCGCCGGCGCCGACCTCGCCGACCTCGTCCTCCTCGTTGATGGCCACGATGCAGGGGTGCGAGCTGCGGTGCTCGACGATCCAGTTGCGCTGCTCGTCGAGGCTGCGCGCCACCAGGTCGAAGGTGTTGGTGGTCTCGAGGACCTCGGGGTTGTAGATGGCCATCAGGGCCGGAGCGTCGTCCATCTCCACCAGGCGGGTTCTCATCGATAAAAGGGTAGCCCTTGGCGGTTGGAAAGGAGTGTGCGCTTCGGAGTACACTGACCAACCGTGTCATTTTGACACGACTGCCCTCTTAGCTCAGTGGTAGAGCACTTCCATGGTAAGGAAGGGGTCGTCGGTTCAATCCCGACAGAGGGCTCGCCAGGCGGCGTAGCTCAGGTGGTTAGAGCACACGGCTCATAATCGTGGTGTCGCGGGTTCGACTCCCGCCGCCGCTACCAGGCCGGACCCTCGGGTCCGCAGCAGTACCGCAGTACCGCAGTACCGACGAGGAGAGAACGACATGGCAAAGAACGAGAAGCGCGTGCAGGTCACCCTGGCCTGCGAGGAGTGCAAGCGCCGCAACTACATCACGATGAAGAACAAGATGAATGACCGTGAGCGCATCGAGATGAAGAAGTACTGCCAGTGGGAGCGGCGCCACACGCTGCACAAGGAGACCCGCTAAGGGGCATCCCCGCGCGGGGTGGTAGGCTGTTTCTTCCCTACGGCCAGACACCGGAACACCGGTGGAGGGTCGCAGAGGGCAGTGGCTCAATTGGTAGAGCACCGGTCTCCAAAACCGGGGGTTGGGGGTTCGAGTCCCTCCTGCCCTGCTCGACAGTGGACGTAGTACCGACGCAGTAACGAAAGACAGAAGATGAACCGCGAACAAAAGCGCATGATGCAGCGAAAGGGACAGGTGGGTGCCGAGGGCGCCGCGAATCGTCGCGCCGCCGCGACCGACACCGCCGCGCGTCGCCGTACCCAGCGCGCCACGCCTCGCGAGTTCTTCACCCAGGTCCGAGAAGAGATGCGCCAGGTGGCCTGGCCGACTCGGCCCGAGACGGTCAACTACACCTCCATCGTCGGCTTCGTCCTGATCTTCATGACGGCCTTGATCTTCGTGCTGGGACTGGGCTTCTCGCACTTCGTCTCGTACCTCTTCCAGAAGTGAGCGAGCAGATGAACGACACGCAGATCAACGAGCACCACGACGCCGAGGTGGCCGAGAACGAGATTCTCGACGTCACCATCATCGACGAGGACGCCGAGGCCGACGAGCCCGTCGCCGAGAGCGCCTTCGACCGTCCCGGCCGCTGGTACATCGTGCACACCTTCGCCGGTCACGAGAAGAAGGTCATCGGCGCGCTCAACAACATCATCAAGAGCCGCGAGCTCGGCGAGGCGATCTACGAGATCTACCTCCCCGAGGAGGATGTCACCGAGTTCAAGTCCGGCAAGAAGGTCACCGTCGCCAAGCGGATGTTCCCCAGCTACCTGCTGATCCGCTGCGAGCCGGACCCCGAGATCTTCTACGTCATCGGCTCCACGCCGGGAGTGACGGGCTTCGTCGGCGCGGAGAAGACCCGCCCCACCGCCCTGACCCGCCGCGAGGTCGACAACATCATCCGCCCGCAGGTCGAGGGCGTCGAGCTGCCCGCCGCCAAGCGCCGCATGCCCACCCACGAATTCGAGATCAACGACACCGTGCAGATCAAGAGCGGTCCCTTCGCGACCTTCTCGGGCCACGTGGCCGAGATCAACGAGGACCAGCTCAAGGTCAAGGTGCTCGTCGACATCTTCGGCCGCGAGACCCCGGTCGAACTCGACTTCACGCAGATTACGAAGCTCTAGGTCCTAAGGAGACATCATGGCCAAGAAAGTCACCGCCGTCGTCAAGATCCAGCTGCCTGCGGGCGGGGCCACCCCCGCGCCGCCGGTGGGTACCGCGCTCGGGCCCCACGGCATCCAGACCATGGAGTTCTGCAAGCAGTACAACGCCGCCACCGAGGCGATGAAGGGCACGGTCATCCCGGTCGAGATCTCGATCTACGAGGACCGCTCCTTCACCTTCATCTTGAAGACCCCGCCGACCCCGGTGCTGCTGCGCCAGGCCGCCGGTCTCGAGAAGGGCGCGCGTCTGGCCGGCCGCGAGACGGTCGCCACCGTCACGATGGCCCAGATCGAAGAGATCGCCAACACGAAGATCAAGGACCTCAACACCGATGACCTCGAGCAGGCCAAGCTGCAGATTGCCGGCACGGCGCGCTCGATGGGCATCGCGGTCGCGGGCTAGGAGAGAACAATGAAGCACGGCAAGAACTACAAGAACGCCCTGTCCCAGGTCAACCGCGAGGAACTGATCACGGTCAGCGAGGCCCTCGACAAGGTCAAGGCCCTCGCCACCGCCAAGTTCGACGAGACCGTCGAGCTCGCGGTGCGCCTCGGGGTGGACCCTCGCAAGGCCGAGCAGATCGTCCGCGGCACCATCTCGCTGCCCTCGGGCACCGGTAAGACCAACCGCATCGCGGTCTTCGCCGCCGGCGAGAACGCCCAGGCGGCGCGTGACGCCGGGGCCGACTTCGTGGGCGCCGACGACCTGGTCGCCAAGGTGGCCGGTGGATTCCTCGACTTCGACGTGGCCATCGCGACCCCGGACCTCATGGGTCAGGTGGGTGGACTGGGCCGCGTGCTCGGCCCCCGCGGCTTGATGCCGAACCCCAAGACCGGCACCGTGACCATGGACGTGGCCAAGGCCGTCACCGAGTTCAAGGGCGGACGCGTGGAGTACCGCACCGACAAGATCGGCAACGTCCAGCTGCGCGTGGGCAAGGTCAGCTTCTCGCGCGAGGACCTGGCGAAGAACGTGCACGCCGTCATCGACGAGCTCGTGCGCGTGAAGCCCGCCAGCGCCAAGGGCCGCTACCTGCTCTCGATCACCGTGTCGTCGACCATGGGCCCCGGCGTCAAGATCGACCCGACCCGTGCCCGCGAGGTGGACGAGGTCCTGGCTTCGGCCTAGTTGTGCTTTTGACGCGGGGGAGCTCGCGTCACTACGATGTTCCGACGCACGTAAGTGCCACAGTTTGAAGAAGCCGAAGACATCCGGTGTGGGGAGACCCACTTAAGCGGCCCGCCAGGCCGGCCTGACGAGGAATTCGAGCTCACCAGCCGGTGACTCGTTTGCTGAGATGTCGAGGCCCGTACCGGGCGGCATCCGGTGAAGGAGTTCACATGAGCAAGGTTCGCCCCGCGAAGGTCGCCACCGTCGACGAAGTCAAGGCCAAGGTCGAGTCCACCTCGACCGCCGTGGTCACCGAGTACCGCGGTCTCACGGTCGCCGAGATCTCGCACATCCGCCGCCAGTTGCGCACCCTGGGTGCCGACTACAAGGTCTTCAAGAACACCCTGGTGCGCCGCGCCGTGTCCGGCACCGCCGTGGAGCCCCTCAGCGAGTTCCTCGAGGGCCCGACCGCCATCGCCTTCGTCGACGGCGACGTGTCCGCCGTGGCCAAGGCCCTGCGCGACCTGGCCAAGGCCTCCCCGAAGCTGGTCGTCAAGGGCGGCGTCCTCGACGGCAAGGCGCTCAACGCCAAGGACCTGGTGGCCCTGGCCGATCTGCCCAGCCGCGACGTGCTCCTGGCCCAGTTGGCCGGCGCCATCGCCGCCCCCCTTCGCACCATGGCCGGCCTGCTCAAGGCCGTGCCGCAGAACTTCGCCTACGGCCTCTCGGCCCTGCTCGACTCCAAGGGCGGCGCTGTCGCCCCCGCGGTCGACGCGGACGAGCCGGCCGCCGAGACTCCGGCCGGGGTCGAGGACGCTGCTCCGGCAGCGAGCGACGACGCCGCGACTCCCGTCGCGGAGGTCGAGGCCGACGCCGAGGCTCCCGTAGCCGAGGCCGAGGCGGACTCCGAGGCACCCGAGGGTGTCGCGAGCGAGCCGGCCGAATAACCCACCATCGCAGTAACGAAACGTAGAAAAGGAAGGAATCACCATGGCTGGAACCCTGACCAAGGAGCAGATTCTCGACGGCATTGCTGAGCTGTCGGTGATCGAGCTCAGCGAGCTCCTCAAGGAGTTCGAAGAGAAGTTCGGCGTGACCGCGGCGGCCCCGGTGGCCGTGGCCGCTCCGGTGGCCGCGGGCGGCGGCAGTGCCGACGCCGGCGACGCCGGCGAGGAGAAGAGCGACTTCGACGTCATCTTGACCAGCGGCGGCGAGAAGAAGATCGCCGTGATCAAGGAAGTCCGCGCGCTGACCAACCTGGGCCTCAAGGAGGCTAAGGACCTCGTGGACGGCGCTCCCAAGCCCGTTCTGGAGAAGGTCTCGAAGGCGGACGCGGAGAAGGCCAAGGCCGCCCTCGAGGGCGCCGGCGCCACCGTCGAACTCAAGTAATTCCCGCAGTTCCGTGTTGGGCCCCGACCGCTGCGGCGGTCGGGGCCTCGCACTCTCAGCGTCGAGGTACTTGACCCCGGCGCCGAATCTGTCTAGGGTGAGCGCAGCCCGTGTGGCCGCGTCCCTCCCTTGGGCGCCACTTGCGCCTGTGCGCCGAAGAGTAGTAGTGTCGAAAGACCGTGTCCCTGCGCTCTACTTTGTCATCCCCTGACGAGAATTTTGCCCTCGTGGCACGTAATCAATGCAGTAGCCACCCACTCACACGGAGGATAGACCGTTGACGTCTCGGTCCACTAGCCCCGAACGCTTTAATTTCTCGGCCCTGGGTGAAGCTCACCCCCTGCCGAACCTCCTCGAAATCCAGCGCGACAGCTTCGACCTGTTCATGCGCCAGGGTTTGCGCGAGGCCTTCGAATCGCTCTCGCCGATCTCGGACTTCACCGGACGACTCTCGCTCGAGCTCGAGTTCGACCCGGATGACCCCGACCTCAAGAGCCCGCCGAAGTTCACCGTCGAGGAGTGCCGCCAGCGGGCGACGACCTTCTCCCAGCCCATCTTCGTGCGCGCGCGCTTCTTGAACTCCGAGACCGGTGAGATCAAGGAA
>Ga0208872_1002742_pt1 | contig 10062 bp, 9 predicted proteins | sample CryBogCBH12Aug08_FD_185508 | JGI IMG/M metagenome (GOLD analysis project Ga0208872, IMG submission 185508) | Freshwater microbial communities from Crystal Bog, Wisconsin, USA - CBH12Aug08 (SPAdes) | ecosystem: Environmental > Aquatic > Freshwater > Lake | place: Crystal Bog, Wisconsin, USA... | reverse complement strand
GTTCCAATTCGTATTACCCTTCCCGCCGCGTTTAACGTGCTTCTGACACTCTCAGCGCTTAAGCATACATTAGAGTCCGATTGGCAACCTGAAAATGGGTGATTTTGGAAATTTATTGCTCATTTATGTCACTGGATCCATTCATTATGTTGATTAAATTTCGTGCTTGATAGCCAAACTTATGTTGGCTTTCAATAATGAACTTCCCTGATCCGGGATGAAAAAATCCAACGGAAAACCGATCACCTTTCTCTGCTTCAATTTTAAATGGATGAAAATAGAAATCCTCGAGATATCTTGGTTTTCCTTCTTCATCAAGTGATTCTATATAAACCCACACAATTAATTCTCCAAATATTAAATACTGGTTATCAGTGTAAGCTAAAGCGCATGTACTGACAGTTGTAAGGGCCATGGATAATTACCAGGCTTTACGTCCTGATTGAGAGTGAAACGAAAACTCAATTCATAAGAGTGATTTTTAATCAAAGGAGTTCGCTGAACAACAGAACCTCCGTCTGGCCCGAGTTGAACCGAATTTGCAAATCCACTTACTTGTACCGAAGCAAAAATATTATTGATCGGATTAAAATTAATGACATAACCTGTGAGACTATTGGTAGAAATCGATATTCGCGAGCCGCCAGAAATGTCTAAATAACCCCGTGCTACATCGGCCTCAGAAATGTTGAGTTGCGTTGCTTGAAATTGAGTCAACATTTTTGCATTTGCAACAACAGTGACAGAAACTGACATAACCGCACTTTGCTGAGCAGCCTCTGCTGGATGAACCCAAGGCGCAAGACCAACTGAAACCGCAAGCGCACAGGAAATGAGCCTGCGTTGTAGCGACAATCCCTTTTTAATAAGTCCTTTGCTTGCATGGCCAGCAATAATCAGCTCATCACCAAGGAGTCGTCCGGTTTCAACTTGTCGGAGCAAAGACATTTCAAGCTGATGGCGAGTAATTTGATTGCTGGCAACAAGAATATTGCCAAGTGCGAACTTACCTGATATCGACCCCGTTCCAGGTCGACATTTTTGAAACTCACAAACCACATCACTTTCCCTCTGAGTTAGCGCAACTTCTTTATTCTGAGTTCCGCCATACCCACGACTTATTCGCCACTGCAGAAAAATTGCCTCATCGAATTGATTGGATGTGATCTGTTCTGCAGTACGAAATAATTCACCTAGATGTTTTCGCTCCTCAACTGTCAAGGAAATTTTACTATCGATTTTATCCAGATACTCCTCGATTAGAAGGCTGGAATGGAATTCGATAGATGAGCTTACACCCAATTCCGGCAATTTCGGTGTGTCTGATTTGATGGTTTTGATCATGCGCCCCTCAGACCATTAGATATGCTTTGCTTCCTCATTTGAGGAGACATCATGATTCGAACGTCAATTGATATCTGTTCGTCAGCATACACAAGTTTTACTTGAATAAATAATCCCCCGAAGAACTGCGCCACATCTTGATTGATCAAGCCAGAATATATAATTTAAAAGTCATTATGTTAGTTTCCGCACCGAGTTTTCATTGGGGAATAGGTATGTTGGTAGTAGATGTCGGATCAGAAACTTAAGAAAAGCTTTTTAAATAAGGCATTGATGTCCCATCATCGCTAAACAAAAAATTACGGATTGGATAAATATATGGAATTAATTCACAGGAATCGACGAGTGAAAGAATTTGGGCCGCTAGTCGAACGCATTGCTTACTACATGAAGCTGAAACTTCCGGACAACATTGAAGTAGATGATCTTATTCAAGTTGGAATGATAGGCTTAATGGAGGCGGCAAATCGATATAACGCGCTGTATGGTGTGCAATTTAGTACTTTTGCAATGAAACGTATACGTGGCTCGATGCTTGATGAATTGCGTCATTATGATTGGGCGCCACAGGCATTACGGCGCGCCATGCGTCGTCTTGAAATGGCTACGACGAAATTACAACATCAATTAGGCAGATCTCCAAACGAGATGGAAATAGCTAAAGATCTGAATATTCCACTGAGCGAGATTCAAAAGATGAGGTTTGAGTTACGAGGTGTGCAACTTGTACATTACGATGCACATCAGGATGAATGCGATGAAGAATTTCTGGATATGAATGAGTTCGACATTAAGGCGGACCCAGTGAAATTATTGCAAATAAAATATTTTCATGAAGCATTGGTTAAGGCAATAAGCCACCTGTCAAAGCGCGAGCGTATGCTGATGGAAATGCGTTACAACCAAGACATGAATTTAAGGGAAATTGGCGTAGCTATGGGGTTCAATGAGTCACGTGCTTGTCAGATTTTCAATCGTGCGGTGAAATTCTTACGTAATTATCTGAAAGAGCATATAACAGACCAATTGAACGAAGATGATTGCCTAATCTACTCATTGATGCATTAACAATAAAACGGCAAATTGTGTGCTCTAGCGCACAGAGTCCAACGGGATTTTTAGCCATGATTAAAAGGTTGGAAATCTAAACGTGTAATACTGCTCAAACGAAACAGCTCATGGAGAACATAAATGAAAATTACTATGGAAAATCTAGACTCGGCAGAAGCAAAATTTGACCCCAATACCATGATCCACTTTCCTAATGGATTGCCTGGCTTTGAGAGTTGCAAGAAATTCAAGATAGTTCATTCAGAAAAAAGTCCCTTAATAGTGTGGTTACAATCTATAGACGATCCAACAGTTGAGTTTTCTCTGGCAGACCCGGAATTACTCAAGGTAACTTATGATCTAACACTGACTGATGAAGAAAATAATACGTTACAACTTGAAGCTGGGGATGGATTGAAGACCGCTGTTCTGCTGTCGCAACAGGAGAAAAATAACTTAAGTGAACAAGGCAGTATCTTGGCTAATTTTAAATCTCCCATCGTAATAAACTTATCCAAGCGTATTGCTATACAGAAATCATTTAACAGCGCGGAGTTGTTGATTAGTCCCTAAAATTAAGTTGTGGCATTAGTCGGTTGTGCTCAAATGCGACTAAAGACATAAAGTTATTAGTTGGATTCTAATTCTACATTTTTTGAGTTAATACATTTCACGATGTCCTAATCGTAGTTTAGTCAAACTAACAAGTTCTATGGTACGATTCCCCCACTTTGAGGTGCTCGTTTGCAAGCGAGTTAAACGGGAAACAGGTGTAGAGCCTGTGCTGCCCCCGCAACGGTAAATAAGTGTGGGTTTGCCAATATGCCACTGTGAGCAATCATGGGAAGGCGGCAAATCAAAACTTATGAGCCCGGATACCGGCCTTGAGTTCGGTCAGGAAATGCTGCGGGTGGCGCATGGACGGGTGTATTTAATCCCTTCTCGTTTTATCCCGGCTTTTCCTGTATTTGAATGTTCCAACGGGGAACCTTGGAATTTACTCGGGAAAGTCTCATGAAATGAAATCTTGTCAATCCAAAGCCTGGATGGCTTCGTTATTTGCCATTCTCCCCCTCGCGTTAGCTGCAACTCTTTTCATCACTTCTGTTGTTCAAGCTGAAGAAATACTGCCTGAAATTTTAGTCACGGCATCACGGTTTGAGGAAAGCTCTAACCATGTTCCTGCCAACGTCAAGATTATCTCCCGGGAAGATATTGAGAACTCCAGTTCCAATAATATTCCCGAAGTTTTATCCCAGCTGGGCGGACTGGTGATCAGTGGCACCAGCTTGGGGCAATTTGGGCTCGGTGCCTCTGTGGACATGGGCGGATATGGAGCCACGGCCAATAGTACAACTCTTATTCTGCTTGACGGACAAAGGCTTAACCCAATTGATTCATCGTCCGTTTCATGGGAGTCAATTCCGCTGGGCTCCATACAGCGCATTGAAATTCTACGAGGGGGTGCAAGCGTTCAATACGGCAATGGGGCGGTGGGTGGGGTGATTAACGTCATCACACGGAATGGCGTTAATAAGATCAACGAGGTTACCGTTAAGGCAGGCAGTTTTGGAACGCTCATGACTAATGGAGTTTTGAACCTTGGGTCAGAAAATACCTCTTTGAGGTTGAATGCGAATACGGCCAATACCAATGGCTGGAGAGAAAATTCAGCTGCCAATCTGTATTCCTTCGGGGGTAAGTTAACTGAGTTTTTGAGTGGACCGAATTCAATTTATCTGGGAGTGAATGCCAGCCATTCGAATGCTCATGCTGCCGGGGGAGTATTGGGTGAGGTCGGGCAGGGCAATCCTCAGCTGGCTAAATTTAATAACGTAGGGTCAGCTAATGGGGTGGATAACTCCAGTGTGTGGCTGGGGGATGCGCAGAGTTTGAATGGCCTGTTGACCTTTGAAGGGGAAGCCATGTACAGCTCCCGGACATCAAACTTCTATCAACCGTATTATTCCACTTCGGCTGCATCCAGTGCAGGTTTTGCCAGTCCTACCAATAACAATTTGCAAAGTTGGTCGTGGAATCTGACGCCTCGTATCAAAGCGGATTGGGGCAAGTGTGGTACCACCGTTGTTGGGTTCGACATTAACAAATCCAGCGAGGGAACGAATGATGAATACAGTACTGGTGCACAACAAAACTTGATTACCTTTGGCGCAACCCGAATGAATGATAGCGGAAATGCGACATTACTCAGTCACTCACCGTACATCTTAGAGCGATTCCCACTGAATCCCTCCGTTGAAGTCAGCGGTGGATTTAGGCATCAGACCCAATCAGCTTCGGCGTATGATGCAAATGCCTATTCTGTTTCCACTATTATTGCGAGTAAGGTCTATTCGGCGAATGCTGCTGATTTAGCTTTTAACTTCAGCTATCTCGATGGACAGAAAACGTTTATGAAATGGAACCAGTCGTTCCGGTTTCCCAATATTGACGAGTTCTGGGGATGGGATTCTTCTTATTCAAACCGGATATTTAACGGTATTTTGCAACCCCAAATTTCCAGGATGATCGAACTGGGTGGTGAGTGGCATTTTTGGAACAGTCGATTGACTGCCTCAATCTTCCATTCGAACTCCCACAATGAAATCAGTCTGGCCTCGTCAGGCGCCAACGTGAATGAGCCTTTCGACATCCTTCGCAAAGGGGTTATGTTCGACTCGACCTCACATGCGACATCCAATCTGACCGTTTCAGCAGGGGGAAAACTTCAGAAGTCGACTTACGCGGGAGGGCCTAACACTGGCAACACCATAAGCTTGGTGCCGGATTTAACACTTAACGCCAAGATTAACTATTCCCTCGGTGGTCGTTGGAGCTTGGGAGGTGTGGTCATGTATACAGGAAGCCAGTACTACGACGGGGATAAAAATAATTCTTTGGATAAGATGCCCTCTTCGACTGTCATGGACGTCTATTCAAGCTACCAATCGGGGCCATGGAATGCTCGTTTTACCATTAAAAATCTTGCTAACAAAAACTACGCAACGAATGGCGGATATAGTTCTTTTGTGAGCTTGTCGGATGGATCCTATATACCCAGTTACTATTACTACCCGAGCGACCCAAGAGCTTATTACTTGACCATGAAATATGCTTTTTAAGTAAATCAATATCAGCTGGAACAACTGAGCTTCGCCCGAAAAATAGTCTTCCAAAGGTGACGTAAAATAAACGTAACTTTTGAATGGAAGAAGATGAAAAGGATACCGAAGCAGGAATACATGACCGAATTCAAGGAGCAGGCGGTCAAGCACGTAAGGGATGTGAAAACGATTGGCGCAGTAGCGAAGGGATTGGGGCTGAATGATCAAACGAAAAGCGACGGCGTACTTCGCGAGAGAAACACTGTGAAGTACGCCTGGATTGATGAACACAGCTTAGAATATGGGTTGGATCAGGTGTGTGCGGTTCTGGATATCAGCATCACTGGCTATCGAGCGTGAAAACCTGGAGGTAAGCAGGTGGTGCTTGTTCAGTTACCGCAGTTACATATGCCGGATATGTTGACCACAACGGAAATATCTTACTGTATAACTAACTGCACTATTATCCTCAGGCGCCACGTACACGTATCACTCTGCTGGTAGCCAGACAGGAAGTGTTAAGCGAAGCGTCCTGAACCAAAGTCATCCAGCGCCTGATGAATTTCCTGTTGTGTATTCATCACGAACGGTCCGTATTGTACAATCGGTTCATTTAGTGGTTTGCCTGCAATCAGGATCAGCCGCGCATCTTCCTTCGCAGCGATTGTCACATTTTCAACTCCCGATGCATTGCTCAAAATCCCCATACGTCGAGATGCCACTTGCACGTCATAAACTGTCACTGCACCGCGATAGACGTAAATAAATGCGTTATACGTATCTGGCAGCATAGTCGAGAATTCAGCACCGCCAGGTACATGGATGTTTAAAAACAAAGGTTCGGTGATTTCGCGTGTAACTGCTCCTGCCACACCGTTACTAGTTCCGGCAATAACTCGCACTGTCACACCTTGTTGTGTGACATATTCGGGGATCTCGGCACTTGGGAAATCACGATACCACGGATCTACCATTTTGTGGTGCGAAGGCAAATTGAGCCAAAGCTGGAAACCTTCCATCACTCCGTCTTTCTGTTCTGGAATCTCTGAATGGATCACACCACGACCCGCAGTCATCCACTGTACACCGCCACTTTCCAGAAGTCCTTCATTCCCTGCGCTGTCGCGATGACGCATCCGACCTGACAGAATGTAGGTCACGGTCTCGAAACCGCGATGCGGGTGGTCCGGGAAGCCGGCGATGTAGTCGTCTGGATTATCGCTGCTGAAGGCATCCAGCATCAGGAATGGATCGAGACGCTTTTGCAATTTACCGGTGAGCACACGGGTCAGCTTTACGCCCGCGCCGTCCGAAGTGGCGACACCCTCGACGATGCGCTCTATTTCACGCGATTTATGTTCTACTACTGTACTTATATTGTCCATGATGATTCCTTAAGAATTTAATTGAGTGTTAGTTCATGCAGGTGTCGACTCCCGCAACATGCTTACAGCTTCGATTAATTTGGTGTTTAATTCTTCGTTCTTGAGTGCGCCCCGATCGACATCAAAATTCTCATAGAAACTCGGAATAGCAAGACTAGCTTTTACATGGCCGGCAAAGAATGGAGCCGAACTGGTTGCTGCAGCCAATACACTAGCGCCACCTCGCGCGCCAGGTGATGTGGCAAGCATCACCATTGGCTTATTCTGAAATACTTTTTGGCCAATGCGCGAACTCCAATCGAACAAGTTTTTGTAGGCTGCGCTGTAGGAACCATTGTGTTCGGCAAAGGAGATCATCACTGCATCACTGTCTGCAACTTTGGCCATAAAAGCCTTGGCCAACTCGGGATGACCAAGTTCCTTTTCTCTATCCTCGCTGAACAATGGCAATTCATAATCGTTCAGATCCAATACGTCGACTTCAGCACCATCTACCAAACTGGCGGCATACGTAACCAATTGCTTGTTGATCGACTTCTTGCTGTTGCTCGCCGCAAACGCTAATAACTTCATGATGTATTCCTCCTGAATAAAAATTTACTGGAAAAAGCAATTGCATCATAAACGGCTCAAAAAGATAGATAAAGCCATGTAAATGAGATAAACTATTCCATAAATGGAACAAACAAAAATCTCTGCTGATGATTACATTCTGTTCGTCACCATCGTTGAACAGGAAAGTCTGGTGCGTGCTGCAGAACATCTAGTAATGCCAAAAGCCACCGTTTCTCGCCGATTGTCTAATCTCGAGGCGGCTTTGGGGCAGCGCCTGCTATTGCGAACCACGCGCCGTTTGACTGTCACCGACTTCGGACAGGAATTTCTCGAGCATTGTAGGCGCGTCGCGGATGAAGTCGCTGCTACACGCGATTTCGTGCACAGTCAGGAATCGCGACCGCGCGGCCGCTTGCGTGTCTCCATGCCTGGGGACTATGCGAGGCAAAATTTTTCTCGAGCCTTTGCCACCTTCATCGAGGCCTATCCTGAAATACAACTCGATCTTGACCTTACTTCACGGCGTGTTGATCTGATCGGCGAACGTTTCGATCTCGCAATACGCATGGGAACTTTGGATAATGATTCGGCGCTGGTGGCTCGCAAGATAGACGAACAAAGTATCGGACTGTATGCCAGCCCAATATACCTTGCACTACATCCGGCGCCAAAACATCCGGATGATCTTGAGCATCATTCAGCGGTGCGCTTGATGTCTGCACGTGGGAGCGCGATTCCATGGAAACTTCTGCGCGGAAAATCTGTTTGGGAGGGAACTCCGCAAGGCAGACTCACGCTGAATTCCATGGGGGTGATTCAGCATCTCTTGCTAGATGGTGCAGGTATCGGTGCATTACCTGATCGATTCGCGGCAGAAGATGTGCGCCTCAGACGTCTGGTCAGAATACTGCCGGAATGGTGTCTTCCTTCTGTCCCGGCTTGGGCTGTCACACCCATGCGCCGATATTTACCTGCCAAGACGCGCGTTTTTCTAGCGCATATTGAAGAGTTCTTAGAAAAGTGAAGTTTCTTTAAACGGCTGCAGTTTCTCTGAACCTGCTCTTAGTCAACGGCAATATCGGGAAGTAAATTTACATAGTCGGCTGTCTCCAAGAGTTAAAAGTGTGAATGTGAAAAACTTGGGAGCGGTCATTCCAGAAATCCGAACTGACAACATTTCAACTATTCGCAACCGTCCGAAGTGACCGAGCTTTCCATCCTTCGATACTCGTTTTAGCCATCGCAAAGTAGCTCGTTGGCTAAAAATTGCTTCGGTTTTAAAGGGTGATAGAAATCAACCTCTTATTCAATGTTCCAACTCTTAGGGTATTCTGGTTTTTTAGTTATTTAGGAGCACTTCCTCAGGAAACAATGATTTTGTGAGGAGTATTGTTTGCTAATTATATTAGTCGCTAAAAACTACAAAATTACTGGCGCCAATCTCCATTCATCTGCTTTTGTGTCAGCAGACCGATCTTCACAGGTTCCACTTTCCATATTTCTCTGCAGTATTTATCAATGCTCCGGTCAGAAGAGAATTTACCCATGCGAGCGACATTGAGAATTGACATCCTTGTCCAAAGTTCCGGCTCACGGTAGGCTTCACTGACTTTGTGTTGGCAGTCTACATAAGACTGGTAATCGGCCAATAGGCGGTATGGGTCGCCGTATAACAGAGAATCCACGATGGGGCGAAATAAATCGCGGTCACCGCGAGAGAAGTGGCCATTTTGGATCAGGTCGATCACAGTCCTTAATTCGTTATTATTTTGATAAATATTGCGGGGATCGTAACCGTTTTTCCATGTTGCCTGGACTTCCTCGGCTGTCAGTCCAAACAGAAAGAAATTCTCGGCACCCACTTCTTCGCGGATTTCAACATTGGCACCGTCAAGTGTGCCGATAGTGAGTGCGCCATTCATCGAGAATTTCATATTCCCAGTACCGGAGGCCTCTTTGCCTGCAGTGGAGATCTGTTCGGAAAGATCCGCTGCCGGATAGACTCGCTGACCGTTGGTGACGCTGTAATTGGGCAGGAACACCACTTTCAGGCGATCTTTGACTACTGGGTCCCGGTTGACTACTTCTCCCACGGAATTGATCAGTTTGATCATCAATTTGGCGAAATGGTAGCCGGGGGCAGCTTTACCGCCAAATATAAAAGTGCGTGGCTGAATATCAATGTTGGGGTTGGCCTTGATTCGATGATAAAGCGCCACGACGTGCAGTACATTCAGATGCTGACGCTTGTATTCATGGATGCGTTTGACTTGAACATCGAACATCGATTCCGGGTCAATGGAAATTCCGGTGGCGCGTCGAGCATGTCGTGCAAAATCTTCTTTCACAGAGCGCTTGATGAATCGCCATTCACGCTGGAAGCCGGCATCATCGCAGAGTGGCTCGATACGCCGTAATTCCTGCAAATTTTTGATCCAGTCTTCGCCGATGGTGTGGCAAAGTAATTTGGTCAGGCGTGGATTTGACAGTGCAATCCATCGCCTCGGCGTGACGCCATTGGTGACATTAGTGAATTTTTCCGGCCAGAGAGCATGAAAGTCGGTTAACACATCCTGCTTTAACAACTCGCTGTGCAATTCAGCCACGCCATTGATTGCTTGGCT
>Ga0208872_1002741_pt1 | contig 10063 bp, 10 predicted proteins | sample CryBogCBH12Aug08_FD_185508 | JGI IMG/M metagenome (GOLD analysis project Ga0208872, IMG submission 185508) | Freshwater microbial communities from Crystal Bog, Wisconsin, USA - CBH12Aug08 (SPAdes) | ecosystem: Environmental > Aquatic > Freshwater > Lake | place: Crystal Bog, Wisconsin, USA... | reverse complement strand
ACTTGCCACTAACTACGGTATGGAGATATGGTCACTTTACCAGAGCAGTCAACTACAACCGGAGACGCCCTTGTCCGGACACTTCAAACAAGTTGAAAAGCCCGTTGATTTAAACAGTGTCATGCGTGAAATCAATGACACTCTTAAGGAAGAGGCGGCTCGTCAACTTGCCCGTTCACTTCGGCTTAATCCATGAGCCTTTTAAGCGACAGTTTTCAAAGGGAAAAATAATCCTGATTTTGTAGCAGAGTTACTTACCGCAAAAATAACCAAACCGTCAGTGCAATACCAACCAGAACGACGAATCCCCGCAAAATTTTATCCGGCAGGCGGTGTAGCAACCAGCCACCGGCAAATCCGCCTGCAATACCACCAATGGACAGCGCGAGCGCTGCAAGCCAATCAACCTGGCTGGAGAATGCGAATAACGCCACAGCCGAAGTATTCATCGCCATGGCCAGCACATTTTTAGTGGCATTGGCCATGCGAACCTGCTGACCAGCAATGGTCAGTGCTGCCAACATCAAAAAGCCAATTCCACCACCAAAATAACCGCCATAGATACCGATGAGAAACTGACTTAATTCAAGCACAGAAGTTGGGATGGAGCTTACTGCGTGAAGCGGCTTTTTACGGAAGCTCCCCCAAGTGAAGATTGCGGTAGCGAATAACACCAGCCAAGGTACCAGATGTGCAAAGAAAGTAACGGGTGTGCTGAGCAACAGTAGCGCACCAACCAGCCCGCCCGCCACACTGAGCCCAAACAGCTTAGTCAGACTGGTTTCACCAATGCCTCCGGCAAATTTCCGTCCTGCAAGACAAGAAGTGATTTGGTTAGGAAACAAGGCAATCGTTGAGGTTATATTAGCAGATAATGGATTTAGTCCTGCCAGTAAGAGCGTGGGAAAAGTAATAAAAGAACCGCCACCGGCCAAAGTATTTTGCGTGCCCGCATAAAGTCCTGCCAGAGCAATTAATAATAGTTGAGATAATTCGTGCTGGGAGGGCATAAATCTAATTATCCAATTGAAACCATTGACCCAGTAGCGGTCAGCCTTTAAATCTTGCTGCCACCTCGGCAACCCGCTTGCCGAAAAGTTTGGCGGTTTCAAGATCGCCCGGCAACATTTCTTCCGGGCTGCTATCCGACGGAGATTGCGCCATGGCCCCGCTGAATGAACCAACAAAGTTAATATCATTGCGTTGTGCCGTCTTGGAGTTGCTGGGCATCAAACCCGTGCCGACCCAGATGCCGCTGTGTTGCATCGACAAAGTGAACAAATAATTCAATGTAGACAATTTATCCCCGTTCATCGTTGCACTGTTGGTAAAACCGGCAAATACCTTATCTTTCCATTGCTGGGTAAACCAAGGCTTAGAGGATGCATCGGCAAACTTTTTAAATTGCCAGCTCACTGTTCCCATGTAGGTTGGACTACCCATAATAATGGCATCGGACTCATTCAATGCATCCCAACCACCGTCCGGTAAATTACCTTCAGCATCAATAGCGATAAGTGTCGCGTTTGCACCTTCAGCAACCGCTTGTGCCATGCGTTTGGTATGTCCATAACCCGAATGAAAAATCACTGTTACTTTTGCCATTTTATGTCTCCTTGAATTAAATTGAATATAAAATTTCCATAGCCTTACAAACAACAGCCAAATCTGCTTGAAGTAAATTAGTGAGCGGTTTTATACGCTAATCAATGCCTGCTTCCAGCTTCGAAGTGGAATACACGTTTGCAGGCGTGTAATCGCCCGGTCTGCCAGTGATGGGTTGATTTCATGGCCCACCGCTTCAGCCAAATCCAAAGTTGCATCTCCATTTAGCTGCGTTAACCTTTCGAATGCCGCCTCGGCGTGCTCTACCGAAATAACCGGGTCATCTTCACCGTGAAAAAAATGGAGCGTAGTCAGATCTGGAGCTTTTTCCGGAAGCTTCGCAAATCGGCCAGAAAATGACAATACCCGTCCGACGTGACCATCATGAGCTATGCTGAATTCCAATGCCATTATCGCCCCCTGGGAAAAACCCGCAATAGCTGTGTCCGACTGCAACACATTAAACCGATCTTGTGCCTGATGCACCAGTGCATGTAAAGCCGGAATCGCTTCAGCAACTCGTGTCACTCTGTTTTCTTCGGTCACTCCGCAAATTGAAAACCATTGCCGGCCATTGCCACCACCTTCAAAGGGAAAGGTTCCGTCGGGTAGTAGAAAGGCTGCACGCGGAAAGACATTCCTAAGTTTATGTGCCAAAGGCAAAAGATCTGAAGATCTCGCACCTACGCCATGCAATAATATAAAAAGCTGCTTGACAGGGAGTATTTCTGGTAACAATTCAATTCCTTGGAAACATTGTTCACTCATTTAATTTTTTATTCTCCAATCAAAATGCATTATTACTGTTTCGCCAGAAATCTTCTCACTTGAGCAATCCTCAAAGCCTGAACAAGAAATAGTTTTCAAACAATCCGTGAATACTTGCTCATACCGATACATGAACCATTGGGTATACTTTACAGAAATATTTGTATAATAAATAGCCTATAAATTACATTATACTATTGCTAGAATTACAACAATAAATCGTTATTTAAATAATAGTTACCTTGAGATATACTGATATTTGTGTATAATTTACACACATTAACATTAAATCTCGTCTCAAACCCTAATACCAAACTTCCGACTCTTTAGCAAAATTAAGAATAGGGATAAACCTTTACGGTTTAAACTAAACTCGTGAAGCCTGGGCAGTTATCTATATTGCGACAATGAAATGATACCCAAATGAACTCAATAGAGCCAACCTATATTGATTCTGAAATTGACGACCAACTCGAACGGACTATTCTTGACGTTGGCATACCCCCTTGCCCGGAAGTATTAGCTCGATTCATGAAAGAGATGCGTAATTTCGAACCTGACTTTAACCGGTTAGAAAAAATAATTGCGACTGACGTTAGCATTTCAGCTGGTTTAATCAAGACAGTTAATTCATCTCTTTTTAACTTGCGTCAAAAAGTCAGAACTGTGAAAGAAGCGCTCGCAATTCTTGGTACGAAAACTACTATGCAAACGGTGGCAGGTATCATTTTGCGGAACGCTTTTCCAAAAGTGCCTGACCTGGAAAGGTTCTGGGATTCTTCAGCACGTTTAGCACGAATCTCCGGATGGCTGGCAAAGAATCTTGAAATAAATGGTATTCGTCCTGATGATGCCTATACCTTTGGACTTTTTCGAGACTGCGGGATTCCTGTTCTCCTTGGGCGTTACAAAAACTATATAGAAGTGCTTGATCTTGCCAACCACGAGCATAATCAAAGTTTTACAGATATTGAGGACGCCAAAGTTTCCGCAAATCATGCATCCATAGGGTGGTTGCTTGCTCAAAGTTGGCATCTTCCCAAAGAGACCTGTATTGCCATATGTAATCATCACAACATTATTGCAATCAGTTCAACAAGCTCTCGATTACCTATGCCAAGTAGAAAGATGATTGCAATGGCGCAACTTGCTGAACACCTGGTGCAGAAACAACTCGGCTTATCATTAACTGAGGAGTGGCCAAAGCTAGGGAATGCCTGTTTAAGACTCTTGAATTTGGATGAAGAAAAACTGCAATCACTTTACCTCGAAGCCGAATCAGTTGTACTTCAAGTTGAATAATCACGCTTTTGATGACCTGCCAATAACTCATTAGTGCCGTTGTGAGACTTCGGTTTGATAGCGCAATGATATGTATTTTAGACGATTTTTAAATAAAATGTATTTAGGATCACAACTTTTATTATAATAGTTGTGATCCTAAATCTTGCTGAAACCTTATGTCACAGAAAATGCCAGATCAATTCACTGATATGAATGTTCCAATTGACCGCCGATCCAAATTGTGGAAGGCCGCGATGGGTGATGATATCGTGATCAGGAATACAGCAAGAAACGCCAGAATTGTGGCAGATTACCTTACGGGTAAAATTACCATGAATGAAATTGGCAGGCGTGAAGGAATTTCCCGTGAACGAGTAAGACAAATCTTGGCCGAACATGCTCCTGTGGAATTTAAGAAGGTTCTGAAGATGCGCCGTGGAACTGTGAAGACTGAGCGAGAGAAGAACAGTAATGCCCGCCGCGAAACTGCATTTTTTAAGTTATGGGGATGTGACCGAGAACGGTTTGACTATATTTTGGCAGTATTCCCTGATGCTCGCTTGAGATACAAGGAAAACAAAGGAAATGCTCACACCATGAATCGTCCCTGGAAAATGACTTTTTGCGAGTGGGCAATGTGTTGGATTAATTCTGGGAAAGTATGGCTTCGTGGACACAAGATCTTGCATAAGACGGGAAAATATAGTCAGTATTGGATGAGTCTGATTGATCCTGTTATAGGATATGCTGTTGGCAATGTCCGGATCGTTCGTGCTGTTGTGGCACTGGAAGCGAGAGATAGAAGGAAGCTCAAATAATATGGATCAGCCATCAAGAAACAGATTAATTGAGAACTCTATGTCAGCTTCGAATTTTGGAAGCTTCGACCGCCAGCTCTTTTATTGATTTCCAGTCTTTTTGTTTCAGGATTTCAGAATTTGTTAACCAGGATCCACCCACACACACGACATTTTTCAAAGCCAGATAATTGCCGGCAGAATCCCGGGTAATTCCCCCCGTTGGGCAAAATATAATATCCGGGAATGGACTTAACCAGGATTTTAACAAGGCGATCCCACCCACCACTTCTGCCGGAAATAATTTTAAGAAATCAAAGCCGTCACTATTGGCCTGCATCAATTCGGAGCAAGTTGAAACACCGGGTAACAAGGGCAATCCATGTACCTTACTGGCTTCGCCAATTTGATTGGTATACCCGGGACTCACACAAAATTGCGAACCAGCGTCCTTGGCATTTTTCAGGTCTTGAGTAGTTCTGATAGTTCCGGCCCCAACAACCGCCTCTGGAAATTCTTTGGCAATTAATTCGATAGCCTTTAATGCCACAGCGGTTCTTAAGGTAATTTCAAGCACTCTGATCCCGCCTTCAAGCAAGGCACCTGCGAGAGGCAAAGCATCTTCGATTTTATCAATCACGATTACAGGGACAACCGGGCCGTATTTTGGCAAATCTTTTGTTATTAAAGCCATGTTGTTGCTCCTTCTTCTGCGGATTTTGCATGCCTTCTAAATCCTGCAAAAAGCTCTCTTCCCAATCCGCTAGATACATTTTTGCAATTAACAAACTCAGCATTAGGCCGCTGAGACCAGATTTTTTCATCGATTAATATTTCCAATCGCCCTGACACCGCATCCACTCGAATAATATCGCCATCTTGGACTTTGGCCAAGGGGCCACCATCCAGCGCCTCAGGACTTAAATGAATCGCTGCAGGTACACTCCCTGATGCGCCACTCATACGACCATCTGTAACCAAGGCCACGCGATATCCTTTGGCTTGTAAAACTGTCAATGCCGGTGTCAGTTTGTGAAGTTCGGGCATTCCATTGGCTCGTGGCCCCTGGAATCTGACAACGACGACAACATCACGGTTCAGCTCATTGGCTTTGAATGCCGCTTGCATCGCTTCCTGACTATCGAAAACTTTTGCAGGCGCCTCTATGATGTGTCTATCCTCCGGGCACGAAGAAACTTTGATCACTGCACGTCCCAAGTTTCCATCCAAGACCTTTAATCCTCCACGAGTATGAAACGGTTTGGTATAGGGTCTAAGTACCTCTTTATCCCCAGACTCATCGCCTATGTCTGCTACGGACTCTGCCAATGTTACGCCGGATACTGTTTGAGCATCTCCATGCATCAAGCCTGCTTGGATCAATTGATGGATGACATATTTGGGGCCACCTGCCTGCTGGAACTGATTGACATCAGCCGAACCATTGGGGTAAACGCGTGCCAGTAATGGAACCACATTTGACAACTCTGAAAAATCGTCCCAATTGATAATGATACCCGCCGCTTTTGACACAGCCACCCAGTGAATCAAATGGTTCGTTGAACCGCCTGTAGCCATTAATGCCACCATGGCATTCACAATACTCCGCTCATCAATCATCAGCCCAATCGGCGCAAAAGAATTGGGCAATTTTTTGACAGTGACAGCCAAATCATTCGCTAAACTAACCGCCTTTCTGGTGAGCAACTCACGTTCATTATCATGCGGGTGCACAAATGCAGCCCCCGGAACATGAAGCCCCATCGCTTCCAATAACATTTGGTTACTATTAGCCGTTCCGTAAAAGGTGCAGGTACCCACTCCATGGTAGGCCGCCATTTCAGACTTTAATAATTCTTCCCGGCCAACTAATCCTTGCGCGCTTAACTCTCTGACTTTAGCTTTTTCTTTGTTCGATATTCCGGATGACATCGGACCCGCAGGAACAAAAACACCGGGCAAATGTCCGAAACTCAAGGCACCGATTAATAACCCAGGAACAATTTTGTCACACACTCCCAAATACAACGCCGCATCAAACACATTATGAGAAAGCGCCACAGCAGTACTCATGGCAATCACATCCCGGGAGAATAAACTTAATTCCATTCCCTCTGTGCCCTGCGTGATGCCGTCACACATGGCTGGCACCCCTCCTGCAACCTGGCAGGTAATTCCCAGTTTTTGTGCTTCATCACGAATAATTTCAGGAAATCCCTCATAAGGTTTATGTGCAGACAACATATCGTTATATGCCGTTACTATCGCCAAATGAGGCGCTTTTTCTTGTACCAATTTTAGTTTGTCATTGGGCTTAAGCGCAGACCAGGCATGAGCAATATTTGCACATCCCATAGACTCTCTTGAATTGGGCGACGATAATATCTTCTGTATCATATCCAGGTAAGCACGACGGCTCCCCAGACTTCTATGTCTTATTTTTTCAGTAACGTGAATTAATGTATTGTTCATCATGGAATAAATATTGAATTATTACTCGGTAGTACGGTAGCGTTTCTTTTTAAGATTTTTCTTGATATTTGCAAGCATCGGGCGCAATTTGGGCCCGATTCTGAGGGCTACTCCCGTGGTCAAAATATCAATAATCAATAAATGTAGAAGTCTTGAAATCATTGGGCTATATCGATCATACTCTTCGGGATGGTCGGCGGCCAAAAGAATATGGCCAATATTTGCAAGTGGAGAGCCACTTGCCGTAATCACAATTGTGGTGGCCCCGCTTTTCTTTGCAATCTCAGTCGCATCCAGCAAATCCCTGCTGCGCCCCGAGTTGGAAATAACAACCACGCAATCATTTTTGCCAAGCATCGTCGCAGCCATAATCTGAAAATGGCCATCTGAAAAAGAAACTGTGTTGCCCCCTAAACGGAAAAATTTGTGCTGCGCATCTTGAGCCACGATTCCGGAATTACCCACCCCGTAAAACTCAACACGCCCACCCGTACTCGTTGTTTTATATAGCGCATCAATGGCCTGCTGAAAGTTTGCGCTACTAGCGTCATTGCGATATTGAAGCAATGCGCTGACACCGTTATCAATAATTTTTACAACAATTTCAGAAGTGCTGTCATCTTCACTCACAGCGGTATGAATAAAAGGAACACCTTGATTGATGCTTCCTGCCAACTTTAATTTAAAATCACTTAAACCCTCATAACCCAAGCTTCTACAAAAACGCACCACGGTAGGCTTGCTCACCTCGGCTTTTTCAGCCAACGCCGTAACCGGCATCGTTGAGAAACCTCGGGGATCACCCAATACCAACTGTGCAACCCTCTGCTCTGCAGGTGAAAGAGACGTTCGGGTAGCCAAAATTTTATCAAGCAAACTCATAAGTGAACCTTATCTTAAATTTCTTCAGTCCAGTTCGCATTATCGCGCGCAACTAATGCACTCGCCGCAGGAGGTCCCCAAGTGCCCGATACATAAGGCCTGGGTAATGAAGTACCATTCTTCCACGAGTTTAATATAGGTGTCACCCACTTCCAGGCTGCTTGTTGCTCATCAAAGCGCACAAATAAATCCAGTCTCCCGGCAATAACCATGAGCAACAACCTTTCGTACGCCTCCACGGTCTGATTCCCAAAAGCTTCTTTAAAGTTCAGATCCAAATTGACCGGTGTCAATCTGTCACTATCCATTTGATCGCGATTCGAGGTCTTTGCAAAAAGATGCAATTCAATTGTATCCTCCGGTTGCAGGGAAATGACCAGACGGTTATTTGCTAAACCTGACGGCTTACCGAAAATAGAGTGTGGGACAGACTTGAAATTTATGACAATTTCAGCCGATTTTTTTGCCAACCGTTTACCTGTACGCATAAAAAAAGGCACACCGGCCCAACGCCAATTATCAATTTCGGCTCGAATCGCCACGTAGGTTTCGGTTCTACTATTTTTTGGAACCCCTGTTTCCTCAAGGTAGCCCGGCACTTTAGCTCCCTTGATCATGCCTTCCCTATATTGGCCACGCACCACATATTGATCAATCTCATGATCTTTGTATACGCGAAGAGAGCGTAACACTTTTAATTTTTCATCACGAATTGCATCGGCATCATCACTGGCCGGAGGCTCCATCGCTACAATGCAGAGCAATTGAAGAAGATGATTTTGCACCATATCGCGCAAGGCACCGCTTTGGTCGTAATACCCTCCGCGTTGTTCAACCCCCAAATCCTCCGCGATGGTAATTTGCACATTTTGCACAGCCTCACGACGCCACAAAGGTTCAAAAAGATAATTACCAAATCGAAGCGCCAACAAATTTTGAACTGACTGCTTGCCGAGATAATGGTCAATTCGGAAAATTTGATTTTCTGTAAAACAGGCACTCACGGCCTTATTGATCGCACGGGCCGACTCCAAGTCATGTCCCAGCGGTTTTTCCAGCACGACTCTCACGTGGCTGCTATTCAGCCCCACATCGGCCAATCCCTGACAAATTCCCGCGAACAAATGAGGCGCTGTTGCAAGATACATCGTCACCGTTTCTGCCTGCCCTCTGGCTACCCACTCAGCCACACTTTGGTAACTTTCAGCAACACTCAGATCCACAGCGAGATATTCAATCAACCGGGAAAACTCTGCAAATTCAGTTTCGGAATAAGCCTCGTCCCAAGCCAAATGCTTAAATCTTTCTTCTAACCACAGTTTGTAATCTTCCGAATTCAAGCTGTCTCTGGAGACCGCCAAAATACGTGCTCCAGAAGGTAATCCTCCGTGCCTGTGAGCCTGAAATAATGCCGGCATCAACTTGCGCCAGCTCAGGTCGCCTTTTCCACCAAAGAAAATAATATCAAATGGCATAGTAATTTAGTTACACCTGTATTTTAGGGAATTAGTTACACTGTTTATGTAACTTTATTACATATTTTTGAGGAAATCAATACATAACTCAACACCCTGACCATACCGGTAACCACGATTAGAAAACTCACCATTCAATAAACCTCAATAATCCCTACTTAGTGTGCCACCGAACATACACAGCAATACGAGGTCGTCATGATCATTCACCTAGACAAAGGAGCCACACCATGTTTACAAAATATTCATTTCAAATATTTTTTGCGTTTACGCTGATAGCAACTTCATCGGTAGTGTTTGCCGGGTCTGCCAGCACCACCATTCCCGTTTCTGCATCTGTCTCGCAAAACTGCTCCATAAGCACTTCTTCTGCGCTCGCATTTGCTGCATATGATCCGATCGGTACCAACGCGACAGCAGCCCTAAATGCTACCGGACAGATAAGTGTCGCCTGCTCCAAAGGCGCAACCGGCCTCACCATAGGGATGGATAACGGCGCCCACGTTTCCGGAGCACAACGGCAAATGTTGGGGGGAACTGCTGCGGGGATGTTGCAATACAACATTTTCCAGCCGCCCAGCAGTGCACCGGGAACAGCCTGTACGTTTCCCGGCAGCACTGCATGGACCGCTACCGGTGCCGGCATGCTGACGCTAACCAGCGCGCCAACCAAGGTGACCCGTCTTTATAACGTATGCGGAACCATTCCTGGTGGACAGGATGTTGCAGCAGATACTTACACCGACACAATCAGCGCATCAATCAACTTCTAACAAGGGG
>Ga0208872_1002740_pt1 | contig 10066 bp, 5 predicted proteins | sample CryBogCBH12Aug08_FD_185508 | JGI IMG/M metagenome (GOLD analysis project Ga0208872, IMG submission 185508) | Freshwater microbial communities from Crystal Bog, Wisconsin, USA - CBH12Aug08 (SPAdes) | ecosystem: Environmental > Aquatic > Freshwater > Lake | place: Crystal Bog, Wisconsin, USA... | reverse complement strand
CGGTTGTGATCCAGCGTCGCCCCCATTGTTCGGCGACATAGGCGGTCGTGCCACTGCCACAAGTCGGGTCAAGAACCAAGTCACCGGGGTCGGTTGTCATTAGGATGCAGCGTTGAATGGCTGTTGTGCTTGTTTGAACAGAGTAAATTTTTGGATCTGTTCGGCTTTGCACCCCTCCAATATCGGGCCAAATAGAATTTAGCGGCGTAACCGAGAAGTCGCTTATAAATCGTCTATATCTCAATAAATTACCTTCTGCTACGATACGCCCGGCTGTTGAAAGTCTATACATACCTACTTCCGTGGTTTTCCAATGGAGTCCTACTGGGCAATTAAAAATACGGTTTTCAAATTTAATTTTTCCGCTTCCAGTTCCTGTTTCTCCTGCCGATGTAATTTGATCCGTAGAGTAAAATAAACTTCCTTTAGGAAAATCTGAAATATTACTCATTTCAGCTTTAATCATTCTACGACGTGTTCCATCAGGGTATTGAATATTAACGTATCTTATAGCACCAGCTTCACCAATTTCCTTTTCACTATATAGTTGACGGTACTTTACTCTTGTTTTCGTATTTGCGTACCATAAAATGTAATCAGCAACTCCTCCCAAAAGTTCGGAACCGCGCCCTGTTGTTGTTGCAAATACGATGTTTGCGCAGAAATTTTGACTTCCAAAAACCTCATCAAGGACACTTCGCACTAAATGTAAATTTTCGTCCCCAATTTGCACAAAGAGACTTCCGCTCTCGCTCAGTAATTCTTTTGCCACTTGTAGCCTATCGCGCAGATAGGCCAGATACGAATGAATCCCTAATTCCCAAGTATCCCGAAACGCCTTAATTTGTTCTGGCTGTCGTGTGAAGTCTTCGACCTTTCCGTCCTTCACTTCTCGCTTGCGTGTGCTTACCTGCCAGTTTGAGCCAAACTTGATGCCATAAGGCGGGTCAAGGTAGATCATCTGTACCTTGCCTTTCATCCCTTCCTTTTCAGCTAGTGAAGTCATGACTTGCAGGCTATCCCCTAGGATCATCCGGTTAGACCAGTGGTGATTGTGCTGGTAGAACTCGATAAGTTGGTCGAAGTCGATACCGTTGAAGTCGCCGAATAAATCAGCTTGCCCTGTCTCGCCATCTGCCGTGGCGCGTATATCCTCAATCAACGCTTGTGGGTGTATTTTCTCCTGAATGTAAATCGGCACTACAGGAACCTCCAAATCCTCCCTGTCCTGCTCGTCCTTTCCCTTCCATACAAGCTGAGGGTCGAGGCTGGTGTCTCGCGGGTAGAGCATGGCCTTTGGGTGGTTCTCGTCCTCGGCCACGAAATCGCGGAGTTCCGCCGTGGGGATGTTCGTGCGGCTGTCGGCGGGGTGCTTGATGGCTTCGATTGGAGTCTTCTTTGACATGGCTATGGGGTTACGAGGTTTTTTCTTGGTCGGGGCCAGGTAAGGGCTTTGACTGTTCGGTGTGTTCTGTCGCTGGCTGTGCGCTTTCTAGTTTGGCTTGCTCTTCCATGATGTCGTCTGCAAACTCCATTTTGACGCTCTGCCATAGTTGTGAAATAGCTAAAAAAACAAACATGCCTATGAATATTAAGAACTTAATAATTGATTCTAAGTCAGTTATACTTATTTTAAATAATACAGTAAAAAGAAATGGAAATATAGCAATTATGGCATAAAAAAAGTATGCGCAGTAATACCATATTTTATAACGTTTACGCGATTTTTTTGATTGGTATTTTTTTTTGTATTCAAAAACATCATCCTTGTTTAATTCAATCAAATCTCCTGCCCGATAGAAGGCTCTAAGTGCGAGGGATGGACAAGGGAAACGTAGAAGTGCCTTTATCTCTTTGTGGCTAAGTCTTTCACCTGAAATGGCTTGATAGCCTTTTTCTATTATGAAAGGGTGTGGTTCTTTTTTATTTTCTGTTTGATCGTCAGTAAATAATTCGGCTATGAATTTTTTAGATAATTCGTATTCTTCTTTATGTTGCGATCTTTTCCCAATGCTGTTATCCAAAACGCCTTTCCTTAAGGCGATAATGGAAGCAATGATTCCAATTAACTTTATTATAGTATCTGTACTAAAAAAGCTTTCCATAAGCATTGAGTTATCCGTTTATGGCGTTATGGTTTTGCATAGGGTTAGGGTTCGTTCATCAAATTCGGCGTAAACTTCTTGCGGATTTCCTTCATGACTAGGTGCGGGTCTTTGACCTGGATGAATGACCAACGCCCGAACCGACCACAGTTGTTGACCGCCTGAATCCATAGGCTTTCGACGGTGGCGACTTTCGCGTCCTTGTCGTCCCGGCGTTCGCCGGATACCTCGATAACCAAGTTGAGCAGGTCGTCCTTGCCGTGGCCGTCCTCGATCTTGGCGATGAAGTCGGGGAGATACGAGCGTTCCTGCCCTCCAAACGTGTAGGGAATCAGGAAGTCCATGCGGGCTATGTTCTTGGCGTAGGCTTTCACTTCGTCCATGTGTTCCAAGGCTTGGGCTACCGTCCCTTCCCAACCACTATCCATGACGACATGGGAGATGTGGCTTTTGGCGGTGAGGTAGGTCGGTTTGACGGTGTTGTAGCCGATGCCGCCTGTGTCGCCTAGTGTGTTGTGGGGCTGTAAAATCGGCTTTAGCGTGGGTTCGCCAGATTCACCCTTGTCACCCTTGACGATGGCCTGATATACCCGGTCGGCGGCGGTGTGGGCCAGTTCCAGCAACAATAGCATTTGCGGAAAGGTGTTGTCCTGGCAGTCCACATACCCGCATAGCCACTGCTTGGCAATGGCGAGGACTTGCGGGAACAGCCAGCTTTTGACTTCATTTTCGACTTTTCCGCCGATGGCGTGTTCGGTGGTCGCTTCTTGCCTGAAATACTTTTCCATGACCAGCTTGGCCAACAGGAAAACCACTTCGTTGATGCGGCGGTCTTTGATGTCGTTTAGGCTTTGGATGCTGGATTCCCCAACGATGGGGGCGTTCTCGTTGAAGGTGGGGACGTGCCTAGTGTTAAGCACCAAACGGCTGCTTTCGGTGAATTCGGCTGTGAGCCTTTCCGCCGCTATTTCGTAGCGGTAGCCTTTCAGCCTCGGGAATTGGATGCCAATCGCTTCGCGGCCTTCGACGGTATGGACGTAGACGGTGTTTTTGGGTGGCTTGGGCGTATGGTCTCCGCCAGCCGTGGGAATGAAGTCAAACGGTACGCCGTAGACCTCGGCGTACTCGACCGGGAAGGCTTCAAAACTGCATTCCTCGCCGTCCACTGTGACTGTCCGGGCCTCCGCTTCATAGCTCATGCGCCGGAGAGCGCGGCCTATCACCTGTTCGCACAGGAGTTGAGTGCCGAAAGCCCTCACACCCATGACGTGGGTCACTGTGTTTGCGTCCCATCCCTCGGTGAGCATCGAGACGGAAACCACGCACTTGATATGCTCGCCCAGTTTGCCCTTCTTGCCGACGGTGTTCATGACCTCGCGCAAGATGTCCTCATGGGTCAGGTTCTCCACGTCGCGGCCTGGAAAACGCTCATTGATCTCGGCTTTGAACTCCTCGATCTCGCGGGCTGCAATAGCCTTGAATTCGTCGGTGAGGGCATCGCCTGATTCTAGCTGTTGGCTGTCGATCAGAAGGGTGTTCGGGCGGTGTGTCCAAATGTTCTCAGGGTTGCCATGCTCGACGTTGCTAAAAATGGAAATTTGGCCTGGGACCAAAACCGTCTGTCCGTTGGCAAGGGTTTTCTCCCATCCGGCTATCCAGTCAAAGACCAGTTTTGAAACTTGGGTGTTGCTGCACACCACGATGAAAACCGGGGGCATGGTGTCAAATCCAGCCGCAATCTGCTGTTCATAGAGTGCGTATGACTTCTCGTAGTGTCCGTAAAGATGAAGTAGTGCGCTTTCCAGTTCCTTGGGCAACTGCGGCTCCTGCCCCTCGTTTTTCTTGCTTCTGCTGCCCTTTGGCAAATCCTTGCCGATGACCCGCCAGAGGTTGCGGAAAAGCGGTTGATTCGGGGTGTCCGTGTTGTCTTCCACCGGCACACGCGGAACCTTGACGATGCTGCTTTCAATCGCGTCGATCAATGAGAAGTCTGAAACGACCCAAGGGAATAGCGTCCCCTCCGTGTAGCCGGAACCGGCCAGAAAAAACGGGGTGGCCGACAAGTCGTAGACAGCCTTGGTGCCGACTTTGCGGTTCACGGCTTCCAGCCCGGAAACCCAAACCCTAGCCTCTTTCTCGCGTTCTTCCGCCGCCTTCTTTTCGTCGCCTGTCAGTTTTTCCACCGTTTCAGGGACTGGCTTGCGGTGGTAGCAGTGGTGGGCCTCGTCGTTCAGGACGATGATTTCCCGCTTCATGCCGAGTTCGCCACAAACCCGCCTGACCATCGCGCCTTCCGATTCGCGGAACGGGCTGGTTTCCTGCTTGCCCGTCAGAATCTTTTTGGTCAGGCCCGCCGCATCGCCGCCTTCCCGAAGCATGAAGGCGTGGTAGTTGGTGATGACGATCTTGGCACTGCCGAGTTGTTCAATGTAGGCGTGTGGAACGATGTCGAGTTTCTTGTAGTAGTTGTCCGGGTCGTTGGGGAACAAAACGCGAAGCCGGTCTTTGATGGTGATGCCCGGTGAGACAATCAGGAAGGCATCGCTGAATAGTCTGGATTCACGGCTTGCCCTGCCGCTTGCCTGTTTGTTCAGCGTTTGCCATGCTATTAGCATCGCCATGACGACGGTTTTCCCGCTGCCAGTCGCCATCTTCGCGGCGAAACGCTTTAAGACCGGGTGGCTTGTGGGGGTTGCCTGTTGGTTTGCCGTTGTCAGGCGGTTGAGCAACTCCGTCCCTACGTTGGCATCCCGTGTCGGGGCTACCTCGGTAAGGTATATGATGGTTTCCAGAGCCTCGCGCTGGCAGAAGAACAACCTGCGCTCCCTATGGGGGTCGTTCCAGTGGGTCAGCAGGCGGCGGGTTGTCTGGGTGACGTGCGGGTAGCCGCTGGTCCGCCAGAGGCCGACACGCTGGCGGATGTCGTTGATGAGGCGGTTTTCCTCCGGGGTGCTTTCAACGGGGAAGTCCAGTTCGAGGTTTTTTCCCTTTGCCTTTGGCCTCGCAATCGGGTTGAAGTAAACGCTTTTGCGCCTGCCTAGGGCTATGGTGTCGGTAATCCCTTCATCGCTGAATACAAAATGCCGCTTCGGTTCATCAAACGGCGAATTGATGATGGGGTTTTCGATGGTTGACCTTGTAGCCATCGTGGCTGGTGTCCTTGGTTGTGCGCCATTGTTGGATAATTTCCAAATTCTACTCCAAAAGTCTTATTGTTGCTGAATAATAAGCTTATTTGCACTTTTTTTGGTTGCTTGATGCCTCGATTGTAAAACATCGTCGGCCTTCGACCTATTGGTTTTGCGTGTCTAGTGATTTTGTCTAACAATGCGTATAGAATCAGCCAGTGCCGCCGTTGCGTTAATTGGATTTGGCGTAATTTCTGGCTGCTAAACTCTCGACTTTCACAAAAAAAAAAGCAAACGGAAAGAAATATGGAAAGCTTTTATGACATCTTAGAAGTAAGCCCTAATGCAAGCCAAGAAACAATAAAGGCGGCGTATAAGAGTCTTGTCCAGCGTTATCATCCAGATAAGAATCCGACACAAGAAGCTGCTGATCGCATTAAAAATATCAATGTTGCTTACTCGGTTTTGTCAGTACCGGAAGATCGGTTGCGTTATGACGAGGAATTACGCAATCAGGAGACTCAAGCCGAAGAATCAACAGAAACAAATGAATATCAAAACGCTGTACCCGTACAGCCCATGAGTTATACGCCAATAAAATATAAAATATATGGCGTAATAGGAGTTTTATGGGCTGTATCCATAATTCAGAATGGGAGTAGTTATAATAATAGTAGTTTTGCATTTAATCTTGGTGGTGTACTTATTGTTTGTACAATATTACTGTCTAGTTTATATTATATTTTTAATAAATCAAAAGAATTTATATTGTTGTATACAATATCATTTATCGTTATTTCACCATTTATTTGGTATTTTGGTGATTATGGAAGTAAAGGTTATATGTTTAATTTAACCAGAGCTATGATTTGGCCGTATATAATATTTGAAAGCTCACCAAAGGCTGATGGGACTAATCAAAATACATTTGAATCATCAATAATTCAAATAACTAAAGCTCATGACAATAATGATAAAGAAGGAATTAATTTGCTTAGGTCTACAATCGGTCTATATATAGCAACAGAATATATTAAAGAAAATAAAACATTTTGTCCAAATGAGCGCATAATAAAATGTATTGATAATAATAATGATTATAGCTATGTTTGTGCCGGCATTCTTTTGAGTGAAATGACGAGCTACTATTCAAGTCATGAAATTACACCAGATGTGAAGTTAAAAGCAATAAAAAGACTTGATGGAATGAGCTTTGGTGGTATTGTTAGAAGGTTTGACAATTCTTTAGATGAATTCAAGGAAATTCTTACTGAGAGAAAAGGTTGTTCCGAACTTAAAGAGGAAGAGCGCAAAGCAAATATCTATTCTTCTCAAGCTTTAGGTGAATTTGTAGAATTAACAACTGCAATTTACGGCATGATTCCTGATAATTTAAAAGGATCGTACAACAAACAGAAGTTAGATGAAGAGTTTAAAGCGTTAGCAGAATCATACCAAAAAGAAGTCATTGAAGTTGAAATTGCTAAGGTGGAGAAGCGCAAGCCAACTCTTGAAATTACTGCAAAAGACAAAATGGATTCGATGTATAGTGAACAAAAGGAACTATATCAGGAATATTCCATAGCTGTAGAGGCAGGGCGTAAAGCAAAGAATTTTTCTTCTAAAACTTTAAATGAGTTTGAAGAAACAACAGGCACAATCGAAAGAATGATTCTTAATGAATTTAAAAACTTTTATAACAGAAGGAAGCTTATTGAGGATTTTAAAACACTAGCAGAAGCATACCCAAAAGAAGTCATTGAAGTTGAAATTGCTAAGGTGGAGAAGCGCAAGCCAACTCTTGAAATTACTGCAAAAGACAAAATGGATTCGATGTATAGTGAACAAAAGGAACTATATGAATCTATACAAAAACTCTATAACAAATATTCATCATTAGATGATAAAAATGCTTATTTTACAAAAGATCAACTTTTCCCAGGCGGAAGGATTGCTATGGCAAATTCTAGGATTAATGGTTCTTATAACAACTTAAAGCAAGCCGAACAGTCACTAGCAAACTTTGAAAAAAACATTAATGGAATTGTATCGAATGAATGCAATAGAGAAAGAGTAGGTAACATTGAGTCCTGCATCGCCAATAAAAAGCCAGATGTCTATGCTCGTTATTCTAACGAATCTAAACGTTACAATTATGATATTGAAAAGGCCAAAGAAAACGTTCAAGAATATCAGTCAATTATTAATGAATATAAAGATTTCAAAATTCATGATGAAAAAAACAAACAGGAGGTCATTGAGGAATACAGAAAGTTATTTAATTCACTAGGCAATGAATCTACCCCAACACGTAAGCAAACGGTGACTAATCCTACTCATCAAGCACCCACGCCTAGCACAGCCACAGAGACAATTAAGCAAGCAGAAGCTAACCTCCAAGCTCCCGTACCTGGACTGGCCCTTGCGCAAAAAGAACCAGAACCCGCACAAGCACCGCCAAAAGAAACAAAGCCTTTAACTCAAACCCAAGCAACTATGGACAGTGCTACGGCAAAAGCTATTTTGCCTGGTACTGTTTTTACAACTGAATCTTTCATGCTTGACAAGCCTGATTCTAAAACTGTCATCGAAAAGAAGGTTATTGCAAGTGGTAATGGAAAAATGACCGTATCTGCGACAAACCTGAACAGCAAATCTAAAAAACCAAGAATAATTGAGTACACAACGGAATGGAATCTTTTGAGTAGCCGTAATTCTGATGATTCTGGATGGGATTATAACCCGCCAATAAAATATTTTGATTTTCCGCTTTATACCGGAAAGAAGTGGAATGCAAAAAGCATAGAGACTAACATTAGAACAGGCACTACCAAAGAGCATATCATTTCTGCAACCGTTGGAGATTGGCAAACAGTCACAGTTCCAGCAGGAACATTTAAAGGAATAAAGGTTATGGCTGTAACCCAAGTGACAGACCTTGCCACTGGGGATAAAACCTCTGGCACAGATACATCATGGTATGTCCCTGATTTGGGTCATAGTGTTAAGTCTATTACATCATCAACTAACGCAGAAGGAAAAGAACAGGAGCAGATTATTCAACTCATCAGTTATAATGAGTCTGATCGTGCTACAGCCCAAGACGTGAAAAAAGATAATGTTATTTCAGAATCAGATGGCTTAAGTGGGGAATACATCAGTAAAGGAGATGACTATAATAACGAACTAACAATTCAAGAGTTAGGTAATGGAAAGATCAATTTTAGTATAACTACAAAAGGTAGTTTTAAAGATAGCTCAGGGGTACGGTGTGTTGGTGAATTAACTAACAAAATCGTGTCACTTAATGGAAATACGGCAATATTTAAAGACAATGAATGCAGTTTAAGTATTGAGTTTAACGGTAAAAATGCAGTTGTGCATGAAGGGGAGATGTGTGGTTCTCATGGTATGAACTGTAGTTTTAATTCTACATATTCAAAGAAAACACAAAATATCAAAACTAAAACAAGGGAATTACTTACTGATAAATTTAAAATAACCATTGAGGATAATTGTGGACAAGAAGACGTTGCATGTAATAACGTCACCTATGTTGGCATCAACAGAGCATCAGGCAAGTCCATAAGCCTAAAAGGAAGTACAGCACACACAACATGTGCGGACGGCGTTACGCCTTGTAAATTCTTAGGGTGGACATTCAAAAGCGGGAAAATAACTTATTTTGTAACAGAAGACGGTGAGTTGACAGTTAGAGATAACAATAAAGTCATACTTGATGAACAAGGCGAATGGCAAAAGTGAATGTTTTGACATTGGAAAATTATAACAAAACGCAATATTTATTCAGTCCGATGTTCCATGACAACGGCTTTTCTGTGATAATCAATATCGACACTCACGATTAAAATATGTTGTACACAGGTCTTTCGCTTATCGGCATTGGTGTCATTTGGTATATAGTTCACGCAGCCGTTTATAACTGCTTTCTTAGAAAGCACAATCCCGGTATTTTTGATAACAGTTTGCAGCCACGCCATTCCGGCAAGCGTAGTAAAAAAGCAACCGTTGTTGTTACGAGTGGGAAGACACCTGCTTGGGTCATGCTGTTTGGGATGCCACCAATCCCTCTATTTTTGTTTGGTATTGTGATTACGATTGTGGCACTGATTATTAAGCTTTTTAAATAAGGTTATGGAAAGACTTTAAAACCAATTGGTGAATTTAGTAATATTAAAACTGGTATGAAAGAAAACAAAATGAGTGCCATAGTCAAAGAAATGGCCCAACAAATCCTGCTCAGGGACAATGCATCAAGGGAAGCTATTGATGTAGCGATCAACATTGTGCATATTGCATGGAACTTTGCGAATGAAGACAAGGATGATGAACCTGGTTACATCTATGGCATTAAAGAAATGCAAGAACGAATAGGTGCTGTGAAGAATGAATTTATATCGGATAATGTCGAAGAGCTTACCGAAAAGCTAATGCGTTATAAATTAAAAAAACATCCAAACGACAATAGGACTATATTTGTTTGCGAATTTAAGAATGGAAACATTAAGGCCACATCGCGCTAATGTGTAATGAGAAGATGCCTTATAACATTCAAGAAGAAATGCGGTGTTTGGTGTTGGCTGGAAAGAAGGCCGAGGCTGTAAAGCGTGTAACCGAATTGACCGGGGCGGGGTTGCGCGTATCCAAGGACTACGTTGATGGTTTGGTGGAAGCGCGAAATTGAGCCGTATTTTATCTCAAAGGTGAGGTGAATTTGAAAAATATAGCAGGGAATGATGTATCTATTTTTTTATTCCGCTTTGAATTACGCGGTTATGGCATCGACTTTGTTTTGAACGAGGCTATTGCCGC
>Ga0208872_1002739_pt1 | contig 10071 bp, 10 predicted proteins | sample CryBogCBH12Aug08_FD_185508 | JGI IMG/M metagenome (GOLD analysis project Ga0208872, IMG submission 185508) | Freshwater microbial communities from Crystal Bog, Wisconsin, USA - CBH12Aug08 (SPAdes) | ecosystem: Environmental > Aquatic > Freshwater > Lake | place: Crystal Bog, Wisconsin, USA... | reverse complement strand
TTGCTTGATTCAGGTTTGACAGGCATATCATTTTCGATTGATAGTTTTAAGCCTGAAATAGCACAGATAACAAGAGCCTACAACGAACATCAGATTGAAAAAATAAAGGCAAATTTTATCAATACTTGTTCACAGAAAAACCAATTCAATACAGAAATAGGTATTAATGTTGTTGTTTCGTCAGCAAATATTCAAGATGGTAATCTTGAAAAACTTATAGAGTATCTCAATAAATTTCCGCTTGACTGGATAAAGTTTCAACCGATTTTTGATGATGGTTATGTCGGTAAAAATGCTCCACATTTATTATTGTCATCAGCACATTCAGACCTACTAAAAGCAGTTGGCAGAAATATTTTAGAACAAGCAACAATTGAAACAAACCCAATCAATTTTTGGGATAGTTTAGCGGAGATTTTACAGGGAAAAAAATTAAATGGTGCTACTTGTGGACTTGATACCCGACAGGCAATTGCACAGAAAGGAAAGATTAAAATTTGCTGTTGGATTGATTACCCATCGTATGATATTACAACGCAGTCAGTAGATGAAACACAAAGAGAATTTTCAATTATTAAAAACAACTGCAAGACAGGAACATTCTGTTATTGCTTACAAAATTTATCGCACCGTTGGCAAACAGTATAACAACCATAGATGTCATAATTCCATCGTATCGCTTACAGAGTGAATACCTTATTCCTATCGTTCAGATGGATATTCCACAGAACGTATCAGTTCGGTATCTTATCATTGCAGATAATCCCAAGACAGCAATTCCGGTAGACTTTAAACCCTTTATTGATAATGAAACTGTTATCTTGTTTCAGAACAAAGAAAATTTGGGTTCATCGTTAAGCCGAAATGTTGGGCTTGATAATTCAAAAGCTGAATGGATTTTGTTTATTGATGATGATGTGAAGCCGGATAAACAACTACTACATACCTATATACAAGCAATCAAAGGCAGACCGCAGGAGGTAGGATTTTTTGGCGAAACCTTATTTCCACCGCCAAAAACATTTTTTGCAAAAGGAGTAATTGCGTGTGATATTCTTACCTTCTTTTTTCTGGCAGGTTATTATAATCAACTCAAATGGGCACCGACCGCAAATGTTATTATCAAACGGTCTGCAATTGGCGATAGTAGATTTCTTGCAATTTTCCCAAAAAATGGAGGTGGAGAAGATATAGATTTCTTTCTAAAAATTTACCGGAAAACAAAGCAAGAATTACAGTGTTTAAAAAACGCACCTGTCTATCATGACTGGTGGTATAACCAAAAAAGAAATTATACCCGATTCACAAGGTGGAGTTATGGAGATACTTTAATTCATGATACCTACCCTGAATACACTTACTATAATTTCCCAAACATAATAGAGAGTGCAGTATTTGGATTACCGCTAACAATTTTGATTTGCTTTTATTGTCATTCAATACTCCCGATATCTTGCGTGATTGCCGGATTAGTCATTGGTGAAGTGCTAATAGAATTTATTCGCTTGCTTATTTACAAAGGACTGTATTCAAGCCAATTTGCTATTGAGGCTGTTTTAATCAGAGCATCTAATGATATTGGAAGGTTGACTATGCAACTGTTGAAACTGAAAAGACCTAAAGGAATTTGTGAACGGTTCGACCACTTTTGCGATGGTAAGCATGTTGCCTATCAACGAGTATGGGCTGGAATAAAATTTGCTTCGTATTTGATAGTCTCAATTGGACTGTATTTTTTGGTAAGAAAATAACGAAAGCATGACAAAATATTTTTGGAAAATTGAAAAATATGTAAATTTGTAGGCGTTCCGCCTGTCAGTATCGTATTTTTTCACTTTCCAAAAAATAGCTTTATGGCATTTCTACTTTTTCTCATTTTTTTCGTGCTCCCGATTGGGATAATAGCCTACATGCGGTATAAGAACCGCTACATTAGTCAGTCACCCTGGCAACACTTCTTTGATGACTTCCAGTTTTCAACCCAAGACTTTTATAGTCAGGTTGTGGAGGCAATTAAAAAACGGCAAGTTCCGAATGTGGAGATTGACCGTGAAAGTTTTCTGCAAACTCATATTGCATCTGAACGGAGAGAATATTTGAGAATCCGCAGGGGTGAATCTGTCTTTTACATTTGTTCAGCCCCATTTGGTACAGGAAGTTTTGTATCAAATTGGTTTTGTGTTCGGAGGGAGCATTTTTGGGAATACATCCCACTCATAAACAAACTTGCAGGAACACAAAGAAGCAGTAAGTCTTTTTACCAAATAGATACACAGGCAATGTATCGTTCTGTTGTTCATACCGCAGTAATGGAGGTATTAGACGGACTAACAGAGGCAAAAGGTGTTCGTGGATTAACAGAACTTGAAAAGCAATATAAGGATTGATAAATAATGAATACAGCCATTTCAGAGCAACTAACGACCCGCTTCTACCAGTGGGAACAGCGAGGGCGTGGGTGGTCTGTGTTTGAAAATCCGGTTCAGCCCGAACCGGATTTTTTCCCTTTTTTCGGGCATGTTGCCCGACCCCCTGTAAATTTTGATGATGGAAAACACCACACAATCCTAAGTGGTTTTGTTGACCTGTTTAAGTCCAACAAAAAGCCTGTATATCAGGATGATAATTATTTTGAAATTCCACCTGTTACCGGATTTGATTTTGAGTGTGAGGAAGGATTAGTTGTGTACCGTGTTGTACTTCCAAAGGATGAAAAATTTCATGTGGAGGACATGGAACAGCTATTGCTCATGCTGTCCTACACGAACTATCCAATCAGTTTTGAAATAGTTGGAACAGGTACAACAATCAATATTCAATTTGCTTGCCGAGAAAGTGATGCAAGCCATGTGTACGAACAAATACATGCCTACTTTCATTCAGCGATAATCAGCCGACATGATGAAAGTATAGAGATATTTGTTAATGACAGAGTATGTGTTGTTGATTTAGGTCTTACGGATGAATTCATGCGACCCCTTCGCATGGCAAAAGAAGTCGGGCAAGACCCATTCATTGGTATTTTCGCTGTCTTAGAACAACTACAAAAAAATGAACGTGGAATAATACAGATACTATTTAAGGGTGCAATGAATCCGTGGAGCGAAAGTATTATGCGGTCAGTATCCGATAATAAAGGAGGCTCATTTTTTTCTGATTCACCGGACATGGTAAAGCTGGCACAGGAAAAAATATCAGCACCATTTTTTGGAGTGTGTATTAAAGTAGCCGGACAGTCCCCAAATGATAACCGAAATATTGAGATTGTAAGAAGTATCAGTTCGGCACTGATACGTGTTACCAGTTCTAAAGGCAACGCCTTACAACTGCTATCACAGGATGATTACGCCATTGATGATATAATGAATGATGTGTATTACCGCCAGTCCCACCGTTTAGGAATGTTGCTCAATACAAAAGAACTTGCAACACTGGTACATTTCCCGACACCGGAAATAACAGCTTCAAAACTTGTCAGGGATACCAAGAAAACAAAATCAGCACCGGAGCATCTATTAGACCATGATTTTATTTTGGGAATTAATACGCATCACGGACACGAACAAGTTGTAACCCTGCCATCCAGTGTACGGCTTCGCCACACGCATATTATTGGTGCAACTGGTACAGGTAAATCAACCCTGATACTTTCCATGATTGCCCAAGATATTAAAAATGGAAATGGCATAGCAGTGTTAGACCCTCACGGAGATTTGATAGAGAGCATACTAACCCACATACCAAAAGAGCGATTTAAAGATGTGATTGTTATTGACCCCGCAGACGGTGAATTTCCGGTAGGGTTTAATATCCTATCCGCACATTCTGAAATTGAAAAAGATATTCTTTCATCTGATTTGGTTGCATCATTCAAACGTTTAAGCACCAGTTGGGGCGACCAAATGAATAGCGTGTTTGCAAACGCCATACTTGCATTTTTGGAAAATGAAGATGGAGGAACGTTAGTTGATTTGAGACGGTTTTTAGTAGAGAAAAGTTTTAGGGATACCTTTTTGAAAAAGGTATCAGACCCGCATGTTGTGTACTATTGGCAACATGAGTATCCATTATTAAAATCAAGTTCAATCGGTTCAATTCTTACACGGCTTGATACCTTTTTGCGACCAAAATTAATTCGCAACATGGTAGCACAGAAAAAGAGCCTTGATTTTGAAATGATATTGGACACCAAGAAAATATTACTGATTAAACTTTCGCAAGGCTTGATTGGAGCAGAAAACAGCTTTTTGTTAGGTACATTTTTTGTATCAAAAATATACCAGTCAGCTATGGCACGACAAGCCAAGAGCAAAGAAAACCGGAGTGATTATTTTTTGTACATAGACGAGTTCCAAAATTTCATTACCCCCTCAATGTCTTACATATTGTCCGGTGCAAGAAAATATCACTTAGGATTGATACTTGCACATCAGGACATGCAACAGCTTGTAAAGTATGATACAGAACTTGCCAGTTCAGTTGTGGTAAACGCAGGTAGTCGGATTTGTTTTAGGTTGGGAGATACAGATGCAAAAAGATTTGCCAATGGTTTTTCATATTTCGATACCGAGGATTTAGAAAACCTACATACCGGAGAAGCGATTGTGCGAATTGAGCAACCGAATTTTGATTTCAATCTTGAAATAATTCCACAGCCTGCAATTCCGGCAGAATTAGCGGAGTTAACAACCCAAACTGTCATTGCAAAATCAAGGGAGAAATACGGCACACCAAAAGAAGAAGTTGAAAAAAGTTTAGCGTATTTAAGCAATCTTACTAAGGAAAAACAGCAAGAGCCGGAACAGCAACCGCAACGGCAAGTTGAAGTACCACAACCACAGCCAAAAGATGAAATACAGCCCCCATTTGTGCCAGTTGAGGTTCAGACCCAACGAGAGCCACAAAAGAAGGTAGAAACGCAACACAGGTACTTACAGACCCTTATAAAGCGAATGGCTGAATCAAGAGGTTACATTGCCAAGACGGAAGAACTTACACCTGATGGCAAAGGCAGGGTTGATGTGAGCCTTGAAAGAAATGGCAAGCGGATTGCAGTTGAAATATCTGTTACAACAGGTGATGAATGGGAGGCACACAACGTTGAAAAGTGCCTTAATGCCGGATATGACGAAGTTATTATTTGCTCTAATGATTTGAAAAACTTGCAGAGAATAAAGGAACAGCTTGAAAGTAAATTGAATAAAGCCCAAATTTCAAAAGTCATGTTCTTTGAATCCCAAGAAGTGATTAATTATTTCGACAAGCAAGTGGTACAAGAAACCAAGACTGAAAAAATTCAAAAAGGCTATCGGGTTAAAGTTGAATATGATGCTTCAACAGTTGGAGAGATGGCAAAGAAACAGGAAAAAGTAACAAAGGCAGTTACTGAATCCTTGAAGAAGAAAAAGACTAAGTAATTTACAGAGAAACTAAAATTTCAATTTATACTGTATAAGGTTAACATCACCCCTTACATATAACGGATGTTTGGGTGTCCCATTTTTATTTATCTGCAATGCGTAGGCGGTAGGAAATTTCATTGCTATTTCTTTTCCCCTGATAGTTGCTTCTTTGAAATTGCCCCATGCAAATACAATTTTTTCACATTGTGAAGCTATCATTTTAACGAACTCATCATTTTCGTTTATGTTTTTTTTATTTTTCTCTAATTCAGAAGGATATGTTGTTACAAAAGGAAACAAATTGACCATAAAAACACTTCCATATCCCCACTTTTGGGCAAATGATATTACACGTCTTATTGTAGGGTCATTGTCATTTTCATTTGCCGTAGAAGGGTTCAAGCCAACAAACATGATTTTTGGCTTAGATTCATCCCATGTACGCCACAAGGCATATCTATATGTTCTTGTCTCGTCAAAATGAGCACCGTTATTTTTGAATATTTCTTTCATATTAGTAAATATAGCCGAGGTATTTAATCAGCCTAATAATATTACTTCAAAAATAGTTTAATTGGAAGAAACTCCACTAAACGGTTGCGAGCTTGCCCCATCAATCATAAGTTTAAGATACATGGAATAACGAGGCAGATTTACTAAGTCTATAGCCTCAAATACCGGATAAAATTCTTTAGCTAAAATTTCTGCATCAGTAGCTCCCACCCGAAAAGAAATCAGTGTACCGCAGTTACCCAAAATAGCAGACCGGATTTTTTCGTGAAGTTGGTCTAAAAACTGATTAGCCATAAATACACCAAGTCCGTATTTTCTAGCTTCTGAAAGCATATCTACAAAACTTTGTGTGGCAAAGGTTTGACATTCATCTATATACAGAAAAAACGGCACTCGTAAATGTTCCGGTTGTTTTGCCCGATACAAAGCTGATAACTGAATTGTAGTAACGAGCATTGAGCCAAGCAGTGTACAGGCATCCTCACCAATTTTACCTTTGCTGAAATTGCAGATTAATATTTTACTTCCATCTAAAACTTGTTGCATCCGAAAACTGGTGGTCTTTTGCCCGACAACATTTTTAAGCGGGATGCTGGTTAAAAATAATCCTGTCTTATTCAATATCGGTGCAATTGCTTCACTCCGAAAAGCCGGAGTGTATTTTGAAAATTCTTTTTGCCAAAATGCTATTGTGGCTTCATTCTTTACATACGCCAGTATTTTATCTCTATGCAATGTATCTGTAAGCAGAGGTTGAATATCTAACAATGTTGCATCAGGATATTCAAGTAAGGTCAGAAGTGATAACCGCAAAATGTATTCCAATCTCGCACCCCAGGAATCACCCCAAATTTTCTTGAACACCGATACCAAACCAGAAGCAACTAAGTGATGATAATTGGGGTGTACACCATGTAACGGATTGAAAGCAATACAATTTTTTGTTTGAGCGGGGTTAAAATATATCAGGTCTTTTTTCCGTTGTTCCGGTATCCGAGCTATTAAATATTCTGCAACATCACCGTGAGGGTCAATTACTGCCAATCCTTTACCACTTTGAATATCCTGTAAAGCAAGATTCTGTAACAAGGTACTTTTACCAACACCAGTTTTACCTATACAAAAAATGTGAGCCAACCTGTCTTTATCATAAATCCCAAACCGTTGGTTTGTGCTTCTATAATTTGTTATTCCAATGTAGGTGAGCGATTTTTTGTTCTCATAATCCATACTGTTTATGATATGAATTTTGAGAGCAGGAAAATAGAATGATGGAATTACCAGTTATGGAAAAAAGAAAACAGGGCAATTATTTTGCCCTGTTTTCCTACATTTCCGTACATGCAATTGCTTCAAAAAGTTTTACATAATATGGAGCATGGTTTTTCCGTTCTTTGACGTATAGGTCAGCTAATTGGCGGTGCAATGGATATTTCCGAATGATGGATTGAATGAGTGATTGCTTATTACTAATCTCATTCTCCTTATTGTGCCGGATAAGCATTGAGATTGTGCAAATGATAATCCTGATTTTTAGTTTTTCCGCCAGTTGTAAAATTTCACTTGTCAGGTCATTAATGCTTTGTGAGCAATGAAACGGCTTAGGAGTTTTAACCACGATTTTAGTAATCCCATACCTGTTAATTGTTTGCCGGATGGTATCAATCATTTCTTTTTGTTTTTCGGTATTCCATGCTCCATAAAAAGTACGTACCCGAAAATCAGTTAGTTCACCATCATACAACACTGCAATTCCCATGAGTCTTGTTCCAAGACTAATCCCTAAGATGTTTTGCATGTAGTTGAATGAGACGGTTATAATATCCTGCACGGTTTCTAATGTTTGGTTTTGATAGTACGTAGTCCAGCTTTTCCATCAAAAAAGATTCTGAAAACTTGTGAGCGTTGGCAATATGCCAGTCAATTGATTTCCTGTCATTAAGAATGTCAGCAATCTTATATGCCAGTTGCGTTTCTTTAGTTTGTTCCATAGGTTTATTAGAAGTGGTAAAAGTTTATTGAGTTATCAACAGCCAGTTACTCACGTTCGTTATTTTATTTTTAAATAAAACGTTATCGTTCGTTTAGCACTTTTGAGTAATTTATTTTCCACAAGTGGTAAACCCACTAACCACCCTCATCCTTAATTTGTTCACGTTCTTTTATCTCCCGAAGTAGTTTTTCCCGACCCTCAATTTCTTTAACCAGTATTTTGCGGAGTTCATAATACAGTTGGTCAGGGAGCGTTCTGTAAACAATACTTAGCTTGATTAAATTTTCGATACTAGGATTTGATAGACCTTGCTCCCATTCGGAGATACGCCCAAAGTTTTTAATGTTCAAAAGAAATGCAACTTCCTTTTGATTTAGTCCGGCAATGATTCTGAAATTGCGAGACTGATTTGGAGGATTTTGTTTTTTAATGTTACTCATACTTTCAGCGTAACAATCGCTGAAAATGAATTGAAGATGGATTAATTTACCACTTTTGGTAAATTACTACACGCCTACTTCTAATGAAGTTGCTACAAAAAAACAGCTTCATTTTATGGTATATTTGCAGTATGAAATATTCAGATAAGTTTAACTTTAGTGGTGTTCAAACATCAGGAACAACAGCAGTACACGTTGAAGATGAAGTTTTTATTCCATGGCAACCAAGCACATGGACAGAACCGGATGGTAGTTTTTTATCAAAGTTGGAAACAATTTTTCAAAGCACCATTCTTGATGAAATTGGGAATGTAGTTAGTGATGCACAAAAAGCAAATGGCAGTTTAGAACACAGAGGTCATGTTGTTGGTTTGGCTATGCTTTGTGCGATTGACACACTGTCATCCTATGCCTTTTTAGACACTGAAAAAGAGGTTTGCGAAACATGCAAAAGGTCAGATGGAATTGCAGGACATTATATAAAATTCATTGAAGATTTTTTTCCTGATTCATATAAGCCCTTTGCTAAAGCAATATATAAAAAATATAGAAACTGCATTGTTCACAGTTGGAATGTTTTTGAAGTTGGCATGCTCCCTGGGGATGAGCCAATAGAAATGCAAGGTGAAAGTTTGATTTTTGGACTGATTAATTTTTACAAAGCACTTCAAGAATCAGTTGAAAATTTTATTGAATCTGCAAAAACCAATGAAGAAATTCAAAAAAGCTGTTTAGAAAGATATACACGACTTCGTGATTCTGCAAAGCCATAGTTCATTTTATTTTAGGATGGAGTGAGTTATTAACAATCCCTTCGAGGAAAGGTCTAGCTTTTTTCGCTAAATGGTAAATATGCTCTGCTTCGAGAATTACCCAATCTTCCGAGCAAGATAGGACAAACGTCCTCAAAAACTACATTTCGTGCTGATGTATCAAGGATATTTTCAGGTTCGAACTTACTGTTTTTCTTTTTTGCTTCATTTAGTCCATCAATAAGCGTCTGGACTTCTTTTGTGTTGATAATACTCAATATTTCTTCATTCCAGACTAGGTTCGAACCAAACTTGAGTATCGGTCACTTTACCATTCACTCCAACCAGATAAACCCCTGAACCAGAAAGTCCCATAACTTCGTCATTCATATACGCCGGTATTTTAATGACATAAATGTTATCAGAAGATAAATATCCTCGTTCCTTAAGTTCGTTCGCGTTGCTATGTCCGGCAAATGACTTGGATGTTGCACTCAATGCTTCATAATCGTTGATTTTTCTCAAAGTTCCTCCGATCTTTATATGTAAGGCATACGGTCTGCTTGCATATACTCGATAGCCATCAACAACAACTCGTGCGCCATCTAAACTTTTTGACGAGTGCAACATTACCGACGGATGCTGTATATGTGCTATCCCACTATCAGCAAACATTACATCACTCACTGAGTCTATTTTCCAGCCATACAGAGACGCTTTTGAGAGATTTTCCTCAAGCATGTGTTTTGCTGTGACAGCTACAAATTTACCACCATCATTACATACGGTGTAGTTACCATGCTCTAAACCCGCTTTCATAAACATCGACAGCGTATCAACACTGTGGCCCGGACCCCAAAATTTGCACACCAATCTTGTATATAATTAATAATATTAATAACATACAAGCATATGAAAACACACAAAATAGCTCCTGATCTCAAAGAGCAAATAATTAACAGAATAAAAAA
>Ga0208872_1002738_pt1 | contig 10071 bp, 5 predicted proteins | sample CryBogCBH12Aug08_FD_185508 | JGI IMG/M metagenome (GOLD analysis project Ga0208872, IMG submission 185508) | Freshwater microbial communities from Crystal Bog, Wisconsin, USA - CBH12Aug08 (SPAdes) | ecosystem: Environmental > Aquatic > Freshwater > Lake | place: Crystal Bog, Wisconsin, USA... | reverse complement strand
TGAGTTCGCCCTGCGTTTCGAGTTCGCCGAATTGCGCGCGGTCATTCGCATCGGCAATCGAGCCGGGACGGAGTCCGTCGCCGATGGAGAACGAAACGTCATACGCGGCCATGATGTCGCAGATGTCGTCCCAGTGCGTGTAGAGGAAATTCTCTTTGTGATGCGCGAGGCACCACTTGGCCATGATGCTGCCGCCGCGCGAAACGATGCCGGTCATGCGGCTCGCGGTCATCGGCACGAAGCGTAGCAACACGCCGGCGTGAATGGTGAAGTAATCCACGCCTTGCTCGGCTTGTTCGATGAGCGTGTCGCGGAAGAGTTCCCACGTGAGGTCTTCGGCGCGGCCATTGACCTTTTCGAGCGCCTGATAAATCGGCACGGTGCCGATGGGCACAGGCGAGTTGCGCAAAATCCATTCGCGCGTGGCGTGGATGTTCTTGCCGGTGGACAGATCCATGACGGTGTCCGCGCCCCACTTGATGGACCAGCGCATCTTTTCCACTTCTTCCTCAATGCTCGATGCGACGGCGCTGTTGCCGATGTTGGAATTAATTTTCACCAAGAAATTCCGGCCAATAATCATCGGCTCGTTTTCCGGATGGTTGATGTTAACCGGAATGATGGCGCGCCCGGCGGCGACTTCGCTGCGCACAAACTCCGGCGTGATTTCCTTCGGGATGCGCTGCGGAAACTTTTTGAATACCGACGGCGTGAACTCGCTGCTGGCAAGCTGTTGCGAACCAGCGTGCTGTTTGTCGAGTTGGTTGCGAACGATATCATTCGCCATGTCGGAGATGCGGGCGCGGCCCATGTTCTCGCGGATGGCGATAAATTCCATCTCCGGCGTGATGATGCCGGCGCGGGCGTAGGCGAGTTGCGTGACGACTTTGCCGGCCTTGGCGCGGAGCGGCTTGCGACGCTGGCCGAGCAGGCCAGGAAATTCCACGAGGCGATTCTTTTCCGCGTTGCTGGCGAACTCGGCGTGCTTGCCAGAAAGATAGCCGTTGTCCATCGGCTTCACCTCGCGGCCGTCGTATTCCTCCACGTCGCCGCGCTTGAGAATCCAGTCACGGCGCAGCGCGGGCAGACCTTCGTCCGACTTGCCGGTGAACGCGGGATCGCCCCACGGCCCGCTGCAATCATAGACGCGCACGGGTTTGTTCGGGCGCACGTCGCACTCGTTGATCTTCGTCGGCGTGAGCGTGATTTGGCGCATCGGCACGCGGATGTCGGGATGGATTTCCCCCTGAACATAGACGCGCTTGGAGTTGGGCAATTGCTCGCTGCTGTGCGGTTCGAACGATTCTTTGGTCGCGATCATAATTTTTGGAAGGAAAGCCGGAGAGTGATTGCAATTCTTTCGCCGGCATTATCCGGTTCAAGTTCACGGGTCATTGGCGCTCGCGCGTCAAACTCTCAGCGTCACCCGCAGGTGATTTGGCTCCCCGAACGGCTTTACAGTAGCCGATTCACCGGAACCGTGCAAGAAGGGGAATTAGAACTCCCAATGCACCCGCGCGCCGAAGACGGAAACCGGCCCGCGATCCTGATTGAAGGCCGGGTTGTCAATGAACTGGTAGTCCAACGCGCTGTGCAAGGTTTTCCAAATTTTGAAGTCGTAGTAGGTTTCGAGAATTTTCTCCCAGCCGTAGTTCAAATGGCCGTCGCCCGCCAGAATCCCCACACCGCCGGCCTCAAAAAATTGCTGGTGCGATTTGGAAAGGCCGTTGAGCACGCCGGCAAATCCAAAAGTGTCGTCGGCGCGATGCCACGCTTCACCCTTGATGCTGATGCCCGCCGTCGCCGTGTAATCCACATCGCTGAACACCCAGCCTTGATTATGTCCGTCACTCCAGCCGAGCCGTGAAAAAACGCCGACGTTTTTGAAGATTTCCTGCTCCAGGTTGAGGCCAAAACCATATTTGTAGCGGAAGGCGGCGGTGGCGTTGATGTCGGCAGGATTGCCGGTCCGCATGGCAACATTCGCCGCGTCCTGATAACTGCCCATGTTGGCGCGGTTCAAATAAGCGAGCAGGCGAACCGTCCCCGGATGGCCGCTGAGACTGTAACGACGTTCAAACTCGGTCACCATTCCCCAGGATTTCAAAATTGGACCATCCTGCGCCGAACCGTCAAACGGCCACTTGAAAATGCGATCTTCAGCGGTCAATGAGTTCGAGAAACGCGGCATCTGAAAAAGTCCGTAGCGCAAAGTCCATTTCGGCTGGTTCCACTCCACGGCCAGGCCAGTGGTGTAGCCAATGGCGTCCGCCGGATAATCCCAGGCTTCATTCGCCATCAGCGACCAGTTCATGAATTGCGTGCGCGGATCGTTGGCGTAGGCGTTGTTGTCGAAAATATCCTTGGCGCTAAACCGGCCGATGGTGATGGTGATTCGGCAAATATCCTGCTTGCCAGCGAGGGTGAACTGGTCGTCTTCGATATTTTCCTGATCGCCGCCCAAGCCGATGGTTTGGCGGATGAACAGGCGCGTGATGGCACCGTTGGGAACGCCGGTGCCGAGCCGGAAGGCTTCGCCGTTGGGAAAACCGTCCACGCCGAGGGCGTTGCCGACACCGAAACCCTGCCACATCATGCCGTCAATATGCGCCTCCGCACCGGGCCACAGCCGGAAGCCGGCCAGCAAATCAAGCGAAACCGTTTCGCGCGTCTCGCCACCGGACGGCAGGCTGTTCGGCCCGGAATACTTCGAGGCAAATCCGGGATAGCCCTGCACGATGTCAGTGTTCTGGACGTGCCAGTTCCAAGCTTGCGCACCCGCCAGCGAATTCGTGGCGTCCCCCGCCACCGCCGGCAAAATGGTGGCGGCAAAAGCCAGCGTTGTGACGGTTGGACAACTATTTACAAACCGGGACAAAGGCTGGATGATAAAAATCACGCTGCCATATACCCCTACCCCCCATGTTGGGTCAAGGTCATTTTTGGAGTGGCGCTCCCGGCAAAAAATGTTAAATCTTCCGACATGAAAGCCAAGCACACCCGTCCCGGACTAGAGAAAAGAGCGCTGATTGTCCGCCTGCGCCGGATCAAAGGCCAGGTTGAGGCCATCGAAAAAATGGTCGAGGCCGACACCGATTGTTCGGATGTCCTGATGCAGGTGGTTTCCGCCCGCCGCGCGCTGAAGTCGTTCAGCGAGGAGATGATCGAGTCCCATATGCACGAGTGCATCGAAAGCGCCACCAGCCAGTCCGAAGGCCGACGCGAACTGCGCTCCCTGCTCACCGTCCTGAAACGCTACGCCGTCTAAAATTTCCAAACCTATGTCTGCCACAACCAATTCCCAAGGCCAGAACACAAACGACCTGTTGCGCGACGCGGCAACCAACGATAGCGCCGTCATCCTCGAACGACTTAAAACCGCGCCCACCGGCCTGACCGAGGAAGAAGCGGCGGAACGATTGGAAGTGTTCGGCCCCAACGAGGTCGCGCACGAGCGCAAGCACGAATGGCTGCACCGGCTGTGGACCGCCGTGCGCAATCCGCTGGTGGTGCTGCTGACCGTCCTCTCGATTTTATCGTATGCCACCGATGACATTCCTGGCGGCACGGTGATGCTGGCGATGGTGGTTCTCGGCGTGGCGCTGCGTTTGGTGCAGGAAACGCGCGCCGGCAACGCGGCGGCCAAACTCAAGGCGATGATCAAGGTCACCGCCACGGTGCTGCGCGATGGCCAGCAAAAGGAAATTCCACTACAACAACTCGTGCCCGGCGACGTGGTAAAATTGTCCGCCGGCGACATGATTCCCGGCGACGTGCGGCTGATTGCGGCCAAGGATTTGTTCATCATCCAAGCCACGCTCACTGGCGAATCGCTGCCGGTGGAAAAACACGACCTGACAGACACGCGCACCGGCGTCTCGTCCATCGAACACACAAACATCTGTTTCCTCGGCACGAGCGTGGAAAGCGGAGCGGCCACGGGCGTCATCGTGGCCACCGGCGCGCAGACGTATTTCGGCAAAATGGCGAGCAGCCTTTCCGGCCAGCAGACGGATACCGCTTTTGACAAGGGCGTGAAAAAATTCGTCTGGCTCATGCTGACGTTCATGCTGGTGATGGTGCCGATGGTGTTTTTCATCAACGGCTTCATGAAGCACAACTGGAAGGACGCCTTCTTCTTCGCGATGGCCGTCGCGGTCGGCCTCACTCCGGAAATGTTGCCGATGATCGTTTCCGTCTGTCTTTCCAAGGGTGCGCTGGCGATGTCGAAGAAAAAAGTCATCGTCAAAAAACTCAATTCCATCCAGAACTTCGGCGCGATGGACGTGCTCTGCACCGACAAGACCGGCACGCTGACGATTGACCACGTCATCCTCGAACTGCATGTGGACGTGTTCAAAAAGGAAAGCGAAGAAGTGCTGCGCGACGCGTATCTCATCAGCCATTTCCAGACCGGATTGAAAAACGTCCTCGACCGCGCGGTGCTGAAATACAAGGAACTGCACGGCGAACTCGGCGTGGACAAATACAAGATGGTGGACGAAATCCCGTTCGACTTTTCGCGCCGCATGATGTCTGTCGCCATCGAACTGCCGAACGGCGAACGCCAGTTGCTCACCAAAGGCGCGCCGGAAGCGGTGTTCGCCAAATGCTCGCACTTCGAGAGCGACGGCGAAATTTTGCCGATGGAACCAATTCTCGTCGGCGACCTCGTGCAACAGGTGAATGATTTGAGCGAGGACGGTTTCCGCGTGCTCGCCGTCGCCACCAAAAAACTTGGCGCGCAAACCACGTTCACCAAGGCCGACGAAAGCGATTTGGTTTTGACCGGCTATCTCGCGTTCCTTGATCCGCCGAAGGATTCCGCCGCCAAGGCCATTACTGCGCTGCGTCTGAACGGCGTCACCGTGAAAGTGCTCACCGGTGATAATGATTTGGTCACGCGCAAGGTGTGCAGCGAAGTCGGCATCCATGCGGAAAAAATCCTGCTCGGCAGCCAGGTGGAAAAAATGACGGAAGACGAACTGTGCAAAGAAGTCGAAACCACGGACGTCTTCGCGCGGCTGTCGCCGACGCACAAAAAACGCGTCGTGCAGGCGCTGCAACGAAACAAGCACGTCGTCGGCTTCATGGGCGACGGCATCAATGACGCCCCTGCCCTGCGCGCCGCCGACGTTGGTTTATCCGTGGACAACGCGGTGGACATCGCCAAGGAATCCGCCGACATGATCTTGCTGGAAAAAGATTTGATGGTGCTCGAAGAAGGCGTGCTCGAAGGCCGAAAAGTTTTCGTGAACATCCTGAAATATATCCGCATGGGCGCGAGTTCCAACTTCGGCAATATGTTCAGCGTGCTCGGCGCGAGCGCGTGGCTGAAATTTCTGCCGATGCAGCCGATTCAGGTTTTGACGAACAACCTGCTCTATGATTTCTCGCAGGTGCCTATCCCGACGGACAACGTCGGCACGGCGGTCATCTCCAAGCCGCGTCCGTGGGCGATGGGCGAAATCGCACAGTTCATTTTGTTCATCGGGCCGATCAGCTCCATCTTCGACTACACGACCTACGGCCTGATGTATTTTTATTTCAAGTGCAGCAACCTCGGCCTCGTGCCGCCGTCGCCGGAACTCATCACGCGATTTGCCAATGCCAAGGACAACGACCACACCTACGCCGCCGCGCTGTTCAGCACCGGCTGGTTCGTCGAATCGCTGATGACGCAGACGCTCATCGTCCATGTCATCCGCACGAACCAGATTCCGTTCATCCAGTCACGCGCGAGCTGGCAACTGACGGTGACGACCGTCGTCATCATGGGCGTCGGCGCGATTTTGCCGTTCTCGCCACTCGCGCAGTATCTCGGTTTTGTGCCGCTGCCATGGCAGTTCTGGCCGCTGCTGGCCGTCACGCTCGTCTGCTACGTCGGCCTAACACAGCTCATCAAATCGTGGATGGTCAAGAAGAACTGGATTTGATTCCCGACAAAAAGCAAACCGCCGTTCCGCGCAAAACGGAACGGCGGTTCAAGTTTCCAAGAGAATTAATTTTTCAACGCCGCCTTCTTTTTTTCCAAAGTGTCTTTCAACGATGGGAAAAGTGTTTCCAGATCCGCGAAGAACTTGTTCAAGTCCTTGACGCCGGTTTTCAGCAGCAAAGCCAGCTCCTGCAAGCCGGCTTTCTTAGCCCAGAACGCGTCCGTCAGTTCGCCGGCACGCCAGACATCCAGCACATCCTGATACTGGTCGCGCGCCTGGATGAGCAAGGCCAGCCGTGCGTCACCTTCGGCAAGTTCGGCCTTCTTTTCCAGCGCGATGCCCGCCCCGACCTTTGCCCGGCTGAGCAGGTTTTCGCCGGCAATCCGCGAGGCAATCACCTGGGCATAAGCGTTGGTGGCGGCGTCGAATGCGCCCAGTTGCATGTCGCAGTCGCCAATCTGGCTCAACGCCAGCACGCCCGGCTCGTTGGTCGGCAGCATCTGCGCCAGAATATTGGTGGCGACCTGAAAATTCATGACGAGGTTGGTGGTGTCCTGCGACGGCGCCTGCATCAGCGAGGCGGCGTAGGCCAGCCGCGCCTGATTCTTGAGTTCATCCCCGCAGTTCGCGTCGTTGAGCAGTTTCAAGTAGTGGCTATTCGCATCGGCAAACCCCTGCCGGCTAGCCGCCGCGCGACCGGCCATCAGTTGCGCCTGATAAAACAGGTTGGTGGAATCTTTCCACGCCGGCGTCTGGAAGATGATTTCGTAATTCGTCTCCGCGCCGACAAAATTGCCGGCCCGGTAAAAATGGTCGGCCACCCACCATTGCGCCAACGGCGCGAGTTCGTTGGTCGGAAACTTCGTCGTCAAATCAGTGAACAACTGATACGCCTCCGCCTCTTGGCCCGCCTGATCGCTGGCGTGGGCCAGCGAGAATTGCACCTCGGGAAACAACTCGTTCGTCGGGTGGTTTTGCAACCAGGCCTGATAGTTCGTCATGGCCGCCGGCCAGTTGGCTTCGCGCTCGAACGTCCGCGCCAGCGCCAGCTCCACCTGCGGCAGCAGCGGCGAATGGGGATATTGGCGGGCGAACGGCAGCAACACCTCGCGCGCCTTTTGCGGCATATGAAGATCCGAGAACGCCTCGCCCAGCAGCAACTGGCCGTTGTCTGCGAGTTCGCTGGCGGGAAATTTTTCCAGCAGCTTGTCCATCGCCGCCGCCGCGCCGTTCGTGTCCCCCAGCTCGATGTCGGCCCGCAAAATCTGGTAAAGCGCGCGATCACCGAGCGATTGGGCGACCGCTGGAAAATCCGCATAGCCATCCAGCACCGCCTCGTAATTTTGCCGCGCGCCGGCATAATTCGTCAGCGCAAACAGCGCGTCGCCGGCCTTGAACTCCGCCACGGCCCGGTCTTCCGAAACCGGCAGCCGCTGGCTGGCGGCCCGGAAATCCACGAGGCTGCCGGCGATTCGCTGCGCGGCCGCCTTCGCGTCGCCCGCCGCCTGCGCCGCCAGGGCCGCATTCCAGTTGCACCAACCGTGATCCAGACAGGCCTTGCCAACGAGCGAGATGTTCGTGGATGCGCCATTGATAAACTGGTCGAAGTTGGTCTGGGCCGCCGCCAGTTGCTCCGCCGACGCGGTGGCCAGAAATTCCTTCAGGCGCAATTCCCCCAACGTCACCAGCACCAGCTCCGCCACGGAGGAATTGGGAAACTGCGCCGAGAATTTTTCCAGGCTGGCGACCGCGTTGGTGACCTCGTTTTGCGCCGCCGCGAGCGCGGCGATTTTCAGCACCGCTTCGCGCTGGCGTTCCACCGGCGTGCTGCTGGACAGATTGACGCCCCAGGCATCGGTGGCGGCGGCGGGGAGATTCATCTTTTCGAGCACCGTGGCGTGCATCGCCACGCTGGCGGCCACCTGCCCGGAATCCTTGGCGGACTGCATGAGGTTGGTCGCCACCGCCAGCGCCGCCGGCAGATCGTTCACGCCCACCTTGACCTGATACAAAAGATTCAACCGGCTCCAATCCTGTTCCGGCGCGAGAATTTTGGGATTCAACAAATCCAGAAATGTTCCCGCGCCGGCGAAATCACCGCGCGCCAGCCGCGATTGGGCGAGCGAAAGCCGGCCGTTGCTGACGAGCGCGTTGTCCGGATCCGTCTCCGCCGTGCGGGCGAAGATGCCGTTGGTGGCTTCCAGCAAGGCGTCGTGCCGCGCCCAGTCGGAAGACTGCGCATACGCCGCCGCCGCCTCCACCACCGCCGTCAGCCGCAGCGACGAATCCGGATAATTCTGCGGGAGCGCGGCCAGCGTCATCGCTGCATTGGTGAAATCTCCTTTGGCAAACTGCGCCTCGCCGAGCCAGTAGGCGAATTGATCCGCCAGCGCGCCGGACACCACCGCGCCGGAAGTCAAGGTCTTGGCGGCGGCGCCATATTTGCCCTGCTGGAACTGCGCCTGCGACAGCGACAGCACCGCCCGCGGCACGCGGCCCGATTTGGGAAAATTCCGGATGAACTGCGCAAAGGCGTTTTCCGCGCGGTCATAAATGCCGTCCTGAAACGCGGCGGTGGCGGCGGCAAACGCGCGGTCTTCGCGGGACGCGGCATGAATCTGTCCGCCGCTCAAAACGAACGCGCACAAGACCAGCAGCCATGGCCGGAGAAAAATCATGCGCCGAATCTAAACGACGCGGCGCAGTGACAAAAGCGGAAATAAACGGCGCGGGCGGCGCAAAGTTTATTTATCAGCCTTGGCCGCCTTCAATTCCTTGGCGGTCTCCTTGGACATCTCCTGGATTTTTTGGATCATCGGCCCCATGTGTTCCTGCATGACGGACATGGTGTTTTTCATCAGCTCCGGCTGCTTGTCCACGAACGCCTGGCCGACCGGCGACTGGTAAAACGCAATCAACCCGTCCACCTCCTCCTGCGTGAAAGTCTTTTGATAAATTTGGACGAACGAATCCTTCATCTTGTCCCAGCTAAATTCCTCCTTCATGATGGCGACCATCTTGGTCTGCTGCTTGTCAATAATGGCCTGCTCGTCCGCGTTCAGCGACTTTCCCTTCGTCACCTGTTTCATGGTCGCCTTCATCATGCCGTCCATCTGCGCAAACGCCGAGTCCATGAGCTTGCCCGTCTTCGACAAATCCAGCAGTTGATTGATGGAAGCATCCGACGGCGGAGCCGCCTGCGTGGAAATGGAAAAAGTCAAAGCGATGGCGATGAGAATAGCAGGGAGGAATTTCATAAACGCGATTTTGCTCCCACCGGCGAACTTGTCAAAACTATTCGCGCTGCCTTCAACGCAGGGCCACTCACCCTAAAACGCTCTTCAAATAATGCCCCGTGTGGCTGCCGGCAACGTGGACGATTTTTTCCGGCGGGCCTTCCGCAATAATTTTTCCGCCGCCGCTGCCGCCTTCCGGGCCGAGGTCGAGAATCCAGTCCGCCGTTTTAATCACGTCCAGATTGTGCTCGATGATGACCAGCGTGTTGCCGGCGTCACGCAGACGGAATAAAACTTCCAGCAGTTTTGCTACGTCGTGAAAATGCAGGCCGGTCGTCGGCTCGTCCAAAATGTAAAGCGTCTTACCCGTCGCGCGGCGCGAAAGTTCCGTGGCCAATTTCACGCGCTGCGCCTCGCCGCCGCTCAACGTCGTCGCCTGCTGGCCGAGATGGATGTAGCCCAGCCCGACCTCCGCCAGCGTTTGCAGCGGATCGAAAATTTTTGGCACGGCGCGGAAAAAGGTCACCGACTCTTCGACCGTCATGTCCAAAACGTCCGCGATGTTTTTGCCTTTGTAGGCAATCTCCAGCGTCTCGCGGTTGTAACGCTTGCCGTTGCACGCCTCGCACGTCACGTAAACCGCCGGCAGAAAATTCATTTCAATTTTCAGCACGCCGTCGCCCTCGCATTTTTCACAGCGCCCGCCTTTCACATTAAAACTGAATCGTCCCGGCTCGTAGCCGCGCACTTTCGCCGCCGGCAGTTTCGCAAACAAATCGCGGATGTGATTAAACATTCCGGTGTAAGTCGCCGGATTGCTGCGCGGCGTGCGACCAATCGGCGATTGGTCAATGACGATGACTTTGTCGAGCGATTCAAAACCGCGCAGCGCCTTGTGT
>Ga0208872_1002737_pt1 | contig 10072 bp, 6 predicted proteins | sample CryBogCBH12Aug08_FD_185508 | JGI IMG/M metagenome (GOLD analysis project Ga0208872, IMG submission 185508) | Freshwater microbial communities from Crystal Bog, Wisconsin, USA - CBH12Aug08 (SPAdes) | ecosystem: Environmental > Aquatic > Freshwater > Lake | place: Crystal Bog, Wisconsin, USA... | reverse complement strand
CGACGGCCGGTCTTGATCCCATTGTATCGGACACAATCAACCGCCTGATTCGGCGCTTGCAATCACAACTTCACGTCACTTCGATCGTTGTCACCCACGACATGATAAGTACCAACCATATTGCCGACCGGGTCGCTCTTCTTCGTGAAGGGCGCATCCACTTCAACGGTTCATTGAGCGATCTCCACAGATCTCAGGATCCGGTAATCAGGGACTTCATCGAGGGACGCTCCCACGAAATAGATTAAAACACTCCATGGATACAAACAACACAGCCACCCAGTTCCGCGCAGGGCTTTTCATGCTTCTCGGACTCATCTGCATCGCATCACTGGTGCTCTATTTCGGGCGTTTCAGCGCAACAGTTAAGAATTTCTACACGATTACCGTTGAGTATCGGAATGCAAGCGGCCTCCTGAAGGGGGCGGATGTGCTTCTGGCCGGCGCCAGAATCGGAGAGATTTCTGACTCCCCCTACATTCTTGGTGACATGAAGGGTGTGGCTGTGCCCCTCAAGATCGACGACAGAGTAAAGATCCCGCAGGGGAGCGTCTTCTCAATAGGCAGTTCCGGGTTGCTTGGGGACAGGTATGTGACGGTAACGATGAGTGAAGATGCCGCAGGGAGAAAACCGATTCCTCCCAACTCCGTGATCACAAACGGCATTAGTGAATCGAGCATTGCCGAACTTCAGAGGCAGATTCATGACGAAATTCTGCCCAAACTTGACAGTGCTCTGGGAAATATTGATGGCGTAAGCAAAACCCTGAGGGATGATATCTTCAACGAGAAGGGGGTTAAAAACTTTCAGGTGACGCTGGCTAATCTCCGCACCGCCAGCGATGCCTTAGCAGCCTCTTCAGGAGAAATCAGGAATATTACAAGCCAAGCGACCGTTTTTTTAAAGAAGGGTAACGACACGATGGACACCGCCAGAGGGGTGGCGGACGATCTCAAGGCCTTTATCACAAACCTCCGCCAGCACGGGATCATCTTCTACCGCGACACCGCTCCGGCTGGTGCCCCCAGAAAATAGCACTGGCGGGATTAATTCTCGAAATGCGCTACGGGACATCCTTCAGAACGGAGGCAGAAAGATGAGGTAGAGGGACAACGGGAAATCCCAAACGGAGCATTTTTTTCTCGCGATTGCTCCCTGCTCCGTCTGCAATCCCGTTGCATCATGTCATCCCTAGCAGACCTCTTTTCCAACAACCAAGCATGGGCTGAAGACCTCAGTGCCCGGGATCCCCAGTTCTTTGAGGATCTGGCCGTGCAACAGCAACCTGAATTTCTCTGGATCGGCTGTGCTGACAGCCGTGTGCCGGCCGAGGAACTGGTCGGCCTGTCACCGGGGGAAGTCTTTGTTCACCGTAATGTTGCAAACGTGGTTGTTCATACCGATTTCAACAGTCTTTCCGTCATGCAGTTTGCGGTTGATGTCCTCAAGGTGAAACACATCATCGTCTGCGGTCACTACGGATGCGGAGGAGTTCAGGCAACACTGCGCGGCGAGCGTGTCGGCCTCGCAGACAACTGGCTCCGCCATGTCGATGACGTGCTTCAGAAGCACCATTCCCTCCTTTCGAGATGGGAGAATGAGACACAACGCCTAAATCACCTCTGTGAACTGAATGTGATCGAGCAGGTTGCCAACGTCTGCAAGACCACGGTGCTTCGTGATGCTTGGGACAGGGGACAGCAGGTGACAGTACACGGATGGATCTACGGCATGCGCGACGGACTCCTGCGAGACCTGCACACGAGCGCCACATCGGCTGAGGAAGCCCGCAACACCTATTTGCAGGCCGTCGCTACACTTCCCGAATAAATTTTTCCAATTGATGACGGGAGTCGAGTGATAGGCAGGTGATCGGAAGATCATCCCGCATGCTACCCGTTCAAAACGGAGTGTGAATCCCTAGCCGCAGTGGAGAAGATTTACTTCTCGGTTGGTTCGTTTGCTTCCTTCCAGCCTGCAATGCCTGGTTTGAAATGCTGCACATTTGTGTAACCGAGTTTCTGAGCAGCTTCTGCTGCCCGGGCGTAGGCTCCGCAGTGTTCGTTCCCGCAATATGCAACGATCAGGGAATTTTTGTCCTTAGGAAGCACCTTGGCCAGATCGGCAGTGTGTGCTGTGAAGTCGATTGCGCCGGGAATGTGTCCGTTGGCATAGGATACGGGGCCGTTCACATCGAGCAGGGTCACTTTCTTCGCGGCGATATCAGCCTTCAGATCTGCAAGGCTGATGTCGGGGAAGGAACCTGCGAACGCGTTGGCAGAGAGCAAGGTCGAGGCAAGGAGAAGGAGCATCTTGTTCATGACCATGAAAATAGCGCCTTGATTCACTCTTGCAACTGATTATCCGAGATCGACATTTGATATCGTCTGAAGTCAGGAAGATCTGCTTGGCAAGAGTCTTCGATGCATGCATAGTTTCCCATCTCTTAGCCTAGCCGGCGTGGCGGAATTGGCAGACGCGCCGGACTCAAAATCCGGTTCCCCTAAAGAGTGTCGGTTCGAACCCGACCGCCGGTAGGTTTGAGAGTAAATCTGTCACAGAATCGATAGTGGGGCGGATTTTTGACTATTTTCCAAATAGGAATGTTTTTTTCCCTTTACAGGAGAATGACTTGGGTGGAAGTTCACGATAGCTAATTGTCACCTATAGCAACATAGTATACATCCCCCATGATGACCCCCACAAAGATGTTTCATTCGAAAAATCCAAGCCACTGTTCGGCAAAAAGTTTCAATTCACTTTGGAAATTTATTCCCGTTCTGTTCATTGCTGCAATGTCATTGGTGACTGCACCCGCACATTCGCAAACAGAGGCACTGATTGTTGGGAGCAACAGTTCCGGAGTAAGTTCCAACCTCACGGTATCGACCAATTTTTACTATACGATAGTGGGCTATGGTAATACAGATTCCAACAACACCCTCACCATCAGTGGATCCGCGGTTACGGTGGGCAATGTGGGGGGGACCATTTCTCCATTTGACACAAATTATGATGGTTCCATCGTTGTCGGCAACTTTGGTAACGGGAACCAATTGATTGTCTCCAACGGCGCCTCCGTGAGCGCGGTAAGTGGTATTGGAATCGGCTATTTTAACCCCTCCAGCAGCAACTCAGTAACTGTGACTGGTAGCAACTCCGGCCTTAATATCACCGGTGGCATTTTCCTGGGTGGTGCTGATTCCAACACAAGCGGCAACCAACTCATTATTAATAATTATGGAGCCGTGACTGATACTAACCCAGCTGACTCGACTGCGCTAACGGTGGGCTCAGGGAGCAATGCCAACAGCAACTCTGTAATTGTTTCAGGCAACGGATGGCTCAATGTCAGTACCAACCAGATCTACATAGGAGCAAGCAGCAATAGTAGTGGCAACCAGTTGGCGGTGTCGGGAGCCGGCAGTGTGACGAGTGGGGCCTCAAAGATAGGATCCGCCGGTGCATTGAACAACTCCGCTCTTATTACGGGTGCTTCTTCAGTATGGAGTATCAACTCTGGCTCCATCAGCAACATCGGGCTGTATGTCGGCGACTCCTCTTCGGGCAACACTTTGACAATTTCCAACGGGGGCACGGTTAATGTGATTGGCGGCATGTTGCTCGGTACAGATGTTTCGCTTCCTGGAACGCCCGGATCGAACAACTCGGTATTGGTGACAGGAACGGGCTCCACATTGAGTAACAGTGCGGCTATCACAGTGGGGGACTCCGGCGGGGGAACCCTGACGGTTGCTGCTGGTGGAGTTGTCATAGCGCCCACTATCGTTCTTGCCTCGTCGAACAATTCAGTTGGAACCCTCAATATCGGCGATTTTGGGGCCAACGATGCGGCGGGAACCCTGATTGCAACCAACATCAACTTCGGCAGTGGGACCGCCACACTGAACTTCAACCAAAGCAACACGACGACCATCGGTGCCAATATCTCCGGCAACGGAAGCGTCAACCAGTATGGGAGTGGGATCACGATACTGACGGGCAGCAACTCCTACAGCGGGGTGACGACTATTACCAACGGCACGCTCCAGTTGGGCGACGGCAGCACCAATGCCAGCGGGTTTTTGTCATCGATGGGCACCGGGGCCATTTCCAATAACGGAAAACTGGCATTCGACCAGTACAATACCTTTACTGTTTCCAACACGATTTCAGGCAGCGGCACCCTGGTGCAGGGTGCTGGGGGCACGAGCATCCTTATCGCCAACAACAGCTATTCCGGAGGCACTGTCATCACTAACGGCTTCCTTCAGGTGGGCACCAACGGGAGCACGGGTAGTCTGGGAAGCGGCGGTGTAAGTTTGAGCAATTCCGCAACCTTAACTTATGACCGAGGTGATGCTAGCACTCTATCCAATGCCATCACGGGAGCTGGAAACGTTGCCTTCAGCGGCGGTGGGACTACGACACTCTCCGGGAATAATTCTTACAATGGATTCACTTGGGTCACAGCAGGAACCGTGGATGTTACTGGATCCATATCCAACACCTCGACACGACTCAACGTGGGTGTTTCCAATGGAGTAGGATATAATAACGCAACACTGATCTTTACCAATGGCGGCATCAATGCTGCAAACGCCCTTAATATCGGTTCCTATTCCGGCGGTAACAGCAACACGGTGATTGTTACAGGAGCCACGCTGAATCTTCAGACCAACGCAGCAGGGTCGATCGGCGTTGGTGGAAACGGGGCATCGTCGGACAGCCTGCAGATCACCAACGGAGGCCATGTGCTTGGCGGGAATGTCTTTGTTGGGTTCGGCGGGGGAACCAACAACAGCCTTTCAATCGGTGGCACGGGTTCAAGCCTTACGGCTGAAGGAAGCAGTGTTGGATATTTTGTGGGAAGCAACTCCTCCTACAACAGCGTGTTGGTTTCCACCGGAGGCACGCTGACAACCTATGGCAGCACATTTTTGAGTGAGAACGGAGCATCAAACAACACGGTTTTGGTTACGGGTGCAGGCGCCCTCTGGAGCAATAGTGCGGCCATCTCGGTGGGAGACAATGGCAGCGCCACCCTGACCTTGGCGAACGGTGGCGCCGTAGACGCGGCGTCCATCACTCTTGCACAGAGTAACGGTTCGGTGGGAACGGTGAACGTAGGTACCTATGGGGCAGATGGGAGTGGCGGCACCCTGACCTCCAGCAACATCAGCTTTGGCAGTGGATCAGGCACGCTGAACTTTAACCAGAGTAACGCGGCAGCGATTGGGGCCAACATCTCCGGCAGCGGAAGTGTCAACCAACTCGGAACGGGCACCACAATACTCACCGGAAATAACACTTCCTTCTCAGGACTAACAACCATCAGCGCAGGAACACTTCAGATTGGTGACGGAGTTACATCAGGGACTTCTGTGGGGAGCGGAAACTTCAGCAACAATGCTTCATTGGTCTTGAATCCCTTATCCTCAGCCAACTATACGGTGTCAGGACAGATCTCTGGTTCCGGTTCGGTTACCATGAGTGGGGCTGGGACAGCAACCCTTACGGGAAGCAACACATATGCCGGTGGCACTCTTGTGAATGAAGGGACGCTTCTTGTGAACAATACAAGCGGTTCCGGCGTTGGTTCTGGGAATCTAACGGTTGAAACGGGTACTACACTCGGCGGAAACGGTACGATAGGAGGAGCTGCAACAATCAATTCGGGTGGAACCCTGACACCTGGACTCAATGGTTTGGGTGCGTTGACATTCACAAATGGGCTGACTCTGTCTGCCGGTGCAACAAGCTCGGTTTCACTTACTTCACCGAGCGCTTACAGCTCCATAAATATCAAAGGCGGAGTACTCAGCTACAATGGGGATCTTATCATCAACTTCAGTACAAACGCAGCTGTTGCAGGGAATACTTTTACACTGTTCAACATGACAAATGGAGCAATCGAGAATGGAAATTTGTCAGGGATTGAACTTACTAATAGCCTTCTGGGATCCACTTGGATGAATAATAGCGGAGTGGGAACTTGGTCGCTCGGTTTCGGTGGCGTCGAATGGGTGTTTACTCAGGCAAATGGAGAATTGGTTACTTCTGCCGTGCCCGAACCGTCAACGTATGTACTCTTGTCGATTGGTTTGGCTGCCCTTGTGCTGCTTTACCGCAGGCGGAACAGCGTTTAAGAAGACCTCTTTTCTTGCTCTGCCCTTTCTTCTTCTCTCATGAAGAAGGTATGTGGTCTCACTTAATCCAATGAGTGGGATTGTTGGGCTAACTGATTCTGCTTAGTTCTGGAACAAGCAGGTTTGCATTTCCTTGATTAACCGCAGAACTCACACACCGCTTGTACATACAAACGAGCTCTGATTTTCGCAAGAGGACTTTTATCGGTGCATAACCAAATATGTCTGATGCACATCGTTGCTACATCTTTCCAAACGAAAAGCCATGCTACCTGCATGGCTTTTCAAATCTATACCATTGCCACCGTTTGCCCCTACTAATCCTAAATTTTATGGACTATTAGGAGTGAGTTGGTTTGGTGGAGGTGTGGGAGTTGGCGTTGGTGGTGGGGGAGTTGGTTTCGGAGTCGGAGTCGGGGTCGGAGTCGGGGTCGGAGTCGGCTTAGCGGTCGGTTGGGGAGTTGGGGTCGCCTTTGGAAGAGCCGATAGATCGGTCACAACTCCTCCCACCACTATAGTCATCACTACAAGAGTGATTGGAAAACGAAACAACGAAGCAATTTTGGATGAGAGAGAGGTGTGGGGGTAAAATCTCATATTAAGATAAGTATCCCATGTCTTATTCCATGGTCAAACTGTAATTTTAGAAATCTCCCTCTGTTTCCATTTTTTTGGGATGGTGTATGACCCACAGAATTGGGGAAGGGTGATGCCGCCACCCCAGATCAGGTTTTATATAGAATGAAGCTTCTCGAAGGCTCCAGGTAATTACCTGTTTGTGGTGTTACATATCGGGATTCTATAAATGCTTGTTATTAGGGTCTGTTCTCATCACTAATCAGTTTCCATGTTACTTGTTAGATGCCCATGTCTGTACTTCAAGGCCTTTATCCTAGGGCCTTTAAGTGGCATGTTACTTACCGGCACTTTCATTACGAAGGAAGTGCTTGAGATGCACACAAATACAGTGAGTCTGTAAATCATATGCCGAATTCGTTCCACCACACTCAGTTAGACACTAGTGTACAACCGAGCGAGAGAAGGGCGGATTCGTTAAAGGCTCAAAAAATTCTTCTGAGTGCATCACTGGCTGCCGTTTTTCTGGCAGGAGGCCCCATGCAAGGTGGAATGGGTATTTTTCTCGTTCTTTCCGGGATCGTCCTAGTGGCATTGCGACCGATTACTGTTGTTCCTTGGAAATTTTGGATCATTGGATTTCTTGTTGTTCTTGCCGCTTCCCTTTCAATATTCCCATCAGAGTGGATCGGCGCACCCCAACAGTGGAGTGTAAACCTACGCGATATTCCCGGCCTCGTTCTTCCCGACCGGGTTTCCGCCGATCCTCGCAACACTCTTTTCTGGGTGCTTCTGCTCGCCTTCACCGTAACCATCGCTCTTTATTCACTGTCGATACCTGTTGATGCCGACCAAATGCAGGATATAGCACTATTGGCTGTTCTCGGTTGCTCCTTGTATGCCGTGCTGGCATGGATTGCCTGGCAGACCGGATGGATATACCCGTTTTTTGACAAGCAAACATGGATCCAAGCGTCGTTTGGATTCTTCCCCAACCGCAACCATACAGCGGGATTTTTACTCACGGGTGCTATCCTTTCCCTCGGCCTCATTTACAGGGGCATGCATGGGGGACGTTTGGTACCTGCGCTAATTGCAGCCTGCTGCTTCGCGTTGTTTGCATCGGTACTCCTGTTTTTTTCATTCTCCCGGGGGGGGCTGGTTTTCTTTATTGTGGGCGCTGTGATATGGATCGTGGGGCTGGGGAAATACCGTTCGCAATTCCTCATGGTTTTTGGAGGAGCTGTTTTTCTTCTCATGGCCGTATTGTTTCTCAATTCTGGAAGCGGTCTCTTGGAGCGGTTGAAAGGGTATCCTTCGGAATCACAACCTGCTCACCAGGCAATAAAAAGTCCGGAGGGACTCATTCGTCCTGAAGTGAGGCTTCAAATTGCCCGTGATACCATAGACATGATTGTGACTCACCCGGTTACCGGAACAGGACTGGGAACGTATGCGCTGGTTTATCCTTTCTTTGCCGATAGAAGTCTCCATGAGCGTGCAACCGCTCTTCACGCGGAAAGTGACTGGCTGACCCTTTGCTCGGAAGCAGGCATTCCCGCTCTTTTGCTGGCTCTGGGATGTGTTGTGCTCCTCATTGCAAGAATCCCTCATTTGGCTTCGATATCCGGCGACGAGTGGCCTCTTAGATGGGCTTTCCTATCCGCTTTTTTCGCCGAATTGCTTCATGGTTTTGTCGACGTTCCACTTCATAAGCCCGAGCTCGGTTGGTGGGTTCTCCTTCTGGGGGGTATCGGGTTCGGAGAGATGGAGATCCGGAAAACTCCTGATCTGTTCAAGGTTCGGATTCAGCAGGTGCTTTTTATTATCGGAGGAACAGCAATGCTCTGCGTCGGAGGCATGTTGGTTTGGGCTCAGTGGGGAGGGGGGCCGGCAAGTCCTCCGTATGAAGTTGCAGCAGGGCAGAAAAAAGTTCTTTGCCTCTTCGGGGACGGCAGCGATCGGGCTTCCTTGAATTCGGCGATTGCAGAGTTGAAAACCACAATCGGGCGTCATCCCCTCAGTCATCAGCCTTACTACCAACTGGCGGTGCTTCTCCTTTACACAGGAAAGAATAATATTGATGCTGTAAAGACGCTCTTCCATGCCGAGCAGGCGCTTTCACCCTACGATCCAGATCTTGCATTCGAGCAGGGCAAGGTAATTGAACGGCTAGATCCATTGACTACTGCCACGTACTGGAACGAGGCTCTCGGGCGTCAGTTGAGGCTTGAACAAAGGCCTGATGCAACAATCTGCCGGTCAGGCGAACTCTACAGATCCATGATTCGGGAAGCAAAAGGGAATCAGGCTCTCCTCTACCGGATACCAGCCCTTGCGGGGGAGGATTCCCGACTGCGCCTGATCTGGCTCTCATCCCAGGATAGCGAAACCTCCATGATCGTGGAGGCGGTCAACGATGAGACTTTTATGAACGGGCTTTCCGAAAAGGAACAAGGGCGTCTGATCGAACTCTGGTGGCAGCGTGGGGACAAAACTTCCGTCTCCGCGTTTCTGGAATCACATCCCCGCTATGGCCGTTCAGCCATTTCCACGAGAGCTTCCGCATTGGCGACATCGGGTCAACCGGAGAAGGCCTGCCGATTGCTCATCGATACATTCCGTATCCCGCTACCAGAGGGGATGAATGGAAGTTCGATCATCCGTGCAGCCGATGGAGATGTTCCTGCCGATCCACTTGCTGCCGCTAAATATTACATGGAAAGAGGCAATGAGGCTGCTGCACGCAGACTCCTGGACGAGTTGCATTCAGCTGGCGGGGATAATCAGGGAGAGGCCCTGCGTCTTTCGGCCGTTCTTGAAATGAAATCGGGAAACTGGAATGGGGCGCTCCAGAAGTTGACCGCCTTTTTATACGCGACCGGTCAGCTCTGATTTGGTTAAAGTTCCACGATGTCATTTGCCCAACGTATCCGTGCAAAGCAGCGCCTATTTTTCAGCGCGCTCATGGCATTTTCCGCGATTCTTTCGGTTCCACATCTTCCCGCCCAAGGAATCCCCACGGTGCAACAAAACCAGTTCCGTTCTCAATGGGTTGGCGATCAAGTTGATCTGATTCCCTATGCTGGAACCATTTCACCCTTAAATGCCCTAGGGGGAGTTGTCGGGCCCGTTCAGACCCCTGAGGAAGTCCAGCGCGAGGTTGATGCTTCACTGGCCGGCGTGAAGGCTAAATCACCCTTTACTTTCAAACCCGCATTGGGGATCGGTTGGCAGATATCGAACCAAGGGACCCAGTCAACGAATAGTTCCGGCACCACGACCTACGGTACCGCTAGCAGTCCATTTCTCGCGCCCTCGCTCGCTATTCTCTATGACCGAGACC
>Ga0208872_1002734_pt1 | contig 10075 bp, 1 predicted proteins | sample CryBogCBH12Aug08_FD_185508 | JGI IMG/M metagenome (GOLD analysis project Ga0208872, IMG submission 185508) | Freshwater microbial communities from Crystal Bog, Wisconsin, USA - CBH12Aug08 (SPAdes) | ecosystem: Environmental > Aquatic > Freshwater > Lake | place: Crystal Bog, Wisconsin, USA... | reverse complement strand
CTCCCCGGCTGTAGAAAGAATTGCCGACGGGGCGAGATCAACCGTTATGAGAGCGGCGGGTGGCGCGTTTTGATTGGATGGAAAACTGTTGGCGCCAGCAATGGTAATCGCACCTCCGGAAACTTTGATCGAACCCATGACAGCGACCGTGTTGCCCGCGAGGGTCACCGAGCCTGTTTCTGGCGTGGCAGTGTTGCCGCTCAGGACGATCTGAGGATCGATCGTTATCGACGATCCGGCTCCCATTACTAAATCACCCCGGATCAGGATAGAATTTCCGGATTGTGCGAGGGCTCCATCCTTCAATCCGGCCGCCGTCAGGGAGAGATTGGCCGCGGCCCTGTAGGGAGCGGCGGGAGTAAATGGCTTCAGATCGGGGCCCTCTTCAGTGGATCCAATACTCAGGGCGGCGACTTCCGGGTGAATGATTGTGCCCGGTGCGATGTCGATACCCGGAACAAACTCTGTAGTGGATCCTGGAAGGGCGAACCCTATCCCGGTCAGGTTAAAGTTGCCGAATCCCCCTTGGTTGAAAAAATCGGGCGTCAGATTTATGACTCCCGCTAATGAGGAACTTAACCCGATCTGAATCGCCGGGGCTGTGATGGAAAGCGTTCCAGTCGTAGCATTCACTCCTGCATACCCCTTCAATGTTGATCCTAGTTGCAGCGATCCGTTGCTGATGTCAACAAGGTCCGGATCTTGACCACCCAAGAGGAAAATTGTACCGGCATTCCCATATCTGGCAGATCCGGTGGAAGGCAGAAGTACCCCGCCGGAAACATCCAGCGCTCCCCCCTTCCGCATGATCACATCGTATGCGGAGATCGTAATAGTTCCACCATTGATAGCAACCGGTTGCTGATACCGCTCCAAGGAACCAGGCATGTCGTTCACCAGCATTCCTGCCGTGCTGATGCTGGCGCGCGGTCCTACAGTTACAATGCCAGCAGGGAGATGTTCCAATTGACTGGTTGGAATGGACGAAGTCGTCCCGTCTGAATTGACGACTGTCGTCACTCCTCCGACGCTTGCTCCGTATTGTGCCACCACATCCCCAGTGTTTTCATTCACAAGAATATCGTTGATTGGTTGTGTTCTAAGAGCCATTGCACCTATACCGTTGATGACACTGTAGGGCGCTAGATCGGCTGTCAGGGAGATCGATCCACCAGGTGCCGCGATAGCTCCCTCGATGTCGATATTGGCTGCTGTCAGGCTAACTGTACCGTTCATGCCTGCGTTAAGTGCGATCCCGGCGGGAAGCGTGATCGTCCCGTCATGATCCAAAACGGTCAGGTTTCCAAACCCCTCGGATGAGACAAGATCTGGAGAGAGAACGACAATAGATGAGGAGGAACTTCCAGTGCCCGCAAATGTCACGCTTGGAGCGCCGCTGGAGAGAGAGACTTGATCGACAACGTTGTTGATTACTGTTTGCCCATAGATATCGAGAATAAGGGACGAGGTTGTTGGCAGTGTGCTTATTTCCGCCGAATTCTGGGATGAGCTGTTCAGCATCTGTCTGGGACCCGCCACCGTATTGCCAATCAGATTTCCATTGAGGATCTCGGAGGGGGCTTGGATAGATATGCCACCCCCGTTTGCCCCCTGAATATAGGTCGTCTCATTGTGGGGAAGTGAGGGATCCAAGGGGCTCTCAAAAACCTTCTTAACTCCCCATTTGGAAAATGTTTGTATGTCCGCTTCTCCGTAAAAGATACCACTATAGACTCGATCAGGGGTGGCCTGAGAGATGTTGAAAAGATGACCTTGGTAGATCATGTCCGTTGTGGAGAATTTTCCTCCTGAGTATTGCGTCCATCCGCCAGAGACATTGATTATGGATCCCCCCTGCATCCGCACGCTGCTTCCCGCATTCAGGGAGACCGTTCCCCCTTGCTCGGTAAGCTGTCCGACGGTCCTCTCAACCAGTGCGGCATATCCAGTAGCATCGCCCAGTGGAGTTCCAATCCAATCGTAGCTCACTCCATCATAGGTATAGGTTCCAGTGAGCCTGGCATCGATAATGATATTCTGCCCGCGTTCCGGACTCGTCTGTTGCAAGGGGCTGTTGGCCAACTCAGCACCCCGAAGCTGCAGCGTGATGAAATTTTGTGAGCTGTCCACCTGTACATCTGTCGAGCCGGCCACATTCACCTGAGCACCGGAATCCATTGTGATCTGTCCGTTGTTATAGAGAAAGGCGGAACCCTGCGTTCCGAGATTCCACCATGTCCCTGCTTGGATTGCCACTCCGCTGGCAATGCTCGTGCCGAACTCGGATTTGGCATTGGCTTGCTGTGATGTCCCTGCTTCGATGACGGCACTGGCCCCCGGAGCTTCAATAATCGCATCCGAGCCCATCTCTACATTCGCTCCGATGATCGAAACGATGGAATTGAGCGCAAGGGCCTCTGCTGCCACGGTAGCACTGCTGTTCCATTCTGGCAGAATCCTCATCACGCTATCCGCCCCGATATTCACCGTACCGGTGTTGTTGTAGAGAACTGGAGCCCCTCCTTGAACAGCATAGCTATCATTGATGGTGGCATTGTAACTGGCCAGCAGATCAATCCGGCCGTTCAATGAGACCGAGGTGCTGCTGTCGATCACGCCCAACTGGTTGACTAACGCCCCCGCGATTGTAGCGTTTCCTTCCGGAACAGAGAGAAATCCGCTATTCTCTGCAGTTCCCGTAGTGCTAGAGACCGTTGTTACAGCCGCATCACTAACCTCGCCGATGAAGACGTCCAACCCGCGCAAGCTCGGATCGGAGGAGGGGTGGGGATTCAATCCGACCTGAAGTCCGGCGGCTAGGATCGTCTGCCCGTTGGGTGTGCTGATGGAGCCCGCGTTGTAAACATTTGGCCCGATCAAAGCCACCAACCCTCCAGTGTGCTCGGCATTGGCAGGTGCGGTGATCGAGGCTCCCGACTGGACAATCACATTTCCTATGGAAGTGCTGATCCCAACCAAACTCTTTGCAACAGCAGTAGTGGAAGGATTGAATGCCGCCGTGGGACCGACGGATCCCGCAGCAATGGGAACGGCGGAGAAAAGAAATTGGTAGTCGGGATTATTGACGATTCCTTGCGCCTTGATTCCGTCCAGAGAATCTCCCGCAAGATTCTCATTGATCGGCAGAGTCGAGGCCACGAGGGCGTGGGTATTTACCTGAGAACCGTGGCCGAAGAGAATGCCGTTCTGGTTCAAGATATAGACCTGCCCCTGTGCTGAAATGGAACCCAATATCTGTGTCGGATTTGCCGTTCCCATCACCTTGTTGAATGCGATCCATGTCGGTGCGCTGTTTCCTCCGGCACTCTGGTTGAAGTTGAGCGATGTCTGAGGTCCCACGTTAAAATTCTTCCAATAGAGATAGGCGTTCTGTGTTGTCTGAGTGATCACTACATTGTTGGCTCCGTTAGGTGAGGTAATGGATGCCCCACTCCAATTGGCCGTATTGGGAGTGCCGTTAACACTCACTCCGTTCTGGGCTGCACTCACCCATGGCTCCAGCCACCCATTAGCCAGACCATTTTGGACTCCACCCGAAGAGACAATGGAGCGGGCACTGGCCTGCATTGCCTGCATCGCAGCGACCGCAGTAGTCGTTTTGTTCAAGGTTGCCATGGCGTTGGCAGCCGTGAGAGCCGCAGTGGCCGCGCCAGCGTTGAGCAAGTTTGCCGCGCCCCCCTTCCCTCCCGCGCCTACCATCGCTTCTCTTGCGGTCATCGCCAATAGCGCGGGACTGCCTGAAAAAAAGAGAAGAAGTGAGAGAAGAGCAGAGAGAAGCCGTATCATGGGATGAATCCTGCGAATCGACGCGGTTCTCCCGCCACGCCGACCCGTCGAACTCCGTAGGCCCGAAGGCGTTGATGGCCCGGTTGATTCTCTGCAGCATCCAGCACCGGTTGACGGTCTCATCCGAGGAAGCAGAGCAATTACAGAATGGAAATTTCTCTTTTCCATTTCAGAAGACCACAGCCAACACGGGTAGCCCTTGAAAAAGAGCGACCTCTCTTGAATCAATATCAGAGCGTGAAGGCATAAGTAGTTACATATTAGACCAGAAAACCACCTCCTATTGCGTTACAATTCCGACATAATCTGAAAAAAGGGAATCATAGGGAAATCCCGCATCTACAATGTGATCCAGTCAGCGTACACTATTGGTTAGAAAAATGGATTTCGATTTTTTCTCTCTTTTGAAACTTGGCTAAATCTTCACTAAGCAAAGTGATCAATTCGGTGTTTGATTGGGCTTTTGCAAAAGCTGCTGCTTTGGATGCCAGATCCAAGGCTTTATTATAGTTCGCCTCTGAAGCAGCCAACAAAGCAAGATATCTCAACGCTTCTGGTTGGGCAGGTGACAGGTCAACTGATCGTTGCAGGCTTTGAGTTGCCGCGCCGTTATCTCCAACCGAGAGAAGAATCAGAGCCAAAAGATTCCAAGCGTCAACATCTTGTGGAAATTGCTTCAATAAAGATAAAAGGCGGTTTTTGGCTTTCATCGGATCACTGCCCATTTCCAAGCGCGCCAGATTGTGGTTCGCCTCCTGATCGCTCGGATCAAGGAAAAGTGCATTCTGATTCTCCCTTAAAGATTCAGTGAATTGCCCCTTCGAGTACAGAATCGATGCAAGAAGCAAGTGTAGCTTGGGATCACGGGGAACCACCCTTGCCGTTTTTTCCAAGATGGCTTGTGCCTCATTCGACTGCCCCATTTTGATTAATAAAGCAGATAAATGACATACTGCTTTTGAGTTTAGCTCATTGGCGTTGACGGCCCGAGTGAACCAACTCATGGCTTCTCCCTCCTTCCCTTGTAGAAGGTTCAAGCGCGCTATATTGTCTAATATTTTGCTTTCCTTAGGGTTGATCTCTAATGCTTTTTCCAGATTTTTTTTTGCAGTTACAAAGTCACCTCTGTCCATGTTCAGTACACCTAGGTTATTCCAATCCCCCTCATCATTGGGATGAATGCGAATAGCCGATTGAAAAAAACGCTCTGCTGCATCCGTCCGACCGGCGGAAAGTTCCAAGAGGCCGAGATTATTCATAGCCATCCAGCAGTTTGGATTGCGTTTCAGGGTGTCTGTCCACAGCGCCTTACGGTCGAGAAACCTTGGCGTCAGGCTGATATTGACCCAAATCAAAAGGATCAAAACAAGTATTGAGATGCAAACGGCCATCACTGAGCGTGGTCCCCTCCCCTTGCTGTCGCTATGAGCCAGTGTGCCGAGACCTGCACCCAGAAGCGCCAGCGGCGCCATAGAAGCCAAGTATTGAAAGTGGTCGGAAACATAGGAATAACGGAAAAAGTAGCCGTCAAAAAAACCCATTACCGGTAGAAGTGGAATGACAAAGCAGAGTGTTGCAAACAGCACCACTCTGCAGACTGAAATCCCTCTGAACATAATCAAGCCGGTGACACCCAGCAGGTTCACAGGGAGGAGAGCGAGTCCCGCCAAAACAAGAGACTCGTGATCCCATTTTGGATAAATAAAACAGACCGTCCATGGCGTAAGAAGCTTCGCGAGATAGAACCACGGCGTCATTCCTGATAAGCCAAGGCGTTCGATCAGCGAGAGAGTGTACTCATGGCCAACAGCCCCAACATGGTATTTCTGCTCAAGCACAGTGAGGATACCTGCTGCGACAGAAAGCAGATAAAAGGGCGTAAGGGCTGATAAAACTCGTTTGTCCACCCTGGTTCCCATCCACCATGCCAGTACACTCATTAACACTGGAAGCATAACCGTTGATGTTTTGGAAGTCAGAGCAAGCAACGAAAAGATGAATGTCGCCAAATAAAGGGGCATGGACCCCTCCTTGCCCTTGGCCAGCCATTTGAGGAAACAATAGATAGCAATCAGGTAAAAGAATGCCGACTCGGTGTTCTTCTGCTCGGAAATCCATTCGGCGGATTCAGACTGTACCGGATGGATCGTCCATAGAAGAGCCCCAAGGAAGGCCCATCGAACCTTGACCTCCTTGAGAACCATCCATAGCAGAATGCCGTCCAGACTATGAAAGAGCAGGTTCACAAAATGAAAGAGGCTTGGTTTCGCTCCCCAGGCCAGAAATTCCAAACGCAGCGTCGTAAGAACGAACGGGAAGAAATTGGCATTGGAACTTGTCCATATGTGTCCGATTCCCCAAGGACCGGCGACGCAGGGATTGGATGTTACATGGTAGTCATCATCCCAATTGAACCCATATTTTACGGAGGCTCCGTTGACCAAAACTGAAGCGGCCAAGATTAGAATTCCCTGAAGGATCAGTATAGACCGAGCGTTGGACGTCCACCTCCAGGTCGACATATTGTGACAAGTTGGGCTCTCGTTCATTTTTTTCTAAGGAATGGAATCCTCCATGAGGATACCCGAGGCGTTGATCGCACAAGAGCAAACGGTTGACGATAACTGCAGCTTCCAATCTCAAGGAAGGAAGCCAACGCATGGACTTTGAAAAACTCTGCCATGGGAAACCCTGTCACACAGCCCGCTTTGGAGCAGAGATCCTTAGGAAAACGCAGATTTAAAAGTGATACTTGGCGAGGTGTGGCCAAGAGGTCTGGATGGGAGCATGAAAAAACCACCTGATTCTTGCAGCGGCTGGGTATGCAGGGAAGAAGAAGGAGACGTGGTGCCGGAAGCACCTTGGTTTCTTGGCCTTTTTTCTTCCTTCAACTCTGGCTGCGGCGCCATCCGACAAGTGTCAGAGTCAATCCGCCGATAAGCACAAGTGCCCATGTTCCGGGCTCGGGAACTGCTCCAATACTCTGGGCATTGTCTGCATTGAAGACGGACAGATCCGCCGTTGCGGCAGCATCTGATAGTGACACGTCGCTCATATCGGGCGTTGAGCCGTCCACAGAGAAGATACTGTTGTGATCGATGACAGCCCAAGATGTATGTGTGGAAGCATCGTAGCCGTAGGCTCCCATAATCTTGTCCAAGTCGCTGTTGATGAGCGAACTATTCAGTGCATTAAGAGAGGTCAGTCCGTTGGAAAGATTCAGGCTCTGATCATCGATTAGGAACGTATTGAAGCTGCCGCTGAAGCCGGCGGCTCCCCAGAGCTTGGAATTGGCACCCAGCATCGAGAGAATCGAGTTGGTCGAGATATTGGCAACAGCACCCCCCTGACCGTTACCAGCGACGGTGTTTACCCATGTGCCTGTGCTCGTGTTGTACCACAGGATCGTATTTTTGATCGCGCTAAGAGTGGGATCAGTGATCGACATGACGGCAGCATTGGTAAAAGTACCCTTGAAATTTAGGGCGCCGTTCACAAGCGTGGCTTGAAGAGTATCGTTCCCCGAGCCGGCAGCTGTTCCGGCGAGAATCTTGAAAGATGCTCCCGCACCGATTCCTGCGCCGAACCCGGCAACCGAGGCTCCTCCTTGGTAGGTCTTCTGCAGGGTTCCTGTTGTGGAGAGGGCTACAGATCCCCTGATGCTGTTGGTGAAGGCAAGGCCCGAGTTGTCGAGAAGGGTCCCTACCACAGCCGTTGTTCCGGTTCCCGTCAGGATGGCGCCGGTATTGAGGGCGACTTCCGCCGACTGGTTAGCTATATCGACGAAGCCTCCGAGTTGGCTATTGGCGCCGAGGACGACTGTGCCCGAGGAAAGGTAGTTCGTCCCGGTAAAGCCGCTGTTATTGGCCGTCAGGGTAGTGATTCCCGAACCGGAACTGGTGATAGTCCCTTTGCCTGAAATTGCGTTGGAGATCGTTTCCTGACCGCTCTGGTTGAAGACAAGGTTGCCGTTACCAGACCCGAAGGTGATCGAACCGGAGCCAAGGGAGAGAGTGGCGACCCCGTTCGTGCTGCCGAGAGTCACCGTACCTTTGGATCCGAGACCCGAGGCAATCAACAGGTTAGATGCGGTAACAGTTCCTCCAGCCGCAACGGTGAGCGTACCGTTTCCGGATCCTCCCACGGTCAGCAGGCCAGTGTTATTCCAAGTCGCGTTGCTTGAAACCGTCACGCTGCCGGGAGCGTTAGTCGCTGCTCCGATGATGGAGGCGCTGCTCAGCAGCGTTCCTCCTCTCACTGCCACCGAACCAGTGGGGAGAACTCCGATGCTTGCCGTACCGCTTCCGATGGTTGTTGTGCCGCTTCCCCCGAGGAGAGTGGCCGAGATTGCAACATTTCCGTTTAGTGTGAATCCGGTCGCCGAAGTCACCGTTCCATTCCCGATCGCTCCGGAGATCAGCGATAACGATCCAACCTCGTCACTGGTTCCCCCAAGGTTCAGCGTCCCCCCGGCAATCGTGAGCGACCCGTTGGTGGATCCGAGGGCAAAAGCATTTTCCAGTATCAGCGTGCCGCCGCTCACCGTCGTCCCACCCGTGTAGCTGTTGCTGCCCGAAAGAATGGTCGTGCCAGAGCTCTGAGTCACCGCCGCAATTCCGGCCAGCGAGGCTGCAACCGTCCCCCCGTTCAGGGTCACAGAAGAAGACGAAAGCGTACCGTTGGTCAGCGTCCCGCCGGCCATCGTCACCGCTCCCTGTGTAATGGTTTGGGAACCGAGATTTAGCGTCCCGCTGACACCAAGCGAGTTTGTGGAAGCCCCCAAAGCATAAGCGTTCGAGGCCACCAGCGTGCCGCCGCTCACCGTCGTCCCACCCGTGTAGCTGTTGCTGCCCGAAAGAATGGTCGTGCCAGAGCCCACTACAGACAGGGCATCAGCGCCGGTCAGCGACCCGGAGAAGGTCGATGCGCCGGTAGGAACGAGGGTCAGTGTTCCTCCTGCTCCCGTCACAGTACCACTTCCGGTGAGTGCCGATAATTCTTGATTGTTGGTTCCTAGGTTAAGAATGGCGCCGCTGTTGATAGCGACCGACCCGTTGGTTAAGAGACGGTTGTTTCCTCCACAGAGTAGTATGCTTCCGGCGGCGATCGTCGTGCCCCCCGAGAATGTGTCGGCCCCGGAGAGGGTGAGGGTCCCCGAACCGGATTTGGCAATTCCTCCTGTGCCGCTCACTACGCCCGCTAAAAGCGTATTGTTGGAACCGTTGACCGTCAGCGTGTTTCCCGCATTAGTCACATTGCCCGCGATCGTCAGGCTTCCGGCTCCGGCGGTGAAGGCTTCCGCGGATCCCAATGTAATTGCATTGCTGATTGTCTGTGAGTTCGAGGAATTGTTTGCGATGCCGCCAGCCCCAATCGTCAGGGCATTGCCGCTAACTCCGTAGCTGCCGGCCGTGTTGCTGATGGTCAGACTGCTCAGCGTGGTGACGGAGTTGTTGGTTACAGATCCCCCGGCACCCGAGAAAACAAGGCTTGACCCGTTGGTGATCCCCGGGACGGAACTCAAGTTTCCAGAGCTGCCGGACCAGACCCCTCCCGATCCCGAAACAAAGGAGGTCGTGTAGGTCAGGATGAGTCCTGTGGAATTGGTCGTGATCCCGAAGGCTCCGCCGTTGAGCGCGTTGGCGAATCCACCAGTGCCATTAGTTGCCGTTGTATTGATGGCGAAATCGTTGGTAGTGAATCCCGTGATGCCTCCTCCAACCGTAGCAATCGTCCAGTTGGTGGAAATGTTCGCATTAAAATTCAGGACCTGTCCGTTGACCGAAGGGTTGGTCCCCGAAAGGGACCAAAGATTGATGTTGAACTGGTTGCCAGAACCGAGCGTGGAGAGATTCAGGTTTCCGGTAATCACGAGCGAATCGTATCCGGAGCCCGCCGTCCCCGCTGCATCCAGCATTTTCAGGTTGAGATTTCCCCCACCGTTCCAGATAACACTTTGCAGTGTCAGTGAGCCAGTGTTCGCATTGGCGCCGGGCGTAAGAGTCCCGCCGCTAGAGACCGTTACCGCACCGACCGAGCCAGTTCCCGACAGGACACCCCCACTTCCGACCGTCACCGTTCCCGTTCGGGCCAGCGATCCGGTTACCTGCAGGTTGGCGGAGTTGATGATGGTTCCGCCCGTGTAGCTATTAGAAGCCGAGAGAGTGAGGGTGCCGCTGCCTGTGGAGTTCACAAGATTGAGTCCTCCCGCACCGTTAATCGCACCGCCCTGAGTCCATGTATTCCCCGCTGTGTCAAAGGTCGTTGT
>Ga0208872_1002733_pt1 | contig 10081 bp, 7 predicted proteins | sample CryBogCBH12Aug08_FD_185508 | JGI IMG/M metagenome (GOLD analysis project Ga0208872, IMG submission 185508) | Freshwater microbial communities from Crystal Bog, Wisconsin, USA - CBH12Aug08 (SPAdes) | ecosystem: Environmental > Aquatic > Freshwater > Lake | place: Crystal Bog, Wisconsin, USA... | reverse complement strand
CGTCCAACAGCCTCAGCACGACGTACTTGAGCAACTTCCTCGCTATTAGCATTCTGAAAAGCATTGATAGCATTATCAAGGGCATCAGCTGCTGCACCACTTGCCACATCTAAAACATAGCGACTAGAGCGTGTCTTATCATTTGCGACCTGTGTTGTAGGCAGAAACCAAACCGCCTCTGAGGGAGTATAAGATACGTCATAAGATTCATTGTGATTTAGAATTGTGAAGCGGCCGAGATTTTCTGCCTCCGCAGCACTTAGACCAAATCCCTCAGCCTCACTTGCGCAAATATGCCCAAAATAACTGGCCTGTAGAGTCTTCAGAGCAGTTACACCTAACTCAGTTTCAACAACCTTCACATTCTCTTTCCCAGAAGCCACTGAAGCAGAAGCCACCGCAAAATCAGAACGCGTTGTATACACATGGAGAGTTGGGTATGATGACTTCCATAGACTAATGATATCCTTCGCCGCTGCTGCTTTACTTGGTGATCCTGCGAGTAGATAGAGAAACTCTCTCTTAGGGTCACTTGGCACTTTCAGAGTACCGTCCTCAGCGCAACACCAGGGAACTAGAGCAATCTTCTCCTCAGGAAGGTTGGCTGTAATCTTGAATGTCTCAAGCGTCGCCTCATTTTTGAATAGAAGGAGGTCAATCTTTGGTAAATAAGGATCAAATGCCTCAGACACCCACCACTCAGGATTTACCATTACAATATTATAACGCGCATATGGGAACCACGCATAATAAGGGACTTCCAAATGAATAATGATATCACACATAACCGGCACTTCACGTGGATCTACATACTTCACCTTTCCAATTGAACGCCCCTGCGCCTTCGCAGCATCTCCCAGATACTTTTGTAGAAGATCAGCATCCTTTGTTAAGCCAAATGTCTTATTGTATACAATTACTACATCTAGAAGATGCTTAGCATGTGTTGCTGGTGCCGTCGCTCTCGTCGTCGCCATCTAAAATCAAATTACTATAGAGGTTTAGGCGCTTAAATGGATAAACAGGACGGCTTACGAGATCTAGGTTTTTTATCCTGGAAAGATCCTGACGCCTGGATGGAACCTATGAAAGGCCCTCGTTGGAATACCCTTGTAAGGGATGAAAATAAGAAACTTCAAGAGACTATCAAGAAATACGTAGATCCACAACAGATCGAAACCTTCAAGAAAGAACTTACCGCCGCAGGAAAACTCTATGACCTAGAATGTTTTGAATCTGGACCTGTCAAGATCTCCCCAAATGGTATGTTCAATGTCCGATGGAGGTTTGAGGATGAGCCTATATCCCAAAGAAAAGATGCACATGATATCTACTCTGATGGAAAACTTGTAGTATATACACATGATATTGGTAAAGGGGCAGAAAAGTATGAAATCGTTGTACTAGATGCGAAAACACACACAACTCTCTGGCGCAGATCACCAGTTGGTCCCACATTTTCCCTTGTAGGGGATACTATCTACTATCTCGGCGTCACGCAGAAACTCTGGTACAATAAACTCTTCAAATGTTCAGCGCAATCTGGACACGGCCAAACAGAACTTTATGAAGAAAAGGACGGACATTACAATCTCTCGCTACTCAGATATGATTTAACACCATATCTTGTAAGGGAAAATTCTGGTAAAACAGATACGTTTACTATTGAGGCAAGTAGTAGTGGCGCCCAACTTATACCTGTTAAACCTGGAACCGAACGCCAACTACCTTACATACAAGGGTCTCGTGTATATTATAGAGAAGCAGGAACAGACTCCTATAAGGGTCAATCTGGGGAGGAATTACATGGAACTCCTTATGATATTAATTTTAACTTTCTATTAACTAGAAAAAAGGGAGAGACTACTTTATATAATCATTATGGTCATAACGAATATCATATTAAACAAGGGTCTATTCAACTTGATAATTATAATAATACAAGGTCTGTTATACGTGTTGATGATGGGACACAGCCGCCATTTTGTGTAGACAGATATTATCGTAAAAAGCTTATAAAACATAGTAACCACGATGCTTTCAAGTTGAAGGCTAAAAAAGTGTTAGGGACATCAGCAGACGGAACAGAAGTACATGGAGTTATTTTATGGAAGGGTCTATTCACAAAGCCAAAAGCCTTATTTGCGGTTGGGTATGGTGCCTATGGGGTAGCATCGTCGCCAGCAGGTTGTTATGGGAAGTGGGCGCCACTTATTGAGCGTGGATGGGGTATTCTATATACATATATTCGTGGTGGAGGCGATGATACTGATTCTTGGGCACAGGCAGGACGCCTTGAAGGACGTGTCCATACACGAGATGACTTCTTAGCTCTTGTGGAAGCTACACAAAAGATGTATAAGATTCCTGCTACGCAGACTGTTATTTATGGTCGCTCTGCTGGTGGCTTCCTTATGGGTATGTGTCTGAATAAGGAGCCAAGTGGGCGACTTTTTGGCGCTGTCTATACTGAAGTTCCTTATGTAGATATTATTCGGACAACTACAAATCCTGATCTTCCCCTTACAAAGATGGAATATAATGAGTTTGGCGATCCGGCACATAGACCAGAGGATTTTGGGTTTCTTGTGGATTTATCTCCAGCAGATGTGGCAATTACAACAGAAGCGCCAAATATTTTTGTGATTGCGCGGACTGGTCTAAATGATTCAGAAGTATATGCGTATGAACCTGTTAAATGGATTCATAGAATTCGGAAGCCAGGGGATACGCAAGAGAAGGTTATCGGCATCGCAGAAGGTGAGGGCCATTTTTATTCTCCAGGGGCAGCAATCCAAGCAAAGGCTGAAGATTTAGCACTACTTCACTATAGGATTTTTCATAACTCCTCTGCGTAAAAAAAATGTTGGCCTTTAATATATAATAAAATGGCCAACGCTACTCGTAAGAACCGCAGCAACCGCAAGCACCGCCGATCGACTCGCCGCAACAACAACACCAATGTTGCGAGCAACAACAACACGGTTGGTGGTCGCCGCCGAGGCTCTCGCAAGGGCTCTCGCAAGAGCCGCAAGGGTCGCAAGGGCAGCCGGCGCCATTAAACTCCTAAAAGGAGTGTAAAAGGGCCATTAAGCAGCAGTTAATCATCTTGAATAAGACATGCTGGCTTCACAGAGGGTACTATATTCTTCATAAAGAGGCGTCTATGTCCTTCCAATAGACCATGCTCTTTGATTGCCGTCCTATGACGTAATGTTCCGTATCCCATACAGGACATTAGGTCATACTTTTCACCAAGTTCTTTATTTTCAGGACAGCTCTCACACCACATACGAATTACATCATCATGTGCAACCTTCGCAATAATACTTGCCGCCGCAATTGGCAGATACTTCGCATCACCATCTACAATTGTTTCAACCTCTACTCCTTCAGAACCACAATTGGCATCAAGAATACCATCTATAAGGGCCCTATCATAATGTGTGCTGAGCGCACTAAGTGCGCGACGAAACGCTTCCTCGTTTGCGCGAGTCATTCCAATCTCATCGATCTCTTTTGCTTCTACAATACCAACGCCTGTTGCGACCGCTAGACGTTTAATAGCTTCCGCAATTGCTGCTCTCTTTTTCTTTGAAATTGTCTTTGAGTCTTGGATCTGCGGAGCAAGTTTCTTATGTTCATCTGTCCATTGAGATTCTGGTGGCCAAATAACTGCTCCTGCGACAAGAGGTCCCCAAAAGGAACCACGACCTGCTTCATCCACACCTGCCTCAATAGATGTAGAATCATTCTTGAAACGTAGCGCAAGGACATCTTTCTGCTTACGAGGCGCCATTCTCTTTATAAAAATATGTGTTATAGAGGTAATGGATCAATTTTTTATGGTTAATTGATAATTACTAATTCTTCCTGAAATATAGATATGAGACAGTTGTATTTCCTCATAGTTATCTTTTTTATTGCAATAACACTGAGTATATATTCTATTAAAACAGGCTTTGAGGGCTTTGATGACATGAATACAGGCTGCCCAGCAGGTACAATTTCACTTGCTGGAGAATGTGTGGCAAATACAGTATCATTAGCACTTGATACTCAAGTAACTGCTAATATGACAGCATATTCTTTGTTAGTATATTATAGGTTATTACAAACTACCACAAATTCGGCTATTAGTGCAATAAAAAGCACTTTTAAAGATGATACACCATTTTTGACTGATGAACAATATGCCATATTTGGCGGCCCGCCACCAATAGATCTTAACACTCAGATTACTAGTGACATAACACTAGATTATTTAATAGCATATTTTAAGTTTCTACAAGCAACCACAAAGTCTGTGGTCACTGCAATAAACAATAATTTTAAAGATGGTAAAGATTTTCTAAGTGATTCAGATTATACACTATTTGGCGGACCACCGCCAATCACTATAGACACTCCAATAACTGCAAATACAACAATTCATTATGTAATAGCATATTTTAAGTTTCTACAAAAAGTGGCAAATGATCTAGCGACCGCAGCACAGGTAACCTTAACAGATGATGATCAGTTTTTGAACGATGACAATTATAAGTTATTCGGTGGAAGAATGATACCAGCACCAACTGCAACTGAAGGGTTTGTTGTAGCATCAAAGCCTTTGAAAGCAGGTGCAGCGCTACAAGTACAAGCACCAGTGCCAACAGGGTTACCTATGCGAGCAACACCAACAGTTGTGCCAACCGCAATAACAGCCCCTATGCGAGTAGCAACAGCTTCACCATTACAAGCCCCAACAACAACAACTCCTATGCGAGTAGCAACAACAGGACCAACAGCAGCACAACTACAAGCATCAACAGCCCCTATGCGAGTAGCAACAGCAGCAACAACAGTAGCAACAGCATCTGTACCAATACAAGCAGCATCACCTCTACAGAATGCGTCATCATCCCTACAAGGGTCACCTATACAAGCCTCAGCAGGATCACCTCTACAAGGATCACCTATACAAGCCTCAGCAGGATCACCTCTACAAGGATCACCTATACAAGCCTCAGCAGGGACACCCCTACAAGGATCATCTATACAAGCCTCAGCAGGGACACCCCTACAAACAGGAGGTTTAGTTGGGCCATCTTCAAATAATGGTAATGGTATTATATCATCCCCTATAGCACCCCCTATACCCACAAAAATGGTACGAGCTACATCTGATCTAACAACATTTATAAATGCAAATAAACAGACAGCGTTTATGCTTAATATCCCTATTGATTATTACGAAAAGGGTGATACAAATCATACAACATTAGGCGATTTTATTACTAAATATTATCCTAAGGGTTCTAATGACCCTGCTGTTGTTATGCCATCTATAATAGGTAGTATTTCCAAAGTTCTAATAAATATTAAACTTGGAATTTCTCTTGTACAAATACCTATCGTACCAGTACGATTAATACCTGATAAGACGCTGTGTACTGGCACTTTAAAGTCAGGATCAGATATGCTTGAACAAACTATTTCTTATTATAAGAAAGGCGATACAAGTACTATAACACTTGGAGATGTCAATAATAACATACCCTCTCTAGTAACTAGTATAAGACCAATATTAAATAACATTAATACTGCGCTTATTTATGCGCCTGTTCCTATTATACCGGTACGATTAATTCCTGATAAGAAATTATGTGTAGGCACTCTACAAACTTGGTCGCAGAATTTTGGAACAGCTATTACAAATATTCAAAAACCCATCAAAAATAAGACAATTATAAATGAAACAACTCTTGGAGATTTTATTAAGTTAGGACCATCTGGTCATAACGACCCAAATACAGTAGTACCTCAAATGAAAAATGATATTAGTAAAGGTGTAACTATTCTTAAAACAGCACTTACACTTGCACAGGTTCCAGTTGTAACAAATACTGTACCTGACGTCATAGATAATAGTGACCATTTAATCGCATCACTTGCTGTGAAACCTTGGTCGCCAAAGCAACAGGCCCCTACATCTTCAAGTCTAGACCAACCTACTGTAACAAGTTGGACATCAATGGAACCACAACCATTAGTAACAGCAGAGTCCCTGAAAGGGGCTATAGAAAAATCAAGAAAACATGTTACACCGCAGCCTGTATCAATTCATGGTACTACCACTGAACACAATCTTTTATCACAAGACAATATTTTATCAAAGCAGTATGAAACAATACAACCAGTGAAGCCGTTTGAGAGAGGTGTTGTGCTACCTAAAAATAATGCGAAGGTCACTGCCCAGTCAGCTCCTTCAGTTAAACAAGGTGTAGTATTAACAAATAATAAGAATATAGTAGCGTCTGTTAAACCAGTTGTACCATTAACAAATAATAAGAATGTAGTAGCGTCTGTTAAACAAGGTAAGGTATTAGTAAAAAGCAACTAAATAATAATACGGCTTAATTCTCCCTAAAAGATAGATATGAGACAATTATATTTTCTCATACTTGTTTTTTTTATTTCTATAGGATTGAGCTTATATTATGTAAAGGAAGCATTTGATGATATACCAATAATACAATCTTCTACAAATAATAATAATACTGAAGTTCAAAATCACATTGATGATTTAATTTCAGCACTCTCTACAAATAAAGTAAATACACCATCTCCCACTCCAATCATACCAGTAGCACCCATATCATATCCTTCACCATCTCCATCAGGTCAAAATATTTCATCAACTCCTGCTCCTCTTAGAGCAACCCCATCTACTCCAGATGCTGTATCTAGTTACTATAATGTGCCAAGATCATCTCATAACCGAATACCTCAACACCCTACGGTATCAGCAAGTAGTGTAACATCACCATCTCTTGCACAGGGCGCTGATTGGCGAAGTGCCTGCCCTAAAATGCCTGATATGTCCCAATATATAAAGAAAGATGCTATCCCATGTTGGGGGTGTACTGTTGAGTACTGACGAACAGAGTTTCGTCAGTCCATAGGACAATCTGTCTAAAGAAACGGCTTACTATCTAATAGAATGGATATTTCACCAAGTGCTGCCATATTTCTGACACTTCTTGCTGGATTATCAGCTGCCGCGTATATCTATACACCTGAACAGAAGAAAAAGAAGGAGGGATTCGCAATTAAAATTAACAGACCTGAACAACCTCCCCCTACTTTTGTAACTGGTGCTGAGAAAGCGGTAGAACCTCGTGAAGACTCTCTACTTCCTGGCGCACCTTTTGGAGAAATTGCAAACTCTACTCCTCTCCCTTACAAGAATCCTGTTCTAGAGCGCGCAACGCTTTTCCAGATTAATGGTCTTCTGGAGGACCTCCGTGCATTCCTAGGATTTGAGGCGAAGCAGCTAGAGGACCGCAGCGATCCCAATATTCAACTACCGCTTACAAAGGCGAAGGGCGATTTCCAACGATTACAGGATGAGTATTATGTACTCACTTCAAATCCTGGTGTTCAGAGCCAGCTCAATCAGAAGGATATTAATGAGATACGCGCAAATATGCGTTATCTCCAGCGAGAGGCGCGAACACTCAAGGCCTCAGGTGTCATTCCTGTAGGGGAAAGTGGTACAAGTGGCTTGAATGGATCTAGTTTTCTAGGAAACGCGGAGGGGTTTGAGAATACACATACAAATCAACAACCAGAGAAACCTGCTACAAGGGCTGATCTAAATGAACTTATAATTAAGATCTACGCGGAAATGCAGCGTCTCTCCGCAAGTGGTACGAGTGATCCAGTGACACAAGCGCGAGTCACTGCTCTTACAAATATGCGCAATGATGTTCAAGGTATTCTTGATAAACTTGATAAGGGTGAGTTGAGTCCAAAAGATGTACCAATCTATAAATCTGATATAGGAAAGGTATTACCATTACTGTCAAACGTAAATGATCCTCTGCCAACTGTAATTCGCAAGGCTGGTCTATCTCCCATTCTTGCGAATCTCCTACCTGTAAAGGCAGGTTCAAAGGAGTCTGATTACTTGAATCAGAATAAGGAAGCCATTAATTCTGCTATTGAAAAACTAGCAAAGGGTCTTTCATGGAAGGTGGAGTTAGAGTATACATCAGATAATAAAGCAATGGTGATGGGGTCACACAAGAAGCCTCATAATCGTAATAAAACTCTTCATGATACTGGATTTCCAAGTAATTTTGAACTAGAAACAACTGCTAATCCTATGGAAACTGGATTTAATCCATCAAACAACACACAGTATGGGTCACACACATATCCTATAAGTCAAGATCAACAACTTGCTCAGGCTGTCGCAAATAGCACTCCTTCTACACCAGCACAATTTGATTGGAAGGGGCGTGCCCAGCAGATCCGCCAGGCAATTCAGGCGCGCGGATTAGATCCAGCGGACTTCGGTTGCTTAACTCCTGCGCAGGAATCATCAGTTGCTCCTGAATTTTCGTGGCGCGGCTATAGTAAAATGATATGTAATCGCTTAACAACTACAATGGATCCCGGACTTCCTGAAACATGCGGATGCCCTCCTCAAGGCTGGCTAGGCTGGAGCAGTTAAGGATCCGAGCATCTGAAAGACCGAACAGCTAAATAATTGCTATTGTTAGATGAAGGCCTCTCCAATCAATGTTGGGATTGCCTTAGTGGTAGGTATACTATTAGGCATTGCCTTTTCTAAACTTTTTACACATGGTAAGAACTCTGAAGGATTTGATGATAGTATTCCTCTATCAGCCCTAGAAAAATGCAATATCTGTCACAGACCGCGGCCATGTGGTTGCCAAGCGAGTGAATCTAGTAGCGGTGGTGGTGGTGGTATATTCGGTTCTAATCAACAACCAAGTCAATCAACATCTTCAAATACTCTTTCTCGGTGCCCTCCCTGCCCATCTTGCCGCGAACCTGATCTAAGTAAGTATGTTCTTAAGTCTACAATCCCTCCTTGCCAGACATGCCCTAATATGAGTAACTATATGCTCAAGACAGAGTGCCCTCCAGTACCTGATCTAAGTAAGTATGTACTTAAGAGTTCTATTCCAAGACCACAGCCTGTAATTTTGGATTGTAGCAAGTGCGCGAAGTCCAAGGGAGAGTGCCCACCATGCCCTCGTCCCAGATGCCCAGAGGTAATGTGCCCTGAACCTGTTAAGTGCCCTCCTCCGGCCCCATGCCCTCGCCCCAGATGCCCTGCGCCTGTGGTAAAGTGCCGCACGGAAGAGCCTGTTCAGAATATTCGTCCATTCCTTGCTCCTCTCAGTACAATGGGTTTCGGTCTCGGGTAAAGAGCAAGAAGCAAAAAAACCATAATACGCATAAAATCATAAAAACCCCATGAAAACCATAATCATAAATACACCTATAAGGTTTAATTATGATTAAGAATCAGAGTACGATGGACACTAAATTCTGGGGTCCATCTGCTTGGAAGTTGCTTCATATGGCAGCATTCCAGTATAATCCTACAAGACAGCACAATGACATGGCCAGTTTCTTAAGTCTTCTGCCATTTGTTCTCCCTTGTAAGTTCTGTCGCAAGTCCCTTACAGAGTATTATGGAGAACTCCCCTTTGAGGGACATCTCGGATCCCAGAAAGATTTGGCTCTTTGGCTGTATAAAATTCACAATAAGGTAAATGGTAAATTAAAATCGCAGGGACTTTTGGATGAGCCAAATCCATCTTTCAGGGAAGTGTCAGAAAAATACAAGAATTATCTATCTCAGGGATGTTCCAAAACTATTTTTCCTGGATGGGAGTTTCTTTTCTCAATTCTTGATAATCATCCTTTTAGTAAAGAAGGGCGCCACACAAAACCGTTTGAGTGCTCTCCGTTCACATCGCCTCCAACTACAAATTCCGAAAAGAACCGATTCAATACCTTAACGCCTGAAGAGCGTGTGCCATATTTAATTGAGTTTTTTCAAGTACTTCCACGAATTCTCCCTTATAGGGAATGGCAAGAAGTATGGGATGTAGTTGCGGCAAGTGACGGCCAGTCGCAGACTTGTAACAATATTGGGGAGGGTCGGCGGCGAGCGATTTCATGGCTCTGGAAAATTCGGAAGGAGCTGGAGGCGCATTTTGAACTCGAGAATAAGGATACATTTTTAGGTCTATGTTCAACTGTAGCGACTCAT
>Ga0208872_1002731_pt1 | contig 10086 bp, 8 predicted proteins | sample CryBogCBH12Aug08_FD_185508 | JGI IMG/M metagenome (GOLD analysis project Ga0208872, IMG submission 185508) | Freshwater microbial communities from Crystal Bog, Wisconsin, USA - CBH12Aug08 (SPAdes) | ecosystem: Environmental > Aquatic > Freshwater > Lake | place: Crystal Bog, Wisconsin, USA... | reverse complement strand
CATAAAGCATTATGGGCCGTTGAATATGGCGGATTACCACCAGACAGTTTTTTTGCCTCTTTGGATCCTGTGTTGGAAGGGTTTACTGCAAAATTGTCAAATGAAGCCTTCCCGGCAGATCAGCCGGTAGGCCAATTGTCAGCAGAATGGGCTGTACGTTTAGGATTACCGGAAACTGTAGTAATCGGAATCGGGGCATTTGATTGCCATATGGGTGCTGTAGGTGGTCAGATTGAACCTTATTATTTAAGTAAAGTGATTGGTACTTCTACCTGCGATATTCTGGTAGCACCATTAGAGGATGTTAATGGAAAACTCATTAAAGGGATTTGCGGTCAGGTTCCCGGATCTGTTATTCCGGGTATGCTGGGACTGGAAGCCGGACAATCTGCTTTTGGGGATGCCTATGCATGGTTTAAAAACCTGCTGGCATGGCCTTTACAGCTGCTGGCAGCTTCCGGATTAGTGGATGATGCAACCGCACAATTATTAGCATCAGGGGTGGAAAATAAAATATTGGCAGAATTGAATAAACAGGCTGAAGCCCTGCCATTTGAAGATTATAATGAACTGGCAGTGGATTGGCTGAACGGAAGGCGTACACCGGATGCCAACCAGTTACTGAAAGGAGCATTGGCCGGATTGAATTTAGGAAGTGATGCTGTTAAGGTATACCGTGCCCTGGTGGAAGCAACCTGTTTTGGAGCTAAAAAGATAGTAGATCGGTTTATAGAAGAAGGGATTCCTGTGAAAGGGTTGATAGGCCTGGGCGGTGTTGCTAAAAAATCTCCTTTTATTATGCAAATGATGGCAGATATCAACAATATGCCCATTAAGATACATAAAAGTGAACAAACCTGTGCATTAGGTGCTGCTATGTTTGCAGCAACAGCATCAGGTGTATATTCGAAAGTGGAAGATGCCATGCAGTCAATGGGACAGGGTTTTGATGCTGTCTATAATCCGGATTCTTCTAAAGTGGCATTGTATGCTCAAAGATACCAGCGGTATATAGAACTGGGTAGTTTTATTGAATCCAATTTAACTGTTTCCGCATAGCCATGCATTGAAAATATTAAAATAAATCAGCAATGAAATACGAACATATTCAACAGGAGGCTTATGCAGCCAATATGGAATTACCGCAGTTAGGACTGGTTTTATTTACTTTTGGTAATGTAAGTGCAGCGGACAGGAGCTTAGGGGTATTTGCCATTAAACCAAGCGGGGTTGCTTATGAGGATTTAACACCTGCTAAAATGGTAATTGTTGATTTTGATGGAAATACGGTTGAAGGAAACCTTAGGCCTTCTTCTGATACCCAAACCCATGCTGTATTGTACAAACAATGGGATACAATTGGCGGAGTGGTGCATACACATTCTCCTTATGCAACTTCCTGGGCCCAGAGCCAACTGGACATACCTATTTACGGAACCACCCATGCAGATTATAATACCGTAGATATTCCCTGTGCTCCCCCGATGAGTGATGAAATGATTAAAGGCAATTATGAATATGAAACTGGTTTTCAGATTATCAATTGTTTTAAGGAAAAAGGTCTGGATTATAAAGAAGTGGAAATGGTATTGGTGGGTAACCATGCTCCCTTTACATGGGGTAAAAATGCCCATAAAGCAGTACACAATAGTGCTGTATTGGAGTTTGTGGCAAAAATGGCTTTATTAACACAACAAATTAATCCGAATGCACCCCGGTTAAAAGAGGCATTGATTCAAAAGCATTATGAACGTAAGCATGGTGCAGGGTCATATTACGGTCAATAATTACAGTTAGCTAAATTTTAAACTTGACATATGAAAAAACAGAGTTTCTTTTTAACGGCATTTTGCATGTTACTGTTGGTTTCCTGTAACAGCAATCATGCAAAGAATGCCATTCCGGGAATTGAAAAACAACATTTCGGATGGATTGGCAACCAGGAAATTTTTAATTATACCATCACGGGGAAATCAGGGATGCAGGTAAGTTTGAGTAATTATGGCGGAACCTTAACCACACTAATGGTGAAAGACAAATCCGGTCAGTTAGGAAATGTGATTCTGGGCTATGATTCCCTGGCAGGTTACCAGCAGAAGGGAAACCCATTTTTTGGCGCACTGATTGGGCGTTATGGTAACAGGATAGCTAATGCGAAATTTACATTAGATCAAAAAACATATCAGCTGGCAGCCAATGATCATGGCAATACTTTACACGGAGGATTAAAAGGATTTGATAAAGTGGTATGGGAAGCAAAACCTTTACCTGGTGACAGTAGTATACAATTGAATTATACCAGTAAAGACGGGGAGGAAGGCTTTCCCGGAAATTTACAGGTGGAAGTAGTATACACTTTAAAATCGGATGATGCCATTCAGATTGATTATAAGGCAACTACAGATAAACCCACACCGGTTAATTTAACCAATCACAGTTATTTTAATTTATCTGCCGGCTTGGATTCTACCATTCTGCAACATGAATTATACCTCAATGCAGCAAGATATACTGCTGTAAATGATGTTTTAATCCCAACGGGAAATATAGATTCCGTTAAAAACACACCTATGGACTTTTTAACCCCCAAACTAATTGGGAAGGATATCAGTCAGGTAAAAGGCGGATATGACCATAACTGGGTACTGAATAAAGAAGGTGCAGGCATTAGTCTTGCAGCCACTGTTTATCATCCCGCATCCGGAAGGTTTATGGAAATGTATACTACAGAACCTGCTGTACAGTTTTATTCTGGTAATTTTTTAGACGGAACATTAATTCATACTAAAACCGGAGGTAAATATGTACAACACAGTGCATTATGCCTGGAAGCACAGCATTATCCGGACAGTCCAAATCAACCAACTTTTCCTTCTACAATACTGAAACCCGGAGAAGTGTATCAGCAGACAACAATTTATAAATTCTCAATTAAATAAATTAACAATATAAAATTCTGACAATGCTAGATCTTAAAAAGTTTGAAGTTTGGTTTGTAACTGGAAGCCAAAGCTTATATGGAGAAGAAACCCTGAAAAAAGTAGCAGAACATTCCCAAACAATAGCTGCTTATTTAAATGATTCAGAACAAATACCAGTGCGGGTGATATTTAAACCAACCGTTAAGTCGCCGGAAGAAATATATGCCGTATTACAGGATGCTAACGTATCAAAAGAATGTATTGGTGTAATTGCATGGATGCATACATTTTCTCCTGCAAAAATGTGGATCGGCGGATTAAAAATTTTCAATAAACCGCTTTTACATTTTCATACCCAGTTTAACCGGGATATTCCATGGGACAGCATTGATATGGATTTCATGAACCTGAACCAGAGTGCACATGGAGACAGAGAGTTTGGATTTATGATGACCCGTATGCGTATTAACCGCAAAGTTGTGGTAGGCCATTGGCAGGATAACGAATCTTTGGAAAAAATCAATACATGGGCAAGGGCTGCAGCTGGTTGGCATGACTGGCAGGGTGCAAGATTTGTACGTTTTGGAGACAATATGCGTTATGTAGCTGTAACTGAAGGGGATAAAGTAGAAGCTGAAATTAAATTTGGTTATTCAGTAAATACCTGTGGAGTAGGCGATTTGGTAGAAGTAATTAACCAGGTTACAGAAGCACAGGTGGATGCGTTGGTGGATGAATATGCTGCAACTTATACTTTAATGCCAACCCTGGTTAAAGGAGGTAGTCAGCATAATTCACTGCGGGATGCAGCAAGGATTGAAATAGGAATAGAAACATTTTTAGAAGCAGGTAATTATAAAGGCTTTACAGATACATTCGAAGATTTGCATGGTATGGTGCAATTGCCCGGTATTGCTGCCCAGCGTTTAATGGCTAAGGGTTATGGTTTTGCAGGAGAGGGGGATTGGAAAACTGCTGCATTGGTGCGTGCGATGAAAGTAATGGGAAGTGGACTGAAAGGCGGTAACTCTTTTATGGAAGATTATACCTATCATTTTAATCCGGATAACCGGATGGTATTAGGGGCACATATGCTGGAAATCTGTGAATCTATTGCAGAAGGTAAACCTTCCTGCGAAATACATCCTTTAGGTATTGGCGGAAAGGCAGACCCGGTAAGACTTGTTTTTAATTCTGCACCCGGATTGGCATTAAATGCATCTGTTATTGATATGGGTAACCGTTTCAGGATGCTGGTAAATGAAGTGGTAGCTGTAAATCCGTTACAGTCATTGCCTAAGCTTCCTGTAGCCAGGGTTTTGTGGAAACCTTATCCTAATATGCATATCGGTTGTGCAGCCTGGATACTGGCAGGAGGAGCGCATCATACCTGTTACAGCCAGAATTTAACTGCAGAACATTTACAGGATTTTGCTGAAATGGCAGGCATTGAATTTGTTTTAATTGGAAAGGACACTAATTTGTATCAATTCAAGAATGAGTTGAGATGGAGTGAAGTGGCATACAAATAATAACAAGATCACACCAATAATATTCTAAACGATTTAATAAAAAATTTATGGATTGGCATTCACACGAGTTTATTTGGCTTGACTGGGTAATTATCACAGTCGGTATTTTAGCTGTAACATGGGCTGTATGGCACACGGTACAAAAAGATAAACGAGCGCAACAAGGTGCCGACAGCGAAGACTACCTGTTTGGTAAAGGAGAGCCATGGTATATTATTGGTGCGGCTATTTTTGCTGCAAACATTGGTTCTGAGCACCTGGTTGGACTTGCCGGAACCGGCGCAAAGTCGGGTGTTGGTATGGCACACTGGGAAATGCAGGGATGGATGATTCTTATTCTGGGATGGCTTTTTGTTCCATTCTACCAATTGATGAACACCAAATTGGGTAAGATTATCACGATGCCTGACTTCCTCAAAAATCGCTATACACCCCGGACTGGCCGTTGGTTATCCATCATTACATTGATAGCCTATGTGCTGACCAAAGTGAGTGTAACCGCATTTACAGGAGGTATCTTTATGCAGAGCCTGCTTGGCTTGCCTTTCTGGTATGGCGCTATCGGACTGATTGTCTTAACGGGTGTCTTTACCATTTTTGGTGGTATGAAGGGTGTAATGACATTGTCTGCTATCCAAACCCCTATATTGATTATAGGTTCATTCCTTGTGCTTTTCCTTGGATTGTCAGTACTTGGTGGTGGCAATATTGCCCAGGGTTGGACTGCAATGATGGATTATTCCAGAACACTGAGTAAGGGAGCCGACGGCGTTGCCTATGGTACCAATCACATGTTTCACTTTGAAACAGGAGACCCACTGTATGATGACTATCCAGGTTTTTGGGTATTTATCGGCGCATCAATTATTGGTTTTTGGTATTGGGCAACCGACCAGCATATCGTTCAAAGGGTATTGGGACAAACAAAAGGGGAGGCAAATGATGTGGTAATGAAACGTGCACGCAGGGGAACTATTGCTGCCGGTTATTTCAAGATTCTTCCTGTTTTTATGTTCCTTATTCCGGGAATGATAGCAGCTGCTTTGGCTGCAAGACCTGGCAGCGGCTTTACCTTAACCAATCCGGATACTGCTTTTGGTTCAATGGTAAAGTTTGTATTGCCTGCCGGGGTTAAAGGTATTGTAACCATAGGTTTTATCTCGGCACTAGTTGCTTCTTTAGCTGCTTTCTTTAACTCTTGTGCTACGTTATTTACGGAAGACTTTTATAAGCCAATGTTTAAAGAAAAGAGTGAAGCCACATACGTTTTGGTAGGCCGTATTGCAACAATTGTGGTGGTGGTACTTGGAATTATATGGATACCTGTTATGATGAGTCTTGGCAGCCTGTACTCATATCTTCAAGGAATCCAATCATTACTCGCTCCTGCCATGGTAGCAGTATTTGTGTTGGGTATTTTCTCTAAGAAAATCACACCTATATCTGGTGAAACAGGCTTAATAGCAGGATTTTTAATAGGTATGGCACGTTTGCTTACCAACATTTTTACAAATACAGGTAAAAATTTAATGACAGGCTGGTACTGGGAATCAACCACCTGGTTCTGGAAAACCAACTGGCTTATTTTTGAGATATGGTTGCTTGTATTTATTATGCTGTTGATGGTTGTAGTATCTTTATTCACTCCGAAACCAACTGCCGAACAGGTAGATGCTATCACTTTCACAAGCGACTATAAAGCAATGATTAAAAACAGCTGGAACAAGTGGGATGTAATTGCTTCATTGGGAGTTGTTGTGATTTGTATTCTTTTCTATATGTATTTCTGGTAAGGATTGAATATTTTTGCACAATAATATTGCATAAATGACTAGGATTTTACAGTATAGGGAGCATGACAGTCTGATGGTAGCAGTTGATTGTATCATATTTGGCTTTGATGGTAAAGAAATTAAAGCCTTGCTTATAAAACGTGGGTTTGAGCCCGAATTGGGCAAATGGAGTTTGATGGGTGGTTTTATAAGAAAAAATGAAAGTGCAGATGATGCAGCTTACAGGATATTGGACCAGCTTACTGGTTTAAGCTCTGTTTATATGGAACAGTTGCATTGTTTTGGAGATGTTAACCGGGATCCGGGCGGCAGGGTAATCTCTATTGCTTATTTTGCCCTGATTAAAATTGACGATTACAGCGAAGAACTGATGAAAGTGCATCAGGCAAAATGGGTTTCACTGAATAAAATACCAACACTGGTATTTGATCATAAACAAATGATCAATATTGCCAAAGCAAGATTGCGTCAGAAAGTTTCCACACAACCCATTGGCTTTGCATTATTGCCGGATAAATTTACGCTGCAACAGTTGCAGGCCCTGTATGAAGCCATTTATGAAACTGTATTGGATAAAAGAAATTTCACAAAGAAAATCCTGTCTTTGAATATTCTGAATAAATTGAATGAAAAGGAAAAAGAGTCTTCCAAAAAAGGTTCCTTTCTTTTTGTATTTGATAAAAAGAAATACAATAGCCTGGAAAAAGAAAATTTTAAATTTATATAAATTTGATGTTTTGAATTCTATTCAGGCATGAAATTTGTTATATATTTTTATCCTGTTTAGAAAGGAAAAATAGAATCCAAAATCCAAATTAAACCGCTATCAAATATTTGTAAGCTTCATTACAAATGTTTGATAGCTGTTTTCATTTAAAAAGTAAGTATTGATATAATTAATTTAAATCCTTCTTATTTCAATGCTTTTTAAATTCTTAATATGTCTTCTTCCGGTTTTGAAATCTTTAGTGGAGATTAGTAAAATACGGTCTGGGTTGTTAATAAAACTTTTGTCATCAGCTTCTGTAACGATATAGATCGTTTTCCCAGTTTCTGTATTAAAGAGTTCATTCCAGGAAAAGACCACAGCATACCCGTCTGCCCCTCTGAAGATCAGGTAATACTCACTCAATACCTTAGGATTAGGTGTGGTGATTTTTATTTTGTTTAATAAATCCAGCAAGGTAACACCCTTTAGATGCCGGTATTCTTTTTTAATTTCTCCAAGATGGTTGGTTACTGTAAAATTACCGATCTCTGTAGTTTTCTCATCTGCCAGGTTTGAATATGCTATATAAAAGGCAGAATCTACCAGTCCAGTAACTAATATACTATTCGTTGGCTCAGTCTTTTGTTGTGCAAAGCTGCCTGAGGGTAAGAGAAAAAATGGTAATATAAAAAGAAAATATTTCATATAACTGGAATTTAGATTAAGTAGTCTTTTATTTGGTTTTCATATTTTCCGGAAAATTAAAACTTAATTTCCTTTCATAAGTATCAGTATTACGGAACCTGTAATCATAATTAATGTACCTGCCAGTTTTTTAAGGATATTCTTTTCATTAAAAAAGTGATGCCCCATCAATACACTCAATATTACGGAAAGCTGAAAAAGAGATAAAGCATAACCTACCGGCATATGACTGAATGTATAATTGGTGGTAAACTGCATCATTCCAATGCAAAATACAAGCGGTATATACCTTTTTAATTCCCAGAAACTGAAATTCAAAATAGCTTCTTTGATATTTATACTTTCAGAAAATAACAGGAAAAAAGAAAATACAGCTCCAAACCAACACCAGCAGCAAAATGCAATAGTTGGGTTAGAAAAAAGAATCATTTTTTTTATAAAAACAGCTTCAATAGCAGTCAGGATCATGGCCCAGATTCTAAACTGAATATCTTTTCTTTTTAAAAGTGCAAAAGAGAATTTACCTTCTCCAGTATCCAGTACAAAATAACTGCCTGCTATAATACAGGTAATCCCTGCAAGCCCGGCAATATTGGGAAACTCACCCAAAAAAATAATTCCTCCCAGAATACCGATAACAGATTTATAGGCATTGATAGGCCCAAGTACAGAAAGTTCTCCTTTTTGTAAGGCTTTTATCAGAAAACCATTACCAGCTCCCCCGGCTAAACCTATCATAACAGCATAAAACCAAAATTGAACAGGTAATGTATTCCAGTTAAGCTGGTTGGCAATAAATATGCAAATCAGTGATAAGATCAGATAGGTGAAGCTATTAATGAATAATGGATGGGATCCTTTTGATGTAAGTTGTTTCTGGAAAACATTACCCAGGGGATTGGACAGAATTCTAAGGATAACTGCCAGGGATAAGATAACTGTTTCAGTCAAGGTATTAAAATTTAAAAATGCAGGACAGTCTTTAATGGTTCAATGCAAAAAAAGTCCTTTATAATTTATGCAGTGAAATTAATATAATGTTGTTTAATATTTCAGAAGCGCAATAACATATCATTATTTGTGATCAGGTCATCCAGTCGGTTTATACTTATCTTTGCAAAAGAATCAGCACTATGCAACCGCTTTATACTTTATACGCCCAATTGGAGCCTGCTTTGTTAGAAGAGATTGAAAAGAATGCAACCATAAAAACCTTTAAGTCCGGGGAAATAATCATGCGGACAGGTCAGTATATTAAAAGCACCATGTTACTGATAGAAGGCTCCATTAAAATATTCAGGGAAAATGAGGATGGTGATGAGTTCTTAATGTACTTTATCCAGCCTGGCGAAGCCTGTGCCATTTCATTGGTTTGTGCATCTAAAATGGAAGCGAGCCAGATTATGGCCAAATCTATGGAAGAAACAACCGTAATACTGGTTCCTATTCAACTAATGGATGAATGGATGAGTAAATATAAGAGCTGGTATTATTTTGTATTGGAAACATATAGGAACCGTTTTGAGGAATTATTGTTACTGATTGATAATGTTGCTTTCAGAAATATGGATGAAAGATTACAGTTTTACCTGAACCGGCATGCAACCGTTAATCAGTCGAATATTGTAAACCTTTCACATCAGCAGATAGCAGATGAGCTGAATTCTTCCAGGGAAGTAATTTCAAGGTTATTAAAAAAAATGGAGCAGCGTAAAATGCTGATGTTGCACCGCAATTATATTGAGCTCAAATCTCAGGATTAAAAAAACAATTCTTTGATTAGTATATAAGATCCCATTGCAAAGACGAACCATCCAAAAGCTTTCTTAAGTTTTTGTCCTTCTATTTTTTTAGATAAAAATCCACCTGTAAATATACCTGCGATAGCAATTAAAGTAAGTAACAATAATAATTTCCAGTCGATGGTAAAATGTCCCAGGTCGCCTGTAAAACCAATTAAAGAATTAAGGGCTATAATAAGGAGGGAGGTGCCCACTGCAGTCTTCATAGGCATTTTTAAAATCAGCACAAGGGAAGGTATTAATAAGAAGCCACCCCCTGCGCCAAGAAAACCCGTAGCCAGTCCTATTAAAATACCCATCGACAATAATTTGATGATGGAAGAATGCAATGTAGTTTCTTTTTTAGAAGGGATTGCAATGCTGGAATTTCTAATCATGGAATAAGAAGCAAACAGCATTAAAACGGCAAATAAAACCATGGTTGCCATGGATTGAGTAATGTAAACGGGGCCCTTTTTAAAAATGATGGATGGGATAGCGGGAACCAAAAGTCTGCGCGTAATAAATACAGTTGTAATTGAAGAAATACCAAAAATAAGTGCTGTTTTTATGTTTACCAATCCAATCCTGTAATAATTAACCGCGCCTACCAGGGAAGTGGTACCAACTATAAATAAGGAATAA
>Ga0208872_1002727_pt1 | contig 10089 bp, 6 predicted proteins | sample CryBogCBH12Aug08_FD_185508 | JGI IMG/M metagenome (GOLD analysis project Ga0208872, IMG submission 185508) | Freshwater microbial communities from Crystal Bog, Wisconsin, USA - CBH12Aug08 (SPAdes) | ecosystem: Environmental > Aquatic > Freshwater > Lake | place: Crystal Bog, Wisconsin, USA... | reverse complement strand
TTGCAACGCGGCTGGCAATGGGCCGCCGGTGTGTTCGCGCTGATCGCCGCGATTCTGTTCTGGATCACGTTTGCCTGGACGCGCGAGCGGATCAAGCCGGTCACGCAGCAAACCTCATTGAAGCACGATCTGGCCGACCTGTGGAAAAACCGGCCGTGGTTCGTCCTGCTGGGCGCAGGCATCGCAACAATTTTCTTCAACTCCATTCGCGACGGCGCGGCGATGTATTATTTCAAATATTATCTGCACACGGACACCGCGTTTTCCCTGCCGTCGCTCAAGTTCACGATGGGCTGGAGCAGCTTGTATTTCGTGCTCGGCCAGGGGGCGAACATCCTCGGCGTGATTCTGGCCAAGCCGATTTCCGACCGGATCGGCAAGAAAAACACTTTCTTCGCAGCCATGCTGGGCGCGTCGGTTTTCAGTTTCATGGTTTATGGGGTTCAGCCCGAGTCCGTGGGCGTCGTCATGATCCTGCAATGTTCGATCAGTGCTTGCGCGGGTTTTGTCTTCCCGCTGCTCTGGTCCATGTATGCGGATGCTGCGGATTTTTCGGAATGGAAAACCGGCCGGCGCGCGACGGGGCTGGTGTTCTCCGCGTCCTCGATGTCGCAAAAATTCGGCTGGACGCTGGGCGGCGCGTTCGCCGGCTGGCTGCTGGGCTTCTACGGTTTTCAGGCCAACGTGGTGCAAAATGCCGGCACCCAGAACGGCATTCGCATGATGGTGAGCATCTATCCCGCGATCGGCGCACTGGTTTCGGGATTGTTCATGCTGATCTATCCGTTAAAGGAAAAATTCCTGAACAACATTGAGGCGGAACTGGCCGCGCGTCGCGTCGTGAAGGAAAACCCGGAACCATCCAAAGCCTGAGCTCAGTCAACACCGGCACGCCGCCGTGCCGAAAAAATCTGTCACCATGAAAATTCATCTGCTCGTCCTGGCCGCTTTGACTGGAATGGTCATGCCCGGTTTTGCCGGTTCCGTTCCCGCCTTTCAACAATTCATCACCGCGCGCGACGGCCAATTAATGGACGGCAGCCAGCCGTTTCGTTTTATTTCCCTGAACATCCCCAACCTGCAGTTGATTGAGGACAATGTTCCTTTCGCCGAGACGAACCCCTGGCGGCTGCCGGATCAATTTGAATTAACCGATGCGCTGGCCACCATCCGGGAACTCGGCGGCACGGTGACGCGCACCTACGTCATCTCCGTGATCCGTCCCGACGATCTGCCCGGCACGCCGCGTCACGTTCTAGGCCCGAATGAATTTAATGAGGAGGCCTTTCGCGAACTGGATCTCGCCATCAAAACCGCCAATGAACAGGGCGTGCGGCTCATCATTCCGCTCGTGGACAATTGGACTTGGCAGGGTGGCCGTGCGGAATACGCCGGCTTTCGCGGCAAGACCAAGAACGATTTCTGGACCGATCCGCAGCTCATCGCCGACTTTAAGCAGACAATTCATTACATCCTCAACCGCACCAACACCTACTCCGGAGTGCGCTATTCCGATGACAAGGCCATCCTCTGCTGGGAGACCGGCAACGAAATTTCTTCGCCGCCGTCTTGGACGCGTGAGATCGCCGGTTACATCAAATCGCTCGACACGAATCATCTGGTGATGGACGGCTACGGCGCATCCGAGCTGCGGCCGGAATCACTGGCGATTCCCGCCGTGGACATCGTCACCACGCACCATTATCCCGGCGCAACAAAATCCTTTGCCGAACTCATCCGCGCCAGCGCGGAATTAGCGAAAGGGAAAAAGCCCTACGTCGTCGGCGAATTCGGTTTCGTCAGCACCGCGCAAATGGCCGAGACAATGCAGGCCATCGCGGACAGCAGCGCGGCGGGCGGACTGCTCTGGAGCCTGCGCTTCCGTGACCGCGACGGCGGCTTCTACTGGCACAGCGAACCTGGCTTGGGCGGCAATCTTTACAAAGCGTTTCACTGGCCAGCTTCGGCGATCGGCAATGACTACGACGAAATCAATCTCATGGCGCTGGTGCGCAGCAACGCTTTCGCCATTCGCGGACTTCCCGTGCCGCCATTGACCATTCCCGTGCCGCCGAAATTGCTGCCCATCGCCAATGCCGCCGCGATTTCGTGGCAAGGCTCGATCGGTGCGAGCAGTTATCAGGTGGAGCGCGCGGAGAAACGCGACGGCGACTGGCATATCATTGCCACCAATGTTGACGAGGCTTTCACGCAGTATCGGCCGCTGTTCGCCGATGAAATTGTTCCGGCGGGTGAATGGTTTTATCGCATCCGCGCCAACAACGCCGCCGGCATTTCCCAACCGTCCAATATCGTCGGGCCGGTGAAGGTGAAATCCGCGACGCTGGTGGACGAACTTGCCGACTTCGCAAAAACGCATGCGCGCAGCGGCGGTTGGAAAATTGCCGATCGCGACTGCCGCGCCGCCAAGGAGGATGCACATCGCGCCGCCGGCGGGACGGGCGACGTGCTGGTTTACGAGCTGCCCAATGCGATTCAAGATTTCCGGGTCTTTGCTTTCTTCCCGAAAACCGAGAGCGTTGTGAAATTTTCAGTTTCCGAGGATGGTAAATTTTTCCACGAGCTGGCCGCGCAGAAGGAAACATATTTTCTGGGCGGCGGTGATTACGGCTATTGGAAGCCCGTGTTGTTTCACGCGGAGAATATTTCCGGCGGAAAATTTCTAAAACTGGAACTCGCCGGCGAAATGCAGATCGGCCGAGTTGAAATCTCTCATCCTGCGTTGACTCCATGAGCACGGCAGCCGAATTGGAAAAATTGTCCACGGAGGTCAGCGAACATCTGTTCGGACATTATCTGCCTTTCTGGTGCGGCCCGGCGCTCGACCGCGAAAACGGCGGCTGGATGGCCTGGCTTTCCAACGACCTGAAGCCCGACCGTTCGCAGCCGAAGGGACTCATCGTAAACAGCCGGATTCTCTGGGCGTTTTCCGCCGTCCATCGCGTCCGTCCGGAGCCGGTCTATTTTGAGATGGCGGAGCGCGCGTTTGATTTCGTGATGAACCGCTTCTGGGATGGTGAACACGGCGGCGCGTTCTGGCGGTTGGATGACTCGGGCAAAGTGACTGATGATTCGAAGAAAATCTACGGGCAGGCGTTTTACATTTATGCGCTGACGGAGTTTCACCAGGCGTTTGGGAACCAGGCGGCATTGGAGCGCGCCAAAGAATTGTTTGAACTGATCGAGCGCCACGCGCACGACGCGGTGTTCGGAGGATACCTCGAAGTCTGCAACCGCGACTGGTCGGCCGCCGGGGCCGGGGCGCGCTTGAGTGAAAAGGACATGAGTGAGAAGAAGTCCATGAACAATCACCTGCACGTGCTAGAAGCCTACACGAATCTGTATCGCGTCTGGCCGGAGTTACGCGTGGCGGAACGGCTGCGCGAACTGATTGAAATCTTCCTGACGCGCATTCTGGACCCGCGCACAAATCATCTGCATCACTTTTTCGATGAGCAATGGCGCGTGCGTTCTGACACCTACACGTTCGGACACGACATCGAGGCCAGTTGGCTGTTGTGCGAAGCGGCAGAAGCGCTCGGAGATCTGCACTTGCTGACCGAAACCCGCCAAGTGGCGCTGCGCATGGCGGCGGTCGCCCGCACCGAAGGCCTCGCGGTGGCCGGCGGTTTATATTACGAAGGCAAGTCTGGCCAAGTCATTGACCACGGCCGCGAATGCTGGCCGCAGGCGGAGGCGCTCGTCGGCTTCCTCAACGCCTATCAACTCGGCGGCGGAGAGAAACATCTGGCGGCGGCGCAAGGTGTCTGGAATTACATCGAGCAAAACCTCGTGGACCGCGTGTATGGCGAATGGTTTTGGCGCATCAACGAGGACGGCAAACCCGACACCCAACTCCCCAAAGTCAGCGAATGGAAAGGCCCCTATCATGGCACCCGGGCATGCCTCGAAACCCTGCGGCGATTGAACACAATCGTAACGCCGACGACACCATCGGACTGAAAACTAGCTCCCATTCCGGATAAAGTTATATGGCCCGATTCCCTGCCTCCATTTTTCAAACGCGGTTGTTTTTCCCGCTGATCGCCGGCGTTCTGATCGCGAACGCCAGTCCGGCTTCGGATGCCTGGGCCGTTTTCAACGTGCTGGATTACGGCGCAACCGGCAATGGCACGAACGATGACACCAGTGCCATTCAACAGGCAGTGGATGCCTGCGCGGCGAACGGCGGCGGGCAGGTGGTTTTGCCGGGCGGAAATAAATTCCTCGCGGGCGCGATCATGCTGCGCAGCGGCGTTGATTTTCATCTGGCGCACGGCGGGGTCTTGAAAGGGAGTCCGCGCTGGCAGGATTATGGCGAGGCGGGCGCGCTGCTGTTCGCCAAGGATGCGGACAGGGTTTCCATCACCGGCGACGGCACGATTGACGGTCAGGGGCGGCAGCTTGCCCAGGATGTGATGCGCCGGCTGCAAGGCGGCGAAATCCGAAACCAGACCGGAAACACCAACCGGCCTGATGAGGAATTTCGTCCGATGCTGGTTCAGCTGCGCCATTGCCGGGACGTCCAGGTGACGGGCGTCACCTTGAAGGACAGCTCGTGCTGGGTGCAGAACTATGATCGCTGCCACAACCTAGTGCTGGATCATATTCGGGTTCAGAGCACGGCCTACTGGAACAACGACGGCTTCGACATCACGGATTGCAGCAAGGTCAAAATCACCAACTGCGACATAAATTCCGCCGACGACGGCATCTGCCTCAAGTCCAACCCGGGCGGCGCGGGTTGTGCGGATGTGGACATTGCCAACTGCCGCATCCGCTCCAGCGCCAGCGCGCTGAAGTTCGGCACGGCGTCTTATGGCGGGTTCCGCAACATTCACGCGGAGAACCTCGAGGTTTTCGATACGTTGCGATCGGCGGTGGCCATCGAAACCGTGGATGGGGGTTTGATTGACCATGTGGTCATCGAGAACGTCCGTGCGACCAACACGGGCAACGCCGTATTTATCCGGCTCGGCCGGCGCAACGTCCATGTCCCGCCAGGAATTTTGCGGAATGTCACGATTCGCAATCTGCATGCGGAAGTCCCCCCAGGAGTTCCCGACGCCGACTACGAAATCGCCGGGCCGGCCGTGAAAGCTCCTCACAACCTCATTCCTTGTTCCATCACCGGACTGCCGGGATATCCAGTTCGTGGCGTGACCTTGGAGAATGTGGAGATTGTTTTTGCGGGCGGAGGCACGCCGCAGCGGGCACACGTGCATCTGGCTGAACTGAAGACGCTCCCGGAACTGTCCGGCAGCTATCCGGAGTTTTCGATGTTCGGTGAACTGCCGGCGTGGGGCTTTTATCTACGCCATGTGGCCGGAGTCGCGTTTCACAACGTGCGGCTGACATTGAAGGAACCGGATTTCCGTCCCGCGCTGGTGGCTGACGATGTTCACGGCCTGCGGATTCAAAGCGTGAACATCGAGCCATCAAGCGGTGAGCCGGTGATTGTGCTTCAAGATTCCGGCGGTGCGCGCTTTCAAGGCGTTCGCTATCCCGCAGGGATCCGGGAAAAAGTCCGCCTGCTCGGGAATAGTTCCGCGCCGGTCGAATCCGCGGAGATCTCCGGATTATCCGCGAACAGCACGGCGCTCGATTCAACTGTAAAACGGGGAAAATGAATTCCTCTTTTATGCCGGGCATAGAATTTGAAATGAGATGCGTCCACGTTAGGCGTCTCAAATTGGACGGCGCGTCCACACCAATAACCAGTTGATCCAATTATTACAAATTGTAGCCACCAAATCATGAAAAAAACATTTCAAATCTCGCGCCGTTCCTTCCTTGCCCGTTGCACCGCTACGGCGGCGGCGACGGGTTTGCCCGTGTGGTTTATCCAAGAACTACTGGCGGGAGCCGTTGAAGCGGCGACCAACACGCCCGCACCGACTGCCCCAAAGGATCGCCCCGGCATCGCCCTCATCGGTTGTGGAGGCCAAGGCTGCCGCGATGCTCTTAACGCCGCCAATCATGGCGACATTATTGTGGTTTGTGATGTTGATCAAAACCATGCCGAGGCGGCGGCGAAACAATTCACCAAGGACGGAAAAACACCCGCGATATACAATGATTTCCGTAAGGTGATGGAGCGAGACGACGTTCATATCATCATTCAGGCCACACCGGATCACTGGCATACGCTGGTCAACATCGCGGCGGCGAAAGCGAAGAAGGACATTTACGGCGAGAAACCGCTCACCCTGACCATTGACGAAGGCAAACATGTCATCAAGGCTGTGCGCGATAATCATGTCATCTTCCAAACCGGCACACAGCAGCGCAGCAGCCCGCGATTTCATCTCGCGTGCGAACTGGTTCGCAATGGACGCATCGGCCAATTGAAACAAATTAATGTGTTTGTCCCCGCCGGCTTGCGCGCCGGGCAGTTTCAGACCGCACCGGTTCCGGTCGGATTAAACTGGGATTTTTGGCAGGGCCAAACCCCGGCGGTGGACTATCTGAAAGAGCGCTGCCACGGAACTTTCCGCTGGTGGTTTGATTATTCCGGTGGCCCGGTCACGGATTGGGGCGCGCATCATAATGACATTGCCCGCTGGGCCATGGGACTCGACGGACCGGTGGAGGTGGAAGCCAAGGTGGTGACGGAACCCATCCCCGGCGGCTATACCACGCCCAGCGAATTTGAGGCTACACTGCATTGGGCCAACGGGGTAAAGCAAGTGGTAAAAACGACAACCGACGATGGGTGGGGCGGCACGGTGCTCAAGCCCGACGGCCAGCGCAACGGGGTGAAGTTTCAAGGGACCAACGGCTGGATTTGGGTGAACCGCGATGAAATTTCGGCGAGCGACAAGGAACTCATCCACGCGCCGCTGCCAGATAACGCGATCCGCCTTGAAGTTAGCCGCAATCACATGGGAAACTTTTTTGACTCCGTGCGTTCGCGCCAAGACCCGATCAGTTCCGTCGAGAGCGGTCATCGTTCCGCATCCGTCGGTCACCTCATCGTCATTGCGCTCCGTTCCGGGCGCAAGTTCGAGTGGAATCCCGAGCAGGAGATTTTTATTGGCGATGGAGCCGAAATCGGGAACGCGCAGCTCAACCGCAAAATGCGGCTGCCTTACGATTACACTTTTGTGGACTAAAAAACATGCTTGTGGCAGACAGGTATCTGCCAAGAAATATTTGAAGCGTATCCGCAGAGCATTCAGCCTGCTTCATCTCACAACAAACCCGGTTAATCGTATACAATTACGGTGTTTTTTGAGGTGAAACTTCTCAAGTCACGCAAGGAGCCGTGCCAGTTTCCTGTTCGCCTGGGAGATAATGACATGCGTGCTCTTATCCGTGTCGAAGACGGAATTCAATCCCTGCGGCTCGCTCGGCGGGTCGCCCAAAAAAGCCCCAGCGGAATATTGGGTTGCGCTGGCGCGGCCTTCGCCGCCCCAAGCCCAGAAATTCGCGGCCTGCAAGGCGCGGCCAGCCTGACACGATTGCGCGACCTGCGCAAACATCCGGCGGTAATATTCATCGCGCGCCGTGGTCGGCGTGCCGGGCAGATATTGTTCGTGGTCGCGCGGCAGACCGAATTCCTCCAGCACCAGCGGTTTCTTGAGAATATCCGTCGCGATTTTGTTGTGGGTCTCGACATGGTCGCGCGCCTTGCCGGCGGCGATCTCAAATTCCGCCCCCAGTTGCGGCTCTTTCAGCCAGCCCCAGTTCTTCAGCCACATGTGAACGGTGACGTAATCAATGGCGGAGGTCTTGTGCGCGGCGATAAAAACTTCGGGCTTGCCCAGGCTGCCCATGATCCCCTCGCTGCCGGTGCAGACAAGCTGGTGCGGCGCGCGCGCGTGAATGAAGCGCGCGGTGGCATCCACCCAGTCGCAAAACGCCGTCACGTCCTTTTCCGGTGTGCCGCCGTCCGGGCCGGGGCGCGGCTCGTTCGCCAGTTCCCAGGTCATGATGGTGGGATCGTCGCGATAAATTCGGCCGTTCACTGTGTTGCGGCGGTGGATAAGGCGGTCAGCGAATTTTCGATAGAGTTCAACGGCGGCGGGCGTCTGATAAAAGCGCGCGGAAAACTTCATGAAACCACCCCAGTAGTCGCCCTTGATGGTTGTGGGCTTGTCGGGATCGGGAATGGTTTCGCCGGTGATCCAGCGGACGTATTCGGCGAAGCCGCCGGACCATTGCCAGTAATTCGACAGAAACAAAATGCCGCGCATATTCCGCTTCGCCATTTCCGCGAGGCTGAAATCGAGACCGGCGAGCAAGGCTTCGTCATAATCACCCGGCGAACGGGTGATGCCGCGCGGAATCGCGGCGACGAGCGGCGACGTTTCCGAACCGGCGAGCAGACGGAGATTGTTCACGCCAAGGCCCTGCAGTTGGTCGAGCTCGCGCACGAAGCGCGCCCGTCCGCCGGACAACGCGGCGTCGCTCAAGTAGCAGCCATACCACACATTGGCGCCGACATAAGAATACGGCCGGCCGTGCAGTTGAAACCGGCCGTTACGAACACCGACAAAATCATCGGCGCGTTTTGATCCCGTCGCCAGATGCCCGCACCCGGAAGCGATAAGCGGCAAGGCCAGCGCCGTGGTTTTGATGAAGTTGCGCCGGGAGAGGTGGTGGTTCATAATTTGAAAAGATTTTTCCGGATGAATTCTGCAAGATTCTAAACCGGAATTGGGCCGTGGAAAGACCAACGGTTGTAGTGAGTTTTGACCTCATGGCTATTGCCGGCAATCAGCTATGATATGAAACCATTAACCAATATTCCAATTCCCATGAACCCGACAACTTTCGCCACAAAACTGAAACAGCTTCAGCAAACGCACGCGCAACTCCTGCGGCGCAAGAATCGCCCGCAGCCAAACGGCAACGGCATTTTTGACCGTTACGAAAATCCCGTGATGACCGCCGCGCACACGCCGCTGACGTGGCGCTACGATTTTGACCGCGCCAGCAATCCGCACCTCATGACGCGCCTCGGCGTCAACTGCGTCTTCAACGTCGGCGCGATTGACTGGAACGGCGGCGTGGCGCTCATGGCCCGCGTCGAAGGCTGGGACCGTAAATCTTTTTTCGCGGTCGCCGAAAGTAAAAACGGCGTGGATAATTTTCAATTCTGGGACTACCCGGTGCGAATGCCCGAACTCGACGACAAGGAGACGAACCTTTACGACATGCGTCTGGTGCGGCATGAGGACGGCTGGATTTACGGCCTGTTCTGCGCCGAGCGGCATGATGATTCCAAGCCGAACGATCTCTCCGCCGCCATCGCCCGTTGCGGCATCGCCCGCACGAAGGATCTGGTGAAGTGGGAACGGCTGCCCGACCTCAAGACGCCCGCGCTGCACCAGCGCAACTGCGTGCTGCATCCGGAATTCGTGAATGGCAAATACGCCTTTTATACGCGGCCGATGAATGATTTCGCCGCGACCGGTTCGGGCGACGGCATTGGCTGGGGTTTGTGCGAGGACATCACCCACGCGGTGGTGAAAAAGGAAAGCATCATTGACCCGCGCTATTATCACTCGATCAAGGAAGGCAAGAATGGCCTCGGTCCGGCACCGATCAAAACTGCAAAAGGCTGGCTGCATCTGGCGCACGGCGTGCGCAACACGGCGGCGGGCATGCGTTATGTTTTGTATTGTTTCCTGTGCGACCTGAAAGATCCGTCCCAGCAAATCGCCGCGCCCGGCGGCCATTTCATGGGGCCGGAAAATGACGAGCGCGTGGGCGATGTCTCCAACGTGGTCTTCGCCAACGGCTGGGTCGCGCGGAAGAACGGCGACGTGTTCATCTACTATGGGTCGTCAGACACGCGGACTCATGTCGCCACGACCACGGTGGACCAGTTGCTGGACTATTGCCTGAACACGCCGCCGGACGCGCGGCGCTCGAAGTTGTGCGTGGATCAGCGTTGCAAACTCATCGCCAGGAATCTGCGAAGCCAAGCATAAATCGACAACTCCGGACATCGAAATCCAAAAAAATTACATGCCATGAACCAGCCAATCTCCCGTCGTCAATTTGTCACGTCTTCTCTCACCGCCGGGGCCGCCCTCGCCTTCCTGCCGCGCACGACCC
>Ga0208872_1002708_pt1 | contig 10168 bp, 4 predicted proteins | sample CryBogCBH12Aug08_FD_185508 | JGI IMG/M metagenome (GOLD analysis project Ga0208872, IMG submission 185508) | Freshwater microbial communities from Crystal Bog, Wisconsin, USA - CBH12Aug08 (SPAdes) | ecosystem: Environmental > Aquatic > Freshwater > Lake | place: Crystal Bog, Wisconsin, USA... | reverse complement strand
CCAACTCACGCTGCGATACGTCCAACGCGAGCAGCGCCTGCCAGCCAAGTTCATTAAAACAACCGCCAAAACCGTCTATGGACTGATACTGCTTCGATGCATCCAGCGCTAGCATGTTGGTGTCGGCGCTATGGGCTGAAGTTATATCTGTGACAATCGTTTCCTTCCATGTCTGGCTCATTGTGCTACAAAACCATTTTATAACCGGAGGGTTCGCACCAAGGGGGGCAACAACATTCGGCGGTGCTGGAGGGGTGGGCTCGCATTTCGCGGCGGTGACAAAAGCCAAACTCGCCAAGGTTACGGCCCCAAGGAGATACCGACGGCAAATGTCTGCAGCGCTTGAAACGAGCACCTTCCCTAGCAACGGCACCAAAAAATGGGCGTGGTGAGTTGGCGCTTTCTTTTGATTTCCCAAGTTGGTCATCGTTACTTTCGCGAATGGTTCAAACATAGGCTAAAAACTTAAAATTTAGCATGGGTTCGACCCGTCTTGAGCGTGACACCGGATTTGAGAAAGATATCCCGACTGGAAGTTCCGACTTCAATTTGATATTCGCCCACCTCGGTTTTCCAGTTTTTGCCAACCTCATCGTAGAAAGCCAGCGCAGTCGGTCGCAGAAAGACTTCTACCTTACGGCTTTCGCCAGGTTTCAAACGGACTTTGGCGAATCCCTTTAGCTCGCGCGGCGGTCGCGGCACTGAGGATTTGGGCGGGGCCACGTAGACTTGGACCACTTCGGCATCCTCCCGCGTTCCCGTGTTCTTAACCGCGCAAGTAACCTTGATTGAATCATGACTAGAATCCAGCACTAGATCACTTAATGCAAACGTCGAGTAGCTCAGGCCATAGCCGAAAGGATAGCGGGGTTCGATTTGTTTGTCGTCGAACCAGCGATAACCACTAAAGACACCCTCCTTGTAATCTGCCGCGAAAGCGTAAATCGGTTTTCGATTCTTGGGCCTATACGCGCCGTTGCCCGGGTCTGCGTCCACAATCAACCGCGCGGGCCAAACACCAAGGGCATGACTCGGATAATCCTCCAACCTCTTTCCGAAGGTGCAACTCAAACGGCCTCCCGGGGACGCCTTACCGGTCAGCACATCGGCCACGGCGTCGCCAGTAGATTCACCCGCATACCAACCCTCCAGGATCGCTGGCACTTTATCAGCCCAAGACTCCAGCAAAACCGGCTGACCGGTTAGTAGCACGACGACAATATTGGTATTCACCTTGGCAAGCGCCTGAATTGCCGCATCCTGCCCGGCAGGCAGATTAATATCATCCAGATCCTCCTGTTCGCCGTGCGGCACATCTGTGGCAAAAAATAACACCAAGCTCGCTCCGCGAGCCGCCGATTTCAACGCCTCGACATCCGGCGCGCGTCCAATGTCTTTGACCGCTTGGAATACCGCATCTTTCTGTTTCTGCTGAGTTACCGGTTGGTTTGTCATATCACCACTCTTCTCCCATGGCATAACTTTGATAGTGGCGTGACTACCTAGCGCCGACTGGATGCCGGCGAGAGGCGTAATTCGGACCGCTGAGTTAACGAATCCTGAACCGTGACCGAGCGGCACCATGTCGGCGGCCGGACCGGTGACGAGCACGGTTTTCAATTGGGACACGTCCAGAGGCAGGATGCGGTGCTCATTTTTAAGCAGCACCATGCCCTCGGTTGCCAGTCGGCGCGCCTGCTCCCGATGTTCTAGCGTGTCAAGCGCGCCCGGACTGCGGGTCCCCGGATCAAGCACACCTGTGCGGAAATAGAGACGCAGAACTCGGCGAGTCTTTTCATCGATTGAGGAAACCGGAAGCTGTCCGGACTTCACGGCTTCAAGTAATCTGCCGTCCCCGTAAACATAATTACACTGACCCAAGGTCATCTCGGTGCCGGCGAGAGCCGTAGAAACTGGATCATACGCCGCCCGCCAGTCAGTGAGCATTGCGCCATCGAAACCAAACTTGTCCTTGATGATTTCCTGTTGGAGGCGACGGTTCTCGGCACAGTAGAGTCCGTTGAATAAATTATTTCCCGACATCATGGTCCAGACGTGACCGTCGCGAACTGCCATTTCAAAAGGCAATAGCGACATCTCCCGCAGTGTCCGGTCACCCATGTTGGAACTGGTGAAAAACCGGCGGTGTTCACAATCATTGGCAACCAGATGTTTGGCACAGGCGGCCACGCCATTGGTTTGCACTCCAAGAATGTAACTTACCGACAGGCTGCCGGTTAGTAACGGATCCTCGCCCATATACTCAAAATTCCGCCCGCCGCATGGATCCCGCATCAGGTCTATTCCCGGACCAAATAGGACATTTTTGTGCAACGCTAGCATCTCCTCACCTAGCAACCGACCATACGCCTGCGCCGCATTCACATCCCAAGTGCAGGACAAAGACAGGGTGCAAGGCAGTGCGGTGGTTGCGGTCGGATTACGCACGCCGACCGGACCGTCCGACTGGGAAAGTGGAGGAATATTCAACCGCTGGATGCCACCGACCTCAAAGCTGCCGTGCAACAACCCTATCTTTTCTTCCAGGGTCAAACGCCCGAGCAGATCCTCGACGCGTTGTTCAAGGAGCGACTGCGGGTTTTGATAAGATGGCAATTCTGCCGCCATGGCGTGACCACTAACCAGCGCCAGCATCACAATATTTTTTATTTTAGTCATTTGTGGGCCTCGAACGTTTCATGTTTCCTTGAGGATAATTGGGCGGAGCTTTCGCGCTGCGCCTGACGCTGACGGCCTGAGCCAGAAAAGTTGCGATGATTAGCACCGATGCACGGCGCACCCGGAGAGAGCGGGTTTCCCCAATAGTCGTGCCCACCATTATTGGGAATTATAACTCCAGCGCCGATGGCTGGTGAAGTGCCGCTGAGCAAGTAGTCTGCGGCGTTGGTTCCGCCAGCTTGAGCAAATTGAGGATCAGCGAATATGCCGGCCGAGTCTGTCGGCAAACCCATGGGCACATTGCCGGTCCATAGATTATTTTGCAATACGGTGTTCGTTCCGTGGTCCGCGAAAATTGTGTGACCGCAGACATAAAATAAATTGTTTTGTATAGAAGTATTTAACGAGTGAGGTGTGATCAAAAAGAAATTGCTCATACCGGGGCGAACGTAAATGGTGTTGTTGTAAATCTTTGAGTCACTTGACCCAATACCCGGAACGCCTTTGCCAGCATAATCGCTTACCCAGATTAGATATCCGTCTTGGCGTGTGATGTTTATTCCTTCCTGACGTTCGCCCTTGACTCCCTTGACGCGCCATCCGTCGTTTATACTGAGGTTGTAGCGGTAAACCGCGTTGGAACAATTTCCGAGAATTTCCACAAAGCCGCCCTCGTTGTCCATGCTCAGGTTGTATTGAACAACGACGTTGGTGCAGTTGAAATCCACGTGGACACCACATCCGTCATGTGGCGCGCGCGAGCTGACGAATCGATTAGATTGAACAATTACGTTCCGACTATACCAACACCAAAAACCATCACCCCCATCTATGCCCTGGCGAGAATCCACTACCGCGCCGCTGAAGGTTGCCACATTATTTTCCACTAATACTCCATCGCAGTGGCCGGTTTCCATGCCCGCTGAACCAACATGGAAGCAGGAGTTCCCACTGATGATAATGTTGGTGTTGAACATTGACTTATCTCCCGTTGTTCGAACGAATATTCCATGATAACCGGTGTAACTGATCTGGTTGTCTTGGATGCGCACGTTGCTGAATCCCGCCCCGCCTTGCTTGCTCGCTGCTTCGACATGAATGCCATAACCAAAAGGTCCGGATTGCGGATAAATATCGTGAATCACAAGGTTTCGCAGGTAAATGTGGGAGTAATAACCGCTGGAGGTAGTCGCCAGAACGCCTGCTCTATAAGTCTCAACACCACTTCTGACGGTGTTGGTATCATTGATGATTTCCAAACTGTTGACTTCCCATCCCGAAACCGAATGAAGCAGCACGGCCGCTTTGTAGCCGTCTCCATTGATAAACGGCCGGTTGCCCTGGCCATACGAGTCCACGATAATAGGATTGGCATCGGTCCCGCTGCCTTTCAATTCCATCTGTCCAAGCCAGGAACCGCCGGATTTTAAGAGTATTTTGTCGCCCGGTTGGAAGGTGACCGAACTGACCTTCGTAAGGGTTTGCCAAGCGGTGCGGGAACTAATCCCGCTGTTTAAATCATTGCCGCTGGTATCATCGACAAAATAAGTCGCCCCTCGAACGGTCACGGTCGCCATCAATAGCAGAAACGAGCTGGCTCGGAGAATAGATTGGTTCATTCAAATACCTATCGTTTTTATAGCGCCTTGGACGTATATCGGTTCCCGACGGCCAGCTGATTCCATGTTAAATATCCGATTCATCACGCTAGGGTGCCTTCACCGTTTCAACAATGAAGGCACCCGCCGTTTGGACACAACTATTACCGGCCTTGCGTTATTGGGACAACCGGAAGAATGCGGCAGGTATTGTAGGATTGTTGGTGACGTTCACCGGACTGGTGCCGCCGCCGGGATAATTCACCCAATTGGTGCCGAGCGAATTTGTCTGCCATTGGAGATGGTAGGCACCGGTCCAATTGAATTGCAATACCCCGCCACCAAGAGTCGTGTAACTTAGAGTCGGACTGCTTATGCTGACGACGCTCAAAACTCCGTTGCTAAAACTGTAGGTCACGCCGGAATCGCCAGTAATGGACGAAAAGCTACCGGTGCCGCCAGCTGGAAAAATCTGGAACTGGTCGCCCACGGCCAAGGCGTTAGTGCCGATGTTGTAAACTGTCAGGATGCCGCCGTAGGAGATTGAGCCGGTAACGTTGACCACGTCATTCGATTGCGACACATCCTTGTTAATGGCGACAATCGTATTACCGGCCAGGTTGACATTCCCGTTGATGGTAAATGTGCCAATGGAATTCGTCGCGGTGCCGGCATAAAAGGTGCCGCCGGGATTAACTGTCAACGAACCGCCAATTGCGTTAGTGCCATTGAGCGTGCCCCCATTATTGACGATAAAACTGTTGGTGACTTGTGACAGGTTAGTGGCAATTGACAGAACGCCCGCATTCACTGTCGTTGTTCCCGTGTAGGAACTGGTGCCGCCAATCGATTGCGTTCCTGTCCCAGCCTTAATTAAGCTCACCGGACCCACAATCGCTCCAGAAAAATTAGTCGAGTAGTTGTTCAATCCTATGCTCAATATGGTGGCGGCACCGCTGTTGGTTACCGTGCCGCTGCCAGACAGGCCATTGACGCTGGTGCTGAAGCCGTTCAAGTCCAAGGTTGCACCCGTAGCCACAGAGACATTGCCGGCACTGACACCGCTGGGAATGGCGGCAACATTGCCGAGTTGAAGCGTTCCAGCGCTGATGGTGGTGTCACCGGTGTAGGTATTGGCGTTGTTTAACTTTGTTATGCCAGAACCCATCTGGGTAAACCCACCGCTGCCTGCGATACCGCTGCCAGTAAAAGTGTAATTGGTGGTGGAAAATACGGTGACACTCGAAGGTTGCCAGCCTGCAGTTAGGTTTACCGTGCGGTTCGAGTTGGCTGCCAAGTCCGTGAAGTAAACTGGAAAGCCATTACCATAATTGGTGGTGCCATAGGTATTGTTTGTCCAGTTTAGCGTGGAGTTGTCCCAATTTGTAGTCGAGTTGCCGACCCATACCCGCCCCAAGAGGTCGTAGGTCGTTTGACCAACGACTTGAAAGCCGCCCAGCATCGCACCGCTTCCGACGACCTCGCGGAGGCTAATTGTGATATTGTTCGAGGTCAACAGGGTTGGATAACCAAACACAACATACTGGCCAAGCTGGTTCGTAGTCGAGAGGGTGTTGGTGATCTGTGTCAGCGTCAGCGGACTTGGAATTGACCCAGCAGTATAATAAGATCTGTAATAATTGGTGGCCTCACCGTCCGAAATCCAAGCGTTCGTATTAGCTAAAGTGCCCCCGACATAAACTATCAAGGTATATCCGTTAGGGAAATTTGATGACAGATTAAACAGTGTGCATGTGCTCGGGCTGGTTAAGGTTGTGTAATTTGGAAGACCAGAATAAAGCGGGGTGTTTGCGTATCCTGAATTACCCACCAGAAAGGTGGTAGGATTGGCCGCACCGGTCAAACCGACAGTGCAGGGTCCACCATCATTGAAAGGAAGATTCTGGGCTCTGAGTGTGCCGATGAGATTTGTCCATCCGCTAACGTAGGTTCCAAGATTGGTGATGCCATAAACCTGGCCGCTGGTGATCAACCCCGAAGCCGTGCTGGCCTTATTAAAATTGACACTGATTACCTCGGCCTGGGCGGTGAGTGCGCTAATGATGGATATACCCATCAGGCAGCGGCCGATACTTTTTATTATGTTATTGATGCACATATGCTATTTATTGTTTGGATTGTTACGGAATCTGGTTGGTTCTTTCTCGCTGCTTATTGCCTGGACAGTTTTTATTGGGTTGCTGAAACCCAGCCGTAAGGCTGGGCCCCGGTGGTGATGGTTTGGGTGTGTTGATTGGTGCTCAGATTGGAAACGTGATTGTCAAAAAAACCGTAGTTGCGGGATTTGCCATGCACCATGCTATCCGGCGCCTGGTCCCAGCCTTGAGCCAGGGTTGTTAAAGAGGCTCCCGGAATTGACCGATCTTCATCCATAATGGCGGCATTGATTGTAGGCTGCTGGATCTGAGTTAATTTTGGACCGTCGGAATACCAAAGCGTTTTGCCCTCGACATATTCCCGCAGCCGATACATCCGGCGCTGGTCATTCACATCGGAGGTTAAGGGAGCGCGGGAATTATATTGAGGATTCTGGACGAAGGACGGACAGACCATCACCTTACTTTGTGAAGACGACTGAGCGACGAGCTCCTTTGAATTTGCTAGGAAAGAAGAAATATGAAAACCCAGTTCCGGACGGGTTGAGATATTTGCGAGGTTATACCATGAGCTACGGGCGTCCAAATTCAAAGGAAGACCATTCGGCTCACCAGCCACTGTGGTTTGGTAGGGTAATTTGTCGTCGTTGTCCCCGGCAAAGAGCGTGATGCCGAGCATGACTTGTTTCAAATTGGAAACGCACTGGATTTTATACGCCCGCTGCTTGGCCGCTGCCAGCGCCGGCAACAACATGGCTGCCAAAATCGCAATGATCGCAATGACGACCAGCAATTCAATTAAGGTGAAAGCACGGCTTGAATGAATTGGCGGATGGTTTCCAGAGCGATTGCAAGGGTTCATGATTGCAACATATCGCTTCGCCCGGATCTATTCTATCACATCAAAGTGTGATTTTTTGAACCCACCGAGGTTGGGGACGCTGACCAGTATCACCAACTCACTGCTGTCACCTGAAGTGCATTGACGCCAGCCGGGATTTGGAGAATCTTGGGGTTGTTGAATCCAAAGCCCCTCAATTTGTCAGCGCTCTGGCTGGCGCTGTTCATCGGCATTCTCGGTGGCGATAGCCTTTTGGGGGCTCCAGCTGAATTAGTTACGGCGGATTCCGCAAGGTCGTATAACGCGCGCACCTGGCAGACAGATGATGGCCTACCCCGGAACACAATTACCGCCATTTCCCAGACGCCTGATGGCTATTTGTGGCTGGGCACTCCTCAGGGAGTGATTCGTTTTGACGGGGTTACCTTCATGCCACTGGAGGCCAATGTATTCAGCGGCTTTGCGCGGGCACGCACTCGAGTGGTGTTTGCCGACCGTTTGGGTCGGCTATGGATTGGCACCGAAACGGCGGGGGTCATTCGTTATGACGGTGAAAATTATCAAGTCATTGATCGCCGGAATAACCTTACGCACCCGACGATCAGCGCCGTCTGTGAAGATTTTCGGGGAACAGTCTGGCTCGCCTGCCAGAACGGCAGCGTCGGCTGGGTGGACTCCGACGACAAGGTGCATCTTGTCTCACCCCCAACAAAATGGTCCGGCTCCGGTCCTGTCCAACTGGTGCGGGATGAGCGGGGAAACTTGTGGTTCGCACAAGCTGATACGTATGGAAAATTATTAGAAGGAGTGGCCACCAATATTACCCGCATCACTAGCGCGAAAATAATGCTTTGCCCGAGCAGGGACGGCGGACTTTGGATAATTGGCGACACCAAACTACAGAAACTTCCGCCGCCGGAGTCCACAAACAATATTGAATCCATAACCTTACCCGTGAATTCTCGTCAAGTGACTTGTCTGCTCGAAGATCATTCGGGAAATCTGTGGATTGGAACCCAGAAGGAGGGACTGGTGAGATATGCCAACCATGAATTTACCCAGGAATTGGCCTCGCCTCATAGAATATTATCTATTTTTGAGGACGCCGAGTCCAGCGTCTGGGTCGGCTCAGAAGGCGGCGGCGTAACTCGCCTGCGACCAAAGATATTCCGTATGTTTAGTGTCAGCGAGAACCAGCCGAATTCCACATTGGCTTCCATCTGTGAAGCAGCCAATGGAGAAGTTTGGATGTCATCCCCAGACCTCTCCCTGACGAAGTTCGGCACCGATGGACGGACGACAAATGTTGATGCATTTAAGGATGTTCGCACCACCTGTGTCCTGCCCGATCCGGCCGGCGGTATTTTGGTGGGAACGGAAAGGCAAGGGCTCTATTCGATTCGTAATGGCGAGAAAACACACCTGATGAGCTTGCTTGGAACCCCCCAACGCCAAATCCGGGTGCTTTATCGGGGTGCCAAAGAACAGGTATGGATCGGTTGCCTGCCTGACGGACTGGCTCGTCTGTCCGGCGACCATGTGGCGTTCCCCGATGAATTTCTGAAGCAAGGCCTGCCACCCCACCAAGCGATTTGGGCCATCTCGGAAGATGGTGCCGGAGGCCTCTGGCTCGGCACAATTCTCGGCGAATTGTGGCGCCATGACGGCACCCGCTTCTTCGGTTACGGCCAGAATGAGGGTCTGCCTGGTGCCTCAATCGGTGCCCTGCTCTACGCCACCAATGGAGACTTGTGGATTGGCACTTTGGGTGGCGGACTGGGACGACTGCGCCAAGGCCATTTTGTTTTCGCGGACACCAAGAATGGTTTGGAAGACAATGTAATCACTTCCATCATAGACGATGGTCTGGGCTATTTCTGGCTGGGAACCGGTCGAGGCATTTGCCGGGTGAAGAAGCAGGAACTTGATGACTTTGCCGACGGCAAGCAAAACCAATTTGACTCCATCCTTTATGGCAAGGATGAGGGGCTGCAAAGCGTCGAATGCATTGCGGGATACCAACCGGCGGCCTGGCGCACTGCCGCAGGAAAAATCTGGTTTGCGACCAGCAAGGGGGCCCTGATGGTGGATCCGGCATTATTGCCCATCAACCCGGTCCCGCCGCCATTGGTGCTGGAAAGAATCCTGTTGAATAACACGCCGTTAACGAATCGCGCGGAGATAGAAATCGCCTACGGATACCGCAACCTGGAGTTGGATTATTCCGCGCCCAGCTACAATTCACCTGAACGAATCCGTTTCCGCCATCAACTCGTGGGGTTGGACCAGGACTGGGTGGACGCGGGAACAGCCCGTTCTGTCTCCTATCCGCGGCTCGCGCCGGGCCCTTATGTTTTCCGGTTTACCGCCTGCAACTCAGATGGCGTCTGGAACGAAAAACCCGTTTCCATCGCCTTCCAAGTGACGCCCGCCTACTGGCAGACGGCCTGGTTTCGGAGTCTGGCGTTGTTCGTCTTTGCCGGCCTTGTCGCTGTCGGCGTGCGCTACCGCTATGTCCAGACCATGCGGCGCAAGCTGCGCTCCCTGGAGCAGGCCCATGCCATTGAGAGGGAGCGCATGCGCATCGCGCGCGACATCCATGATGATCTTGGAGCCCGGCTCACGCAGATGGCGTTTCTCAGCGAAATGACTTCTAATGAGCTTGGCACCAATAGCAAGGCCGGCGAACGACTGGAAAAAATCGCCACCGGCTCACGGCAGGCAATCCGCTCCTTGGAAGAGATCGTATGGGCGGTCAATCCCCGGAAAGATTCGCTGCCGGACTTTTCAGACTTCCTGAGCCATTACGCCAACGAATTCTTCCGCGCCACCGAAATTCGTTGCCGCCAGGATTTGCCCTTGATGATTCCGGAAATTCCGCTTTCCTCAGAAGTGCGCCATCATCTGTTTCTGGCCTGCAAAGAGACGCTGAA
>Ga0208872_1002704_pt1 | contig 10175 bp, 7 predicted proteins | sample CryBogCBH12Aug08_FD_185508 | JGI IMG/M metagenome (GOLD analysis project Ga0208872, IMG submission 185508) | Freshwater microbial communities from Crystal Bog, Wisconsin, USA - CBH12Aug08 (SPAdes) | ecosystem: Environmental > Aquatic > Freshwater > Lake | place: Crystal Bog, Wisconsin, USA... | reverse complement strand
TTTCCTGGGCGGCGGGGATGAATTCAGTTTGTTGGATGTTCATTGGTTTGATAGCGGTTCGGAGATTTTTTTCGCCGTGGCCTCCGTCCAGTCCAGGATGGCTTGGCGCTGCGCCTCGGTCAACCGTGCGCCGGCATGGATGAGAGTGTATTTCTTCGGCGGCATTTCGCGATAGTCGAGAACTTCGTTGATGCGATCCAGTTTTTTTACCGCGCGGTCGGCGGCCACCGGCCAGTCGGAAAAATTCAGATGCTCGCGGCCTTCGCTTACGTCACTGGCGATGAGCCACGCCACCGGTGCAATGCGCGAATACCACGGCCAGAGAGTTTCGTGCGAATGGCAGTCGTAGCACGCGGCGCGGAGGCTGGCGGCGATGGCCGGTGGTGGTTTCACGGCGGTGAGAAAATCATTTTTCACCGGCGGGTTGCCGGGGCTGGTGCCAAAAAATTGCAGCGCGACCAAAATCACCAGCGCCACCGGCAGCCACCATTTCAATATGCGTTTCACCGCGAGCAGCAGTAACAAATATTCCGGCGACCAGCCAGCCGGATTTTTCACCCGCCGGAAAGAATGATTGCTGGCTTTTGCCGCCGGCGGTAAAATGTCCGCATGTTGCAAACTGCCGCCAACCCGCACGCGGACTCGCGCCGCGTGGCCGGTCATGCGCTGACCGACGCCTACCGCTTCATGCTGCGGGCGCGGTTGCTGGACGACAAGTTTGCCGCGCTCTACCGCGCCGGCAAAATCCATGGCGGCGTTTTTCTCGGGCGCGGTCAGGAAGCCTTGAGTGCCGCCATCGGTGTTTCGCTGGAAAAATCCGACGTGTTTGCGCCGCTCATCCGCGACGCCGCCGGCCGGCTGGCTTTTGGCGAAACCATTCTCGATGCCGTGCGCACTTACCTCGGTTCGGCGCTCGGCCCGATGCGCGGGCGCGACGGCAATGTGCATCGCGGCCGCCCGCAGGCAGGTTTGCTGCCGATGATTTCGCATCTTGGCGCAATGATTTCGGTGGTGAACGGCGTGCTGTTTGCGCGCCGGATGAAAGGCCTTTCCAGTGTGGTCGGCGTGGCGTGTCTCGGCGAAGGCGCGACTTCCACCGGCTCGTTCCACGAGGCGTTGAACCAAGCCGCGGTCGAAAAATTGCCGCTCGTTTTGGTCGTCGCCAACAATCAATTTGCCTATTCCACACCGAACGCGCGGCAATTCGCCTGCGCCGATCTCACGGACAAGGCCGCCGGTTACGGCGTCACGGCGCATTCCGTGGACGCCACGGATTTGGCCGCGTGTTTGGAAACCGTCGGCGCTGCCATCGCCCGCGCCCGCGCCGGTCACGGCCCGCAGCTCGTCGTCGCGGAATTGCTGCGGCTCTGCGGCCACGGCGAACACGACGACGCCGGTTACATTCCACCGGCGCTGAAAAAATCCGCGCTTGGTCGCGACTGTTTGAAAGTGACGGAAGATTTTTTGCTAGCGCAAAAGCTGGCCGACGCCGCGCAGCTTGGCGTCTGGCGCAGCGAAGCCATCCGGGAAATTGAAGATGCGGTGGCGCTGGCGCAGCGCGAGCCGACGCCGAATCCGTTCACGGAAAAATGGAGCGCGCTCGCTTCCGGCCACCTGGACGAATTGCGCGAAGAAACTTGAAGCCATGAGCATCACCTATCTCGACGCCATCCGCGAAGCGCAGGCCCACGCGCTGCGCGACGACCCGCGCGTGTTCATCTACGGACAGGATGTCGGTGCGTTCGGCGGCGCGTTCAAGGCCACCAAAAATCTGGCGCAGGAATTTCCGGGGCGCGTGCTCGACGCGCCGATTTCGGAAGACGCGATGGTCGGCCTCGCCGTGGGCGCGGCGATTGAAGGATTGCGGCCGATTGTGGAAATGCAATTCGCCGATTTTTCGGTTGTCGGTTTCAACCAGATTGTCAACCAGGCGGCGACGTTGTTTTGGCGCACGCAAGTGCCGTGTCCGATCACCGTGCGGCTGCCGTTCGGCGGCACGTCCGGCGCGGGGCCGTTTCACAGCCAAACGCCGGAGACGATTTACGCCCATTATCCCGGCCTCGTGGTGCTGACCCCGGCAACGGTGGAAGACGCTTATTCCATGCTGCTCGAAGCGGTGGCGATTGATGACCCGGTGATTTTCTGCGAACACAAATTTCTTTACCGCCATCTCAAGGCGGAAAAATTGCCGACCGAGGCGCTGCCGGTGGGCAAGGCGCGCATTGCCCGTGAAGGCCGCGACCTCACGGTGGTGGCTTACAGCGCGATGGTGCATGACGCACTCGAAGCCGCAACGGAACTTTCCGCCGAGGGCTGGGAAATCGAAGTGGTGGATTTGCGTTCCGTGAAACCGCTGGACACCGACACCATCATCGCCAGCGTCGCGCGCACCGGCAAATTGCTCGCCGTTGGCGAAGCCTGGCCGTGGGGCGGCGTCACCGCCGAAGTCATTGCGCGCGTCACCAGCGAAGGTTTCAATCTGCTCGACGCCCCGCCGCAGCGCCTCAACGCCAAAGACACGCCGGTGCCGTTTCATCCGAATCTGTGGGCGGCGCACCGGCCGACCGTCCGCTCCATCGCCGCCGCCGCGCGGAAAATTTTGCGTTCATGAATTTGAACCACCAAGACACCAAGGCACCAAGATTCGGCGAAACTTTTTCGCCGGTTTCGGCAGAGCTGGATCGGCTGGCAAAAGAAACGGTGGATGCCGCCTTCAAGGTTCATTCCACGCTAGGACCAGGACTGCTGGAATCGGTTTATGAAATTTGCTTGGCGCATGAATTAAAAAAGCGCGGCCTGAGATTTCAGACCCAAGTTTCCTTTCCGGTGGTTTATGATGGCGTGCGTCTGGATGCGGGATTGCGGATAGATTTGCTGGTCGAAGATGAATTGGTGGTTGAGCTAAAAGCGGTGGAAACCATGCTACCGTTGTTTGAAGCGCAGTTGTTGACTTATTTGAAGCTCACCCGCAAACGGCTCGGCCTACTCATTAATTTCAACGCGCCGAAAATTAAAGACGGCATCAAACGAATTGTTTTATGAAGCCTTGGTGCCTTGGTGACTTGGTGGTTAATTTTGATTTCTAAACCTATGCCGCAAATTCCCATCATCATGCCGCAGTTGGGCGAATCCATCGCCGAGGCCCGCATCGTGCAATTTCTGGTGAAACCGGGCGACCAGGTTCAAGCCGATCAGGATTTGATCGAGGTCGAGACCGACAAGGCCACCATGACGGTGGCCGCGCCGTGCGGCGGGCGCGTGGAAATTTTTTCCGCGCAACCCGGCGAAAGCTACGCGGTTGGTTCCGCGCTCGGTCAAATCGAAGCCACCAGCGAGGAAGCCGCGCGGCTGGGCTTTGACACCACCACCAAGCCCGCCACCGGTGACACCGATCACGCCTCCAAATCCGGCGTTCACAGCGGCAAGGCTGCCGTGCAGCCAACCGTGCGCGGTTTGCCGGTGCCGGCGAATGCCGCTGGGGCCAGTTATCTTTCGCCGCGGCTCAAGGCGCGCATGGACGAACTCGGCCTGCACGCCGCCGACCTCGCCGGCGTGGCCGGCAGCGGCGCGGCAGGGCGCGTGACCGTCGAGGATTTCGAGAAATACATCGCCAGTCTGGAAAAACAGAAATTGAGCGATGCGTCTTCCATGCGCGTGGCGGTGGCGGATGCGATGCGCCGCAGTTGGACGCGCCCGCTGGCGACGGTCGGTTTGCCGGTGGTTATTGATGCCGTGCTCGCGCACCGCAAAACCTGCGAACCCAAGCCCGGCCCGGCACTTTATGCCTTGCGGGCGTTGGCGGTGGCACTGGCAGAAAATTCCGCAGTGGCCGGCCGGCTCGTCGGCACCAAAATTGTCCATCCCAGTTCGATTGACGTGGGCTTTGCCGTGGAAGCGGAAGACGGCGTGCTGGTGCCGGTGTTGCGCGGCACGGACAAAAAACCGTTGAAGGAACTGACGGTGCGTTACAACGAACTGGTGGAACTCGCGCGCCAGCGGAAATTGCCGGCGGACGCCACCGGTGGTTCCGTCGCCACCGTGACGAACTTCGGGACGTTCGGTTTGATTTGGGCCACGCCGATTCCGCTGCCGGAACAGACGCTGGTGCTAGGCCTCGGTGCGGGTCGCAAAATGCCGCACTGGGACGAGGCGAAAGGCCAGTTCGTGCCGGTGACGGAAGCGTATCTCACCTTGAGCTTCGACCATCGCGTGCTCGACGGCGGCGCAGCGGGGCGATTGCTGCAACGCATCGCCGCGCTGATGAAACAGCCGGAGAAACTGTAATCAAACGTCCTTGCGCGGAAACAGCGGTGCCGGTTCGCCAATCATGTGCCCGGCGGGCAAGCCGCCCCACGTCGCGGCATCCAGTTTGTCAGGCGCACCGGTCAGACCCAGTTGCGCGTAAATTTTCGTGGCGGTTCCCGGCAGAAACGGCCAGAGCAAAACGGCCAGCACGCGGCACGTCTCGGTTAGATTATACAAAACTTCATCCAACCGCTGCGCCTGCGCCGGGTCTTTCGCCAGCTTGAACGGCGCGGTCTCATCCACGTATTTATTCGCGCGGTTCACCAAACCCCAGATGCTTTGCAGGGCGGACTGGAGCTGGCTTTGCTTGAACAAGGCCCGCGTTTCGTCCGCCGCCTTCGCCGCGTCCGCCGCGAGTTCGTTCGACTTCGCGGGGACGATGCCGTTGCGATAGCGCTTGAGCATCGAGAGCGAGCGGTTCACCAAATTGCCCAAGCCGTTGGCCAGTTCAGCCTGATAGCGCGAGCGGAAACCGGCGTCGGTCCAGTTGCCGTCCGGGCCAATGTCCAGTTCGCGCAAAACGTAAAAGCGGAACGCGTCCAGTCCCCATTCGTTGATGACCGCGATGGGGTCAACGACGTTGCCGGTGCTCTTGGAAATTTTTGCGCCGTCCTTCTGCCACCAGCCGTGGACGAGAATTTGTTTGGGCAGCGGCAGCCCCATCGCCTTGAGCATGATCGGCCAATAAACGGCGTGAAATTTCACAATATCCTTGCCGATGACGTGGATGTCGGCGGGCCAAAGACCAAGCGCGGGATGCGCGGCGGCGATGCTGGCGTAATTCACCAGCGCGTCAAACCAAACGTAGGTCACAAAGTTTGGGTCGAACGGAAGCGGAATGCCCCAGTTCAGCCGCGCCAGCGGCCGCGAGATGCACAGGTCTTCCAGCGTGTTGTTTTTGAGGAAGCCGAGGACTTCGTTGCGACGATACGCCGGCGCGATGAAATCGGGATTCGCCTCGATGGTGTCAATCAGCCATTGCTGGTGCGCGCCGAGTTTGAAGTAGTAATTGTCTTCCTTGAGTTCAACGACTTCGCCGTAGCTGGCGTCGAACTTGCCGTCGGGCAACCGGTCTTTTTCGGTGAGAAAGGTTTCTTCCTTGGCGGAATAAAACCCGGTGTAAGTCGCTTTGTAAAAATGGCCGGCGGCGTGCAGTTTGGTCAGCGTCGCCTGCACGAAATCCTTGTGGCGCGGTTGCGTGGTGCGCACAAAGTCGTCGTTGGCGAGTTCCAGTTTTCTGGCAAACGCCTGCCAGTCCGCCGCGAGCGCGTCGCAGTATTCCTGCGGATTTTTTTTCTCCGCCTGCGCCGCCTGCTGCACCTTTTGGCCGTGTTCGTCGAGACCGGTCAGAAAAAAAACTTCCTGCCCCAGACTGCGCCGGGCACGGACGATGACGTCGGCGATGATTTTTTCGTAGGCATGGCCGAGATGCGGCTGGCCGTTGACGTAATCAATCGCGGTGGTGATGTAAAACCGTTTACTCATTTGTCAGACGTTGATTGTAACGCGGAAATCGGCCAAAGCCAGCGTGGAAACGGTGACTGGATGCCTCGCAGAAAATTATTTTGCTTTGGCCACCGGCACGAGCATTTGCAGGCGGTTGCTAGCCTGACGCCAGAGCGCGGTTCCGGTTGGGGTGTTGGTCAGGCAAAGCTGGAGGTAACGCGTGGCTTCGTTGGTATCGTGGCGATGTTCGGCGATGATGGCCAGTCCGTAGCTGGTGCGGCCAAGTTCCTGACCGGAAGTTTCGAGTTCGTGGTAATCCGCCGCCGCTGCCGCGTCATCATGGCTGGCGAGCCGGGCGCTGGCGCGGTTGAAGCGGGCCGTGGGCAGATTGGTGATGGTCAGAATGTGGTCAAGAAGTGGCAGCGCTTCGGCCACCCGGCCGACATCAATCAGGATGGCGGCCTTGAGGTTTTGGTTGTCCACGTCATCCGGTGTTTTGGCCAGTTGCGTGTTCACCATCTGCAAGGCGTTCGTGAAGTCGCCAGCGGTGAGATAGGCTTTCAACACGCGGCGCGCAATATTCTCGTCGTCGGGATGCTGCCGCAGGAGGGTCTGAAAAGCACTGTGGGCGTTGACAAGGTTGGTTTGCGCGAGCCAGTAATTCGCCTCCAGCAGGGCGAGATTGAAATCCAAGTCCCCGTTGTCCGGCAGCTTTTTCACCTCATCCCGCAATTGTGCAATGATGGCTTGGGCGCGGTCAGCGTGGTGGAGCCGGGTGTAAAGTTCCGCCAGAATGAACTCTGGTGCCGGCACACCGGGAACTAGGGTGCGGGTGCGCTCAAATTCCTGCAACGCCTGCAGTGGCATGCCGGTTTTTTGATAAGTGGCACCCAGCAGGTAGCCAAGCACCGGATCGTCAAACGGGCCGCAGTTTTTCAGAATCTGGCTCAGCCGTTGGAGGTTTTCCAACTGGCTGGCAACCTCGTTCAGATTGGCCAGACCCAGCCGGTGGCCGGCTTGCAGATTGGTGTTGCAGGCCAGACTGACTTGGGCGGAGAGATTGTTTGTGGCCAGTTGCAGCGCCTGTTCCAGCCGCGTTTGCGCTTCCGGCAGGTGGCCCTGCCGTTGTAAGGTGACGCCCCAGGCATCCAGCGCAAAGGAATACCATTCGGCGAGCAAACGATTCTGTGGCGATGCGGCCGGGGTCAGGCCGAGGATATGAATTTTTTTGAGCCAAGCCGGTGGCGGACGATCCAAGTTATTGGTGAGCGGAGCCAGATTTTTTTGCCACGCGCTGGTCCAGAAATTTTCATTTGCCGTGATGGCCGCCGCCGGCAAGGGCAGCGTATCGAGAGAATTTTTATCCCGCAACTTCATTTCGTAAATGCCCCCGGCTGGCTCCAGATAGAACCGCTCAAAATAATAGCCGTAGCTGGAATGCAGGTAGCAAAGGCGGTGGCGGTGGCTGACTTGTTCGAGCAATTCCACGGTTTCCACCGGCGTCAGTTCGTGCCGATTTTTATCGGTCAACCAACCGGCCGGGCGCCGGCGTTCCAATTGGGCGCGATATTTCACCAGCGGCAGCTCGCGCGTGTCCACGGCTAGCCAGTCGCACCGGTCATGGTGATGGGCGAGGGCGGCTTGGAAGGCCGCGAGTTTTTGCGGTTGGTCGCTCAACATCACGCCGCCACCGGCGGGCAGCGAAGCGGTGGCCAGTTCGCCGAAGCGTTGCAGCGGATGAAAATTCAAATGTAGGATGGCGGGCGCGTTTCTCGCAACCAGACCGGTGACAATCAGTGCCAGCATTCCGGCGGCGCCGGGAACGGCGAGTTGCCGCCATTGGATTTGGATGCCGTTTGGCGGGCGGCGGCGGCGCTGAACCGTTCCTTGTGAGAGCAGCAGAAGGTTGCCGGCCAAAAAGCCGGCTCCGAGCGCATTCAAATAATCAAATGTCAGCAGCGGCAGCCCGCCGCTCAATTGTTGCTGCAAAATCTGTCGCGGGCCGGTGGCCGGGTCGAACGCGAGCCATAGGCAGGCCAGCAACAGTGCCCCCCGCAGCCCTCGGTAAATCCAAAGCTGAAACCGGTCTATGCGCGGCATATTGCGGATGTTGGTATCGCGCAGGCGCACGAGGCAGGCGAGCGTCGGTAACAAGAAATAAATCACCACCGCCACTGTCAGGAACCGGTGCGACCGCCAGAACTCGTAGTAAAGCACCCGGAACGCATATTTGGTTTGCGTCAGGCTGGCGGTCCAAGCTTCGCCGAAACTCCACGGTGAGTGCGGATTCAAGCCGTTGACCAGCGGCAGCAGGGCATAAAGGGAAAAACCGGCCAGACCCAACCCGATCATTCGTAGGATGAATTTCCACCGAAAAAACCAAATTCCCCGCAACCAGATTATGCCGGCGATAAACAGCGGCAACAGGAGCAGCATCATCCAATCTTCGGCCATGCTCACGCCCCAAAGCACCGCCGCCGCATTGAGCCAGCGGGAATCTCGGCGGATACGATATTCCAGCAGCAGCCACAAACCGGAGGCCAGCAGCAGCACGTTCAGCATTTCGCCGGTGGCGGCGGTGGCCTCCTGCCAGAAGCTGAATTCCAGTCCGCATAGCGCAACGGCCAGCAAGACCGGCAGCGCACCAGCCCACCGCCAGTCGTTTTCCCACGGCTTGTCCCACGGCAGAATTTGCAGAGTGCGCGCCAGCACGCCGAGCGCCAGCGCGCCGGTGGCGGCGGAAAAAAGATTCAGGAACAGAGGCACCACCGCTCCGGGCAGCAAATGCAAGGGCAGGGTGAGCAGCCAGAGCAGGGGATGCCTTGCCAACGGCGTCCAGTCCCAGCCCGCCACCTTGGCGGTCAAGGCCAGACTGGCTAGCGTCACACCGTGACTCAAGGTCAGCGCGTAAAACCCGAAGGCAACCAGCGCCACCGCCCACGGCAGGCGGCGAGTCAGATTAAACATGGAATCATTAAATTATATTTCATCCACCGATGACAGGAAAAAACACCGTAAAAACCGTGTTGAGACCCGGTGTGGCAAACTGAAAACCGGGTTGCCCCGCCAGCGATTATTTTTTCTTGGTAACCGGTTCGAGCGCTTGGAGGCGGCTACTGGCCTGACGCCAGAGCGCGGTTCCGGGTGAGGTGTTGGTCAGGCAAAGCTGGAAGTAACGAATGGCTCCATTGGTGTCGTGGCGATGTTCGGCGATGACGGCCAGTCCGCAGTTGGCGCGGGCGAGTTCCTGACCGGAGGATTCGAGTTCGTGGTAGTCCGCCGCCGCCGCCGCGTCATCATGGTTGGCGAGCCGGGCGCTGGCGCGATTGCAGCGGGCCGTGGGCAGATTGGTGATGGTCAGAATGTAATCCAGAATCGGCAGCGCCTCGGCGATTTGTCCGGCATCAACCAAGATAGCGGCCTTGAGGTTTTGGATGTCCACGTCGCCCGGTGTTTTGGCTAGTTGGGTGTTAACAATCTGCAAGGCGCTCATGAAATCGCCAAGAGTGAGACACGCGGCTAACACGCGGCGCGCAATATTTTCGTCGGCGGGATGCTGGCGGAGGAGCGTCTGGAAAGCGCTGTGGGCGTTGGCGGGATTGGTTTGCGCGAGCCAGTAATTTGCTTCCAGCAGGGCGAGATTGAAATCCAAGTCCCCGTTGTCCGGCAGCTTTTTTACCTCATCCCGCAAATGGTCAAGAATCGGTCGAGCGCGGTCGGCCCGTTGTAATTGGGTGTAAATTTCTACCAAGGCAAATTCCGGTGCCGGCACGCCGGGAATTAAGTTGCAGGTGCGTTCAAATTGCTGCAATGCCTGTAGTGGCATCCCAGTTTTTTGATAAGTAGCTCCGAGCAAGTAACAAAAAACTGGATCATCAAACGGGCCACAGTTTTTCAGAATCTGGCTCAGCCGCTGGATGTTTTCCAGCTGGCTGGCAACCTCGTTCAGCTTGGCCAGACCCAGCCGGTGGCCGGCTTGCAGATTGGTGTTGCAGGCCAGACTGACTTGGGCGGACACGTTGTCCGGGTTCAGTTGCAGCGCCTGTTCCAGCCGCATTCGTGCTTCCGGCAGGTGGCCCTGCCGTTGCAAGGTGACGCCCCAGGCATCCAGCGCAAAGGAATACCATTCGGCCAGTAACTGATTCTGGGGCGATGTGGCCGGAGTTAAACCGAGACAATTAACTGTTTGGAGCCAGACCGCCGGTGGCGGACGATCCAAGTTATTGGTGAGCGGGGCCAGATTTTTTTGCCACGCGGTGGTCCAGAAATTTTCATTTGCCGTGATGGCCGCCGCCGGCAAGGGCGGCGTATCGAGAGAATTTTTATCCCGCAACTTCATTTCGTAAATGCCCCCGGTTGGCTCCAGATAGAACCGCTCAAAATAATAGCCGTAGCTGGAATGCAGGTAGCAAAGGCGGTGGCGG
>Ga0208872_1002703_pt1 | contig 10178 bp, 6 predicted proteins | sample CryBogCBH12Aug08_FD_185508 | JGI IMG/M metagenome (GOLD analysis project Ga0208872, IMG submission 185508) | Freshwater microbial communities from Crystal Bog, Wisconsin, USA - CBH12Aug08 (SPAdes) | ecosystem: Environmental > Aquatic > Freshwater > Lake | place: Crystal Bog, Wisconsin, USA... | reverse complement strand
TGATGTACCGGTGCAGCACGACTTTCTGGCTGCATGAGAAGAGTATGGAAACTTTGGAATATCACTTGCTCTTTTAGGCTCTTCACCCTGCTTTTTGTTGGATAGTAACCGGCTACAGGTGAAAGATTTCTTGCTATCCATATATTTTACCTTGCCACAGCCGCGATCACCTCAATTTTTGACTGGCAATTTCGGTTTTGGTAGCCCTCATGAATTATTGAGGTTAAATATTATTGCAATATTGCTTAGTATTGGGTAATATTTTGTAACTAAAAAGTGGTGTTAACGGGATATCCAGTAAATGTGTATTCTCTACATCATGGTTTAGTATGCCTATCCTCTCCCAACCGACAAAACAGAAAATGCAGGACATATCATCTTCTGACCTGAAAACGATACTTCATTCGAAGCGTGCCAATATTTATTATTTGGAGCATTGTCGCGTGTTAACCAATGGAGGTCGAGTGGAGTACCTGACTGATGCGGGGAAAGACTCTCTTTATTGGAATATTCCTATCGCCAACACGACCACAATACTTCTTGGAACAGGCACTTCGATTACTCAGTCTGCTATGCGTGGACTGGCAAAAGCTGGCGTTTTGGTTGGATTTTGCGGAGGAGGCGGCACCCCATTGTTCAGCGCCAATGAATTTGATTTTGAAGTATCCTGGTTTTCTCCCCAATGTGAATATCGCCCTACGGAATACCTGCAAGCCTGGGTTCAGTTTTGGTTCGATGATAAACAACGACTGGATGCAGCGAAAACCTTACAGCTTAAACGGCTGAACTTCATTCGTCATCATTGGACAAAGAAAGATTTGAGTGATGAAGGTTTTCTGATTGATTTTGTGGAGTTGCAGCATGCGTTGGATAAGTTTTTTGATGACCTGCCGTTAGCGCAAAACACGATGCAGTTGCTTACGATGGAGGCCCGGCTCAGCAAGCTCCTTTTCAAATTTGCGGCAAAAGCTGTGCACTATGGTGACTTTTCACGATCAAAAAAAGGGCAAGGCACTGATCCTGCAAACAAGTTTCTTGATCATGGGAATTACCTGGCATACGGCTTGGGCGCTTCTGCAACATGGGTGTTAGGATTACCCCACGGGTTGGCGATATTACATGGCAAAACACGCCGTGGAGGGCTTGTTTTTGATGCTGCTGATCTTATAAAAGACGCTTTGGTAATGCCTTTAGCTTTTGTTGCTGCAGTGCGCGGCGATGATGAAAGCGACTTTCGCCAAGCCTGCATCAGGAGTTTCACCAAACATGAAGCCCTTGACTTTATTATTGATTCATTGAAGGAGATTGCCTTGACTACCGGAGAGGCACATTGAATGTTTTATTCGTATCGGAATGCTCTAAAAATGCCCTACCAGAAACAAGACGGATCCTTGATCAATTTGCTGAACGGTTTGGCAGCCGGACATGGCAGACACACATCACGCAGCAGGGTCTTCATACCATCAAAAAGCTCCTGAAGCGTACAGCAAGACGAAACAGCGCAATAGCATGCCACTGGATTCGAGGCAAGGATCGGACGGACCTCCTTTGGATTGTCGGAAATGCCAGTCAATTCAATGAGCGCGGGATGGTACCTACAAACAGGACACAAACTGATGTCTTACGAAGAAAAGATGAAAATGACTGGCATACCCTACAGGATATACGGATTTTAGCTTCGATCGGTGCGCTATTTCACGATTTTGGCAAGGCAAATCTTGGCTTCCAGAAAAAACTCACCGGCAACAAAAAAACTGTTGCTGATGCTTACCGGCATGAGTGGGTGTCATTGCGTCTTTTTCAGGCATTTGTCACCAAAGCGACCATCGGAATTGCAGAAAATGAACTTGCAAAAGACACTGCCTGGCTAACCTGTTTATCCAATATCGGTAAGGGAGAATCCGCTTACGACATCCGTGCCTATTCTGATATTTTAATTAAAGATGGAAGAGAAGATCAATCAGCTGAAAGCCCTTTTAAAACATTACCACCCTTTGCCCAAACTATAGCCTGGTTGATGGTAACCCATCATCAGCTTCCAAAACAGCAGTGGATTAAAACTGACGGACAATCTCAGAAACCTCGGTTTAACTCAAAACGGCTCAATTCTTTACTGATGCAATTAGGTCCAGAATGGAACTCATCTCGTACCGATGCATCGAAACAAGAGAAGACGCCTTTTTGGGAATTCAAACAGCTACCCCTAAACAGCACTCATTGGCAAGTACGTGCACGATACCTCGCTGATGTTGCGTTGAAACGACAGAACCTGCTTTCAACTCCCTGGTTGGAGGACATCTATACCTTGCATCTTGCCCGTTTGGGGCTGATGCTTGCCGATCATTACTATTCCAGTTTACCGGTACATCCTGAAATCGGTGATACCGGATTTCCTTTGTTCGCCAATACTGACCACCTTACCGGTAAACAGAAACAACGGCTTGACGAGCATTTGCTTGGAGTGGAAAGTAATGCCAGAAGGATTATACAAACATTACCAACGCTCGAACGTTCTTTACCACGGATTGCCCGACACAAAGGATTTAAACAACGTTCCGTAGATGGGCGGTATCGTTGGCAGGATAATGCCTATGATCTTGCCTGTTCCATACGTGGACAGGCCGCTGCCAATGGTTTTTTTGGTGTCAATATGGCGTCTACCGGTTGTGGCAAAACCTTTGCCAATGCCAGAATTATGTATGGTCTGGCGGACCCGGTGAAAGGTGCGCGTTTTACCATAGCGTTGGGGTTGCGTACGTTAACCCTTCAAACAGGTGAAGCGTATCGAACAAGACTTGGTTTAGAATCGGATGATTTGGCTGTCATGATAGGTTCAACAGCTGTTAAATCACTGTTTGACTTGGGAACTGACACAAAGGAAGAACTCCAGATTCAAGCCAGTGGATCAGAATCATCGGAATCGCTTTTACCGACTGACTATAGTTATGTACATTTTGATGGCACTTTGGATATCGGGCCATTAGGTCAGTGGATTCAAAATACACCTCATGCACGGTCTTTGATCGCTGCTCCAATTCTTACCTGTACCATCGATCATCTTATTGGAGCTACCGAAGCAACAAAAGGCGGCAGGCAAATTGCACCGATGCTTCGGCTGCTGACTTCAGACCTGGTGCTGGATGAGCCTGATGATTTCGACATAGCAGATCTACCCGCCTTGACCCGACTGGTTCACTGGGCTGGATTGTTGGGTTGTAAAATTCTGCTTTCATCGGCAACCCTACCACCGTCACTGGTCGAAGGGTTATTTCAGGCGTATAGCGCAGGGAGAGCGCAATATCAAAAAGCAAGAGGGATTCCCGGGCTACCTGTAAATATCTGCTGTGCCTGGTTCGATGAACATAACAACAGCGCTACAGCAAGTTACCATCAAGAATCATCGAATTATCGTCAAGCACATGATGAGTTTGTGGCCTCACGCCTGAAAAAGCTGCAAGGTGCACCAATCCGACGGCGTGCAGTGATCGTTCCAATAACAAGCAAGAGCCAGCAAAAGAAAGAGATCCGAAACGACATCGCAAAGGAGCTTCATACCTTGCTTCACCAGCTGCATAAAAATCATCACAGTATCGACCCTCAGACCAGGAAACAGGTAAGTTTTGGACTGATACGACTGGCTAATATTGATCCCCTCATTGATATTGCCCAAAACCTTTTTTCTCTTGGTGCCGAGCAAAATCACCAGATCAGGCTCTGCTGTTATCACTCCCATCATCCCTTGCTGGTTCGTTCCGAAATTGAATCAAGACTTGACCGCCTCCTTGATCGAAAAGATCAAGAAAAGATTTTTATTGATCCACTCCTCCGCAACATAATTGATGAGACCGAGGAAGAAAATCTCCTGATTGTGGTGTTGGCGACACCGGTTGCTGAAGTGGGACGAGACCATGACTACGATTGGGCTATTGTGGAACCATCATCAATGCGCTCAATCATACAGCTGGCAGGCCGAATTAAACGCCACCGAACTGAGCCCTGTGGCACGCCTAATATTTTTCTTTTGGGTACCAATATTAAAAGTCTGGAACACCCCCAAAGCAACCCGACATATTGCCACCCTGGATTTGAGACAAAATTTTACCCTCTCAATACTCACGAACTTGCACAGCTTTTACAACCAGAGCAATACAACGAGATCAATGCCTCGCCAAGAATTGTGGCGGGAGGGACTCTTTCACCAAAAGATAATCTGGCTGACCTGGAACATGCCAGATTACAAGCACTGATGCTCGGTCAAGGGACTATGACTGAAACACCTGTCCAAATATGGTGGGAAACTCAGGCGATACTGGCTGGAGAATGGCAGAGAGAGACCCCGTTTCGATATGATCCTTCAGGGAGACAGAGGTTTGGTCTTTTGCTTGATGAGTACGAGGAATCACCTTGTTTTTATGACCTGGAAGGTGATGAACCAAAGGCGACTGACGGCCTGTTTCAACGAATTAATCCGAACGTCGGTGAACGAATCCGTCCGTTTATCGAAGATGATTATCTGTCGATGGTAGACTCTTTAGCCGTTCGATTCTCAATTGACCGAAGAGAGTGTACCCGGCGCTTTGGCTGGGTGGATCTCCCAAAAAGAGGCGCTGAACATGGATGGCGATATCATCATGCTTTAGGTATCCGAAGATATAATGAATGAACAACATGACACAGTCACAGGGAACTCAACCAAGAACAATAAATAAGCTGTAAAATGCAACCAAACACTGACGTTATGGCCGAGGCGACGGCATTAAAGGAGATCATGGAAAAATTCCTTTATGATCGCTTAGAAGATAAGCTGAAAGATAAGCTGAAGAAACTGAACGAGTTGGATGATGTAACAGAGACCGCCCTGAGGAAGGAGTATCAACTGGAAACATGGTTGGACAATAAATCGCTGCGTGTTAAAGAATTAACCTTGGTCACCCATGCCATTAAATATCAAAATCCTGACGCCAGAGGGAGTTCTCTGTATGCAACGAAAGACGATAATCATGATGCATTTTATGTCTCAACAGCAAGTATCAAAAAGCCACACCATGATGTTGTCGGCAATGCTGCCGCATTGGATATTTACAAGTTTTTGCAATTAAAGCATCAAGAAGAGACGCTCCTTGCTCGGATGTTTCGCAATGATGTGGCGTTACGGCATTCACTACCAGCATCAGAAGAAAAAAAAGACAGTTGGTTCAAGCTGTTTTGTGCTATCAAAGAAATGAAAGGCTGTGCTTCTACAGACACCCTTGCAAAGCAAATCTATTTCCCCCTGCCAGATGGAAAATACCACCTTTTAGCACCACTCTACCCGACTGCTTTAGTCCATGAAGTTTATAAGCAGGTTCAGACCAGATACGATGATGATACTAAAGCAGCTCGTAAAGCAAGGCGGGATGGTAACTATCACCCACACGGTTATCGGGATTACCCGAACTTGGCTGTTCAAAACTTTGGGGGAACCAAGCCACAAAATATTTCCCAGTTAAACAGCGAACGCAGAGGACTGGCTTACTTGCTACCATCACTTCCCCCATCATGGAAATCTTCGGCATTACGCCCCCCTCTTGGGGTGGATACCATATTCCCCAAATTATTTGCAGGAAAAGCCAAGCGCCTTACCAACGAGCTTAAAAACTTTTTAAACAAGGTGCAAGATCGCGAGAGTAATGCTGAGATTCGACAAAAGAGAGCAGAATTAGTCTCGGAAATTATAGACAGGTTATTACAGTACTCATCAGAGATACAAGGGTTGCCACCCGGCTGGACAACAAATCCAGAGTGTCGGCTTAACCAGGCACAGGCATACTGGTTAGATCCGGAGCGAGCTGATGACGCCTGGCAACAACAAAGGGAAACTACAGATTGGGAGAGCCGGATATGCCATGAGTTTGCCAATTGGCTTAACGCAGCCTTACAAACTGATCAACTCCGCTTTGGCGATGCTGAGCGCCTTGAATGGAAAAAACTTTTGCAAAAAGAGCTCACATGGCTCACTCCGGAGATAGACCTATGATCAACAACCCTGACGCATTGTTAGTGTTACCTTGGTTGCGCATACAAAATGCCAACTGCATTTCCAGTCCACTGACTTGGGGGTTCCCTCCCATATCTGCAATTCTTGGGTTTGCGCATGCTCTGGAGCGTAAACTCAAACCACACTATAATGATCTCAGCTTTTGTGGAGTAGGTGTGATCTGCCATCGTTTTGCACCTCAAATATTTTCTCCAGAGAGAGGGGATAAAGTTTTTTGTCTAACTCGGAACCCACTCAACAAAGATGGCGACTCACCTTCTTTCGCTGAAGAAGGTCGGGCGCATGTTACCCTGAGCCTGCTGATCAAGATACAGAGCGATAATTATTTACAAATGAACCCTTCTGAAGTGGAGCAAATGGCCGCAACTATAAACGATACGGCTCTTTGCCTGCGTTTTGCTGGAGGCAGCATACTCTCTTCTTTTACAAAAAAGGGAAAGGCTCGCTTAATGGATTGGGACATTACCGGCGAGGTACTTAATACAGAGCTTCGGCGTTTATTACCCGGTTTTTTATTAACCAGCCGAGAAGATCTGCTGGCTGAACGCACCACTGAATTGCAAAAAACCAACGCGGAAGCCACATCCCTTGATGCCTTGCTTGATTTATCCAGTCTGAATTATGAGCCCATCGCTGCCGAACCTGACACAGAAACTATTGAATGGCAAATACGTAAAAAACCAGGATGGATTGTTCCCATACCTGTAGGCTACCGATCAATTGCGCAATGCTACGAAGCTGGCCAAGTGCTCAATGCTCGAGATACTGAGACCCCATTTTGCTTTGTAGAATGTCTGTATTCATTGGGCCAATGGATAAGCCCCCATCGTTTAAGCAATACTAGGAATATTTTCTGGCAGCACACTGCAGATATTGAAAAAGGTCTTTACCGATGTATTTGTTCATAACACTATCCTCAATAATAAAAATAATTTAAAGAAAGTTAACCATGGCAAACCCTGACATTAAAACAGCCTCCGTCCTGGCTTTTGAACGTAAACTTGATCCATCAGACGCCCTTTTTTTTGCTGGCAACTGGGATAAAAGAGCCGATTATCAGAATTGGCCTCCAATAGTTGTACGTGAAAAAGCAGTACGTGGCACGATTTCTAATCGACTTAAAGCGAAAGATGCTGACCCTGCAAAACTTGATGCCGCCATTGAAAACCCGAATCTTCAGCGAGTTGACGTGGCTACGCTGCCAAATAATTGCGACACGCTGAAAATTTGCTTTACCCTGAGGGTATTAGGTGGAGCAGGCAGTCCATCAGCCTGTAATAACTCAGCATATAGAGAAAAGCTCAGCCAGATTGTAGAGTCCTATGTGAGTAATAATGGGTTTGGTGAGCTTTCTACACGATACGCTTACAACCTTGCCAATGGCCGTTTTTTGTGGCGCAACCGGTTGGGTGCCGAGAATATTGAGGTGCGGGTGAGCTACCGTAAAAGCGACAGCATAAAAACATGGACATTTGATGCACTGACGTTTTCACTGCGCGACTTTAAGGTACCAGCTGATTCTCATGACTCAATGAATGCTTTAAGCAACGTGATAGAATCCGGGCTTAAAGGAGAAGGATATGTCCTGCTGGATGTCGTAGCCTTTGTTCGTATCGGTGAAGGGCAGGAAGTCTACCCAAGCCAGGAATTGATTTTAGACAAAAGCAGCAGCGGAAAAGGTCAAAAAAGCAAGACACTGTATGCTATAGCCGAAAATGCTGCTATTCACTCACAAAAAATCGGTAATGCTCTCCGTACTATCGATAATTGGTATCCCAATGAAAACGATGCAGACAATGTTGGACTTATTGCCGTTGAACCTTATGGCTCGGTGACGTCAATGGGAAAAGCATACCGCCAACCAAAAGAAAAGGCAGATTTTTATTCATTACTTGATTCATGGGTAACTCGCGATAAGATTCCTGCTGAAAAAGGGTCACAGCATTTTGTGATGGCAACCCTGATACGAGGTGGCGTATTCGGTGAAAGTGGTAAGGAGTAAAATCATGAACCATTATTTAGAGATTCAGATTCTTCCTGATCCGGAATTTATGCCCAGTATTATTATGAATGTCTTGTATAATAAACTGCATAGTGCACTGGTACAGACAGGTCGCTCCGATATTGGTCTGAGTTTCCCGGACTACAGCCGTAATAAAAAGCAGCTTGGGGGGAGATTAAGACTCCATGGAACTGAGGATTCTTTGACGTTTTTGCTATCAAATGTTTCCTTGACAGGTCTACGGGATCATCTGCGGATAGGAAATGTTCATGAGGTTCCTGCCGGAGTTTTTAATGTCACGGTACAGCGGGTGCAATGTAAAAGCAATGCGGAAAGACTGAGGCGTAGGTTAATGAAAAGGAAAGGACTTACTGCGGAAGAAGCTTTGGCCTGTATTCCTGATTCTGTTCAAAAACATTTAAACCTCCCGTATGTAATATTAAAAAGCGAAAGTACAGGACAATTTTTTCAGTTGTTTATAAGCCAAGACGTAGCAATAAATCAAGTACCTGGAACATTTAATTACTATGCCATAAGCAAGCAGGCAACACTCCCTATGTTTTAACCCTTTTTTTCTTTTTACACACGAGCCATTGATAGTTAATGGTTCGGAGACTACTTATTTAAAAAAGGGTTTTTGTTCAAAAAAACAGTTAACCTATTTTTTGAAAACTGTTTACGTGAATATAATTGTAGTTCACTGCCGGATAGGCAGCTTAGAAATATTATGTCCGGGTTGCAGGGTATACAAAAACGTTCACTGCCGGATAGGCAGCTTAGAAAGCTGAACCCGTACTCATGAATACCCGCGTACTCGTTCACTGCCGGATAGGCAGCTTAGAAACGGGAGTGGAAACCTTGTCTATTCAGGCCCTGAGTTCACTGCCGGATAGGCAGCTTAGAAAAGAGCGCAGTTTTCTTCGGTCAACATTGCGGGGTTCACTGCCGGATAGGCAGCTTAGAAAAAAGGCTTTCGTCATTTCGCGTTGAAACGATTTGTTCACTGCCGGATAGGCAGCTTAGAAAGACGAGCGCAATGATGGCCGGGGAGGTTATCGCGTTCACTGCCGGATAGGCAGCTTAGAAAATCATGCACAGGATAATCAGGCTCATTTTCGCTGTTCACTGCCGGATAGGCAGCTTAGAAACTGTTACGCTGGTATTGGCTTGATCTGCAAGGCGTTCACTGCCGGATAGGCAGCTTAGAAATGCGTGACCCATGAAAGACTGATACATCTTGCGTTCACTGCCGGATAGGCAGCTTAGAAAATTGTATTTGATCGAATTAAAAAGGCCCACAATGTTCACTGCCGGATAGGCAGCTTAGAAAGCTCATAACGCACTCAATCACAAGACCGAGATGTTCACTGCCGGATAGGCAGCTTAGAAAGCCTGTGATCCCCAACTCCTGTTTGACTTCTGCGTTCACTGCCGGATAGGCAGCTTAGAAATGTAGTTGACTTACAACAAGCACTTGCAGTGCGTTCACTGCCGGATAGGCAGCTTAGAAATATAAAGCCGGTGTTGATCGCAATGAAGCGGCGTTCACTGCCGGATAGGCAGCTTAGAAAAGCGTCACAGGCGTGCCGGACGTCGATCCTGTGTTCACTGCCGGATAGGCAGCTTAGAAAATTCATTAACAGCTTGACCTCCGCCGTTTCATCGTTCACTGCCGGATAGGCAGCTTAGAAAACCACTATGAATGATGAGGGCTTTGATAACACTGTTCACTGCCGGATAGGCAGCTTAGAAACCTAAAAGTGAGATGACCAAGCTTGTCAGAAACGTTCACTGCCGGATAGGCAGCTTAGAAACTTATGAGTCATATCGGCGAAGCCCTTATGCCGTTCACTGCCGGATAGGCAGCTTAGAAAATTACACGTAAGCGTCTCTAAATTGACGGCTTAGTTCACTGCCGGATAGGCAGCTTAGAAAGAAGGAAGTGTACCTGATATGATGCTCGCCTGTCGTTCACTGCCGGATAGGCAGCTTAGAAAAGCTACATATCACGTATTAGGGACTCAGTCATTATAAAAATACCGTTTTAGGTCTGATGCTTATATCCCACCACTGTAGGTCTTTTGATCGCATCAGTCTTTTTTCAAGATTCTTTTTTTCTTTACCGCAGAGCCTTATACC
>Ga0208872_1002699_pt1 | contig 10183 bp, 4 predicted proteins | sample CryBogCBH12Aug08_FD_185508 | JGI IMG/M metagenome (GOLD analysis project Ga0208872, IMG submission 185508) | Freshwater microbial communities from Crystal Bog, Wisconsin, USA - CBH12Aug08 (SPAdes) | ecosystem: Environmental > Aquatic > Freshwater > Lake | place: Crystal Bog, Wisconsin, USA... | reverse complement strand
AACCATGGAAAGAGACTCCGAAAAAAGGTTCTAAATTTAGATTTCTTGGAGAGAGTAGCGAAAAACTGCATTGCTTCCTCTGCTGATTCTCCGAGGCCAGGAACTAGCTGTCGGGCAGTTGCCGCAGAAATCTCATTGTTGGCATCCATTATTTCTGAAAGAAAATGCAGAAACAATCAGTCAACATAATGTGCTAAAAGGAACATACAAGTATTATCAAAAGAAAATAAGGCACCGTGGTTTTGTAGCAGCGAATTGCTAGAGAAGTAGCCGATTGGACCGATACTGCTCAAATATTGATTCAATCAGCTGAAATCGAGAAAAATTCAGTTTTTTGCCAAATGACACACAAAATAAAAGTTAACTTGCAGAGCAAAAGTAAGGGAAGGAGTGGCCACGAACATTCGCCGATCGGGAAAACCAAATCAAATAAATTGCGCGATTTGGATTGAAAGGTTGTTCTGCAAAAACTGGTCGATCTTGATACTGCCACAGGTCAAACAAACATGTCAGCATGAAAAGAGAATTCTCCTACAATCCCTCGATCCATAAAGCGGAATGTACCGCTGTCCAGAAGAGCGATTCGGTGGGACGCAAGCAGAATTTGAAATTTGAATGACCGGGTGGTGGCCCGCACAGCCCACCCATTTATTCGGTTGCCCAACCACAAAACAAATTTGCCAAAAACAAGGCTGCCAAATAAAATCAAGGGTGCCAAAAAGAACTGGTCAATCCGGAACTTTCCAGCAGAAAGTTCCTATTTTCGGATAGGCTCTCCGGGCCTCTCCCGCACATGGATGTCTCGCAGCTTCTTTCGACATCAGTCCAACGCGACGAATTGCGAGGAAGGGTTCCCAAGAGAATACACATTTTGGATTTATCCAAAACCCGCGATATGAACCAAGCACATATCGCAAAGTCCGTCGGTTGCACCGATCGGTATGTGCGCAAGGTGCTGTCAAAAGCGTCAAGCCTTTCGAAGCAAGCAGAGCACGGCGAAGAGCAAGGGGCAGCTTCAAAGAGAAAATGGTACGAAGACACAGCAAATAACCATCTTGCTTCAGTAAGGGCTGCTATTCTCGTCTCTGCAACCGTCACAACAACAAACTCCACCAACCTTTTGAATCCATCCTCAGTCCGCGACCTCACGGACGAAGAAGAAAAGGCAAATACCTTTCCACACGATCTGTACTCTAATGACCCGATAGTCTTCAAAAGGGGCCAAGCCTTTGTTCGTCACCACCTCAGCGGAAAGAAGCAAAGTTCTCTGGGGTTTCTCTTGATGGACGCCCACGCAGAGGGGGATGCCGGCTCGCCTGAGTCGTCTGCAATAACGCCGCTGCTAGAATTGGTTGACAAAATTCCGAGGTACGGGAAGGAAATGAAACCTATTTTTCAGACACTCCAGGCGGCCAAAGGACAGCAAAATGGCGACACCAAGCGTCGCCAGGCCAAAATGAGCGACCTTGCAGGTCTTGCTGAATTACGAAAAACAGAAGCGGAAGGCCAGGTCACGCGCCTGGAGAGAGCTGCCGCTGCTGCTGCTGGTCGAAGCGCGGCTCGCGCGTTCCTGAAAAAGGGGAATAAGCGGCTGGGGGCGGAGGCGTTCAGCGTACCAATCCGCAAAAAAAGGAGAGTGACGAATGTGAAGGCCTCATCCACCTTGGAAAAGGCTCAGCAGATACTGAAGGAAGTTCAGGCCGAATACGAGATTGCATGCAAAGCGCTAGACTACATGTGCAGAGGTTACGAACGAATACGAAAGGTACGCCCGTTTTGAATGCGGCGATCATGATTCCGGGCCAAAGCGTCCTGACGATGACTTGAATCGCAGGTGTGGCCTGACATCTACGAAATGCCGAAAGCTTTGCCTGATGCCACCTCCTGCGCTTTGTTAGACACGCTTCCCGACGCGCGAGAACAGTCCTTCCACTGCGACTCCCTGGAGCCCGGTGGTTCAGGTCTGACGCCCTACGAAGAGGACCAGTTTGTGTACGTGCTGCGTTACGGATTTCAGGCCATGCTAGTTCTCCTGGAGCTGAAGCCAGATCGTCAGGAGGCAACCGACCTTATTCGCTCCCTCTTGGCTGGTCAGAGCGAGCAAGCCGGCGGTGACATCGCAGCAACCGCAGCAGCCGACGAACCGCCCCAGATGGCCGCGCGGCCGCCGGCCAACCCAGTTCGGCCGCCGGCCGACGGCGACGGCGCGTGCGAGTTTTCTGACGAGGAGTGGAAGAACACAGTGGAGCCCCGCGTCTGGCAGGTCCTGGTCCACGAGGAATTCAAGGCAAGGAAAGTGGGCGACTTTGAGGTTTTGCGCGTTCGCGTCAAGAGGTCCCAGACGATTGTGCTGGACTCCCGCTGCGTGCATGCCGGTGCTCCCTGGACTGGAATGCCAGGCTGCAAGCGCCTATACAGGGGGCACTTTTACGGCTTTCGCAAAGACGTCTTGAGGCGTGTCCGTGAAAGCCCGACCGACAGGGACGAGTACACGACCGTGGATCTCTGCTCCAGAGATTTTATCCCTCTCGCCAGCTGGGGCCAGGTGGGCAAGCATGGGCCCATTTTTGCATGAAACTGGCTCAGCGGTGCCACGGCGGGAGGCAGAGTACGATAAAGTTGGGGCTGGCAGGCTCGACAAATGCGGGTCCCGGGTGTGCGTCTTGGGCTCCGTCGTTTCTGTGAACAGAGCAGCTCTAATGAAGCCTGCCTTGTCGCATGCCTGTGCATGCACGTCAACATGTGTTGGGTTGAGCGCCCTAGACTTAACAGCCAGTACAGCTGTACGGAACATGATTCCCATCCCAAATGCAACAGCAGCGAGCCACCGCCCACCCCATTCCCATCAAATTCCCTATTTGAATCCCACAGACAAGCAGCAGGGCGGTGACTCATCAGCTGTTGTATTTATTACCCAACAAGCGCCGCACCGGCCAGCGCCCAATGGCGGGCGGCACAGCACCGGCCCGCACAGCAGTCGGCCCGGGCGGCGACGCCCCGGCCCGCGCCCGTCGGCGGGCGGCAGCGGGCACTGCCGGGCAGGGGCGGCGTAGCAGCACAGCAGGGCGGCACCGCTCCGGCCCGCACCTATAGCAGGGCGGTGCCGCAGCCGCCGCTCCGGCCCGCACCTGTAGCAGGGCGGCGCCGCTCCGGCCTGTACCTGTAGCAGGGCGGCGCCGCCGGGCCCAGCTTGCAACAGATCGGCGACGCCGCCCCGGATCGTGCCTGTTGCAGTACCGCCCAACCCCGCCCTTGGGCGGGCGGTGCCGCCCGGTGGGCGGGCGACGCTGCTCCGCCTGCGCCCGATAATGACTGTGCCCAGTGTCCACACCGCATGCTACGTCGATTCCGGCCGCTCGCGGAGCACACGCACGTTTTGAACCCGATTGTTCTATGTCTGTTCATGAGCGTGACCCCCCATGCGGAACAAGTCAGACTGTGGATACTCCTTGTGGTGCTGCATGTTCGGTGCAGTCGTTGCTGGATGCCAGCGAACGACCCCAATAAGCTGACGTAGGTCTCCATCACAGTAGATGCAAGCTCCTTGATGGTAAGTTGTTCGGTTACGAGCCTCATCGACCTTCAGAATGCCTCGCAGGCTCTCTCTTCCAAGGCAGCCGTTGCTATCCCTGTCTTGGTCACAGTCCTCAATGGCTTCCCCCGTCGTCATGAGCCTTCTGTAGTCAAAGGTGCCTGCCCATGGGTCCTTGCCACGTCCAGGGTCGGGCTTGGGCCTACGAATCGATTCGATCCTCACAAGCTGGAGCCCGGCATAGTCGTTGAAGCGGATGTAGCAAAGGTTTGTGCTGTTTTTCTCCACAGTAAACTTTATTGAGACATCAGAGATTGGAATCTCGAGCTCTTTAAGAAGACGTTTGACTCTTTCTGACGGCCGGCGCGTCACAACTGCTACCAGGCTTCCATGATTCGCACTGAATGAAACCTCGGATGGCAACCATACATTGTTTTGGTGCCTAGGATGCCTTGGGGTCGCTGCAGTGAAAACGTCCCGGCAAAATTCCACCCTCCAAACGTCTTCTTTTCTCACCTCAACGTCTGCAAATCGTTCTGAGTCAGACTCTGGCGAATCCATGTCTGTCTCAGGCTCTGACGCTTCCTCCGGCTCTGACGCTGCCCCAGAGTCCGACCCAGAACCACTCTCCTCTGCGTCGTCAGCTGCTGCTGCTGACAAAGCCTCTGCATTCCCAACTGCGTCACCAGTGCCGGGCGCACTGCCCGGCGCAGCCATCTCTGAGTCCTCTGTAGCAGCAGCAGCAGCAGCAGCCGGCAGTCCCTTGCCCACTGGAGCAGAAGAGACTGCGGCTGACGCCTCAGCACTCCCAACGGCGTCACCAGTGCCGGGTGCAGCCGTCTCAGCGTCCTCTGCAACAGCACCAGCTGCAGCCGGCAGTCCCTCGTCCACTGGAGCAGCAGCGCCCACAACAGAAGACATTGTCTCTCCGTAGTCTGCCCCATTCTCAGCATTGTCAGCATCAGTAAACCGGTATTCACGGGACTCCCCAGTCGCGCCCTCCGACCCAGCATACGCCAAACGGGCGCTGCGGCGGATTGCTGGCGGCTCTGATTCAGCACTCGTCTTTGACAGTAAATTTGCTGACTCTGCCTGCTCATCTTCGCAGGCTGAGACATCTGGAAGATTATCATCAGGCCTCTCAAAATCCGCAGCCCCTTCATCCACAGGAGTATCGCGATCAGACACCGCCGCCATCCCGCTTCCACTAGCATCCGCCGCCGCCGCCGCCTGGCCTGCATTAGTCTGTTGCCGTGCTGCTGCAGGCCTGGAGGCAGCGGGTCCGCCCCCGTCGCCTCGCCTTCTTCGTGGACGCTGGGGTTTTGCAGGAACTTCAAGACCCAGCCGTAACTTGAGGCCCATGATCTTTCTGTCCATCGCCTTCCGTTCCTTAGGCGTGTAGGTCAACCATCTCTGGGTTCTGTAGCTTCCGTCGTGGTTGGTCTTGCTCCAAAATTTTGCCCCAGACTTTGCCGCTTGTTGGTTTTTGTAATCTGCGTTCATGACATCGCGCACGACCTCGTCTAATTCAAAGAGCTTTTTCCATCCATCATGCCGTGCAAGTTCAAGCGCAGCCTCAAGCAATTCGGTGTCGAGCTTTTCCAAATCGACGCCCATGGTTACATCATTGTGGCTCATGAACCAGAGGCACAGCGACATCATGTTGGACCCAGGACTGGTTGACTGTTTTTGCTGCATTCTGGACCACGGACGCTCAACGCGTACAGAGCTGTTGGATAGAAGAGCCGCGCGCTGGGCGGCCCGCTGCGCATCTGGAAACGCCGAAAGTGGCTTTGCAAACATGTCATTGGCGTCCACGAATACGATGTGCCGCCCGTCAGGGTCACGAGCATTCAGCGCAGCCACACTGTTGTAGTGAGCTGGTGGTGGCCTCACACAGGGGATTACCCTGTCGTCATCGTCCGACTCGTCGACCACTGCATCGTCGCGGCCCCTGGCACGCTCCGTTTCAGGTTCCTCAACGCCAGAAAAAGCGTCCACGAGCTTGCGATGCCTACCCCACAGTGAGGCGAATCCGGGGAAAAAGTCAAGGGGATCTCGGCCGGCCAAGGATCCCGACCGGCTAAACTTGGCTTCAAAGTGCGCTAAAACATCTCTTCCCATCACTTTAACAACCACAGCATCGGCCAGCGCCCAGGCACGCGCTCTCAGGATACGTGCTCCGTTCACGGTCTGACGCGTCCACTCAGTCTGTTCCATGCCACCCGCGAAGCTGTCTAAACTCTGAAGCTCGCGCCTATTAGCGTCCTTTATCTCTGCAATCACTTGGAGCATGTTCAATTTGAACATGAAAACCAGCTGTGACATCTTGACGGGAAAGGTTTCCTCCATAGCGTGGCGAGACTTGTTCACCAGCCCTTTAGAGTCGTCATCGCTGTAGAGGTGGGGATGGAGCGCAGCAAAGATCTCCCGTGTGGTATCTGGTATGGCGGGGCCATGCATTGCGGCAATGCGCTGGAACTGCGACAAGAGCACCTCAACAGCCGTCACGATATCTTGCTGTATGTCTGGATGCCAGTCTTCATCAAACACAGCCGCCAACTCGAGCCGGACAGTTTGTCCACACTTGGGATTCAGGAGCCTCAACGAGCCACGCTTGTTGATCCACGATCCGCTTGCCCATTCTGTTCCCGCAGGGTCGACTCTGTGGCCGACTCTTGCCGGCCGCCTTCTATGGCCGGTGTTCGTCCACACTTTGTCAGACAGAATTCGCAGCAGCGCCCGAGGGAAAGAGCCCATTCCCATCGTGTGCTTGGAGCACAAGTTTGGTTCGCTTGCGATCGCCAACAGAGGGTCCACAACTACTTTTGAAAGAAACCGCACAACGCTGATTTGAGCCTTTGAACGCGGGTCCACAAGAAACTTGAAGAAAGGCCCTGCTTGGCTTGACAGCACCCAGTTTTGATGATCCTCCGACACAAATCCTCTTTCTGAGAAGATGGACGCCAGCGCGCGCGATTCATCTTCGGGAGTTTTCCCAAACCCACCTTTTCTGCCAACACCAAATGCCATTATGTCTGCGGGCATGCCGGCTAAACTGGCTCCCGTTTTGCACACTGTCGCCCAGCGAACCATGGCACTGGTCTGTGGGGGGTCTATTCCTTTCACAGGATCGACAGATGCTGCTATTTGTTGCATCGAAAACCCCTTGGGCTGGCCACCGGGGTTCGTCAGCAGCGCCGTTTCGTCCACAATTTTTCGGCAATCCAAGTACATGGTGGATTGCTCGTCCACTTTATGATTTGGAAACACAAAGTTCTTGGCGTTGCTTATCACATGTCTCTTGACATTATCGTTATGAATATATGTTGCCAGGCTGACAAGCATGTCCATAAACTCACGGTCCAATACAGGCAGCATCCGGTACGAACTATTATGTTGTCTATGGCTGATGCACTGCACAGAGATGCCCGTTTCCTGTATGATTGGCTTGCCAGTATCGTCTTGCATGGGCTGGCCCCTCTCGTCTTGCAGGCGCTGGTCGAAGCAGCCCCAGAAGCGGGCAGGATTGGCGTCCATGCTGACTCCGTGATGGGCGATCTTTGGCCTTTTCGACCAGAACTTAGATCGAAATTCGTTGGCACATAACAAAGCGTTTTTGAGAACGGATCCATCTTGTGACTCTAGAACTGTGTTCGCATGTGCCCAATACTGCTCACGCTGTTCCCTATCACAATCCCTCCAGACTAAGTTCCAGTCATCTAGTCCCACCACGCGACGGAGCGACGACCAGAAATTCCGTTCCTGAGCCAGTCGCTCTTGAATGAGTTGACTTGCAACATGGCGATGCAGGGAAGGCTGCGTCAGCAGCAACGCGTCACGGTATCGAAGAGGACCGGCGTTAGCGTCGGCAGAAGCATGTATGCTGCGGCTTTCACCCAAGAGTTTACATGATTCCCAGGACTCAACGAGTTCAGCTCCAGCCCGACGCCATTCGCTGCCGTAGATGGATCTGCCCCAATCGTCACACCTCTTGATTCGTGCCCGTCTCCCCAACGCCATAGCTTGCTCGCGACGGTCACCAAACTGAGGATCGCGTTCCAGTTTGCACCAGACAATACGCTCGTTTCCGCCATTGCTCTTCTTTATCTGGAAGTCAAAAAGCTGATCAATCCTCGCCAGCACCAACCTCTGATCAAGTTCTGATAACCCATTGAGCACCAACTCCAGATCAACTTCTGTCGACCTCTCCCGCACCGACCCCGGACCAGGTTCTGTGACTATTGTCGACCCGCTCTCACCGTGACTGGCAGTTGACCTCTTCCATTCCTTCAGAGCACGTATTTGGGCCTTGATCAGGCTCGCTCCCTGTGCAGTGCAGTACCACAATCGCATAAACCAGCGGAGAAATCTCTCAAACTTCAACACAGGGCGGAGCAGCTTCTCGTACATTGTCCTTTTAAACAGACGCTCCATGGCTTCTGGGCACTTTAGGACAGCACCACTCACATCAAGCCGTATTGGAGGCTGTCTGGGCCTGAGAGCAGCAGGAAGCTCGTATGCTCCAAGAGTATCAAGATTGTCAGCGGGCTCACTTGCAGCAGCATCAGCAGGATCAACACCAGCAGGAATAGGAGCGTCGTCAGCAGCAGAACCAGGGGCTTCGCCAGCAGTAACAGGTACAGCAGGAGGAGCATGGGCAGCGTTGTCAGCAGCAGCAGCAGGAGCGTTAGCAGCGACAGGAGCAGTAGCAGCGACAGGAGCAACTTGAAGGGTGTTATCAGCAGCAGCAGCAGCAGGAGCGTCGCCAGCAGCCTGAGCAGTAGAAACACCCCCTGCTGGCCGTACGGTCTCTGGCACATTCTTTGCCCTTCGTCGTGTTAGCTCCCTTACACGACGCTTCGCCTCTCTTGCCTCTTTTCTCGCCTCTGTTGCTTTGTTCTTCGCGTCCTCAGCCTTTTTGTTCGCCTCTTCTGCTTCTTTCTTCACCTTCTCAGCTGTCTGTGTCAGAACGACGTCGGGCGTCTTGCTTTGGCTCACTTGCCAGGCGAGGTGACGCGCCTTGTGGGCTGTTTCGGTCGCGGCAGACAAGAGGGCATCAGCTTCCCGCTCTGCATCGCTTGCTAGTGTGGCAGCCTCTGCGGCTGCGCGTTGTGCGTCCTTCTTTTCTTGCAATCTCTCCCGGTCAGCCAGTTCCCGCTCCTCTCTCAGCCGCTTGCGTCTTGCGCGAAGCTGCAGCATCAGAAAGCGGAGATTGTAATCACCTCCCCTGTAGAACCGCTTCAATGGTCCGTAAAGACCGACGCTCTGTATCTTTTCGCGGGCTTCGGCCCACATGGTCCGTTGAACGGTTGCACAGTGCAGTATCGAGCCCTCAGAGCACATAGCGTCCATAGCTCTCTGCAGGTTTCCTTGACCTCGGTTGTCTGCTGCTCCATCTAACGCAGTGGTGATCTTTGCACCCTCAGATACGAAGACTTCGTCCAAGTTTGCCAATGTTGACATGACTCCGAATGCTAGCGGCGTGACCAATGTATGCAATGCACCGTCTTTGTCCAGCACGTCAGAGGCAATTTTGTTGGCTACCTCCTGCAGCGGCAAGCACAGCGTGCGCTTGGCGGGCTCGAAATGGATCTGGCCAAAGGCGTCCTTCGCAGCTTCCTCCATCGTGAGAAAGTCTGTGACGCAACCCAGCGTATGGTGCACTCCAAAGGCCTTGCCGTCAGCAGAGGGAGTTATTGAGTTCGCATTCGCGGCGATGTCTGGAACTGTCCTAAACACAACCAGGTTTGCAGCCAGCTGAAACTGCCTCATAACTTGTTCGCAGGGTCGTGGAAACGGATCTATAGGCCCGTCCAAACCTCTCCTACATTTCTCAGTATCAGGCACCATTATCCGCACCTCTTTTGCGCGGGCGTGCGCATCATTGGAGCGCCGCTGGGCAAGTGTTGCTCGCGATCCAAGCCCCTCTGCCTGAATCTCCCGGTGCGCTTTTATCAGCTCAGTCAAATTGTACTCGAGCCCTCCTATCCCTTTGCGGCGCTTGAGAGCTCCACTCTGCCTGACATACTGATCGTCGATAGCCTTTCTCTTGCCTGTTCGAGCTATGTTCACGCTATAGAGGCGTGCAACGGTCCCATCTGCGCGAACGCCCCAAGTATGCGTCAACCTGTCCCCCTTGGCTCTGCTGAGCGCCTTCCTGCATGTCACGTTCCGTTCCTTTGAACGCCTGAGCCTTCTCTTGGTCGCGCTAAGTTCCCTCTGTGTACGATCAGCCCGTTCCTCTGCATCGTTGGCACGTGCTTTCTCCGCAGCCAGAAGCTGTTCCATCTCTTCGCAGGTTCGCTTCCTTCCACCAGTGTCAACAATCGAAGCTGTTGTCACTGGGGTGGAGGCTTGAGAGACAGATCTGCGTCTTGTGCGGCAAGGACGGGTGCTGCTGTCTTCCTCGGACTCGCCTGTCTCCCCACCCACCCACCCAGGCCAATATTTCTATACTGCACTCCCCGCACAGCTCACTCGAGAGAAAGAAAACAACAGAGATGTGTGTGTGGGGGGGGGGTTGGGCGGAGAGGCAGAGAGAGAAAAGGAAGTAAGAGAGAGGAGAGGGAGAGGACAGAGAGAGAGAGAGAGAGAGAGAGAGAGAGAGAGAGAGAGAGAGAGAGAGAGAGAGAGAGAGAGAGAGAGAGA
>Ga0208872_1002698_pt1 | contig 10186 bp, 7 predicted proteins | sample CryBogCBH12Aug08_FD_185508 | JGI IMG/M metagenome (GOLD analysis project Ga0208872, IMG submission 185508) | Freshwater microbial communities from Crystal Bog, Wisconsin, USA - CBH12Aug08 (SPAdes) | ecosystem: Environmental > Aquatic > Freshwater > Lake | place: Crystal Bog, Wisconsin, USA... | reverse complement strand
AATGGTTGGAGGAGGTGCGCATCATGCCCCAGACTTCATAGTCTTTTGAAAGTAGTAACTCGGCAAGATAGGACCCATCTTGTCCAGTGACCCCTGTAATTACGGCTAACTTTACCATTGTGCTTTTTAAGATTTACTTGTTTAGACCTCAGATAGAATCATTCAGATCAAGTAAGTCAAAACTATCTCCTGAATGCCGCGGCGTAAGCGGAGGAGTATTTGTTCCCTTTTCTACATAGCGAATCTGTAGACGAGCCGAGCTTTCCTTTACAAGAGGATTTTCACGAACAACTGGCGTAGACTCTTCAATGCGCTTGAGCTTCAGCTTATAACTCTTATAGAGATGAGAAAGTCCTACAAGTGTACCTATTACCCCCACAGCAGAACCAATGCCGATTCCAATGTAGCCATTCTGATTAATTGGGTCTGTTGTGGGTGGAGGCTGATTATAGAAAGCGTGCGTGATATTCAGATACGATGTGTTTGTTGCAGTACCGGTTGCCGTTGCGGTTGAAGAGGTCGTTGAGCTTAGAGTGGGGCGAGCCGTTCCAGAAGTGGATGCTGTAGGAGAGAGAGTTGCACTGGTGGATACAGTTGCAGTTGGGCTCTGTGTTGACATAGGTGAAACGGAAGGGGGTGCAGTTGAGGTAGGAGTGGAAGTGGCAGCACTTGAGATACTTGCAGATGTGGATGCACTTGATGATCCGGTTGCAGTTGATGTAGCTGTGGCACTTGAGGATGCAGTTGATGTGGCTGTGGCACTTGAGGATGCAGTTGATGTGGCTGTTGCGGTTGATGTGGCTGTTGCGGTTGATGTGGCTGTTGCTGTTGTGGTTGCTGTAGGTGTTGAGGTTGCAGTTGCTGTTGTAGTTGCTGTTGATGTACTTTTGCTAGTTAGAGTTACTGCTGCACTACTTGAGGGAAGAGCCGAAGCAGAGGGAAGAGCCGAAGCAGAGGGAAGAGCCGAAGCAGAGGGAAGAGCCGATGTAGAGGCTAGTGCACTACTTGAGGGGAGGGTCGAAGCAGAGGCTACTGCACTATTTGAGGGGAGGGTCGAAGCAGAGGGGAGGGTCGAAGCAGAGGGAAGAGCTGATGCAGAGGCTACTGCACTAGTTGAGGGGATGGTCGAGGCAGAGGCTACTGCACTAGTTGAGGGGATGGTCGAGGCAGAGGCGACTGCACTACTTGAGGGGAGGGTCGAGGCAGAGGCTACTGCACTAGTTGAGGGGATGGTCGAGGCAGAGGCGACTGCACTACTTGAGGGAAGAGCTGAAGTAGAGGCTACTGCACTACTTGAGGGAAGAGCTGAAGTAGAGGCTACTGCACTACTTGAGGGAAGAGCTGAAGTAGAGGCTACTGCACTACTTGAGGGAAGAGCCGAAGTAGAGGCTACTGCACTAGTTGAGGGGAGGGTCGAGGCAGAGGCTACTGCACTACTTGAGGGAAGAGCTGAAGTAGAGGCTACTGCACTACTTGAGGGAAGAGCCGAAGTAGAGGCTACTGCACTACTTGAGGGAAGGGCCGACACAGAGGGATTTACTGATACAGATACAAATGCAGTAGCAGAAGGACTTGCCGTTGCGCTTGTGCTTACTGTAGCCGCAGGACTCTCAGAAGGCCATGAACTGCTTGTAGCAGCAGGACTCTCAGAAGGCCATGAACTGCTTGTAGCAGCAGGACTGTACGAAGGCCATGAACTAAATGTAGGATTAATTGATACAGATACATGGGCACTGGCAGATGGAGAGGCACTAGTACTCGCAGAGGCACTAGTACTCGCAGAAGCACTCGTACTTACTGTTGGAACTGCAGTAAACGAGGTAAATGCCGAAGGAGAAGGAAAGGGAGAAACTGTAGCCGATGCGGAACCAGATGCTGAAGCGGATGCTGATGCAGAAGCCGATGCAGATGCTGAATTACTTTGACAGTCTGCGCTGCCAAGAATGAGTGCTCCAATGAGAAAGAGGAGGTTCATTTGTTGTATTTTTCTTTATCACTTTAAACAACCCGCCCGCCACTTCAAATTTAGAAGTTGTGTTCAATAAGTTCCTCGCAGACATTTTTGTAGGAACGACCGCCACGAACCCAGACTTCAGGCTGAAGACCCAGACAGAGACTCATACAGAAAAAGGAACTATCAACAAGCAGACATTTTTCAGCCCGTTTCATAAGGTCGCAGTACTCAAGAATCGGCCGCCCCACCCATCGTTCTGCCACAGCCCACCACTTATGTCCCTCAGGATACATGTTTTCACTTGGGCATATGACAAGCATCCTCTCAGGATCAACCTGAATAGGCGCCCGCGCATCGGATGCCTTTGCATGGACAAATAGATACGGCTCGCCAACAGTCTCTGTTACATTGGAATAGATATGCGACCATGACTTCAGAATTTCCTCCTTGAGTTCCATATCCTTGTAGAAACAGAAAGGAAAGTTCGCTACATTTCCACGGCCATGATAGCCAAGCATACATACGCGGTCAAATCCCTTGACGGCCTCCATGAGTACATCTTCGCGCCCTCCAAATGCTGGAGAGATATCTGAATCCTCATTAATTTCATGGAATGTTACTGAGGGCTCATTCGCATAAAGTGCCTTAACATTCTTAAGATTTTGCTTCTTGACAACAAGACGAACCTCATCATAGCAACTTGCCATATACCGAACGGCTCCGTTCATAAAGAAATGGTCGCCGAGTCCCTGGTGACCGCAGATAAAAACCCGCTTTCCAGCGTATCCCTTCTGCTCCTTAAGAACACTTCCAGTTGTCGTATTGAGTGTGCGCTTAATACGAAAGCGACGCTCATTCACATCATTAATCTCCTTCATAAGGTTGTATTCGCGCATAGGGTCCGCAAAAATAGTAGGTGAATGAAGTTCATCTTGAATGACCCACATAATGCGATTCACTTCAAGAAGTTTATCATAATGAAACTGAACTGAGCCTATTTGGTCCGCCACAATATTCTTCAATGACTGGTACTCGAGTTCCACATCTGCACGACGTTTAGAATCCTTAATAAACTCCATCTTCAATTCAAGAATTGTGAGTTTATCAAATACTTCTCCAATGGAGCAAGGGACCATCAACATTCCAGACATTCTTTACAAATGTTTGTAAAGCATGTTTAGACCCCACCAGTTGTAGTCGTGGTAGCAGCAACACCAGCACCCGCACCAGGGCCAGCAGCAGTCACACTAGCACCACCCTGAAGAGGCGCAGGCTGACTTGCCATTGAGTTCGCCCACATTGTGTTTGTGGCCTGAGTTAAAACCATTGTGCCCCCAGGAACAGTTACACCTGTTGTGGAAGCACCAGCAGCGCCCGCTGCTGTTTTGGGAACTGTGCCGGCACCCGCACCAGAACCTGTCATTACTTGCTGTACAGGCATCTGCCATGTAGGACCATTTTGCCAGTTCGGTTTACAAACTGCGAGATTGGTTATGACATAACTTGATTCGCCCACTAAAGAGGTTATAGTAGACGCTACAGGCGCACTCGCATCTGCAACATATCCACTTCGCGGGGTATAACTGGGCGGGATCACACCCATGGGATCTGTACGTACTGTGATCCCCTTGCATCCTAAATCTGCATTACATGCTGTTTGTGCATCTGCTAAAGTTGTAAATGAATTACAGAGAAATGTCTGTGCTGTGCCGGAGCAGTTTGGTATATAAGCATTTGGAATCGCAATCGCGGTATATGTACACGTCGGTACAGTTCCATCAAATCCCTCTGTTTTTACAAGAAACTCCTTCAGATATGACGCAGCAAAGACAACTGCGAGGGCGGCTACAATAATAACTACAAGAGTTTGCAGGTTCATTTTTATCTACTAAATGCCCTTAAATTTGAATTCGTTGCCGGCTTAGAAACTTCATTAAGAAGAAAGAGAAGATGCCCGCAGGTTTCTACAGACCAAGTTCCGAAATTGAACCCATCGTTGGAATCCAGTTCGGTATTTTCAGCCCCGAGGAGATTGAGCGTCGTTCGGTTGTTGAAATCACATCGAAGGACACCTATGAGGGCAATGAACCCAAAATCGGTGGCCTCTTTGACCCCCGAATGGGTGTTCTGGACAATGGAAAGACGTGCCGCTCCTGCGGCCAGACCAACCACGGATGCCCCGGCCACTTCGGCCACTACCGCCTTGCCCGTCCCGTCTATTTCTACCAGTTCCACCCCACGATTCTCAATATCCTGAGTTGTGTCTGTATCCGCTGTAGCAAGCTGCTCATCGACAAGGAGAATCACAAGTCTGTTCTGAAGAAGTCAGGTGAGGCCCGCTGGCGTGATGTACTCAACCTCTGTAGTAACATCAAGCGCTGCGGCCAGGACACGGAGGACGGCTGCGGTTCTCGTCAGCCCATGAAGTATGTTCGTGATGGAATTGCTCGGATTATCGCCGAGTGGGAGAGCCTCGATGATCCCACGAAGTCAGGAGGAAAGACCCTACAGCCCCTTGAAGTTGAGTATGTACTCCACCTTTTCCGTCGTATTACGGATGATGATGTTGACTTTATGGGATACAGCCGCTTCTGGTGCCGCCCTGACTGGATGATTTGCACAGTTCTCCCCATTCCTCCTCCTCAGGTGCGTCCTTCCGTCGTACAGGAGAACAACCAGCGCTCTGAGGATGACCTGACTCACAAGCTGTTTGATATCATCAAGCAGAACAAGATTCTTCAGCAGAAGATTGAGCAGAATGCTAACAAGAATGTAATTGATGAGATGACGAACGTCGTTCAGTATCACATTGCCACTCTTGTAGATAATCAGATTCCTGGTGTAGCACCCTCTGCGCAGCGCAGTGGCCGTGCTCTAAAGTCAATTCAGCAGCGCCTCGGTTCGAAGGAGGGTCGTATCCGCTACAACATCCAGGGCAAGCGTGTAGAGTTCAGTGCCCGCTCAGTTATCACGCCTGACCCGAATATTAGTATCGCAGAGATTGGTGTTCCCACCAAGATTGCGATGAATCTTACGAAGCCTGAAGTCGTCACCCAGTACAACCGTGACCAACTCTACCGACTCGTCCAGAATGGTCCTGATAAGTGGCCTGGCGCAAAGACTATTGTGAGGCGCGATGGCCGCATGATTAGTCTGAAGCATGTAAAGGCCGCTGAAATTACTCTATACTTTGGTGACACGGTCAATCGTCATCTCTTGGATGGCGATACCATCCTCTTTAATCGTCAGCCTACACTACACCGCATGTCAATGATGGGTCACCGTGTGAAGGTACTGCCCTATAACACCTTTCGTCTGAATGTTATGGTCACCAGCCCCTACAATGCAGATTTTGATGGTGATGAGATGAATGCGCATATTCCGCAGAGTTACGAGGCCTCCACGGAACTGGAGGAGATTGCGGCAGTTCCTCACCAGATCATCACACCTCGTGATGGTAAGCCGGTTATTGGTGTTGTTCAGGACACTCTTGTAGGTTCTTTCCGGATTACGCGGCCTGGAGTGAAGCTCAATCGCCGTGAATTTATGAACCTCATGATGTGGAATAAACGCTTCGGCGCAATGGACTATCCTGACCCTACGAATCCTGAGAATCTAGGTAAGTTCTCCGTTCTGCCTCCTGGTTCAGTGGATGACAAGCATTGGTCGGGCCATCAGGTCGTAAGCAGCCTTCTGCCCCCTATCAACATGACAATGAAGAATAAGCGTGATATGAAGGTTGAGATCAAGGAGGGCATTCTCAAGGAGGGACAGTTGGACAAGGACATCTTCTCCAAGGCGAGCAAGGGCATTGTCCATGTAACCTACAATGACTATGGTCCTGAGCCCACTGTAAACATGCTTGATGCCTTCCAGAACACAATTGAGCAGTTCCTCATCTACGATGGCTTCAGTGTAGGCATCAGCGACTTGGTAGCCGATGAATCAACCCGTGTTGAGATGAACAAGGTGATTCAGAAACACAAGAAAACTATTGAGGAACTCCTCCTCCAGGTTCACCTTGACCTCTTTGATAACAACACAGGTAAGTCGAACCAGGATGAGTTTGAAGGTAAGGTCTTCAGCACTCTGAATAAGGCGACTACAGAGGCAGGTACTGTAGGTCAAAAGTCACTTGCCGATGAAAATCGTCTACTCGCCATGGTCCGTTGCGGCAGTAAGGGCAATGAAATTAACGTAGCCCAGATGATTGCCTGTGTGGGCCAGCAGAACATTGATGGTAAGCGCATTCCCTACGGTTTCACTGACCGCACGCTACCTCACTACAAGAAGTATGATGATGGCGCAGAGGCGCGTGGATTCATTGAGTCATCCTTTATTCGTGGACTGACTCCGCAGGAGTTCTTCTTCCACGCAATGTCAGGTCGTGAAGGCCTGATTGATACGGCCGTTAAGACGGCTGATACGGGCTACATCCAGCGTCAGCTCGTAAAGGCTATGGAGGACCTTGTAACTCAGAATGACGGCACGGTTCGTGATTCGAAGATGAACATTCTCCAGTTTCACTATGGTGAGGATGGCATCAACAGTACAAAGATTGAGAATCAGTCACTTGACTACAAGCTGAGTGCAGTCGAGATTCGTAATCTCTATGGTCTACAGGAGGTAGACTTGTCAACAATTCTCACTGTGCCCGTTGAAGAGGAGACCGAGGGTCTACTTCGCACATTCGTTGAAGGTGAGGGGGTGACCAAGCGCTACAAGGGCGGTATCCTTGGTGACAGGATTCTCTTGACTGAAATCGTGTACAAGAAGGGCGCATCGATTGCTCTCTTCTCACCTGTCAATCTTGAGCGCATGATTCTTAATGCTGAGAATCAGGGAACCTTCAAGGGCAAGCAGACAGACCTCACACCAGTCCATGTCCTTAAGGGAATTGAGAAGGTGATTGCGCGCACGCAGCCCTACAATCAGATCTGGAAGGCACTGCTGCGGTTCCATTTGGCCCCGCACAAGATGATTGTTGACCAGCGCTTCCCGCAGGCCGTCTTTGATGCGCTCTGTGAGCGTATTATCATGCGGAACTGGAAGAGCCAGGCTCAGCCTGGTGAGCAGGTCGGCATTATTGCGGCACAGAGTATTGGTGAGCCGTCCACTCAGATGACGCTTAACACGTTCCACTTGGCAGGTGTAGCAGCAAAGTCGAATGTAACTCGTGGTGTACCCCGTCTGAAGGAGCTGCTCAAAGTGACGCAGAATCCGAAGGCGACCTCACTTACAATCTACCTGAAGCCCGAATACCGCACCTCCAAGGAGCGTGCTCGTGAGGTAGCCCAGGACCTAGAGCTCACGCTTCTGCGTGATATTGTGACCAAGACGGCAATCTATTATGACCCGAAGGATGATAGCACTGTAATTGAAGAGGACAAGGACCTCATTAAATTCTTTAAGGCATTTGAACTTGAGAATACAGTAGAGACAGAAGAGACAGGCAAGAGCAAATGGATGCTACGTCTCGAGTTTGACCGTGAGAAGATGTTCAATAAGAACATCTCCATGGATGACATCAACTTCGCTCTCGAGAAGCAGACACAGATGGCATCCATTAGCAAGATTTACAGCGACTACAATAGTCCTCGCCAGATTATGCGTATCCGTGTTGAAAAGAATGCGGACCTCGATGGATTTGCCGATGGTCTTGATGACCTCGCCACGATGAAGAAGTTGCAGAATAATCTTCTTAATAATATCATCATTCGTGGTGTACCTGCTATCAAGGCAGTGACGTATCGCAAGATTAAGGACTTCAAGGAACCCGATGGCGAGGAGTACAAGCCGATTGAGGAGTATGTGCTTGATACGGATGGCTCGAACATCCTTGAGGTAATTACGCACCCCATGGTGGATGCGCACCGCGTCTACACGACGGATGTTTATGATGTACTCAGTCTACTCGGCATTGAGGCTGCGCGCAGTATCCTGCTTTCAGAAATTACAGGCCTGTTTGAGGAGGTGGGCCTGAACTTCAGGCATCTTGGCCTACTCTGTGATGTAATGACGCGAGGTGGTCGTCTCATGTCCATCGACCGTTATGGCATCAATAAGAATGATATTGGTCCCCTGGCAAAGGCATCCTTTGAGGAGACAGAGAAGATTCTCCTCAAGGCAGCACTCTTTAGTGAGGTCGACCCCGTTACAGGTGTAAGTGCGAACATCATGACGGGTCAGCCGATTCGTGGTGGCACAGCGTTCTCACAAATCATGCTCGATGAGTCAGCCCTCATGCGTGTACAGAAGGGCCTGCCGCAGAGCGTTGTAGAAAATGAGGAGGATGATCTGACAGAGGAGGAGATTAATGCCATGCTCCACAAGGGCGAGTCGAATGAACTCTGTAATGATACTGCGTTGCGTGCGAACATGATTGTGCCGAATGTAGAGCAGCGCGAGGATGAAGAGGAACTCGATATGGTCCTCAATGTCTACTAGGCACCCAAAGCCTGGACAACAATTTTAAACTATGGAAGCGGGACCCCTTAGAGTACGGCCGCCGTGGGAGTGTGTGAAGTGGATTACAGAATCTAAATCAAACAGTCTTTTTGAATATAAACCGTCTTGGACGGGTTGGAAAGAGCAACCACATACTGAGCTCAATGATCTCAAGAAACAGATTGATGTACTTGAAGAGAATGGTACTTGGGAATTTCGTAAGAAGCTGGCGAATCCATATGAACTTGTGTATACTCATGAAGATCGCAATATGCCCATCTGTCTTGCGAAAGCAAAACCGCTTAGTCGCTCCTATTTCAAGATGATTGAAATTCTTAGCCTTGTTGATTTTTTTAACCGCTTTGCGAAAGTGGGTCCTATTCGCTCAGCTCACGCATGTGAAGGACCTGGTGGATTTATTCAAGCACTTACAGAACGATGCCAACAGGAGCATGTTAACCATGAATTTGCTATGGCCATGTCACTCCGTCCTACAAATTCACAGATTCCAGGATGGAAGCGTGCTATTCCTTTTTTGAAGAAGAATCCAAAGGTAAAGATTCTGTATGGAGCTGATGATACAGGTGATATATATAATCTTGAAAATCAAGCTTTTTTTTCACGAGCTGTAGGAACTAAGAAAGTTCATCTCTTTACGGCAGATGGTGGATTTGACTTCAAAATGGACTATATGCGACAGGAACAGATTGCCTTTCGTCTGATTGTGGCCTCATTTGCAACCGGTTTTCAACTGCTTGCAACTAAGGGTGTAATCGTCATAAAACTCTTTGATGTTTATTCGCGCGCCTCCATGGAACTTCTCTCCTTTGTCGGTTCCTTCTTCAAGGAATGGACTCTCTACAAACCGGCAATCAGTCGGCCCTGTAATGCCGAGCGCTATTTTATCGGCATCGGATTTCGCGGCTATACTGAATCGGCCCAGGCTTTTTTTGACGGTCTTCAACGAGACCTTGCAACAAAGTCAGTCGGCGATTTGGAGAGTCTTGTTGGCGAACAGGCTCCTGAGTCTTTTGACCATATTCAGGTCTTTCAAAATGAAACTGAAACCCTACAGATTAATACAATTAAGAAGGCGATTTCACTCAATATGGAGGACCGGCATACCTATTGGCGCGATTCCTACTTAGCCTCTGAAGAGTGGTGTAGACACTTTAAGGTTCGTTGGCGTGAAACACTTCGAGTTATGACGAGCCCGATGTATTAACATCGGGCTTCACAAAGGCATCAAATACGCGCTGGCCAACAATTACAGAGGCCTCATGCTGATTCAGTTGTCCAGTGCCCATTCTATCTAACATCGCAAGCATAGTCGTTAAACTCTGCTTATGATATCCACCGGGCCTCATCACCATTTCATAGAGTTTCGGGTAATCACGCTTGAACTCAGGTACGGCTGCTTCAATCTCTGTAAAACTCTTGCCCTCCTTCTGAAGAGCCTCTACCTTACTAACCAAAAAACGGACATAGCGACCGCGGTCACGCGCAACATCCGGTGAAATTGGCGTGGCGGGTCCTTCATCAGGAAACTGCGGAGGAGCCTGTCCTTGAGGCAGAATAAAGGGCTGCCCAACTTCTGGAAGCGGTGCGCGAGGCGGCTGCGAAGGGGGCTGTGACATCTATCTGGAAGGATTCTCTTTTCTTAAGTAGAATGTCCGCAGTGGCTCCCATTCAGCCTTCAACAGCACAAACCTCGAATGACCCAAATTCAATTGTAAATCTTCTTAAGAAGTCGCAACAGCAGAATACACAAGCGCAGTCTGATAC
>Ga0208872_1002692_pt1 | contig 10202 bp, 5 predicted proteins | sample CryBogCBH12Aug08_FD_185508 | JGI IMG/M metagenome (GOLD analysis project Ga0208872, IMG submission 185508) | Freshwater microbial communities from Crystal Bog, Wisconsin, USA - CBH12Aug08 (SPAdes) | ecosystem: Environmental > Aquatic > Freshwater > Lake | place: Crystal Bog, Wisconsin, USA... | reverse complement strand
CGTGCCAGTGTAGTTGACCTGCGCATAGCTGGTCCCGGTGCAAATCACCACCGGCACAGTGTTGTCTCCCGCCCCGAACGAACTGGGCGACCCGCCGTTGGCAATCGTGTTGATACTCACGATGCTGCTCCCATTGGTGGTGGGACCGGTATAGGTGTTCAACCCTCCAATCGTAATGGTGCCCCGGGAGCTGCCGCTGCGGTTATAAGCCACACCGGTGTTGGCACCGCTGCCGTTGGCAATTACAGAGTCAATCTCGAAATTCACGCCGGAGCCATACTGGTTGATGATCAAAGGATTGGCGCCAATCGTCAGCGTGCCGCCGGAAAGCTTATAGCCGGTGACATTAAAGTTGATCCCGCCGACCGTGGGAATATCCGTGCCCGAAACGCTGACGGTCCCCGCTGTGCCTTCAAAAACGGCGGTGCCACCAGAAATCCATTTACTGGCATTGTAAGGGCCGCCAGTGACAGTTCCCCAATCCGTCGTGGTGGTCGCGTCCCATGCCGTGCCGCCGGCAGTGGAGAAATACAAGCTGGTGGCTAAAGCTGCCGGCGCGGCGAGCAGGAACATGCCCAGCAGCAGGAGGGCGGGAGTTTGAATGGTGGGTTTCTGATTAATTTTCATAGCCGTGGATTCTTCACATTATAAACGGGAACGCGGCTCTGACTATTACACCTTTGTGGGGGGTGCCAGAGTCAACGGCATGTGCGAACATGGCTTGCGCCCTCCTTTCAATGGCCATAACCTGTTTTCCATGTTCACCCGGCTGAGTTCATCCGCCCGTCGAATTCACTTCGCCGGCTGGGTTGCGATTGGATTATGGATTTTGCCATCGCTAAAGGGCGTCGCGCTGGTGTCTCCCGAACCGGGCGGTCAGGACGAATTCCTCGTGCGCAATTGGGATTTGGACGAGGGCCTGCCGAGCACCTGCATCAACGCCGTGGCCCGCACCCGTGATGGTTATGTCTGGCTGGGCACGCAGCACGGCCTGGCTCGGTTTGACGGTATTCGTTTTGTGACTTTCAACACGGAAAACACTCCGACGCTCAAGGACAACCGAATCACCGCCCTGGCCACGGATCCGCAGGGAAATTTGTGGATCGGCACTGGCATCGGCACGCTGACAAGATACGACCGGGATAAATTTATTGCCTTGGATTTGACCAACGCCACGCAAGGCAAAGTAATCCACGCCCTGACCGCCGATGCGGCGGGGAATTTATGGCTGGGAACGGCTGGAGCCGGGTTGATAAAAGTAAAGGATGGCCGGGTGGAAACCCTCGGAAAGACCAACGGCCTGCCGTCGCTCAATATTTTGCAGATGCAGTCGGATCCGCAGGGCCGGATTTGGTATATGGCCGCCCCTGGCAAATTGGGCTGGGTCGAAAACGGAAATGTTCATGACTTGGATCTGGAAGCCGCTTTGCCCGCAGCCATCCTGGCGTTCGCCCTAGCCAATGATGGCGGTCTATGGTTGGCAACGGCTGACGGCAAAGATTCTGGAACCCGGATTTTCAAATTCAAGAACGGCGTGGCGACGGAAGAAAGACAAGCGTATCCCTGGCTCCAAAATTCGAGACGCGCCCGCCCCAGCGCGCTCCTGGAGGATCAGTCCGGACAGCTCTGGCTTGGCACCTCGGGAGAGGGTGTGTTTTTCCAGTCAGCGACAGGACCATGGCAAAAACTGGCAACGCCGGATCCGGAGTCCCAAATCGAGGTCTTGTGCCTGAGAGAAGATGAGGGCCGGTCAGTCTGGATCGGAACTCGCACCTCCGGCCTGAATCAGTCTGTCCCACGACCGGTTTCCATTCTTCAGCTTCCAGCGACCTATAATCAGAATGTGCTCCTGACGGTATGCGTTCGGCATGACGGCAGCGTGTGGGGTGGCACGGACGGCGCGGGCGTTTTTCGCTGGCAAAATTCGGAGCTGAATCATGTCGGCAAGGAACAGGGACTCGCCGGCCTGCAAGTCAGCGCGTTATTGGAAGACGCGCGCAGCAATTTGTGGGCGGGCACCGGGGCCGGTTTATTTCTCTATCAAAACGGCCAATTTCAACTGACGGAAAATGAGAATTTACAGAAAAAAATCACCACACTGTATGAAAACTCTCAGGGGAAATTGTGGGTCGGCACGGTCAGCGGGATGATTGGCGGCACCAGCGGGGAAGAAAAATTATTCAACCAAAGCAACGGGTTGCCGACCGGTCCGATTGTCGCCATGACGGAAGACCGCACAGGCAATTTATGGGTGGCCGTGGAAGGATTCGGGCTGTTTTATCAGGACGGCGACCGATTCAAGCATTGGACCCCCAGAGAAGGCACGGCTGATGCCCTGCAACGATGGGGCAAGGGTATCTCCGCCCGCTCATTGCTCTCGGAAAAAGACGGCTCCCTCTGGGTCGCGACTTATGGTCTTGGCCTGTTTCATATCGCGGGTGAAAAAATCCGCAAGTGGGCATGGGAAAAGCAAGAGCTGCCCAGCAACCATCTGTTTGCCCTGCTGGCGGATGACGCCAGCAAGCTTTGGATCAGCTCCGAAAATGGAATTTTCAGTTTCACCCAGAAATCCCTGCTGAATTACCAAGATGGCAACAGTCCGCGGCCCATTCCCGTCCGATTGACCCGGGCGGAAGGCCTGTCCAGCAAAGTATGTTCCGGAGTGGGCCAGCCAACGGCGACAAAGTCTCCGGATGGCCGGCTATGGTTTCCAGACGGCAACACGGTGGCCGTTTTTGACCCGGCGACCTTGCCGCGCGACGCGCAAACCCGGCCACCCATCATCGAAGAAATTCGCGTGGACGGCGTGCCGAAGCAATTGACCGGCGATTCCATCCGCATCCTGCCGGGCGCGCGAAGTTTCCAGATTTATTTCACCTCACCCAACATCCTATCAGCCGCCCGCCTCCTGTTTCGTTACCGGCTGAAGGAATTGGAAAAGAATTGGGAGCTGGAGAGTCCCGAACATTCCGCTCATTTCAGCCGGCTGGCACCCGGTCATTACACGTTTCAAGTCATGGTCTGCAACGATTACGGAGTTTGGAACCCGGAGATCGCAAAGTTGCGCCTGACGGTCGTTCCCCAGTTCTGGCAAACCCGGTGGTTTCAAATCACGGCAGGACTGTTTTTGCTGGGCTGCGCCGGGCTGGCCGCCCGGCAGATGGAACGCGCCCGGAACCGACGCAAACTCGCCGGCTTAGAACACGAGCGCGCCTTGGAAGAAGAACGCGCCCGTATCGCGCGGGACATCCATGACGACCTGGGCGCGAACCTGACGCAAGTGGCGTTGCTCGGCGACATGGCCGGCGACAGGATTGGCAGCCCGGAAGAGCTCCGCGAGCAAACGCGGCAGATTTCCAGCGCCGCCCGCGAAATGTCCCAGTCGCTCGAAGCCATTGTGTGGGCCGTGCGGCCGCAGAATGACAGTTTGCTCAGCCTCGTGAAATACCTTCGCCGCCGCACCGATGAAATGTTTGAAAGCCGCCCTCGGCAATACCATTTTGCCGCACCGGAGGAAATTCCGGATTACCCCGTTCATGCCGAGGTGCGGCACAATGTTTTTCTCACCTATAAGGAGGCGCTCACGAATGCGCTAAAGCACGCCCAGACCGGGATGGTTCGCATCGCTTTGACGTGCAGTCCCGAAATATGCCAGATCGACATTTCCGACGACGGCAATGGTTTTGATCTGGCCCAAGTCCGGGCGGATGGCACCGGGCTGAAGAACATGCGGCACCGCATGGAAGCCATCAGCGGCGGTTTTGAATTGAAATCCGAGCCGGGCCGCGGCACTACGGTGCGCCTTCATTTTCCCTTGCGCGAACCGGACCATAAGTGAAATGATGCATCACGCCCCCATCGAATGCCAAATTGAAATCGCAGCGGCAACCTTGACACCCCACAAATGGGGAATGTCCGGTAATGGCCTGGACGAATTATCATGGCCGAGTGACTGAAATATTTGAAATGCCATCCAAGCACACAGCCCCGCACACGGAGCCGTCCCAGGCACCGGCCCCGTCCGCTGCGCGGGTGGTGGTGGTGGAGGATGATTCCAATTTACGGCGGACGATGATTGCCTTCATCAATCGCGCTCCCGGTTATTGCTGTGCCGCCGCCTTTGGGGATGGCGAGACCGCCTTGGCGGAAATTCCCAAACTAAAACCTGACGTGGTCTTGATGGACATCGGCCTGCCCGGCATTTCCGGCATTGAATGTGTTTCGCGCCTGAAGACCATTTTGCCCACGCTGCCGATTATCATGCTCACCGTTTACGACGAGGATGATTATCTTTTTGATTCGCTCAAGGCCGGCGCGAGCGGCTATCTGCTCAAGCGGGCGCTCGGAGACCGTTTGGTCGAAGCCCTGCAACAGGCACAATCTGGCGGCCTGCCATTGGCGCGGGACATGGCGGCGCAAGTAAAACAATTTTTCCAAAAGATGGGCCAGCAAAAGGCCGAAGTGAACCATCTCTCGCCTCGCGAACAGGAGGTTTTGGAACTGCTGGCCGAAGGCTTCCGCTACAAGGAAATCGCGGCCAAGATGGGCATTGGCCTCGACACGGTCCGCGCCCATGCGAGCCGGATTTATTTCAAGCTGCACGTCAGTTCACGCACCGAAGCCGTGGTGAAATATCTTGGCGGATCCGCAAAAACCCCCGACCACAATTGACCCGGCGGTGAAACAACTCCTTCCAGGTTTGGCCGCACTCGCCATGGTCCTCGCCGGTGGCAATTCCGTTTTCTCACAAACCAACAACCCACTGCCCGACTGGGAAAACCCGCTGGTTTTTGGCGTCAACAAACTGCCGCCGCGCTGTGCGGCGTGGCCATGCCCGGACGCTGCCGCCGCGCGCCAATCCAGCTACGACAATTTTGGCGCGTGGGTGCACTCGCTGGATGGCACATGGGATTATCACTGGTCGCCCGATCCGACAAACCGGCCGGCGGATTTTTTTGAGCCTGATTTCAAAACCGCCGGCTGGAGCAAAATTCCCGTGCCCTCGTGCTGGGAGCTTCAAGATTTTGGCGTGCCGATTTATGTGAACTATCGCTATCCGTTTCAAACCAATCCGCCGAGTGTAATGGACACGCCGCCGACCAATTTCACTTCGTATTTGCAGCGCAATCCCGTCGGCTCGTATCGCAGGAATTTTCAAATTCCCGGCGACTGGCACGGACAGCGAATCATTCTGCACTTCGCCGGCGTCAGTTCCGCGATGGTTGTCTGGGTCAACGGCCAGAAAGTCGGCTTCAGCGAAAACTCACGCTCGCCGGCGGAGTTTGACATCACGGATTTCGCCCAGCCTGGGAAAAATTTACTGGCTGTGGAAGTGTATCGCTGGTGCGCCGGCTCATATCTGGAGGATCAGGACATGTGGCGGTTGAGCGGGATTTTTCGCGACGTGTTTGTTTATCGCACGCCGGCGGTGAGCCTCTGGGATTTTTTTGTGGACGCCAAGCTGGACACGCAAACCCGCGACGGTTCTTTACAATTGAATTCCACCTTGCGCAACGCAACGCCCACGCCAGTCAAAAATTATCAACTGCGGCTGACTTTGTTTGACGCTGCCGGGGCTAAAGTTGGCGGACGCGCTTTGTTGGAAACCAATCTTGCCGCCATCATGCCCGGCTTCAATCCGCCGGCAACCAGCACCACCGTTTTGGTGTCGCAGCCCAAACCGTGGAGTTACGAGGCCCCTAATCTTTATCGCGCCGTGGTGGAATTGCTGGACGGCGACCGCGTCGTCGAGGCGCGCGGCGTGGAAGTGGGTTTCCGCAAATATGAATTGGGCGGGCAGCAATTTCTTGTCAACGGCGTGCCGATAAAAATCAAGGGCGTAAACCGGCATGAGTTTGATCCGGCCACCGGCTACACGCTGACCCGCGAACGCATGGAGCAAGACGCGCGCTTGATCAAACAGGCCAACATCAATTTCGTCCGCACCTCGCATTACCCGGACGACCCGCGCTGGTATGAGCTTTGCAATCGTTACGGCATTTGTTTGATGGACGAAAACAATCTCGAATCGCACGGCTTGAGTTATCACAAAAAGGTTCTGCCCGGCGATCGTGATGAATGGCGGCCGGCGGCGGTGGACCGCATGAACCGCCTCGTGATCCGGGACCGCGGCAATCCCTGTGTGGCGATGTGGTCCCTCGGCAACGAGGCCGGCTACGGCAATGTTTTTCTTTCAATGCGCGCCGCTGCGCTGGCCGCCGACCCGCAGCACCGGCCGATTCATTATGCGGACATGAACCTCGCCGCCGACATGGACAGCCAGACTTACCCGACGACCGAATGGCTGCTCCAGCAGGTCGCCGGCAGAGCCAAACGCAAGGGCGAGCATGGCGAAAATTCCAACGAAGACCAGCACGGGCCGTATCCTTCCGGCAAACCGTTCCTGATGAACGAATACGCGCACGCCATGGGCAACAGCGTCGGCAACTTGCAGGATTACTGGGATGTCATCGAAAAATATCCGATGCTGGTGGGCGGTTTCATTTGGGAATGGGTGGACCAGACGCCTTACAAAACCGGCGCGGACGGGAAAAAGTTTTTCGCCTATGGCGGCGACTTCGGCGATTACCCGAATGACGGCGTGTTTTGCTGCAAAGGCCTCGTCAATGCCGAGCGCACGCCGCGTCCACATTTCTGGGAAGTTCGAAAAGTATATCAATACATCAAGGTGCGGGCTACGGACGCCAGTCGTGGTCAGCTTCATATCCGCAATGAATATGCCTTCACGCGGCTGAATGCCCTCGCCGCTGAATGGGTGCTCGAAGCAGATGGCCAGCCGGTTCAGCAGGGAAAACTGGACGGCCTGGATCTTTTGCCGGGCGAAGAGCGGGCGGTGACGATTCCGTGGAATAATCCCCAATGGCACGCAGACAAAGAATATTTTTTGACGGTGCGATTCAAGCTGCCAGAAAGAAATTTCTGGGCGGACGCCGGGCAGGTGGTTGCCTGGGAGCAAATCCCCATTCCGGCAGCTTCCCCCCTTGCAGCCGTCGCTCCGAAATCCAGCGTGGCGTTTCGTCAAGATGGAACGGATTGGGTCGCCGAAGCCAAAGGCACTCGGGTGCAAGTGGATGGCCGGCATGGCTGGCTGAAATCGTTCAAGGTGGCGGGGAGGGAATATCTGTCTGCACCGCTTTGTCCGAATTTCTGGCGTGTTCCCACGGACAATGACAACGGCTGGAAAGTTTCCAAACTCATGGGCGCATGGAAAGACGCCGGTGCGCGGGCCGAATTACTATCGCTGACAGCCGACACAAATCATGACGAAACCGGCCTCACCACAAAATTGAACTTGCCCGTCGGCAACACCACCGCCGAAGTGCGTTACGGGTTACGCGCCGACGGCAGTCTTCACGTCGAATTGGTTCTGGAACCGGACGCCAAGGCTCCTGAACTGCCACGCGTGGGAATGACTTTTGCGCTTCCCGGTGAGATGAATCGCATCAATTGGTATGGCCGCGGCCCGCAGGAAAATTATTGGGATCGGAAGACCGGGGCCGCCGTCGGAATTTACCAAAGCAAGATCAACGAATTCATTACGCCCTATGTGCACCCGCAGGAAAACGCGACCCGCTCCGATGTCCGCTGGATTGATTTTGCCGATGCCAATGGCGACGGCTTTGAAATCAAGACGGCTGGCAAGCCCTTCGGCGTAAGCGCGTGGCCCTATACGGCGAACGACCTTGCGACCACGACGCATGACAACCTCCTGCCTCAACGAAATTCTCTCACCATAAATCTGGACGACTGGCAGATGGGCGTTGGCGGCGACACCAGTTGGGGGCTGCCGGTGCATGAGGAATATCGCATTAGACGACCAGTAAAATGCGAGTTCGTATTTGATCTTTATCCGGTCCAATTGCGCCCCTCGCACCGGTGACACTTTGCAGCGATATCCGAGACAGAGCGGATCGGTATGACCATGCCAGATACGCAAAGCCGCTGGCCGCGTTGATACTGAGCCACCCCGCACTGGCTGCGAAGCTGCGGCCTGACGCGGGTAAATTTCACCTCAAAATCATCGCCTGCATTCAGGCTCACCGAAAACTAACGCCTGAACTTCGCGGCAGGCTCGCCACATACCCAAATATCTGCGAATATCTGCTGTAAACACTATTCAGCGCTCCGAGTTGAATGGTCCCAAATTACAAAAAACATAAGAAGACTCACGAAAAGTGCAATTCTTGTAGCGAGACGTTTGCCACAAATGGCAGCAGGTAATACAAGGGCTTCCAGTGGAATTGGTCGCCGCGCGCCAGATCGAGCCGGTTGACCATGAGGGTGTAGAGGTCATTGATTGGCACGTTGGCGGCGCTCATCACCTGCGCGGCCATAGCATTGTGGTTGAAGATGATTGGGTTAATGGCCGGGTCGAGCACGGTTGGATGGCCTTTGATGGTCACGGGAGTCGAGTTGGCCCAAATGAGCCGGGCGTTTGGCGCGTTGGTGCGAAGCGTTTCGAGCAGCTTGCGAGTCAGCGGGATGAACTGGCCGTCTGGAATTCCGCTCTTGGCCCAGCCGTGCAGTCCCATGTTGAAATGGATGACGGCGTAGTTATGGCTGCCAAGAATGTTGCGAAGGTTTTCGTGCAATCCCTCCGAGGCTTGCTGGGAGGGATTGACTCAGGCGTCAACATTCGCCTTGCCTTCCAACTCGTGAACGACGGTCGCCAGATAGCCGTTGAGAATGCAGTCGCCGATGAGCAGGACGCGCGGCAGGTTCGGATTCTTAACCTTGGCCTCCCGCACGCCCCAGCCCTGCGGTCCATCGGCGTGCAAGCGGGAATCTGTTTCGCCGGACTGGGCGGAAGCAAAGTTGGCAAGGGAAAAACCTCCTTTCAGACTGAAGCAAAAGACTATAAAGCCACCGCCAAGGTCGCCGCGAAACTGCGCGACGAGACGCCGCTCACCAAAAAGGAGTTCGGGCTTCATTCAACCGGACTGATACGGAGGTAAGCCAAGCTGGCCTTGGCGCGATCACCGTCAATAAGCGAAACCGTGACGGTGTGCTTGCCAGCTTTGGCAAAGTTGAGCCGGCCAAACGGATATGTGTGATAAACGGTGGCCGAGTTCTGCTGGTTTTGCAGTTTCGCGCCTTCCTCGGTTTCGATTTTCCAAACCATCCGACCCTCACCCCGGTAATTCAGATCAACCTGGTAATCGCCCGGCTCGGCCACGTCCACCGTCCAAACCACGCTCCCGCCATTCGCCCAATTGCCCGCCTGGGTCATCTGTTTCCATTCCCCAAATTTTTCCATCCATTTGAGTTCCTTTTTCTCGGCTTTGATGACGTCGGCAAATTCCACCAGCAGCGTCGAAGAAATGTTGGGGTAGATGCCAAGCGTCTGATCGGCAACGGACGCGGCACTCAAGGTGACTTGAATCACGCTCGCCGGATGGTCGGCAGGCGCGGGCGGAACTTGCAATTCCGTCCAAGTGCCGTGCGCCACCCATTTGATCGGTGATAATTGTCCGCCGGACAAAACCCCGGCGGAAATGATTTTGGTCTGCAAACCCGGCAGGAACAAACGCCCATCCTGCGGCCAGTTAAACACGACCAAGTTCAGCGTGTTGCTCCGGGTAGTGGCATCGCCCCAAGCGAGGGCATGTCCCCACGGTGACGGCCCCGCGGTGTAGACCACTTGCGGATAGCGCTTAATCCATGCGCCCGCCTTCAATAATGAATTGGTCGCCCCTTCCGGCACGCGGCCGAGTCCATCCGGCCCAATATTCAGCAGGTAGGTGCCACCACGCGCGACCGTCGAAACGAGTCGGTGCAAAATCTCGCGGGAGTCTTTCCAATTCTGGTCATACCACGCGTAGGACCACGAATCATTGATCGTGTCACAGGACTCCCACAAGCCGTCGGCATTGCGCGGCGGCACTTCCATGTCGCCCTTACTGGCGTAGTCGCCCATGCCATACCCGATGCGGCTGCACAGCAGCGCTCCTGGTTGGGCCTGACGCACATAATCAGCCAGCTCTTTGACGAGGTTCTCCGGCATATTGCCGGGCGTGTCGAACCAGATGAAGTTCAGCGGACCGTATTGCGTGCAAATTTCCTTCACCTGCGGAAAACATTTTTCGCGGAAGTATTGCTCAAACGTGGCGGGCGTGCCGTCTGCGTTATTCGTCGGCCCGCCAGTGCCGCCCGGCGCGGTCCAATCCTGGTTGTGGGAATAA
>Ga0208872_1002689_pt1 | contig 10206 bp, 7 predicted proteins | sample CryBogCBH12Aug08_FD_185508 | JGI IMG/M metagenome (GOLD analysis project Ga0208872, IMG submission 185508) | Freshwater microbial communities from Crystal Bog, Wisconsin, USA - CBH12Aug08 (SPAdes) | ecosystem: Environmental > Aquatic > Freshwater > Lake | place: Crystal Bog, Wisconsin, USA... | reverse complement strand
GGTGGCTTTGCGAAGAGATCTTCGCCGGTCGACTCCTTCAGTGCGGCCGCCGCCGAGACAAGAAAATGCATCGTGAAATCCCAATAACTTGGACCTTCAAAAAACCATGCGTCGGGTGAGAGGACCGACAATCCCCGCCGCAAGAAATTTGTGGAAAATACCGCCCAGTTTTTGGCTTCCGGTTCCTCGTCGACGAGTGCCATCGATGCGATTGCCAGTCCGGCCATGGGAATGGTGTAGTGATTCTGGTCGAAAGAAAATTTGCTGAACGAAGTCATGTTCTGATAGGCCGTGCGTGACTGAAGAACCAGTGCATGCCGGAGAGCCTGCTCAAACTCCGGATCGCAGCGTCCCTTGATGGCGTCGTAGGCCACCGCAAGATGTAGGAGAACGCCTCCCGTGCAGAGTTCCACATTGGTTCCAGACATGCCCACCCTGCCGTGGTCGGTTTTTGCAAATACCAAGGGCACGTAATTGGTGAGCATGGGAATCCATTCCCTCATGCGTTCCATATATTTCGGGTTCTTGGTGAGCGCGTAAGCGAGAATCACCCTGGCCATCGACCTGGTGGTGGTTACCGAGGTTTCCCCTTCGCTCATCGGTGGATAAACCTTCGTCATGTCAGCGCTTCCCAAGGAGGGCACGACAACGGCAAAGGGCTTTGGATCCTTGGCGTATTCGGCGGCGGTATTGACCATGTCCGCCTCGGTGAAAAAGAGCCGGGGATGCACTCCCTCCTTCAGAATCTTGAAATCCCCCTCGGATAATCCCTTGTCAATCGACTCCGAGTTTGATGAGGGGGACGCCTGAATCAGGCATAGCAGTGATCCAAGAACCAGAGTGGCAATAAGGAGGGGGTTCATGCGGGAGAGCGATGGGATCCTCTCATCAGTCTCCCACGCTGAAAGCTAAAAACGCCCACCCATCAATGGCTGCCGGCAATTACTGGGCCGAGGGTGCAGCCTTCAGCGCCGGCTTGAGGTTTTCGCCGGTGATGCGAAGGGAATAGGCGACATCGCACGGCTTTTCCTTCGGCATCGTGACCGTGAGTCCATCGGCGGTCTGCTCCCAGTCGATCTTTCCCTCATGGCCTAGCAGTGAAAGCCCGTTGATTTTCCCGGCGCCTGCGGCCAGCGATTTGACGACCAGCTTTCCGTCCTTCGGCCACTCAAGTGCAATGGCATAGAGTGTCTTTCCATCCTTGGAACGGGTGAAGCGGATGTCCTCGGAAGTGTAGGGCTTGCTGGACACATCCTTCAAACCGCCGAAGTGCCCTTTCTCCTCCGTACCGGCGGGCAGCGTGGAAGGTCCCTCACCGGACACCTCCCAGGGGCGCGTGGCGTAGATGGCCTCGCCATTGACGGCCGTCCATTTTGCTATTCCCTCAAGGCAGGCCACCTCGTCCTCGTCTATCGTCCCGTCGCCGCGCAAGGGGACGTTGAGCAGGAGGTTGCCGTTCTTGCTGACGATGTCCACGAGCATGCGGATGACATCCTGCGGTTTCTTGTAGCCATGGTGTTCGAAAACGCTGCGCGCATAATGCCATCCGCCGATGCATGTGTCGGTCTGCCACGGGAGCGGCTCGATACGGTCGGATTTGCCGCGTTCGATGTCCCATACAAGGCACTTGCGTTGCTCCTCATTGAGGCCTTTCGTGTTCATCACCGCCTCGTTGCCGCCATGCTTCTGCATGTTGGAGTTGTAAAGATGAGCCGCTATTTTAAGCCCGTACTGCTCGTCCACTCCCTTTAGCGGCAGGACGCCATCGTCGAAATAGAGCAGGTCCGGCTGGTACTTGTCGATGAGGTCGATCGTGCGGTTGTAAAACTTGTCGCAATATTCGCGACTGGGTTTCTCTCCGGGCTTGTGGTTCTGCGCGTAGAGATCCTGAGGGTCGTAGCCTTCCCACCAGGTCCCCTTGCCGTCCGCCTTGGTCAGCTTGCCGTCGTAGGGTACGCCCATCAACGGCCCGTTGGTATCGCTGCCCTGCGCCGGCTCGAACCAACTCCATGTGCGCCCCGCGTGCACGGTTACGCCAAAGCGAAGTCCCGCAGCCCGGGCCGCCTTCGCCCATCCCCCGACGATGTCCTTCTTCGGGCCGATGTTGAGCGTGTTCCACGGCTGGTACTTCGAGTCGTAGCAATCGAGGTTGTCGTGGTGGTTGGCCAGGGCGACGAAATACCGTGCGCCGGCGCGTTTGTAGAGGGCGATCAGCTTTTCAGGATCCCATTTCTCGGCCTTCCAGAGATTATCGATGTCCTTGAATCCGAACTTCGACTGGGGCCCGTAGTGTTCGACGTGGTACTTGTACTGCGCACTCGGGTGGGACTTGCCGGTCTTTTTGTCCACGATCTCCTCCTCGTACATGTTGCGCGCATACCAATCGCCCTGTTCCGGAACGCACTGCGCGGTCCAATGAGCCCAGATGCCAAACTCGCGTCACGAAACCATTCGGGTGCCTGGTATTGGCTGGCGAGCGAGTCCCAGGAGGGCTTGTAGGGACCTTCCGCGGGTTCTGTTGCTGATAGGCACGGGAGGACAAGCAGCAGGAGGAGGGGGGGGAAGGGGGAGTTTCATCCGGCGAATATGTCAGGCGCAAACGCCATGCGCATCACCCAAAGCATACCAATTTCTGGCATAAACATATCAATTCTTGATCTGAAGATACCATTTGTTTCCGTGAGGCATAAATGAGCTGCCACATGCTGCTAGAGCAAATGGATATTGATCTCAACGGCCATGCAGCGCGCCCGCCGGTGTTGCGCTAAAACACCGGTTCGGTGACTGATTTGTTGGTTGCTATTTAAAATCGGGGGTCGTGGCGAGGCGCCAGGTCTTGCCGGAATCGTCGGAAACCAAGATGGTGAAATCAGTGATGACAAGGTGCTTCAGATCGGGCCAGGTGAAGCTGCTGAAAAGATCCTGCCCCTTGGTTCCCGACATTTCACAATCGAAATAGCCGACATAGAAGCGATCGGTCGCCGGATTGTAGCTCACGCGGTGCTGCCAGACATGATAACCGTCCGTGGCGGGCACCATCAACGGCCGCTCCTCATTCCAGCTTTCCGTTCCGGCCGGCTTGGTGAGTACCGCCAAACGATGATTGCTGATTTCCGTATCGGAACGAACCACGCAGAGCAGGTTGCCATTCCTGTCAAAATTCAGCGTGGGATAGCTGCATAGCGAATTGTCGTTCTTCCCCGGGGCCTTTTTGATGTAGACGGGAACACTCCATCGAGTGATGTCACCGGGGGTGATCGTGTGCGTGTAGGTCAGTGGTTCGCAATGGCCGGCTATGACCACATGGAGATTGCCGGCGCCGTCGATGGTCATGGCGGGCCAATTGTGAGGATCCATCCGTGATCCGCCGTAGCCGACAAAGACGGGAGGACTCAACTGTTTACTCGCGCGGTTGTAGGCAACCACATACGTTGGCATCCCGCCAGAGGCGGAACGTGTGATGAGCGGACTTCCCTGACCCCTGCTCCAGTTTTCAAACGTCATTGACCGGGCCGGGTGATCCGCGGGGATCGGCGGGAGTGCCGCCTTCCATTTGTCATCGCCCACCAGTGTCCAGGGAATGGGGCCGGGCAACGGAGGGGTGAATGAATAGACCACGTAGAGGAAATCCCCCTTGGAGATGACAAAATTTCCGCCGCCAGAATGAACCGGACCAGCAAAGGCATAGTCGGAGAACTTGATTGGCGCGGGCATCAGGAGGGAACCATCGGGTTTCTTTTCCGGCAGGATAAGATACCCCGCAGGACCCTTCTTGAAGATGATCACCGGAGGATGGTTGAGGGCATCCACGTTGAACGTGTCGATATTTTCGAAATCGGTTTGCCAGGGCAGTTTGTCCACAAGCCATGGCTGGCCGAGTGCTTTTGCGTGGAGAAGCAGCGTGGCCCGGAAACGTGCGTCCTCCTTGTCCTCCGCTACCTGCTGGGTGATAGAGACGAGCACGTAGACGGTTCCATCCTTGTCGAAACGAACCTTTGGTTCATCGCGGCCCGAGGAAAACCCGATCCCCTTCCACTTCTGCTGCCTGGCATATTCCCTGAGCGTCGAGGAGAGATCGGTTTCCTGCCAGCGTCCCTTCTCATCAAGCCAGTCGATGGTGTAATCATTACGCAGGAATGCATGGCCCTGGGGGTCGAAACTGACAGCCCCAGGGTTGTAGCGCGGATGGTAGGCGAAGAGCGCGCGTGCCCCTGAGAAGTAGGCCAAGTGCACAAGAGGGGTGCCGGGGTCCAGATTGTGGGAAACCTCCGGACCGTCGTGATTGAGGCGGACGGGAGCTCCATACTGACACGACTGCTCCACAAAGAAGAGATCCCCGTTTGTCGCCGGAGAGGCGGCGGGAGCCTGTACGTTTGAAGGAGTTGTCGTGGAAGCCGTCTGCTGCGGGGCCTTCGGAAGCAGTGCGATCCTGTCGATGAAGAGGGCGGTCGCCGGATCGGGGGAACGGTATCGGCATTTGCTGAAAAGATAGAGGCCGCCGACCGAATTCCATCCGGAAGGTGCGTTGATTTTCCCAAACCCGGAGAAGGGCAGGACGACATCCCTCCATCCGCTCCAATCAACGACGAAGTCCCGGCACATGAAGGAGGGCGCCGTCCCGGGACGGTTCCCGGGGCCGAAGGTTGCGGGGACCCACCCGCTCTGCACGCCGAGGGTGATGACATCCCCTGTGGCTTTTTCGGAATAAAGAGAGAGTTGGATTCCACCGAAGGCGCTCCAATCGGCGGGAACCTTGCGGCTGGCCACACTCGGGTATTTCGGCAGGTTGCGCCACTCCAGCGAGGATATTCCGTTTAGGTGGCGGTCAAGAGAGTGCTTCACCCCATCGCGGAGTTCCTCCAGGGAGACAGGCGGAGTCGTCCAACCGGGTCCGTTTGTGCCCTTGGCATAGGAATCCAGCTCCCGCTTCTTTTGATCAAGAAATGCAAACGGGGCCGTCACCCAGAGACCGGGTGTGGTCGTGTCAATGATGACCGCCCCCGGGGGCAGTGGCGCCGGCGTGCCAGAAGTCGTTGATGCCGTGGCGCCGGGAAGTGCCAGCAACAGGAGAGCGAGGGGGGGTAATCTCATTGGTGAAATATTGCCATCCGGGTGAACCAATGGCATCCCAAAAAAAACTTCCGCGAAGGCCGGGACAAAAGATCCGTGCAACAAAAAACCCCGCCTCCCGTTGCAGGGAATGCGGGGTTAGTTGTGAGCCAAAATTTATCTTAGACCGTCGCTACCTTGCGGCTGCGGAGGGCCTGAAGAACCAGAACTGCCACGAAGGCGATGCAGGCGGTGATCGGAGGAGCTGGGGCTCCGGGAGCAGAAGACGCTGCAAAGCTCAAGGTGGAGGTTCCCCCGCCGGCAAGATTGATGACAAGACCGCCGCTGCTGTTGGTGGAAACGCTATTCACAAGCGTTGTGTTGGTACCGGTGATCAGGGCCACCGGAGTTCCTGGAAGGGCCCCATCGGTGGTGGGGCTGTATGCACCCACGCGTGTGGTCCAGTTGTCGGATTCAAAACCGCTGCCGGTCGTATCCGATAACACTACGGATGTGAAATCAATTCCCGGGGTCGCGAAGAAGTTGACAAAGCCGAATGGTTCGCCCGCATCCTGGCCCGAAAAGGCCGGATTGGGATTTCCATAATAGCCGCTCGGCAGCTTGTCCATCAGACTCTGGGTGGTGAAGGAGCCCACGAGCGTGGAGCCGTTGAAAAATTGGAGTGTGTTATGGGCGTCTCCGGCCGACCAGTACATGCCGAAGTAGGAGCTTGGCGTGGTCAGCGTCAGCGTCGTGGTGGTGATGGGAGTGGCGTGCCCGATCTCACCGGCACCCGCAGTCTGCACGGCATAGAGGCTTGATCCGCTGGAAACCGGTGCGCCGCCATACTGGTTGGCGGCAATCACGTCCACCTGATTGATCGTACCGAAGCCGGTATTGACGTTGTAGTTGGCACCGATGCTGAGCGAGTTGAAATTTTCAACGGTGGTTCCGCTGAGTGTCGAATTGAAAACTCCGGATCCCTCGGCGTTGACGTAGATGTCGTCGGAAACCAGAATCTGCGCCTTGGCGCTGGCTGCAAAGAGCGCAAGCGAAGCGACGGCAATGGCAAGAATGGCTGAACTGGTTTTCATGGGCAAAAAAACTTTAATGGATCCGTATAGAAAGCCCATAGGAAATTTTATCACTTCGAGAAATAGTGACGAAACGGGCTTTTTTATCGATGAAACGGCCCGTTTTTTCCCGTAAGATTACTGGTCAATTGCGCTTGTTTTCTTCCCCTTTTGCTCTTTCGCCGAAGAGTCCATGCCCCCTTTCACGGAAGAAGAGATTTTGCATCACCCCGGCAAAAATAAAAACCCCGCTTCCCGTTGAGGGGAAGGCGGGGTTGGTTTGGGCCAAAAATGCTGCTAGAGCGTAGCTGCCCTGCGGCTGCGGAAAGCCTGAAGGATCACGACCGCGGCGAATGCGATGCAGGCGGTGATGGGGGGGGCTGGCGCTCCGGGGGCTGCTGGGGGAAGGACGGTGGCGGCACCCATTTCGAAGATCTGGGGCGCGGAGCTGGTCCCGTTGATCGTGCTCGTGGGCACGAGGACGAAGGCGTCGCTGAAGTTGTAGCCTCCCACCGATGCCAGAGCATCGGCCTTCAAGGTTTGTGCCTCGGTGTCGCCGGTCAGGGGAAAGGAGGACGGGTTGCTGAAGCTCCAGATGGCGTGCTGGAGTTCGCTGTCCAGCGGATTGCTGCCGGTGAACTGGTCGCCCAGCAGGATCATGGCCTGGTAGTCCTGGACGGTGAGGGAGGGGTAGGCGGGGTTGAGAGGGGTGGTGATCGGCACGCTTGTGTTGAGGGAGAGCTTGTTGACCGACCAGCTCTGTCCGGGGCTCACGTCATCGAGCGCGTCGATGCAGAACATGTTGACGGGAGTCCCGCCCAAGGTTCCGCCGGCAAGGCCCACGAAGAAGTGTCCGTCGCTCTCCCCGGGATAGCCGTTGTAGACAAGGCTCTGCGCGCGGAGGCCCGCGGCCGAAAGTCCCAGGAGGGCGGCGAGGGCAAGGAGGGTTTTTTTCATGCGGATGGGTAGTTTATGCACCTTGTCCTGTCATTATAAGAAAAACTTGGCGGATTCATGAATGGAAGGGATGAAACGGGCTTTTTTGTGGATGAAACGGCGCCCGCCCGGAACCGCCTTTTTTTTGAAGGCAAGCCCCCGGGTGGGACGGGAGACGGCCATGCGACAAAAGGGAGCTTTTGTTGCGTGGAAAGAGGGGATCACCCCCGCCTTATTCCTCGTCGATGTCCTTTGCGGAGCGTGGTTTTTTGTTTCCTAGTTGTTTCATGTTTTTTCTGACCTCAAGTTTAGACAGCAAGGGCCGTGCCAATGTTCACCCCTGCCGCATGTGCGGTGTTGAGCAGGTGCCGCTTCCCCTGATAGCTTTGCTTCCCAAGCAATGAAACCCGCAGCCTTCCTCCTCCCGCTGGTGATCCTCCTGGTGCCGGCCTACTCCCAGAACCCCGCTCCCGCCCCGAGTCCCCTCACATGCTCGGCGCCCCCGACCGACCCGACTGCGACCTGGGCCAGGGAGATGCCCGAGGACGCCGATTCCATCAAGGACGGGCAGAATGTCAGCCGCGTCGGGCGCGACATCATCATCCGGGGAACGGCACAGTCGGTTTCCGTCGTCGGCGCCCAGTGCTTTGTCCTCGGGACGGTGAACGGCCCGGTGTCGGTGGTCAACGGAAGCGCCACCATCCTGGGGAAGGTCAACGGTCCGGTCTCGGTCGTCTCCGGTGACATCCGTGTCGGGGGCGTCATTTCCGGCGCCTGCTCGGTGGTCGGCGGGCGGGTCATCAAATCCCCGGGGGCAAGGATCGAGGGGGCAACCTCGGAAGTAGCGCTCAACTCCACGGTCAAGAAACTCTTGAGCCGCCTCGCCGGCATGGGTGCCGGCCACAAGAAGCACACCGGGTACTGCCCGATGTCGGACCTGCGGGGGTGCTCGCATTTCTTTATGGCCTGCAGGCTCGTTGCCTCCGTCGTCCTGGTCATTATCTCCCTGCTGCTGGTGCTCGCATGGCCGGGCCGGTTTTCTCGTGCGGCCGCGGAGCTGGGGGCTTCCCCCCTGCGGTACCTCGCCGTGGGACTGCTTGTTTGGCTCGCCTTCCTGATGCTCCTGGCGATCGCCCTGGCCGCCTCGATCCTCATCATCGGGCTCCCGTTCCTGGGGGCGCTCCTCCTGCTGAACCTGGCGATCAAATGGTACGGGTTCACCGTGCTCTTTGCCTGGATCGGGCACTGCCTGCTGCGAACCTTCACCAGGCGCGGGATTTCGGAACTCGCCTGCGTCTTCGCGGGGGGAGTGGTTTTTACGGCCCTGATCCTGATCCCCTGCCTTGGCTTCCTGATCTTTTTTGTGGGGGGAAAACTTGCCACGGGAGCAGCCTTCCTTGCGGTCTTCCGCAAGCGTACTCCCGCAGACCCCCAAACCCCCTGATCCCGGAATCTTTTCCCCGCGATCCCCGGCTGACGGGTCCCGTCCGGCTTGCCTGATCCCTCCCCATGAAGACCATCGTTTTTTTTCTGCTCGCCGCCCTGCCTTGCGTGGCGCTGCGGGGCGAGTGGGTGGATGAGGCGACAAAAAAATTCCCGAAAGAGGAAGCCTCCTTAATAAGACGCTCGCACGACACGCTCACGGGCAATGTGACCCTCTCTGATGCTTGGAGTCCCTTTCGGGGAATCATGCCATCTATCGAGAGATACAAGGGTGTTTGGAATTGGGATTCGGCTTTTCATGCCATGGCCGTCTCCCAGTGGGATCCGAAGCTGGCGCGCGAGCAGTTTGAAATCCTCTTCGGCAAGCAGCTGCCCAGCGGCGCGCTGCCGGATGTCGTTTATGCCGACGGACGCATGGTCACGTCCATCACCAAGCCTCCCGTGATGGCCTGGGCGGTGGCGGTGGTCGATCATCGCTCGCCGGACGCCTCCTTCCTTCAAGGGATCTATCCCAAGTTGGTGAAGCTCGGGGATTTCTGGATGAAGGAAAGGGGAGGGGAAAAGGACGGGCTTTTCTACTACGCCGGTCGCGATGCCGGCACTGATTCTGGATGGGACAATTCAATCCGCTGGGACAACGGATACAGGAAGCCGACTGATGACAACCACCGGTTATGGGCCGTCGACCTGAACTGCTACATGGTAACACATTACCTGGCCATGGGTTACATTGCCGATCGACTCAATCTGCCAGGGGACAAAAAGATGTGGCTGGAGAAGGCGGATCAACTCTCCAGGCGCATCAACGACAAACTCTGGGATGAGGGCTTGGGCTTCTACGTGGACCGCGACCGGGTCACAGGGGAAAATGGCCCGGCCCTTTCGCCGGCCGGCTTCATGCCGCTCTTTGTTCATATCGCTCCAGCGGCGCGGGCGGCCAGGGTGGCGAAACTTGCCGCCGATTCCAGAAAGTTTTTTCCGGGAATGCCCACGGCTGCTTATGACACCAAGGAATTTAAGAGCGATGCTTACTGGCGCGGGCCTGCATGGCTGAACACCTCCTTTTTTGCCCTCAAGGGACTGCGTGACTACGGATGCATTCAACTTGCGGACGCAATGCGTTCACAACTGCTCATCTGGGTCGCACAGGATCCGAGCGCAATCAGGGAGTATTACGATTCAAGGACGGGTGCCGGCAAGGGGGCCAAGGGATTTGGCTGGTCCGGCGCCTTCGTCATTGCCTTTCTCCTGGACTGGAACAACGACAACCTCACCTGGTTCTTCCCAAGGCCGACAGAGATTTTCCCCGAGAGCATTCCGGTTGTTTTGTCTCCCGGAACGGGTGGCAACCCCATGAATCCGGAAAAGCCGGTGGAAAAAAGCAGGCCCTGACTATTTGGTCGAGGCAGTCAGGGGAGTGAAGGGTTCGGCGGGATCGAAATACTTTGAGGTTTCACCCGAGTAAACCTTTCCGCCCGTAAGCAGGAGGCGACCGACTTTGGCGCCGGGGCTGAAATCCAAATTTTTCAACTCAACCCAAAACGTATCGGGGGTAGTGGCCGAATCGTAATAGTAAACCAAGTGCTGGCTGTCGGAGACAGTCCGCCAGATGGTGGATGCGATGTTGGGCTGGCCTGGCGTGGAAATGCCGAGCGGTACGCTCACTGAGCGGATGACGCTCATGACACTTGCAACTCCCTGCAGC